>Ga0326727_10000845_pt1 | contig 120925 bp, 83 predicted proteins | sample MB2enrmetagenome_FD_207643 | JGI IMG/M metagenome (GOLD analysis project Ga0326727, IMG submission 207643) | Lab enriched peat soil microbial communities from McLean, Ithaca, NY, United States - MB29MY | ecosystem: Environmental > Terrestrial > Soil > Wetlands > Peat | place: USA: New York... | reverse complement strand
GGCTGTTCGCTCCCAGCGAACCTCCTTTTCCCAGCGCAAGTCTGGGAAAAGGCGTAGTACCTACCTAGTACCCACCTTCGACAAAGGAGGGTACTAGGTAGGTACTAGGAGGGTACTAGGTGGGTACCATGGTGAGGGCAGCGTGGGGCACAGGACGGGAAGCGAGCCTGCTAAGGCGTAGGTTTTGGCTTAAACAGCTAGATATGGAAATCAACCCGTTCCCGCCCTATTCCCGCTGGGTTCGAGGAGCGGGAGATACACGTCTTCCCGGTGCAGGTCTGGCTGAGCCCCGCTCTGCTCAACGCGCTTACTCGTGCTGCGGGCCGGTTCGCCCGGCCAGCCGGAACAATCGCGGCGTCATGGGTTCAAGCGAGACCGCCTTCAAATCCACTCTCTCGCCGCTGAGCAGGTCGAGCGCTGAGGTATTTCCCCAGGCCGGAAGGCTAACCGTCTTTGGCTCCTTGTTGAAGTTGTCCAGCGCAACGAGAGTCTTTCGGCCGTGGCGGACGACGCGGAATTCCACTCCCCAGGCCGGTTTTCCGGTCGAGGCGTCACGCAGCTCGTTGAAGGCCGGCAAGGCTCGGCGCAGGGCGTCGGCTGTGGCCGGTTCGTTGGGCCCGAGCTCGATGATCGGATAATCAGACCGGGTCAACGGCCGGTCATATTCGTCGCGGGTGAGACTGTCCTTGCCGACCAGCAGCACCTGCGCGCCCTTCTTTGCATAGGCGGCCAACGCCGCAGGCGTCGAAGGCAGCACGTGCGTCGCATTGGGCACGATCAGCCACTGCACCTTGGCTGCCTTGCCCTCGGCCAGTTGGCGCTCGCTCACGAACGTCACATCCTCGCCCATGAAGTTCAGGACTGTGTAGAGGGAGTAGATGGTGCCTTGGTATTTCTCCTCCCAGAAGAGCGAGGGCTGGGAGTAGAGGAGCGCCACGCGGAGCTTGGCTGCGTTGAGCGCCGTTACTTCCGGAGCCAGACGGTTGAGGTCAAGCATCGCGCGGCCGGCGCCGTACACATTCGCGGGACGGAAGTAGATGCTGCCTGCCAGGCTCGGGTCCCCCGCGCGCTCCCAAACCCAGATGGTTGTCGAGCCCTCGTGGTGCAACCCATCCTGCCACATCACGGAGCGGGTGTGGCTCATGGGAATGTGGTAGGCTGGCGAGTTGTCCGGGATGACGTGGTTCTCGCTGTTGAAGACGCTTTGCCCCCGGAACGAGTGCAGCAGGTCGTAGAAGAACTCGTGGCCCAGCCAGTCGTAGGCATACGCCCCGCCCATGAATGCGTAAGCGTCGCACCCGGCCAGGTCGGTGGCCCGGCACATCAGCTCGGGATCAACGCCGTGCGACAGCTTGTCGCGATCCAGCGTCTGGAACACCATGATCTTGGTGTGCGTCGGAGCCTTCACCCCGTTCTGCTTCAGGAGCGAACTCATCCAGCCGTGCCAGTCGGCGAACATCTGCTTGTTGAAAGAGGTCCAGTCGTAGTAAGCGCGTTGCGCGGGCACGCTCGCGGGCATCGAGGGCGGCGGCACCGGCACCTCGTCGTAGCTCTTGCAACTGGTGCCATAAAGCGAGTTCAACTCTGCCAGGGTCGGGTGTTTCCGCCTGAGGTATTCGGTGAAGGCCGGCCGCGTGTAGCTGTCCCGCCCGCTGGTGATATAGACTGGCTCGTTGGCCAGGCAGACGCTGTGCAGCGCCGGCTTGTCCTTGATTTGCTTGCCCATCACCTCGATCCACTTCTGGATGGTCTCCTGGGCTTTGGGATGGTAAATGTTGAACCCGATCCACCCAATGTTGCCGGGGTGCAAGTCCGGCGCATCCGCCCATGCGGGGTAGTAGTGTGGGGAAAGCAGGTAATCCTCCCTCATTCCGTACTGGGCGGCGCGGTCCAACCCTCGCAGCACGCCGAGCGCTCCTTCTCCGAGCGTGCCGTCGGCGTTCATTGAACTGGGGCCGGCGGTCCCATCCTGAATAAGCGACGCCCCGAGGGTCGGGAAGTCAGGCAAATCCGCGATCACGCTGCCGAAGTGTCCGTAGCCGTAGAAGTAATGCGGTTGGCCGCGCTCATACCACGTTCCACCTTTGAGCTTCACCGGTCCCGGCTTCGGCGGTTGCCAATCGAGCAGTGCCATGCGGCCACTGCGCACGAGCTTCTCCGTTTCGTCGAGCACCTGCGCTACTTCCTCCAGTTGCAACTGCGACCACACCAGCCCGGTCCGCCCGTCCGGGCCGCCGTTCTGCGCGAAGTCAATGAACCGCCGCGCCACGGCTGTCCCCAACCGCAGGTACGGATTGGCGGCAAGCCTCGCGTCCGCGCGCGCCTGGTCCTCCAAATTCTTCACGCGCCGGCGCAGGCCCTCGACCTTGCCGGCAATGTCCGCATAGACCGCGTCCGCCTTCGCATGGTCCACCTTCACGAGTTCGACGCGGATGTCATCCACCCACAGCGCCTTGGTTTCGCTCTCCGTCAGCACCATCAGCTCGTAGCTGTCCGGCGTGGCGCCCGACTCGATCTCGAACGACTCCTGCCGCCAATCGAAGTCGCCTTTCGGGAACGCGTGGCGCGTGTACCAGCCTGGCCCGCCGCCGATCCAGTTGATGCCGCAGCCCTCGCCCTTGACCCAGCAGCTTACACGGTAAGTGGCGTAGGGCTGCATGGGCGTTAGGATTTGGAAGATTCTCGCAAATATGTTGGGCGCCTGCGGCGTGCGGTTGGTGAGCTTGTAGGAGTACTTGCCTTCGTGTTTCTCCGCGCCGTCAAGCTGGCCCGTGGCGTTGGCGCCCGTGGACACAAATTGCCAGCCCGCGCCGCCCTGCTCGAAGCCGCCGTTGACGACCAGGTTGGTTCCGCTCGCGGGCGTTTGGCCTAATGCAGTTCCCGAGAACCACATTACGAGGGCGGCGACCCAGAGAATTGAATAGCGCATACGGGTAATCATTCGCTTGAGCCAATCACCGCCGACGCTTCTGCTGCAGCAACCACTGATACAGCTCGGGATCGTCGTACGTGCGGGTCCAGATATCGTGCCCGGCGTCCGGATAGACGGTGAACTTCACGTTGCCGCCCGCCGCCTTGACAGCGTCAACCATTTCCTGCGCCCGGGCCAGGCGCACGACCGGGTCTTTCGCGCCTTGGAAAGCCCAGATGGGCAGCTTGGCCAGCTTCGGGGCGTCGGCGGGATTGCCGGTGCCGCAAAGAGGCGCGATGGCGGCAAACTTCTCCGGGTGCGCCGCGGCCAGCGCCCAAGTCCCGCTGCCGCCCATGCTCGCACCCGTGAGATACACCCGGTCTTTGTCCACCCGATACTTCCGGATGATCTCGTCCAGCAACGCATTGAGCTTGTCCGGGTCCCAGCCCCGTGCCGAGCTCAGCGGGGAGACGAGGATGAACGGGAAGTCAGGCTTGGACTCGACGATCCTGGGCGGGCCGAGGGTTGTAAGCCGGGCCAGATTGGTCCCGGCCTCGCCGGCCCCGTGCAGGAACACCATCAACGGCCAACGCTGCTTGGATTTCCCATAATCCTTCGGCAGGAAGAGCAGGTAGTCGAACTGGGCGGTTACGCGGATTTGTGCCTCAAAATGCCGGGCCGCCTGCACGTTGACGGGAACGGGTTCCGGCGGGGCAGTGGCAGCCAGGCCTAAGAGAGCGAACAGGGCTCCGCAAATCATTCGTGCTTTCACCCCCAGATTATTGAGAGCAGGTCCGCAATAAGGCCAGTCTTATTCTCGTCAGGGACCCTGGACGGGCGTATCTGGACACTGCCACCATGTAGCGGCGGGCATCTTGCCTGCCGTAGAGGGCGGCATCCTGCCGCCCGGAGGAGCGCCGCGTGCCTGCGGGACGGCTATGCCGCCGGGCAAGATGCCCGGCTCTACGGCAGGCAGGATGCCCGCCGCTACCGCGCAGGTCGGTGACAGTGTCCAGATGCGCCGATCCTGGACAGCGGGGATTCACGATTTGCCATCGGCGATCAGCAGTTAGCGACCCAAACGCCATGCCAGGACGTGAGGGGTCAGGTCTGTGCGAGGACAGGTCCGGCACATTTGGTGCCTCGACAGACGCGTCCCGACGCGTAAGCTTGCAAGCATGAGCAAGGCCTTTTCCTTTCCCGCCAGGTCGGGTTTCGCCCTTCGCGGCGCGCGCGGGCGGTGAGGTTCATCACAGCTCCGTAACCACTTATGACAATGCAACTGTTCAGACTATCCCTTCTCTGCTCGGCTATCATTCTGACCGCCTCGGCTAGTCGGGGCCAGTCCGCCGCCCCGCTTCACTTCCCCAAATCAGGGTTTTCCATCGAGCCACTGGAGGCGCCCTTGGGCCAGGCGCCACAGCAGGCGCTGATGATGTCCCTGCCGTCGGCCGGCGGGTATGCGCCCAACGTGGATGTGGAGATCCAGCCCTACGCCGGCACGATGGATGACTACATGGCCATTTCGCTAGCGCAGTTTAAGAGCGCGAAGATGAAGGTCCTTCATCAGAAGACATACGGCAAATCGGTGGCGGTGTTTGAGTACACCGGCGAAGCGCGGGGGCAACCGCTCCATTGGTACGCTAAAGCCGAGAAATGCGCGGGCAGGGTGTATCTGGTCACAGCGGCAGCCGCGCAAAGCCAATGGAGCAAGGTGGCCGGCCCACTGAAGGCCTGCGTGGACAGCTTCCGCTGTGACAGCGGCGAGCAAAACGCTGCGCCGACCGCGGTCGCCCCGGGGCGGTGAGTGTTTGGTAGCGGATCGTACCCGGTCTTGCCTACGGCACCTCGCGACCCGGCTCTTTAGTAGAGGTGTGGACGGGCGCTGAGTGCATCAGCACGTCCTCCAGCGCGAAGTAGGCAGGTTTGGGCTTGTAATCGCGGTCGAAGATCAGCGCGTCACCCTGGCCCTTGAAGAAGATCGGTATCCACGAAGAACGGTCGGTGAAGCCCCACATGACCATAGCCTTGATGTTGGGCTGCGAGAGGCAGAACCGAAGCATGGAGCGATAGCTCTCGGCCTGGGCGGCAAGCTTCTCCGCGGTGGAAGGCATGGTGATGGGGAAGTCCAGCTCGGTGATGGAGATTTGCAGGCCGAGCTTGGCAAGGCGTTCGGCATTGGCCACGTTGCCCGCATCGGCTTTCCAACCCGCTTGGAAGTGACTCTGCCAGCCAACGCCGTCCACGAGGTGCTTTGCCTTCAGATCCTTCACTAGCTTGTACACGGCATCGGATTTGGGACTCGCCCCTTCGGCCCCGAAGTCGTTGTAATAAAGCACTGCCTCGGGATCAGCACGACGGGCGTATTCAAACGCCTTTTGCACGAAGTCCGGACCGACCGCCTTGAACCAAATGTTATCGGGGCGCAGGTCACAGGGCGCCGCGTCGCTCACGGCCTCGTTGACCACGTCCCAGGCATAGACCTTGCCTTTGAAGTGCCGCATCACGGTGGTGATGTGCTCCTCCATGATCTTCAACCCTTCTTCGCGGGTCCAATGCCCGTGGGTCAACCACCACGGATTCTGGGAGTGCCAGACCAGGGTGTGTCCCCGTAGCCGCATGTGATTGGCTTGGGCAAACTCGCCCAGCTTGTCGGGTTGGGCAAAGGCAAAGCTGCCGCGGTACGGTTGCAGGCTCTCCATTTTGAAGACGTTCTCGCCGACACAGATGTTGAACTGGCGCTTCAAGGTGTCCTGGTAAGCCTTATCGTCGAGGAAAAGCATGGCGACTGCCGCCCCGATGTAAAACCCACGACGCTGGGCCAATTCCCGCAAGGCAGGCTCGGCTCCTTCGGCGGAACTGGTTTGGAGTACGAGAGCCGACACCAGAACGACGAGAGAGGGGAGTAGCAGGCCCCCGCTCTTCTGGCGCAACGGCGGATTGAACGATAGACGGCTGTTTAGGCGCACGGAGGAGGGAACTTACGGTGACGCCGAAGAGGGTCAAGCCTCGGCTGGTTTGACGAATAAGGCGGCGCCATGCATCTTTCCAAGCGTGAGACCATTCCAGGTGCCCCAAGGTGCCGGTTTAGGCGTGTTCGTTATGCAGGAGAATCTCCTTCAAGCCATTGATCTCGCTCTGAGCGGGAAATGGGATGCCGCCCATCAAATCGTGCAGCAATACGATGCGGACACGACGGCTGCCTGGATTCACGCCGTGCTGCACAAGATGGAAGGCGACCCGGACAACAGCCGGTATTGGTATCGCCGCGCCGGGCAAATGGAGCATGTTTCCGACCAACCCAAGGCGGAGTTGGCGGAGATCAGGAAAGAGGTTGCCGCTCGCGTGCAGCCGGGGGCGGCTTTTTGATCAATTCTGCCCGATCCCGCGATGGATTAGGTGAGCGCGGGCTGTAGCTGGCACGGCTGCCTGAGGCCCGGGCAGGCTGGCTGGTTGCGGGCAAAACGCGTGCGCAAATTCCTCAGAATTCTTCTTGCTTTTCTGGCCGAGAGGAGCAATAATTAATGCGAATAAGGTAAAGCGCCTCCACGAGCCGTTGGCTCGGTGTGGTTTCTGGCAACGACCCGCGCGCGGAAATCAGTTCAGCAAACCGGCATGAACCGCCAGTCGCCAGTCTGGCATGGGTGTGGTAAAGGCTTGGGGGCATTTACCCGGATGACTTGCAGCATCTGCCTCCGGCGGTTTCCTGGTGGTGAACAGCAACCATTGAAGATAGGAGAACTATGAACCATTCACTTCGTTTGACAGCTATTACCCTACTGCTGGCAGCTCCCAAGCTCTCCGCTGCCACGCTTATCGTAGGACCGGGGCACTACTCAACTATCCAGCAAGCCATTGACGCGGCAGCCGCAGGTGACCAAATCCTCGTAACCAATGGGGTGTACGGCGCAATCACCGTGGACATACCGGTCACGGTGCAGAGTATGAACGGCCCGTACTTCACGGTCATTTCCTCCAGTGTGGCTGATAGCGCGAACGTACTACTGAGTAACGGGGCGAGCCTGACCGGGTTCACGGTTAGTTACGCAGGGACGAACGGTGGCGGCGTCGGCGGTTTGGGGGACGTCATGGGCTCTTCCACAAACGGCTTTCTCACCAACTGCGTGATTACAGGTGCCAACGAGCCTGGCCCAAACGGGGCTGACGGTATCGGCGGCGGGGTGGCTGGGTGCACGCTCTACAACTGCGTGCTGACCGGCAACTGGGCTTCATACGGGGGCGGCGGGGCGGCTTTCTGCACCCTTTACAATTGCACAGTGGTTAGTAACTCGGCTCAAGGTTGGGGTGGCGGAACGTATGAATGCACGCTCTACAACTCTATTGTGTGTTCCAACACGGCATACTGCCCGGACGTGTACGGCGGCGGCGGATGTTCCCCCTCGGGGCCAGACGTGCGGTTCGTGGATTTCGCCCATGGCAACTTTCGCCTGCAATCCAACTCTCCGTGCATCAATGCCGGGAACAATGCCTTTGTGGCTACCACCAAAGACCTGGATGGCCGCCCTCGTATCGCCGGCGGAACGGTGGATCTTGGAGCCTACGAATTCCAGCCGGGTGTCAGCGGCGCATTCATCGGCTGGTTACAGTACTACGGCCTGCGCACGAGCGGCTCGGCGGACTACACCGACTCGGACCATGATGGTATGAACAACTGGCAGGAGTGGGTTTGCGGCACTTGCCCCACCAACTCGCTCTCGGTGTTACGACTGCTCTCGGCGACGCCGGGTGGCGCCAACGTGACGGTAACCTGGCAGAGCGTGGCCGGGGTGAACTATTGTCTGTGGCGGAGCGCGAATCCGCAGCCGCCCTTCGCGCTCGTAGCCACGAACATCACCGGGCAGCAAGGCACCACCACCTACGCCGACACCAACGCCACTGGCAGTGGGCCGTTCTTCTACCGCGTGGGCGTTCCCTGCCCGTGAGGGACAGTCTAGGGGAATTGGTACGCCCGGTAGAAGCGCGTCGAGAGGTTGGCGGCAGCCGGGTCGGTGTAGAACACCATATTGGTGGGCGTGGTGTTGGTAAAGATTGGCGTCCAATTCGTCGTGGAGACGTTCGTCGAGGCCTCAATCACGAGCGTGCCGGGCTGCAACACATCGTCCACCTGGAGTTGAAACCCGCGGCTGGTTAGTTCGAGGGCGGTCAGCACCGGCCACAGTCCAACGCTGTACTTCACCGTGGCGAAGTCATATTCGCCTCCGCTGCCGGTCGAATAGCCCGTAACTATCACATTGCCGCTGTGGTCCACCGCCACGGCTCTCGCGAGGTCATCGGCGTTTCCTGGCCCGTTGTAGCGGTTGGTCCAGAGCGGCACGCCCGCGCTCGAATACTTGATCGTCGCATAATCGTAGCCGCTGGCACTGTTTGTGGAATACCCCGTCACGACCACGTTGTTGCCGGCGTCCACGGCCACGCCGGTGGCTTCGTCAGGGCCGTTGGCTGGCCCGCTGTAGCGGTTGGTCCAGAGCGGCACGCCCGCGCTCGAGTACTCGATCGTCGCATAATTGTAATTGCCGTTGCCGCCAGTCGAATAGCCCGTCACGATGACATTGTTGCTGCTGTCCGATGCAATGGCCTGGGCTTCGTCATTGCCGTTGCCCGGCCCGTTGTAGCGGTTGGTCCAGAGCGGCACGCCCGCGCTCGAATACTGGATCGTCGCGTAATCGTAACCGCTGCCGCTGCCCGTCGAATAGCCCGTCACGATGACATTGTTGCTGCCGTCCACCGCTACTGCGGTGGCTTCGTCATTGCCGTTGCCCGGCCCAGTATAGCGATTGGTCCAAAGGGGAACGCCTGCACTCGAATACTTCAACGTCGCGTAGTCGAAATCGAATCCGCTGCCCGTCGAGGCCCCCGTCACGATCACGTTATTGCTGCCGTCCACCACGACGGCGTAGGCCAGGTCGGAGAGGTTCCCCGGCCCGTTGTAGCGGTTGGTCCAGAGCGCCACGCCGGCACTCGAATACTTGATCGTCGCGTAATCGTACCAGCTTCCGCCACCCCACGAATACCCTGTCACGAGCACATTATTGCTGCCATCCACGGCCACGGCGGTGGCAACGTCCTCCATGCCCCCTGGTCCTTTGTAGCGGTTGGTCCAGAGCGGCACGCCGTCGCTCGAATACTTAATCGTCGCGTAGTCGTCATAGCCGCTGCTGCCCGTCGAATAGCCCGTCACGATGACATTATTGCCGCTGTCCACCGCGACGGCAGAGGCCTCGTCATCGCCATTCCCGGACCCGTTGTAGCGGTTGGTCCAGAGCGGCATGCCCGCGCTCGAATACTTGATCGTCGCGTAATCGTAGCCGCTGCCGCTGTTAGTGGAAGCCCCCGTCACGATCACGTTGTTGCTGCCGTCCACCGCGACGGCGTAGGCTTCGTTAGCGCCGTTCCCCAGCCCGTTGTAGCGTTGGACCCAGGCTTGAACGGCGGTTTCCGCGCGCGTGAGCGCCGGGAGCAGGAGGAGCATCGCCAGCGGCCAAGCTAGCGTGAGCGTTCGCAAGTCTGTTTGCATGGTGTTGTACTTTCAGTCAAAATGCTGTCTGCCCGGATCATCCGCCCAGTGAATGCTGTATCCGCCACTGTGCTTAATGACGTGTGTTTCACCATCCTACCACCGCCATTTTACCCGTCAAGACGAAACCGATGCCGGTGGTCCCAACCTTTTTGGCACGGCCCCTCGCCTGGACTGAAGTTGCGAAAGGCTGTTCGCGCAGTGCGCCCCTGAACCAGTGCTGCGGCAGTGCCCTGCCGCTTTTGAGTCCATGCGAAGGGCAGTGTCAACTTTGAGAAGGCCCGTTGTAGGAAGAACTCGCCAAAGGGCTTTTGCGCCACACGCTCCTGAACTCGTGTCGCGCTAAGCCCGTGCGCCCGCGTTTTGGCTTTGACCTCGCTGCGGTGCGCAGGCAGGCTAGACCCGCCGTCTGAAGGCCGATAACTGCGCATGCCCGAACTATGACCTCACGTGAACGAGTCCTCGCCTCGCTAAACCATAAGGAGCCTGACCGCGTGCCGGTGGACCTATCCGGTCACCGCTCGTCGGGTATCGCCGCGATGGCCTACGCCCGCCTCCGCAACCACCTTGGGCTGCCCAAGAAGCCCATTCGCGTCTATGACCCGGTGCAGCAACTCGCCATCGTGGACGAGGACGTCTTGCAGCGCTTCCAGGTGGACACCATCGAATTGGGCCGGGCCTTCGCGCTGGAGGACAAATATTGGACCGACTGGACGCTGCCGGACGGGACGCCGTGCCTCATGCCCGTTTGGGCAAAGCCTGACCGGGACAACGGGGAGTGGGTGCTCCGCTCGCAGGTCACGAAGCGAGTCATCGCGCGAATGCCACAGAATGTCTGGTATTTTGAGCAGGCACACTATCCGTTCCTTGAGCAGGACGACCCCGACCACATCGAGGCGGTGGTGCCTGAGTGCATGTGGACCGCTGTTGCCTCCCCGCCGGGACCCATTGCCGCCGGGCCGGAGGGCGCGCGGGTGCTGCGGGAAGGCGCGCGCCGGTTGCGGCAGCAGACCGACCGCGCGATCATCGGGCTGTTCGGCGGGAACTTGCTGGAGTTTGGCCAATTCCTCTACCGCAACGACAACTTCTTCATGCTCCTTGCCGGTGAGCCGGAGCGCGCGCACCGCTTTCTTGACAAGCTGATCGAAATCCATCTCCGCAACCTGGACCAGTTCCTGGCGGCTGCGGGGGATTCCATTGACGTGATCCTCTTCGGCGACGACCTGGGCATGCAATCCGGTCCGCAGGTCTCGCCGCCCATGTATCGCGAGTTCTTCAAGCCGCGCGAGCAGGCGATGTGGAAGCGGGTGAAGGAGCGCGCGCCGCAGCTCAAGATCATGCTGCATTGCTGCGGTGGTGTGCGCGAACTGCTGCCCGACCTGATTGACGCCGGGCTGGAGGCCATCAATCCTGTGCAGATCACCTGCCGCGGCATGGAGTCCCGGGGTCTGAAACGCGATTTCGGCAGCCGTATGACGTTTTGGGGCGGGGGCTGCGACACGCGAGACGTGTTGGTAGGGGGCACGCCCGAGCAGGTCCGCGAGCACGTGCGCCGGCAGGTGGAGATTTGGCGGCCCGGCGGCGGGTTTGTCTTCCAGCAGGTCCACAATATCATGGCCGACGTGCCGCCCGCCAACATCGTGGCGATGTATGACGCGGTGAATCAGTCTCGCGAGATCGTCTGAGCGTTAGCCCATTCATCCACTCCACGTCCGACCCCAGCCTGTTGCGGCCCGAGCTGCTGCACGAGCTGTTCGAACAACAGGCCGATGCCCGCCCCGATAGCGTCGCTCTGGTCTGCGCCGGCCAGCAGTTGACCTACGGCGAGTTGGAACGCCGCGCCAACCAGTTAGCCGGGTTCCTGAGGAAGCGCGGAGTGAAGCATGGCGATTGCGTCGGCCTTTGGCTCCCGCGCTCGCTCGACGCTTACGTCGCGCTGCTGGGCATTCTCAAAGCCGGCGCGGCGTATGTGCCGCTAGACCCCGACTATCCCGCCGCCCGCGTCAGCTTCATTCTCTCCGATTGCCAAGCCCGCGCGCTGCTCACCACAGGACAGGCGTCTTGCTTGACTGCTATAGCCAGCGACTCAGGCACCCCTGGCGTCCAGTTCCGCGGAGAAATGCTCCTGTTGGACCAGCTCCAAGTGGAAATCGCCACCCAACCCACCCGCCGTCTCACGCGCGCAGACACCGGCACCACACCTGAGGACCTTTGCTATGTCATCTACACCTCAGGCACCACGGGGAACCCCAAAGGTGTGGAGATCGAACACCGCAGCGCCTGCCACCTTGTTCGCGCCGAGGGGAAGCTCTTCCAGGTCGGGCCCACCGACCGCGTCTATCAGGGTTCCTCGCTGGCCTTCGATGCCTCGGTTGAGGAGATATGGCTGGCGCTCTTCGCCGGGGCGACCCTTGTAGTCGGCACGCGGGAAATGGTCCGAAGCGGAGCCGACCTTTCGCACCTGCTCACTGCTGCCGGAGTCACCGTCCTTTCGTGCGTTCCCACGCTCCTCGCGATGATGGAGGAGGACGTGCCCACGATGCGCTTGCTCATCCTGGGCGGCGAAGCCTGCCCGCCGGACTTGATCAAGCGCTGGTGGCGGCCAGGGCGTCGTGTCTTCAACACTTATGGGCCGACCGAGGCCACAGTCATCGCGACCTGCGGTGAATGCACGCCCTCTCAGCCCATCACGATCGGCCGGCCCGTGCCGAACTACATGGTCTGCGTTCTAGACGAGCAGCTTCGCCCCGTCTCGCCGGGCGTAGCTGGTGAGCTTTGCCTGGGCGGCATTGGCCTGGCTCGCGGCTACCTGGGCCGGCCCGAACTGACGCGTGAGAAGTTCATCGCGTTCACCGAGGATGACGCTCCCACGCAACGCCTCTATCGCACCGGCGACCTCGTACGCTGGACTGCCGACGGCCAGATCGCATTCCTGGGCCGCATAGATACGCAGGTGAAGATCCGCGGCTTCCGCGTCGAGCTGGCCGAGATCGAGGCGCTGCTGCTGGAGTGCCCTGGCGTGAAGACCGCCGCCGTGACACTGCGCGAGGATATGCCCGGCCTCCAGCAATTGGTAGCCTACATCGTCCCGCACGCCATTCCGTTCGACGAACCGGCCATCCGCGCCATCCTTCGCGCCCGCCTCCCGCCCTACATGGTTCCGGCGTTCTTCGAGGCACTCCCGAGCCTGCCCACGCTCCCCAGCGGCAAAGTGGACCGCAAAAGCCTGCCCGCCCCGCGCCCCCGGGCGGCAGAAGCCCGCCTCGATCTCGCGCTCCCGCGCACTCCGCTGGAGAGGCAGCTCGTAGCCGTCTGGGAGAGACTATTCGCGCCAGCGCAGGTCTCGCTGCATGACGACTTCTTCCTCGATCTGGGCGGCCACTCGCTGCTGGCTGCGCGCATGGTCTCCGAGCTGCGGCAAACCCAGCCCTTCCGGCGGCTCTCGGTGCTGGATGTTTATCAGCACCCGACTGTGGAGAAGTTGGCCGCACATATCGCCGCCCCGGTAGGGACGCGTTCAACCGCGTCCCTGGAAATCTCCGCTAAGGATGGGACGCGGTGGAACGCGTCCCTACCGGTGGATGTGCCCTTCTGGCGCCATTTCTTTTGCGGCGCCGCCCAATTGGTCAGCCTCTTCTTCATCCTCAGCTTCTTCGCCCTGCAATGGCTGGCACCTTACCTCACCTACACCATCCTGGTTGAGGAGGAATACGACTTCCTCACCGCCGTGCTCGGCGGGTTCGCCAGCCTCATCGTGTTCTACCCGCTGATGCTAATGATCCCTATCGCGGTAAAGTGGATGGTGATCGGCCGCTACCGCCCAGGCTCATATCCGCTCTGGGGGACCTTCTACTTCCGCTGGTGGTTCACTACAACCATTGAAGCCGCGGTACCGGTGGCTTACCTGACGGGCACGCCCCTGCTGAACATCTATCTCCGCCTGATGGGCGCGAAGATCGGCCCCAACGTCCACCTCGCGACCGACTCCTTCGCCAGCTTCGACCTTCTTTCCATCGGCGAGCACACCAGCATCAACGCCGACTCCAAACTGCTCGGCTATACGGTCGAGGACTGCCTGCTCAAGATCGGGCACATCACTATTGGCAAGGGTTGCTTTGTCGGTACCCGCTCGACTCTGCGCGAGGACACGGTCATGGAAGACGGCTCAGCCCTGGAAGACCTCTCTCTTCTGCCGCGCGGCGCGGTCGTCCCCAGCGGCCAGACCTGGCAAGGTTCTCCCGCTCGCCCGGCAGCGGCGTTTCGGCACAGCGCCGCCGATCCAGCGGGCCTCAGCCAGCGGTGCTCTGCCGAGGCGCCGCTACGCCCGACCGCCGCCCGCCGTTGCGCCTTTGGCCTCTTGCACGCCCTCGGCCTGCTGATTTTCCCCGTGCTCGTAGTTGCTGCCCTGTTCCCCGGCATTGTAGTGATGAACAAGCTGAACTACCTCGACCCCTACTACTGGTACCTGCTGCTGGCTCCGCTGGTAGGATTGTCATTCATCGTGCTCCTCGCCCTGGAGATCGCCTTGCTCAAATGGCTGTTGCTGGGGAAAGTGAAGCCGGGAAACTACCCGCTCCACAGCCCTTACTACCTCCGCAAATGGTTCGTGGACCAGACCCTCAACCTGAGCCTCGAAGTCCTCGGCCCGCTCTACGCTTCGGTCTATCTGACGCCGTGGTATCGGCTGCTGGGCGCCAAGCTCGGCTACGGCGCCGAAATCTCCACCGCCTCGTTCATCTCGCCCGACCTGCTCTCCATCGGCGACGAGAGCTTCATCGCGGACAGCGTCTCGCTTGGCGCGCCTCGCATCAAGGATGGCACCGTGACCATTGGCCATAATCACATCGGCAAACGCTCCTTCATCGGCAACAGCGCCCTGCTCCCGCCCGGCACTGTGATTGGCGACAGCGTCCTCATTGGCTGCCTGTCCGCTCCCCCGCCCGATCCGGCGGATGCCTTGCGCCACGACACCACCTGGATGGGCTCGCCGCCCATCTTCCTGCCGCAACGGCAAAAGAGCGCCTCGTTCCCGGAAGAAACCACCTTCCATCCGTCCCCGAAGCTGCGAGTCCTGCGCGCCACCATCGAGTTCGTCCGCGTCATCACGCCCTCGACGTGCTTCATCATCCTGATCAGCCTGCTCTTCTCGGGGTTGCTGCTGCTGCGCGACGTATTCAGCCTCCGGGATACCCTGCTGTTCTTCCCATTCCTCTACCTGGGCTGCGCTACCGCCGCCACGGCCTTCACCATAGCTGCCAAGTGGCTGCTCGTCGGGCGCTACCGCCCTGGCGAACGCCCGCTCTGGAGCACGTTCGTCTGGCGCAATGAACTCCTCAACGCCCTTCACGAACACCTGGCTGAGCCCTTCCTCATCGGCGCGCTCAGCGGCACTCCGTTCGTGTGCTGGTATTTCCGCCTGCTCGGCGCCCGGATTGGCCGTCGTGTATATATGGAGACCACCGACCTCACGGAGTTCGACCTGATCCGCATCGGCGACCGAGCCGCGCTGAACGCGGATTGCACCATCCAGACCCATCTGTTCGAGGACCGCGTCATGAAGATGTCCACCATTGACATCGGCCCGCACTGCAAGGTCGGTGCCGGCTCGCTCGTCCTCTACGACACCCGCCTCGAAGAAGGCGCCGCGCTGGACGACCTTTCGCTGCTGATGAAGGGCGAAACTCTGCCCGCGTGGACGAGCTGGGGAGGCATTCCCGCACGCACCTCTGGACGGGGCCAGCCAGCGCCTCTCTCCCAAGTCCGAATGCCGCAGCTCGACACCCGGCAGAACTCCAACGCACCAGGGAGTAAATGACCGCAACCTTTGCGCCTGGACGGTTTTGAACCTTACGTGCCTTGGGCATTTGAGTTTATTTCGGGCTTCGAGCCTCCGATTTGGGGCTTACGCCGTTCAGGGCGGTGGCGCAGTCCGGAGGTGGACCTTACCGCGCGCGCAAATCCGAAGCCTTGCCATCCTCCCCGGAGGACATACATTATCTCCCGTTTATGAAAGCGCATGCTCTCCCGATACTCCTGCTCATAGCTCTGCTGGCCGGGTGCGCCGCAGAACCTGAGAAGCCCAAAGCTGAAGCGAAAACTCCCTATCACAGACCGCTCACTTCCCTCGGTGCCAAGTTCGGCGCCTTGCCTCCCGCCGTCCAGAGCACCGTGCTGGCCGAGGCCGGTTCGGCAGAGATCAGCGACGCTGTCAGAGACGTGACTTCAGGGCGCGTGGTATATAAGATCACTTTCCACGACCGTGATTTGTACCCGCCCTTGTTTGTTGCCCCGGATGGCAGCGTCCTCAATCCCGATCTGACGGTGGCCATCAGCGCTAACCGCGGCTCGCACATCAAGCTCTCCGAAGTGCCGCCGATCGTGGTAAAGGTGATCGAGGACCACGGGCCCATCGCGGGCTACAGCTCGATCAACAAGGAACAGTGGGGTGACCGCACAGTGTATGTTGTCACCTTCAAAGACACGGCGCACTATCCCAGGCTCTTCATCACGGCGGACGGCAGCATGGTGGAAGAAGGCCAGTAAGCGGAGCGCCGGCATTTTGCCGGCTTACACCGTGCGGGTGCGCCAGACCCGCAACAGCCCGCGGCACACCAACCTGCGCCTCCTCGTCAGTCCCAAACACCCAGCGCCTGGAGTTGGCGGGTAGCCACCGCAGCCCAATTACGGTTGGCCGACGGGCTGGCGGGGCTAGGATGTAAAATGCGCCCGATCTTCAAGTGACCGTCCCCGCAGACCTCTTCCGCTCGCCGGGCAGCGAAATCGCCCACGCCGATCAGCCACTGGGGTTCAAGGCACGCAACGATGGCGCGCAGGTGCCGGTCGCAAACGGCAAATAGAGCCGCCCTTGCCGAAGCTGGGAGCTTATCCGGCGTGCGATTGCATCCGCTGCTCTCCAAAAAGGCCAGGGGGCAATAGTTCACGACCAGGTGCTCGGCGAAGAACTGTTCTGCCGTGCCGAACCGCTCCGCAAAGAGCCCCCACAAGCGCCGCCCGCTGACTTCCGAGCGCGTGCAGCCTAATCCGCCAATCGGGCGACGCGGGTGCTCGCGCTCGGGTTTGCCGACGGGGCACTCCAATTTGAGCCAGTCGCGCACGGCGGCGACCTCGCCGAAGGGTACCCCCGTCTGCGCCATACCGAAAGGACCAGGGTTCATGCCCAGGAATACGACGCGCTTGCTCGTGGTGCCGAACTTGGCCAGGTAGGCTGCGTGCGGCTTCCACGCATACACCAGGGGATTATAGACGTGGGTGACCGGCGGTTGGAACTGCAGCCGGGCAGTGCCGGCCCGAAGTTGCCGCGCGGCCGCAATGAGCGCCTCGCCGACGGGCGTGGTCTTCATCTGTTTGTCAGTTCGCACACTTCCAGAAAGATATTGGCGCGCGGGCGCATTTTGCGTCAAACTCATCACATGCCTAAACTCATTCCCACCGCAACTCGCATTGCCCCCGCAGGAAACAAGCCCAAGATCATTGACGAGTACATCGGGCGGGTCAATTCCGCCGACTCGCGCCTGAGCATCGCCCACATGCGCAGCCCGGCCGGCTGGGTCGAGCCGGGCCAGACGCCTGAGTTCGACGAATACACCGTAGTCCTGCGCGGCCAACTCCGAGTGACCCACAAGGACGGAGCAGTCGAGGTCAACGCCGGGCAGGCGATCGTCACGCACGCAGGCGAGTGGGTCCAGTATAGCACTCCCGGGGAAGAAGGGGCCGAATACATCGCCGTTTGCCTGCCGGCTTTCTCACCGCAAAGCGTCCATCGCGACGACAACCGCTAGCTGCTACGATAAGGGTGGAAAAGCTTGGCTCCAGGAGAGCGATCAGGCAATATATTCAGGTAGCAAGATGAAACGTACCGGGGCAGATTCGTTGCAGGTGGACCGAACCGCATTCGAGATCACGACACGAGCCGCTGCCGAGCGGGAGGACCGCGAATTCTGGTGGAGACAGACGCCTGAAGAGAGACTTCGGCACGTGGAGGCTCTGCGCCGACTTAACTATGGACCCGAGGTCGCTGACCAAAGACTTCAGAGAGTTCTTGCAGTGCTTAAACGCCCGCGGCGTTGAGTTCCTGGTCCAGACCAAGAAGGACCTCGCAGATTTGGATCATCTTCCCTGACACCGTGGAGCATTGCGATCCGCAGGGCGATTGCCTGCGGGTCGCGCGAGAGGTTTATCTGCTCTTTTCTCCTCGTTGGTGACTGGGCGGAATCAGCAGCGGCAGCGGCAGATAGCCGATGTAGTGGTCTACCTTGGTTGAGCCCATCACGAACGGCGCGGTCTCCATCACCGTGTAGCCCATCTTCTGATACCAAGCTACCGCTCGGGTGTTCTTCACCATCACGCCGAGCCAGATTCGGTCAGCCCCGAGCTCAAACGCCCGCTGTTCGGCACAAGCCATCAGACGGTGGCCCAGCCCAAGACCCTGTTTCGACGGCAGAATATAGAGCTGATGCACGTAAAACCGTTGCTCAGCGCGGGCGTCATACAGCTTGGTGTAGCCGGCAATCGCGCCGTCCACCTGGGCCACCAAGCCCGTCACGTGCGCGTCAGCGAAAAGCGCTTCGAGTTTCGCCTGCGAATACTGCTTGTGCAGATAGCCGGCAACGTCCTCGCGCGGGATGAAAGGCGCGTAGGCGTCCAGCCATGTTTCCAGCAGCAGCCGTTGGATCGTCGGCAGATCCTCGCGTATCCAGCGCCGGGTCAAGATTGATTTGCCATTTGCCATCTGCTATTCGCCGTCTGCCATCTTCAATCTGCCATTTGCTATCTGGCATCCGCTATAGGCGACCTCGGCTGGAGCCGCGCCACGTTGGGTCCAATTGGCGTTGTACTGCATTTGTGCCTCCCAGCCCTAATAGAGCTTCCTCAACTCCGCACCGCGGAAGTAGTGTTTCACAACCTGCTCTGCCTGAAACCCTTTCGCGGCCATCACCGCCGCGCCAATCTGGCAGAACCCGACCCCGTGCCCCCACCCTGCCCCACGCAGCGTGAACCTTGCAGGAACGCCCCCCGACCCGCCTTCCGCCTCAACGACAAACCCGCTGCTGTAAAGATGCGAAGGGCTCAGCCAGCGCCGGATTTCCAATTCCTTCCCCACCACGACCGTCCGCCGCGCCCCCACAATCCGCAGCCGGAAGATGCGCCCGGACGGCCCGCGCTCCAAGGGCTCCAGCCGCTGGACGGCCCCGAAGTCTATGCCCGAGCGCTTGTGCAGTAACGCCGCGAGTTCTTCCTGCGCATAACTCACCGTCCACCGATAGAAGTCGGTCGTCTCCTGATCGAACGACGGCAGCACCTGCCGGAGAATGGCCCCATCGGTTGTATTGCAGTAAGCCTCTGGCGACGAGCGCATCCACTTCCCGGCGGCGGCTTCGCTGGTGATGAGCGGATGCTCGACAACCGCGTCGGACACAGTCGGGAGATAGGGCACCGAGACGTCTTCCCACGCCGTGGCAAACACCTCGCTCCGGCCCCCGCAGGATTTCGAGTAGCGCGCATCGCAAATCTCGCCCCCATGCACAATGAAGACCCCGCGCGTGTCTCGCACCGCCTGCAACGCCGCCGGCGAAATGATCTTCGTAATCCCATGATACCGCTGGCAATGATCATCGGCGCACACATCAAACAGCTTATGATCCTCCCGATCATACCAGCGCACGATCTCCGCCTCAGTCTCGCGCCCACGCCGGGCCGGCCCGCCCACGTTCTTGAACTGCTTCTGCCGTTCGAGCATAGCCACGAGCCAGCTTCGCGACGTGATCGCATGGGCGCGCAGCAGTTCGAGCGGGGCCGTCGCGCTCATCTCGGAGGAAATGACACTCTTGAGGTACTGCTCGACGCCCGCCTCGTTGATCGCCGTGAGGGTGCCGTCTTCGTTGCGCAGCAGCCGCAGCCCTCCCTCGAAGGCCTGGTCTTCCCTCCGCTCCCAGTGGAAGTTGATGCCGATGGTCACGTCGCGCAGGGTGAAGGTGGCATTGCCTGCGGGCGTCAGCCGAAGTTCCGGTCCGCGCGCGATTTCGCGGCCCTCCTTCCCGACCAGGCTCAGGCCGCCGTCCTTTGAGCGTGCCGAGAACTCCCCGCTCACCACGCTCTTGTCCGGGAGGAGGAATCGGCCATTGAGGACACCGCGCGCCTCGCGCTCTTGCGAGTAGATGCCAACCGACAGGAGCGGCTCTTGGTTAATCATACGCGCCGATTTCTATCCCGCACGCCTGGTGAGAGCAAGCCGCAACCAGTCTGAGCGGGGTCCCATTCTGCCGTCTTGGGGTGAGCGCGTGAGAAGAACCGATTGACCATCGCCGCATTGTGCTACATACCAGCATGCGGCCAGCGAGGCGGTGCGCCTTTGGCAGCGAGCCCTCGCAGGGCCCATAGCCAGGCATCTCCCCCAACCGCAGACAGAAAGCATACGACACTATGAAAATATTGGATACACCCCGTTCAGGGAAGCTAGCAAGTTACCAGACTGAGGTCCACGCGCACGGCGAATCACCCAGCCTGAGTCATCTTCTGGAGGTATGGTCCTGGCCCGGGCTGGCGGAATGAGCGGGAAATCAGTGTTGGTGGGGGCGCTCCCCGCCCTGGCGGGGACCGTGCAAGTGGCGCAGGCCGCGCCGGAGCGTTTCGATCTCCTGCTCGTCCGCATTCTTCTGCCGTTCGGCCAGCTCCAAGGTCTCCAGCACTTCGTCCATGTCCTCCAAGGCGCCGCGGAGAGTCTCGATGATATGATTCACCTCTTCTATGGCCTGCTGAACAGCCATCGGCGACGCTGGTTGCCCCGAACGGGAGGCTGGGGCTGGGACCTCTCGCTCCACTGGGGCAGGTTCCGGCAACGGCGCTGCCTCCGCGAACGGCGCAGGCGCCTCGGCGGGCTCCTCTGCAGGCGGCGGGGGTAGCTCCTGGCCTGCTACTGGTGGTGGACGCCGCCCGCGACCCCTGCGTCCGCGACCGCCCCGCCGGCCCCGTGGCCGGGACTGCGAGGGTGCAGATCCTTCCGACGGTGCAGGTGCGGGTTCCGGTGCTTGTTCGGGAGCCATGCCTCAAGTTGCCCTTTGCCTGTGCAAATGCAATGCAAATAATGCTGCGCCAAACAACGGTGTTGCTTCCCCGGCGGTTTTCCGCTTTCTTTCCCGCCGTGAAACTGAACTTCAAAAGGCTCGATCTGCAAATGGCTCACACCTGGACCATCGCTCGCGGCCCTGGCACGAGCGTCTCCAGAACGTTGGTGCTGGAGTTGACCGGAGCCGACGGCACGGTCGGCCTCGGCGAGGCTGCGCCCATCGCCCGCTACCGCGAGTCGCTCGATACCGTCGAGGCCTTCCTCAAGAAGGTGGACCCCCGCGGTCTCTCCTTCAACGACATCGAAGGCAGCATGAGCTACCTGGATACCGTTTCGCCAGGCGACATGTCCGCCAAGTGCGCACTGAACATCGCCCTGCTCGACGGCGCCGGCAAACGGGCGAAGAAGCCGATCTACGACTTCCTGGAGCTGGGTTTCCGTGAGGGCCAACACATCAGCTCGTTCACCATAGGCATTGATAAGCCGGACGTAATCCGCAAGAAGGTGGCCGAGGCCGAGCCATATCCCGTCTTGAAGGTCAAGGTCGGCGTGGCGGGCGATAAGGAGAATATGCAGGCGCTGCGCGAAGTCGCCCCCACCAAGACGGTGCGCGTGGACGCCAACGAAGGCTGGAAGACCAAGGAGCAGGCGCTGGAGATGATCGAGTGGCTGGCCAAGGACGGGCACATCGAGTTCGTCGAGCAGCCCATGCCTGCCGGCACGCCGGCCAAAGATTGGGCATGGCTGAAGCAACGATCGCCCCTGCCGATCCTGGCCGACGAGTCCTATCACCAGGCCAAAGACGTCGCCCAAGTGGTGGACTGTTTCCACGGCGTGAACGTGAAGCTGGTCAAGACGGGCGGCGTGAGCGCGGGCTTTGAGGCCCTGTCGGCCGCGCGCAAGGCCGGATTGAAGACCATGCTGGGCTGCATGATCGAGAGCAGCATTCTCATCAGCGCCGCCGCGCACCTGGCTGAGCTGTGCGACTACCTCGACCTGGACGGGAACATCCTCATTACGAACGACCCCTACGTGGGTGCCTCAGCGGAGAAGGGGATGGTGACCTTTGCCAAGGCGCCGGAGAAGTACGGGTTGCGGGTCAGCGCTCGGTAGCCCCGCGTCGTCGGCCAAATCTTTATGGACTGCGGCGGCAAGCGAAGCGCGACGCCGCTTTCCCTCGAAGTGCCCAGCACTCGCCCCGTTGTTTAGGCTAACGACAGCCAAAGCGGCGTCGCGCTTCGCTTGCCGTTGCAGTCCACATTGTCGCGCTCGGTGCATACCGCCTGTCGTGTCAATGGCTCTGCACGGCAAGTCTGCCCGGCCGATTTAACCGAGGGGCTGTCCTTTGCGCAACCAGCCCTCGTGCCATTTGCGTAGCACGCCCACGAAGACCTTGTCAGCGCGGCTGCTGAATACGCCTACCACCGAATACCCGAGCCGCACCGGTATCCACAGCGCCCAGAGGAAGAGCGCCACCGTCAGGTAGCGGTTAAACCATCCGTCCAGCCGCCACTGGCCCTTCCAGACCCAGGTCGGGTCATGGGTGAACGGCCCCAGGTAGAAAATCGGCCAGAGGTCCATGGGCGAAGGTCCTCGGGAACCGACGAAATCGCAGAGCAGATGCAAGTGGAAGACCAGCAGTGCGAGCAGCGCCACGCGCAAGGGTCGGCGGGCAAAGCAGGCGAGTGACCCCGCGATCAGCACCGCGCCCAGTGCTCCGTGCAAGTAATAGTGGTGATACCGCTCATACAGGTAGGTCTGCTTCCAGCCAAACCACCCGCAGGCGAGGTCCACAATCAGTCCGAGGCCGTCGGCGTCCGGCAAGATGCCGGCCAGCGTGACCAGGCGGCAATCACGCGGGTTATCGGTCGTCTTCGCCGCGATGATCCAACTGGCCAGTAAATGAGTCTCTGGGGACACGGGCTATCGGCTGCGCGCGACTTCGCGTCTTCGCGCCCTGGCTGTAGGTCAGCCGATCTTCCGCCACAGTGTGATCTGGGGCGGTTCGGCGACGAGTTGGCCGACCCTCTCCAGCCCCGCTTTCAAATCCGGCTTCTGCAAATGCGCCTCGAGCTGGGCCTCGCTGAGCCAGTTCTCGTGGAACATGAACAGCGCGGGGTTATCCAGCGCCTGGTGCAGGTCGTAGTTCACGCACCCGGCATCCTTGCGGCTCGGGGCAACCAGCGCGAGCAACTCCCGCCGGACCTCGCTTTCCTTGCCGGGCTTGGCCTTGATCTGCGCAATTACTGTGACGGTCTTGGCATTCATAACGCGTGCATCATCGCGGCATAGGCAGTGAGCTGGCAATATGGAATCTGCGTCGGGGTTGCAATCCAGAGGTGCCGGGCTAGATTGGCTCGCGAATGCCAAAGCGAGCAGACCAGCGCCCATCGCCGGGAGGCTCGCGGCAGCGTCCGCAGGCAAGGCCCAGGCTCTGGCTCGTGCGGGCGGCTGCAATTGTCCTCTGCGCGGGCGCTGCGGCCTTCCTCGTCGTGCGGCCCTGGTCTCCGGCAAATCGCACCGGCAAGACCGGTGCCTCCCCCGCCATCCCGCCACCCGAGGATGAGCGGAAGGTGTTTGCGGAATACGCCGGCTCCGACACCTGCCGCAGTTGCCACGAGGAGGCTTACAGTCTGTGGGAGCGCTCCAACCACGGCCTGGCGGAACGCGTGCCGACCCTGGCACTGGACCGGGCCGCGTTCGAGCCGACGCGTTCGTTCAAGCACGGCGCCCAGCAGACCAGCGTGCGCCTGGACGGCACCAACTTCCTGGTGACCTGCCTTGGCCTGTCCGGCTCCAACGAGACGCATGCCGTGGTGCGGGTAATCGGCAATGACCCCTTGCGCCAGTTCCTCGTGGCCGCACCTGGTGGTCGGCTGCAAACCTTGGAAGCATCCTACGACCTTCACCGCAATGAATGGTTCAACGTCTATGGCACCGAAGACCGCCGCCCGGGCGAATGGGGCAACTGGACCGGCCGCGGCATGAACTGGAACAGCATGTGCGCCGCCTGCCACAACACCCGGGTCCGCAAGAATTACGACGAAGCCGCCGACACCTACCACACGGATATGGCGCAACTGACGGTGAGCTGCGAATCGTGTCACGGCCCGCTCAAGACGCATGTCGAGTGGCAGAACCAATACGGCAAGAGCGGAAAGAAAGATCCCACGCTGCCCACGTTCAACCACCAGCAGGTCCTAGGCAACTGTGGCTTCTGCCATGCCCGCCGCTCGGACCTGACCGGCGACTTCAAGCCCGGGGATTCGTTCTTCGACCAGCAATCCCTGGCGATTGTGGACCAGTCAGAGCGCTATTACCCGGACGGGCAGGTGTGGGAGGAGGATTATGAGTTCGCGGCATTCCTTGGCAGCCGAATGCACGCCCGCGGAGTTTACTGCCTGGACTGCCACAACCCGCATTCGATGAAGACGCTGCTGCCGGGCAACTGGCTTTGCCTGCGCTGCCACAACGGCTCCTACACCAACGCGCCGGTGATTGACCCGGTCGCGCATAGCCATCACAAAGTCTTTGGCTACAGCGCGGACGGCAAGCTGGTGAACACTGACCTCACAGCCTACAAGCCGCACGAGATCAAGGAGACGGGAGGCGAGTGTGTGAACTGCCACATGCCGCAGACCGCCTACATGCAGCGGCATTGGCGGCACGACCACGGGTTCACCATCCCGGACCCGCTGCTTACCAAGCAATACGGCATCCCCAATGCCTGCAATCGTTGCCACGCCGACAAGAGCGCGGATTGGGCGCTGGAGAATTGCGTCGCGTGGTATGGCCAGAAGATGGAGGGGCCCACGCGCCAGCGCGCGCAGTGGATCGCCCAGGCGCGGCGCGGAGATGCGTCCGCCCGGCAGCCGTTGTTGGCGGTGCTGGCCGGAAACGACAGTCCCTACTGGAAAGCCGCAGCCGCGAGCCTGCTCGGCCAATGGGCCGGCGAGCCGAAAGTGAGAGACGCCCTGCTCAAGTCGCTCGAAGATCCAGACCCCCTCGTGCGCGAACAAGCCGTGCGGGTGCTCGAACCCCTGGCCGCGCAGCCGGATTCTCCGGTGGCTGCCGCGTTGCGCAAGGTGCTGGATGACTCCGTCCGCAGCGTGCGGGTCAGCGCCGCGTGGGCCCTGCGATCCAGCCTTCCCGCCGGAACACAGGCGGCCCGCGACCTGCAGTACTACCTCAGGCTCAACTCCGACCAGCCCACAGGCCAGATGCAGGAGGGCGCTTTCACTTTGGCCCGAGGCCAGCCCCAGGAAGCCCTGGCGCATTATGAAAAGGCGGTGGCGTGGGACCCCAACTCCGCGGCCAGCCGCCATGATCTGGCGGTGGCCCTGAGCGCGCTCGGGCGAACCCGCGAAGCCATCGAGCAGCTCGAAGCCGCCTGCCGCCTGGAGCCGAAGGAGGCGGAATACGAATTCAAGCTGGCCCTGGCCTGGAATGAGGCGGGCTCGGTGGACAAGGCCGTCGCTGCCTTGGAGCAGGCGGTCCGTCTCGATCCGCGCCATGCGCGGGCCTGGTTCAATCTCGGGCTGGCCCGAAACACACTCGGCCAGACCGATTCCGCCCTGGAGGCGCTGGTGCGCGCGGAGACGCTCGCCCCGGATGATCCGCAAATCCCCTACGCCCGGGCCACCATTTTGGCTCACCTGGGCCGAAACCCGGAAGCCCGCGTGGCAGCCGAGCGGGCCTTGCAGTTGAATCCCGGCTATGCTGACGCCCAAAGGTTGGTAGAGGACCTTTCCAAACCGCCGGCGCCGAGATGACATCCTGGAGCCGATCGCCGGAAGCGGGCTGGACGTTGGCTGCATGCCGGCGCGAGGTTCGCGTGACGCTTCGGAGGGGCTACGGTCGGGTTACGGTGGGGCTACGGTGGAGTTACGGTGGAGTTACGGTGGGATATTGGGGTTTTTGAAGGTCAGCCAGGGTTTCTCGGCCGTCCTCCTGCCGCGTTGCCTCCCACTGGGCAAGGCGTTTTCTTGGACGGTATTTGTGCGCTTGGTGTTCACGCTTTAGCGTGTTTTCCGTGCCAAACGGCCTGAAGGCTGGACACCAAACGGGATCGCTTGCCTTCCGCTTCCGCAGGCCAAGACGCTTCGCAAATTCGGGCGCGCCCTGGACCGCGCCAGCTCCGGCGCTTTAGAAGGCAAAGCTTGGCTCAAACCAGAGGGCTCAACTGAAAGGCTTGGCCGACAGCGAGTTTCTTTTCGAGTTTCAGCGCCCCGGTTTGGCGTCTAAAGTGCCAGCTTGCGCAACGATCAAAAGAACATCGTGCGGAGGCTGCTGGCGTGGTTTGCGGGCAACGCTCGCGACCTGCCCTGGCGGCGCACACAGGATCCCTACGCCATCTGGGTCTCGGAGATCATGTTGCAGCAAACGCAGGTCAAGACTGTGGTGCCATATTGGGAGCGCTGGATGCGGGAGTTGCCGGACATCGCGGCACTGGCCGGCACCCGCGCGGAGAAGCTGCACAAGCTGTGGGAGGGCTTGGGTTACTACACGCGGGTGAGGAATCTACAGAAGGCCGCACAGATCGTGATTAAGAAGCATGGCGGCAGCTTCCCCGATGACTACGCCCAGGTATTGGAACTCCCTGGCATTGGCCCCTATACGGCGGGCGCGATTTGCAGCATAGCATTCAATCAGCCCAAGCCCATTCTGGACGGGAATGTGGTGCGCGTGCTAACGCGCATATTCGGCATCGAGGGGAACGTGCGCAACGGCGTCACCCGTGCCCGGCTCTGGCGGATTGCCGGGGAACTCGTTCTGTGCGCCGCAGCGCAGGCATCAGGCAACAGGCGACATGCGTCGGACTTCAACCAGGCATTGATGGAACTGGGGGCGTTGGTCTGCACGCCAAGACAGCCGCGATGCCCCGCCTGTCCGGTCTCCAAGCAATGCGTCGCTGGTCGGGAAGATCGCGTGCAGGAATTGCCCAACGTTGGGCCTAGCATCCGCACCACGCCGCGCCGCTTCGTGGCTTTCGTCGCGGAGCGTCGCAATCGCTTCCTGGTCCACCAGCGGCCCGTCGGAGGTGTGAATGCGCACTTGTGGGAATTCCCCAATATTGAGGTAGGGTGGGAGGATTCAGATATAAAGCAGCGGGCGCGGCGTGTTGGGAGTTCACGCTCTGGAGTGCTCGCGGCACGGGACCGCCTAAAGGCGGGACTCCAAACCCGGTTATCCGGCGCCGTTTTGAGGCGCGCGGCGCGTAGCATACTGGGCTTGACGCCGACGGTGCTCCAGCCGTTGTGCACCATAAAACACTCAATCACGCGCTACCGCATCACGCTCGAGGCGTTCCGGGTTGCCGGCCAATTCGCGGGCCAAGGTGCCTCGGCGAAAGGCAAGTGGCTCACCCGAAAGGAACTGCGCCACCTGGCCTTTTCCAGTGCCCACAAACGGATTCTGAGTCACGCACTCGCCGATCGCTCACACATCACAGCGCCATGAGCAGCCTCTTGATCTCCTTCAAGCGCGCGCCTGCTGTTTTCCCTGTCAGGCGCGGGAATTTGCTGCCCGCCATGATGTAGTCATTGTTGCGGGTGAGCATCAGCTTGTCATCCTTAACCTCTATTGCCGTGATGCCTCGGTCACTCGCCAGCACCTTGAGTTCGGCCACGACCAACAACAGCGCGAGCGCCGGCGGGACCGCGCCAAAACGGTCGCGCAGTTCATTCTCCAACGCCCGAAGGGCTGACTTGTCCGTCGCCTGGGCCAGCTTGCGATAGACCTCTATCCGCTGCCGGGAGTCGGAGATGTAGCGGAATGGGATGTAGGCGAAGGCTGGGAGTTGGTGCGTAGTGCGTGCTGCGTGCGGCGTGGTCAGCGGTCGGTTGCCCGTAGCCTCACGCTCATCGTCCTCGCTACTAACCCCCAATGACTGCGGACTGCGGACCGTGGACTGTGGACGTTCTTCGACCGGGCTCAGCGCCAGGAAGTCGAGCCGGATCTCCACCTCCACTCGCGGTTTGACCTTCTCGCCCTTCAGCGCCGATACGCTTTGCTTGAGCAACTGGCAGTAGAGCTCGAAGCCGACGGCGGTGATGTGGCCGCTTTGCTCCGCGCCCAGCAGGTTGCCTGCGCCGCGGATTTCCAGGTCGCGCATGGCGATCTTGAAGCCGCTGCCGAGGGTGGAATACTGCTTGATCGCGCTGAGCCGCTTGCGGACGTCCGTGAGCAGCCCGTCGTGTCGCGGCAACAGCAGGTAGGCATAGGCCTGATGCTTGTAGCGGCCCACGCGCCCGCGCAGTTGATACAGATCGCTCAGGCCGAAGCGGTCCGCGCGATCAATGATGATGGTGTTCGCGTTGGGTATATCCAACCCGCTTTCGATGATCGTGGTGGACAGCAACACATCCGCCTCGCCATTGACGAACTTCGTCATGACCTCCTCCAACTCATCGCTGTGCATCTGGCCGTGGCCGACCACAATGCGGGCGTGCGGCACCAGCGCGCCTAGCTTCTGCGCCATGGCCTGGATGGTCATCACCCGGTTGTGCAGGAAGAAGACCTGCCCGCCGCGGTTCAGTTCGCGCTGGATGGCGTCGCGGATCACGCGCTCGTCGTATGCGGTCACGATGGTCTCGACGGGCAGGCGGTCGTGCGGAGGCGTCTGGATGGTGCTCATGTCGCGCGCGCCGGTCAGCGCCAGGTAGAGCGTGCGCGGAATCGGCGTGGCGCTCAGCGTGAGCACGTCCACCAACTGGCGCAGCATCTTGAACTTCTCCTTGTGCATCACCCCAAAGCGCTGCTCCTCGTCAATAACGACGAGGCCCAAGTCCTTGAAGGCAATGTCCGACTGCAAAAGCCGGTGCGTGCCGATTACAATATCCACGGAGCCCGCCGCCAAATCCTGCACCACGCGTTCCTGGGCGCGGCGCGTGCGGAAACGGGAGAGCAGCTCCAGCCGGATGGGGTAATCGGCCATGCGCTCGCGGAACGTGTTGAAGTGCTGCTGAGCAAGCACCGTGGTCGGGACGAGCACCGCCACTTGTTTGCCGCCCATCACCGCCTTGAACGCGGCGCGGATGCCGACCTCCGTCTTCCCGAAACCGACGTCGCCACAGATCAAGCGGTCCATCGGCTTGGGGCGCTCCATGTCGGTCTTGGTCTGGACGATGGCGCTCATCTGGTCGGGCGTCTCCTCAAAGATGAAGGCGCCCTCGAACTCGCGCTGCCAGGGCGCGTCGGCGGGAAAGGCGTGGCCCGGCTGCGATTCGCGCGCCGCCTGGATGGCCAGCAGGTCGCTGGCGACGTCGCGCACAGCCCGTTCAGCGTGTTCCTTGGCCTTGGCCCAGCGCGTGCCGCCAAGCGTATTGAGGGGAGGCCGCGCTTTGCCCGTGCCGACGTATTTGCTGACCAGGTGCGCCTCGGTTACCGGCACGTAGAGCTTGGGCGGCGGTTGCGCAGGGTCCCCCGGAGCATACTCAATCACCAGGCATTCCTGTCCGGCATTGGCGGTCGCGCCCGTGCCTTCGGTCGGTTTGGTGCCCGCGCCGATGGGCAGCACCTGCAAGCCGCAATACCGCCCGATGCCGTGCTGCAAGTGAACCACGTAATCGCCTTCCTCCAGCTCGGTGAAGTCAATGTCCAGGGCGGAGCGTGCGGCCAAGGCATGCGCCGACTTCAGCCGGCGCGGACGCTGCACCTTGTAACGCCCGAATATCTCCGCGTCCGTGACCACGACCACCTTGGCTGCGTCGCATAGGAAGCCCCGGGCGAGCGTGCCCAGGTGCGTATGAAGCCCGGGCTCCAAAGAGGAATACTCTGCGGGCTGATCGGGCTTTAGACTCGGGACTTCAGGCTTGAGACTGTCGAATCCATATTCCTGCCAAATCTCGGCAAAGCGCTGCCGCTCGCCGTCATTATTGCAGAACACATGCACGGCATAGCCCTGACGCAACCAGCGATGGAGCTGCGCAAAGAACTCGCGCCGCTGCGCCTCAGCCACCTGCGGCTCCGGCGGGCGCTCCGGCAGCGGACGATAGGCTTCGATACTCTGAAACGGCAGAGCGAGGGCGGAGCTGGGGACATCCTCGCCCGGCGTTCGCTCGGACGCGGACACGGGTTGCGTGGGTTCAGACAGGACGGGCGGGCGGACGAAAACGGGCTCCTCCAAACCAGCCTCTGCCGCCGGTTCAGGCGTCGGCGTGATGAGCGCCGCGTCCTCCTCCGTGATCTCCAAGAGGGTCATTCCCCTTGCCGCAGCCTGCTCCTGAAGCTCAGCCCAGCCGATATAGAACGGATCATTCGCGGGAATCTGCCGGGCGTATTCCTCGGCGCGCTCCGCCAGCAGGTCTGGGTCGCAGAGGAGGAGGATCGCGTGAGGCAGCAAATAATCCAGCAGCGTGCCCAGCGCATACGCCTGTGGGCTGGATGCGCCGTGGGCCGTAGCGGCATTCTGACCCTGCTTAAGAAAGCCCAGCTCTCCTGCCGGCGGGATCGTGACGGCGGTGATTTCCTCACGCGACACCTGCGTGAGCGGGTCAAAGTAGCGCAGGGATTCCAGCTCATCGCCGAAGAACTCCAGGCGCACCGGCCAGGGGCTGGTGAGCGGATAGACGTCGAGGATGCCCCCGCGCAGAGCCATTTCGCCTTTCTGCGTTACGCGGGCTTCAGTCTCGTAGCCCTGGTCTTCGAGCCACTCGGCAAGATCCAGCGGGTCGGCGCGTTCGCCCCGAGCGAGCACGCGCGTGCTTTCCGCGAGCACAGTGCGGGGGAATGTGCGTTGGAGCAGGGCCACAACGCTGGTGACGACCAAGGGGGCGTGGAGCGTGGAGCGTGGAGCGTGCCGTTGAGCGACGGGCTCCGGCCCGCCGATCCGGGACAGCGCTGCCAGCGCGACGAGCGTTTCCAGCCGGTCGCTGATGACATCCGCATGCGGCAGCCGGGCGTCATGCGGGAGAATATCCCAAGCGGGATAGAAGAGGGGTTGAGGGTTGAGGGTTGAGAGTTGAGGGACAGGTGAGATGGGCTTCTGCACTCCGCCTTCCACACCTGGCCTTGCCGCCCGTGCTTCCAGCGCCATCCAGGTCGCCAAATCCTGCTGTGCGCTCTCCTGCGAGCGAAGGCCCTCCGTCACTACCACGACGGGGCGGTGCGGGAACAGGTCATGCAGCAAGGCGGCCAGGAAGGCCTGGGCGGCGGGGCTCACGCCGGTGCAAGACAACACGCCCCCCTTCTCCAGGCGCCGCGCAAGGGATTGCACGGCGGGAGTCTGCGAAACCCTAGCGAACAACTCGCTTGCCGCCGTGATTGCTATAGGCAGCGTCATGAATGGTTGCGCGTCCAAACCGGCTAAAGCCGGGACTCCATGCGTCGGGAGGCCCGGCTTTAGCCGGCGTGCGCAACCAATTATGACGTCGCGGATAAATCGTGCGCCAAGCATGCGCAAGGTCGCAGGCGGCGCCAGCCGGGTCAAGGAGCGAGCCTCTCGCCTCAACCGCTGAATTGCCCCGGGCGCGAACGTGTGACACCTTTACGCCGAGAGTATTGATGATGCTCAGCCCAAATCCCTCACGCTACGTCCGTAAATCCAGTGCCACTCCCGGGGACTCAAGATTCCACCAATCCCGGGCCATAACCTGGATGTTTCGCCCTTGGGCGTTCGGAGCGCCGGCATGTTGCCGGCTTGAACGGTCCGAGCGGCTTAAGCCGGCAACATGCCGGCGCTCCGCTCTAGTGGCTTTGCTCTGTTTGGTAGTGTCGCCGCATCTATGCCTCGGCACCCAGATCATCGAGAGCGATATTTGCGTGTATGGCGGCACATCCGGTGGGGTGTCGGCTGCCGTAGCGGCGGCGCGACTGGGCAAGAATGTGGTGCTGGTCACCTATGACAACCACGTGGGCGGCATGACCGCCAGCGGGTTGGGGGTGACGGACATCGGCGGCACCAACACCGCGTATATTGGAGGCATATCGGCGGAGTTCTACTCGCGAGTGGGGCAGGCGTATGGCTCGACCAATCCCGTTTATTGGTTCGAGCCGCACGTAGCCGAGCAGACCTTCTGGCAGATCCTCGGCCAGGCGGGTGTGCCGGTCTATACCAACCAAATCCTCAGCTCGGCCACCATGTCCAACCAGACGATCACCCAGATCACGATGAGTGATGGCACCATTTACCAGGCCCTCGAGTTTATTGATACGACCTACGAAGGCGACCTGATGGCCCTGGCAGGCGTGCCCTTCACCGTGGGACGGGAAGGAACCAATGCCTACGGCGAGTCCATGGCGGGCATTGAGACGCCGGGAGGCTCGTACAACTACGACCCCTACCTCATCGCCGGCAATACTAACAGCGGCCTGCTGCCGCTGGTGCAGCCCGGCAGCGCGGGCACCGTCGGCCAAGGCGATATCAAAGTGCAGACCTACAACTTCCGCCTGTGCCTCACTCAGAACACCACCAACATGATTCCCATCGCCCCGCCCGCGAATTACTCGGAGTCGCAGTATGAACTCGTGCGGCGCTACTTGAATGCCCGCGTCGCGGCGGATGGCGCTGTGCAACTCAACCAGGTTATTGACATCCAAGCCATCATTCCGAACGGCAAGACCGACATCAACGCCAACGGCGAGCTGTCCACTGATTACGTCGGCTACAATTACACCTATCCGACCAATACCTACGCCGGACGCCAGGCGATCTGGCAGGCGCATGCCGATTACATCCGCTGCCTGCTTTACTTCTACGCCACGAGCACCAACGTGCCGCTGAACGTCCGCACCCAGATGCAGTCGTGGGGCTTTGCCAAAGACGAATTCCAGGACACCGGCGGCTGGCCGCACCAGTTGTACGTGCGCGAAGCCCGGCGCATGGTGAGCGATTACGTGATGCTGCAGCAGGACGCGACGGGCAGCCGCTCCGCGCCCGATCCGATCGCGCTGGGCAACTACCCGCTCGACTCGCACCCGGTGGAGCGCCTGGCGGTGGGCGGTTACTCGCGCTGGGAAGGCGGCGCCATCAGCGGCACCCCGCCCTACCCTTTTGGCATCAGCTACCGCTCGATCATCCCCGGCACTAATCAATGCCAGAACCTGTTCTGCACTTTCGCCCTGTCGGCCAGCCACGTGGGGTTCGCCCCGGTGCGCATGGAGCCGGTGTTCATGATGACCAGCCAAAGCGCGGGCACAGCCGCGGCATTTGCCATTGATGACAATGTGCCGGTCCAACAGCTCAACTACCAGAAGCTCTCGGCCGAGCTGCGCGCGGATGGCCAGGTGCTCACGTGGCCGACCTCTAACGCCAATACCAACGGTATCATCCTCGATCAAGGCGGCCCCGGCACCACCTATTCCACCGGCACGTACGCCTGGTCACTTGGCGCCAACGCGGGCGGCTGGGATGGCAATTACTGGCACGATGGCAACACCGCCAAGGGCTTCAAATGGATCACTTACACGCCCACGTTGCCCACCAACGGCACTTACGAAGTGGACGCCTGGTGGGTGTCAAACCCCAACCGTGCCACCAACACGCCCTACTATATCCTCCACGCTGACGGCAGCACGCGCGTCCTGGTCAATCAGCAGAACCCCAGCGGCGGCTGGTTTCCCCTGCTAACCACCAACTTCAACGCCGGCACCGTCTCCAGCGTTACGATCAGCAACGGTGGCACCAGCGGCTATGTGATCGCCGACGGCGTGCGCTGGCTGCCGGTGGGAAGCACCGCGCCGCCACCGCCGCCGCCCGTCGTGGACCTCGTGGCGAGTGACGCCGTGGCCTGTGAGTTTGGGACCAACACCGCGCGCTTCAGCATCGTGCGCAGCGGCGATACCAATCTCCTGCCGTTGACGCTCAACTACACTGGCAGCGGCACGGCCGTCAGCGGCGTGGACTACGCGCCCTTGCCGGGCAGCATCACGATTCCCGCCGGCGCGCTGGCCACCAACATCGTCATCACGCCGTTGGGGAGCAACCTGCCCACCAACCAGGCGACGGTGACGCTCACGCTTGTGCCCGCGGGCAACTTCACCTCCACCACGCTGAGTAACGCCACCATCACCATCCTGGACCGCCCGATCAACATCTGGCGCCGGGCCAACTTCACCCCGGCTGAACTGGCCAACCCCTCGATCAGCGGCGACCTGGCCGACCCGGACCACGACGGCCTTGCCAACCTGATGGAATACGCCCTGGGGCTGCCGCCGAAAGACCCCACCCCCGTCAACCGGCCCTACGCGAGTGTCGCCAGTGGCTACCTGACACTCACTTACACGCGCGCTACGTCCGCCATTGACGTTTCCCTTGTGGTCGAGCAGTCCAATGATCTGGTCACCTGGCAGTCGGGCACCAATCAGCTTCAGCAGATGAGCGTCCTGCAACAAGGCCCTGCGCAACTCATTACGGTTCAGGCGGTTAATCCCGTCAACTCCAGCGCCGCCAGCTTCATCCGGCTTCGCGTGACGCGACTGCCCTGATGGACCTGCCGGTTCAGGGACAGGTTACCACCGCATTCTGCCTCAGTCGCTGGCGAGAGCCAAATCAAGGGACGCCCCCAGATTTCTGGCCGGTTAGGGCATGGCCTGCTCGGTTGCTGAAGTCGGACCCGGCCTTTGGTCTGGCAGGCCATGTCCTGGCCAGTGGGTAGCCAGCGGTAAGCCAGTGGTAGGCTTAATACATTTTCTATTAAGCCTACCACTGGCTTACTGCTGGCTTACTGCTGGCTTACCACTGGCTTACCAATGGGGGGTCTGGAATGGGGCGAAAACGACGCTTTCCTGGGAGACGTGGCTATTTTTGACCACCTGCCCAGAGCGCTCACTTCTGAGCATTGCTAATGGGTATGGAAGCACAATTCCCATGCACCGTCGGCTCCGGACCGTTGCTGTCCTCGGCAGCCCGCGTCGCGGCGGTTTGGCAGGAAAAGCGGCTGGTCTTTGGAGGTTGGTGCGGACAGGAATGTCCGCGCTCCGGCACTTTGCGCTGCGTCAAGCACACGCAATGGGCGTGCGAATCACGCGTGATGCATTCGTCCGCCCGCTCCGGCACCCCGGATTGACTGGGAAATCGGCGCCGCCGCTCCTTGGTATGAGCAATGCTTCAAATCCATTGCCAGTGTGTTTAAGTCATTAACTCAACAAAGTACCCGTCCGCCCACGTACGGAGGCCTCCGGCCGGCAACCGGCTCCGGCTGCGTGCGGACGAACGACTACCCAACGGAAGAATCCTTATGAAACATCTAAATCCAACAAGTCTGGTGTGTGCAGTGGTCTGCGGCTGGGCGGCAACCGCTTCCGCTGATGGTGTGGGTTCAGTCAACATAGTCGGTTATGCATGGGGAGGGGCCGGTTTCGAGTTCTCTCCCACCACGAGCCTTTCCGTGACGGCGCTGGGATACATAGGAAACGACGTGTACAACGCGCCCTACCAGGTCAGCCTGTGGGACACGAGCGGAGACCAGTTGGCATCAGCGCTGGTCTCAACCAATACCCCCTGGTCGGGCCAAGGTTACTTTCAGGCCATCTCCTCCCTGACTCTTGATGCCGGCGACACTTATTATCTCGGCGCCGTTCGGCCCGACAATGGACTCTGGCTTGGCAATGCCATCATCAGCTCCGGTCCGGATGCTAACGGCACTTTTGGTGTGGCGCCGCAGATTTCCTATCTGGGGTATGCTACCGGCACAAATGCCGACGGGACGTTTCCCGCTTACGTGTCCAATGATCCCAGCGCCCTGCTGATCGGAGCCGACTTCGAGTTCCAACTATCGTCCGGAAGCGCGAACGGTCCCATGCTCGCTTCGACTATTCCGGAGCCTTCGGTCGTCGGCTTGGCGGGCTGCGCACTGGCCGCGCTGGTCTCGTTGAGACGCCGGCACTGAGCCGTAACCATGCAATTGGTCTTGGGGAGCGCACGCGCCTCGCGTGCTGCCAACGGCGCCCCGCCGTTGGCGCCACCGCCCACCGGCGGCTCACTGTTTGGTGGTCCAGCCAGACTAGCAAGCATTCGCGGCGGGGCGCCGCCAATCACACGCGGGGGCGCGTGTGCTCCCCAATTCCAACTGCATCGTTCCGGCTGAGGGCCTACCCGCCGCCGACAGGCTCCGCAGGATAGTTTCGGCGGTGAAGTATTCCAACCAGAGCCGCTCGCGCGTCACCGCCGCCCAGGCATTCAACTCATGGCCATAGAAGAGCTCTATGGCACGGATGCTGGCCATGCGCTCGGCCATGTCATCCCGAAGGCTCTGCTCAGCATCCGGCAGGTTCCGCATGGCCGCCACCGACCGCTCGACGAATCCCCGGTCAACCAGACCGGGCCGGGCAAAGTCTCCCGCCGGCACGGAGAACGGACCGCCCGCACGCGCCGAAAACAGGCTCATCTGTTCGCAGCTCATGTGCTCCACGGATAGCTGCCCGCTTTGACCCGCTGGTAGTTGGCATCCAGTTCCGGCTGGAGCAGAATCAGCGCGGCCAGCCGACGGGCGGTATGAGTAACTTCCCTTGCTTCTTCGGTCGTGAGCGCGCGGCCCAGCAAAGCGTGTTCGCGGTAGCTCAGCCACTTCTTCAACACCTGGTAGCCGCCGATGGTGTAGTCCCAAACCTTCTCCGGCACGTTCCGCCAATAAACCGTGTCGTTCAGATAGATGTCGTGCGTGGACTTGCCCAGCAATTGCACGAGACGGCCAGGCGTGTTGCCTGCATTGAACGCCTCCTCTTCCTCCGTCCGGTAGGCGCGCGTGAGCATCTTCCCTTTGCCAGGCATGGTCACCCCTGCCTGGCCCCCGTGGCCCCAGCCCGCAGTGATGCAAAAGTCCGGCGAACCGGTCGCCCGCAACTCGGCGACCGCCCTCAAATCCGGGCGTGGCTTGCCTTGGGTGATACCGGGCACAGGCGTTTCGGTGTCCAGCAATACCGCCACCTGGCGACCCAGCTCAGCCGATGCCAGCAGCGATGCCTTCGATGCCGGGAGCGGGATGCGCGGCCAGTCCTGCCGAACCCCATCCGCATTCTCGCTCAGGTAGGCGGGCGAGTAACCGATGGCAAGAGCATGGTGCCAGATAAGCGCGGCGGTGTCCGCGTCAGCGTCAGGGTCCTTGATTCCCAGCTTGGCCAGGTAGGCGCAGGTGCCGGCCGAAAGGTTGGCAGTGGCCCCGCCCCTTGGGAACCCGTAGGCGGGGGCTGCTTCTTCGAGAATGCTGCCAAACTCGCCGTTGCCGTCGTCCTTTTTGCCCGGCCTGGTGGATGTGGCGTCGGCAAGTCGGAGAGGGAAGTAATATGCGTGACCGCGCAGAAAGTCGTTGTCCCCCAGCAAGGGTGTATAGAACAACGGCACGCCCTCCGGGCTGGCGACTCCGCCGGGCCGGCTCATCAGAAAGGCGTTTCCCTTCCAGCGCTGCGCCCAGAGCCTGGGCCGGGGCTCGTTCCACAAAGGCCGTTGGGAACTGTAATAGCACCAACGTGTATCGAACGGGCGGAGCGCATAACGAAGCAAGTGGTCGGGCTGAAAGCCCTCAGCAGCCATAACCTTCGCACGGGCCTTCCTCGCGTCAAACCGGGCCGCGTCTTCGGCAAGCGGCGTGCCTGCGCCTTTCAACTGCTCCATGTTCACATCCGGGTCGTAGTATTGGCGCATCCGTGTTTCGAGGGCACGACGGTCGAAGTCCATTAACGCCCCACCGCGCTTTTCCATCAGTCCGTTGCTGGGAGGCTCTCCACACAGCTCGACCAGCTTCGGCCATTCCAGGTAGTGCGATGCGACATCAGCCGGACGGAAGGAGAAGCGATTGGCAAGGGTTGGTGCGGCTGTCTCGTAGTGGTGGTCGAACTTCTTGGCCTTGAGGCTTGCGCGCAAAGCCGCGCGTCGTTCGGCAGCACGGGCGGCATTCAAGTCGTTGCGAAAGAGCACCGTCGGCTTCCGCTTCTTCCCAGTTCGCAGCAGCAGCGACGTGGCTACCCCTTGCCGAATGCCGGGTGAGAATCCTTGGATGGCGAAGATCGTTTCACTGGTCCGCCCATCAGGCGCGTACTCGGAAATCTTCCGGTTGCCGTGCAGGTTCTCGATCCAGACTTTGTCGAACGATTCAAGCAGGTGCTTCCGCATGACGACGAACGACGGGTCGCTGATCCAGGAGTGATTCGAGATAAAGCTAACGATCCCTCGGCCTGTCTTATCAGCAATCTTCCGTTCCGCGATACGGAAGAAACGGATATAGAGGTCGTCGAGGTTGAACTTCTTGATGCCCCAGTTCGAGATGAGTCCTTTCTTGTACGGCTCCACCAAGCCTTGTTCCTCCTCGGGGCTGACACCCGCGTAAGCGTTATACGGCGGGTTGCCGAGAATAACCAGAATCCTGGTCTCCTGCTTGACCTTGCCTGCGCCTGCGCGCTCGGCTTCCAGTTCCGGCCAGTTCTTAAGCCGGGGGTTCTGCCCCGCAAACTCCCACCCGGTAAGCGAGTTGGTGAGGAAGATGCCGGCGCGCTCGCCTTTGGCATCGTCCAGCCCCACGCCCAGGCTCTGAAGGAGCAGGCCCATTTGGAGGTGCGCCACGACGAATGGCGCGGGCATGAGTTCGAACCCATAGACCCGTTTCATGGCCGCCTCCTTGGCCTCCACGATGGAGAGCACGCCCTCGGACTTCTCATCGCGGATGGTCGTGACGATGCGCCGAATGACCTGGACAAGGTAGGCGGCGGTGCCGCAGCAGAGGTCCAGCACGTACACGCGCGGGTCGGCCAGGCCGTCGGGAATATCCAGTTCCTCGCGCAGCACCGTGTCCACGCGCTCGACTTGGTATTCGACGATCTCGGGCGGCGTGTACCAGACCCCCAACTCCTTGCGCAGCTCAGGATCAAAGGCTTCCAGGAATGGCTCGTAGAAATACTGGACGGCGTGCGTCTCCAGGAACTTCTCGAAGAAGGCGGGGCGGTCCACGCGGTTGAGGGCGGCGGCGGTCCAGTCGAGCACCTCGACCAGGCCAAGCGGGCCGAGCTTGGTGGGCGTGGCCACTTGATCGAACAGGCCCTTGATCATCGGCACGTGGAGCGTCCACGCGGCAGCGCGCCAGTCGAAGGCGTCGGTGCGGACCGGGCGCTCTTTATGCCAGAGCACCCAGGCGGAGAAGACGCCGTAGAACAGGGTCTGGACGAGCGTGGAGCGGAAGAAGTGCTCGCCTTTGGCGGCCTCGAACTTCATGCCGAGCGCCTCCTCCAGCGCGGTGCGGACGGCGGCTAGCGCCGGCAAATCTCCCGCGTGCTCGACCCGGGCGCGGGCGTCGCGGGCGTAGGAGGCGAGGAAGAAGGCCACGTCGCGGGGGTTGTTGAGCGGGGCGGCGTGAAGCAGGACGCGCTTGAGGTATTCGGAGAACCGTTCGCCCAGGGTATCAGCGGTCTTGCGCGGGTGCGCGGCGGCGGCCCAAAAGGCGGCCACGCTCTCAGCAAGGCGGAAGGATTCGAGGGCTTGGGGCGCGCTGCCGGGTCCGCGCTTGAGCAACAGGAAGTCGCGGTAGTTGGTGAGCAAGACCTGGCCGTAGCCGGAGAGGTATTCTCTGACCTGCTCGGACGGCACGATGGCGGAAAGCTCCTCGGGGGCGGCTTTGACCTCGATGACGCCGCGCGCCGGGGCCAGGCCGAAGAGCGGGGCCTGCTCATCCGAGTGCTTGAGCTGGTCCAGGGTGAACAACCCGCCGTCCGGGAGGCCCACGCCGCTGTTCTTGAGCTGGATGATGCAGCGGACCTTGGGTTTGAGGCTGTGCCCGATTGAGTTCAGGAGATTGGCCAGGGCGGGATAGCCGGAGGTCTCGCCGGTCGCCGCGCCGCTGTCGTGGATTTCACGCAGCTCAGTCAAATAGGTTTCCAGCGGATTCATGGTCGGGAACGGCCCACGCGGCAGAGGCTACCGAATCGGGGCGCTGGTGTGCAAGTGTGGCGTGCGCGGTGGGGGCTTCCTGCAACCATCACTAGAGATTCCGAACGCCAGAGCGTGACGGACCGCGAGATGCACGGGTGCGCGAGAAAGTTATCCTGACTCATTTGACAATTAGCCGGACCAGGTTTATAGATTGACCGTTAGTGCCGCGACGGTCGTGCCTGACTGGTTATCTTGCGGAGCGGCTGTGTTGGTCAAATGCGTCAATGTGAGCTGAGGCGCGGGCCGGAATGCTCGCCCAGCAAGCCGCGTTCAAGTGCCCGAATCGGACTCGATGTTACATAAACAGCAGCGCCTTACGGAAAGAGCCTTCACCCTGATTGAACTGTTGGTGGTTATCGCCATCATCGCGATTCTCGCCGCCCTGCTTCTGCCGGCTCTGGCCAGGGCGAAATCCAAGGCCCAGACCACTTCCTGCCTGAGTAACTACAAGCAGCTCCAGCTTTGCTGGCAGATGTACTCCGGCGACAATCAGGATTACCTGGTCAATAACCACACCGCCGGGAATGCCGATTGCGGGCCGAATGCCTGGGTCACGAGCGGCAACAAATTGGGCGTCGGCACCTGGACTGGCAACGCCCGCGTTGACGCCACCAATTTCGCCTTGGTCTATGGAATCCTTTACCCCTACAACACGAGTTACAAGATCTACCACTGCCCGGCGGACCAATCAAAGGTCAACGGGCAGCCTGGCATCCAGCGCTTCCGCAGTGTCTCCATGAGCACGGGCATAAACTGGGTGGACTCGAGCGAAGCGCCGCCCTCGAATGGCAGCTTTTACAAGATGACCGACATAGTGAACCCCACTCCCGCTATGGCGTCGGTGTTTCTGGATGAGGCCGCCAACAGCATTGACAACAATGCCCTGGGCATTTACTCGGGCACCGCTACCGATCCGCAAGGAGGAACGGTTGGATACTGGAACCTGCCCGCCAGCCGTCATGACGGCGGCTGCATCATTACCTTTGCCGATGGCCATGACGAATACTGGAAATGGCACGGGCAGTGGATCATCGCCGACAACGCCATACCCGACACCGGCAGCGGCAACATGGGCCCGGGCTGGGGCGCTCCGAGCGACCCCGCAGACCCGGACCTCAGACGCCTCAAACTAACCGTGCCGATCATGCATTGATTTGGCCGGAGCGCCTTGTCTCCGGCCCATACCGAAAGTGTAAACTCAAGTTAAACAAACGACACAACCTAATGCCTATGAAGAATCGAACATACTCAACTGCTCCCATCGGCTTCAACCGCCGGTTGGCCTGTCTGGCCGGGCTGCCAGTGAAACCCCTCCTTGCCGCCTTACTCCTGGCGGGGCTGGCGTCTCAAACAAGGGCGCAGACCTGGAGCTTCGGCGGGGCTTGGTCCGCCGCTAATGGCGTCGGCCACCTGGCCAACAATAACAACAACCGCGGCTTAGCGTACAGCTCTCTTTCGAACCAGGTCTTTGTGGCCACCCGAACGACCGCCACAACCGGCGCGATTGACGTTCTTGATGGCACCGCGGGCACGCTGTTGAGTGGCGCCAATGGGGTAAACGGCGCCAACCTCGGTATAGATCAAATCGGCATCGGCGATGATGGAACGCTTTACGGCATGCCCCTCGCCACCAGCGTTGCCGCCGGCACGCCTCAAATCTATAGCTGGACGAATTGGAATAGCACCCCTTATCTGGCCTACCAAGCTGCCAGCGGCGATCCCGTGGTTACCGCTTTCTCGGGCAAACGCATCGGCGATACCCTGGCAGTCACCGGATCCGGGGTCAACACCCTGATCCTGGCGGGGGTTGGCGGCACCAATAACTACGTATTGTTTCATACGGCTGACGGGGTGAACTTCACGCCCACCGTGATTACCAACATAACGGGCCTGCCCACCACTGCGGGAAACATCTTCGGCATTGCCTTCTATACCAACGGGACGTTCCTCGTTCTGCCGGGGGTGAATGCCTCTGCGCATAACGTTTACCTCGTTTCGTATCCGGCAAGCTTCGCCAGCCAGACCGGCGTGACGGGAACGCTCCTGGGAAGCATGGGAACGTTTACCACCAACTCGACTTATGCCCTGAATTATTCTTCGCCAGGCCAAATGCTGGCAGTCGCATCAACCGCCAGCGTTGGTCCCGATGCCGTTGGCATCTTTAGCCTGACGAGTTTCCCTGCCGCAGCACCCCAGTTGGCCACCACCAACTTCACGGTCCCGAATGCCAACCCCAACGCAACGGGCACCCTTGCCCTAGGTGGGCAGGGCAAGACCAATTACCTCTATGTTCTGGAATCCAACAATGGCCTGCAGGCTTACACGATCACCTACACCGCTGCTCCTCAGCCCGTCGTCCTGAGCGGCCCCACGGGAGGCGTAACCAATGCCTATCCTCCCCAGACTCTGACGGTCACGGCGAGCGGCAGCCTGCCCATTCATTACCAGTGGTACGTGATTTCCGGCGGCACGACGAATCCGATTGTTGGCGCGAACACGAATTCTTACACCGTTACCACCCCGGTCACCAACACCTACTTTGTCATTGTCACCAACTCGATCAACGCGGTGACCAGTTCGGTGGTGGGACTCTCGCTTTTGACGCCGGTCACCAACTCGGTCGTCAGCCAGCTTTGGAACGCCGCCCCTGGGGCGTTCTCGTTCCTGACAACCAGTGACAACACGCGCGGCCTGGCTTACGATACCAACTCCCACCGGGTTATTGTCGCCAGTTACTCTGCCGGCTCGACCTTATACCTGCTGGACGGCACCACAGGCACCAACATCGGCAACATGAACATGACGGGCGCCAGTTTCCCGGGCCTTCTTGGCGGCGTGGATCAGGTGGGCGCGGCAGACGACGGCGCGGTGTATGCCTGCAACCTGGTTAACGCGGGCGGGACCTTCGACCTCTATCGTTGGAACGCCCCTGACACAACGAGCACCGCAGCTATGGCTTACACGGGCGACCCGGGCAGCGGCTCCAACGATCGCTGGGGCGACACTATGGCCGTGCGCGGCGCCGGCACCGGCACACAGATTCTGCTGGGGTCAAAGGGCACCAACGTGGTGCTCTTCCAGACATCTGACGGGCTCAACTATACGCCAACCCTCATCCCGATTACCAACGTGCCCTCCGGGTTTTCCGGCAATGGCGTCGCTTTCGGCCCGGGCAATACCTTCTGGGCCAAGACCTATGGTGGTAACTTGTTCGAGGTCGCCTTCGACCCGGTGGGCGCCATCGGTGGAGCCGTCCTGGACTACCAGACGGGCACGGGCCAGATTCCGTCCGCCATGTCCGGCGTTGGCGTGGACCCGGTCAATAACATCTTCGGTGGGATAGATATGGCCGACAGGAACAACGACCTCCAGTTGTTCCAATTGACCGGCACGAGCGACGCGCCGGTGCTTTTCGATCAGGCCTTCTTTCCCGCCTACAATGCCAATGGGAATCAGAATGCGGTTGTGGTTATGAAGTTTCCTCGCGCCTACGGTCTGGATGTCAACAACGGCATCGTCGCCGTCACCTATGGCGTCCCGGCGACGACAGCTCCGACGATTACCAGCCCGCCGGCCAGCCAGACTGCATATACCAATGACCCCGCGGTCGTGTTCACGGTCGGCGTCTCTGGTTCCCTCCCGCTGTATTACCAGTGGCGGTTTAACGGGACCAACATCTCCGGCGCTACGCTGCGCAGCTTGACACTGTCTGATCCGCCCCTCACGGATGCCGGCAGTTATGATGTGATCGTCCACAACGTGGCTGGAGCGCAGACCAGCACGCCCCCGGCGGTGCTGACGCTGCTGGTGCCGACCACCAGCACGGTCGTTACACAGCTCTGGACTTTGGCCGGCGGCTCGCGACCTTATCTGGACAGCAGCACCTACGACACGCGCGGCCTGGCGTACGACACCAACACGGCCACGGTGCTGGTGGCAAACAACAGCGCGATCTATGTGTTAAGCGCGACCGACGGCAGCGACCAGTTCCAACTGAACGTGGCCGGCGTCTATAACGGCGGCTATGATGGCTGGCTGTTCGACCAGGTTGGCGTCGCCGCCGACGGCGTGGTCTATGCTGCCAACCTCTACGGTGCGAGCCTGGGAGGTTCCGGATTCAGTATCACGAGCTGGTCAGCAGTGAGCTCTGGTGCAACGCTCAACCAGGCTTACGGCGGGGCCACGGGTGCCGATCCGGGCAACGGTTCCGGGGACCGCTGGGGCGATACCCTGGACGTCCGCGGATCGGGCGTGAACACGGAAATCCTCCTCGGCTCCTACAGCGGCACCAACGTCTCCCTGCTCACGACCACGGACGGCCAGACCTTCACGGCCAATCCGATTGCCGTGAACAATGTGCCGGCTGGGTTCAGCGGCCAAGGCATCGCTTTTGGCGCGGGCGACACGTTCTGGGCGAAGTCACCCGGCTATAACCTCCGCCAGGTGTCGTTCGAGCGTGTAACCTGGACCGGAACCGCAGTGCAGGTCTTCACCGCCGGAACACAGTTCCCTTCGGCCTTCGACGGCATCGGCGTAGATGTGGCCACTGACATACTCGGTGGCGTTAACTTCAGCGACAACCCGAACGACCTGCAGTTGTTTCTGTTGAGCGGCAACACCAATTCGCCGGCGCTGTTTGACCAAACCTTCTTTGGCTCCAACAATCAGAACGGACAGTTGAACGCAGCCACCACGCTGAAGGGCGGCAAGGCGTTCTCCCTCGACGTGAACAACGGTGTGGTAGCCCTGGCTTACGCCGTGCCGCCGGCCCCGCCCGTGACTATCATCAGCGTGACCAATCACCCGGGCACCGGCGTGACCCTCACCTGGAATAACTGCTTCAACGGCCACAATTATCAGCTCGTTTACAAGGGCGCCCTAACCAACGGCACCTGGCATCCAATCGGATCCCCAGTGACCGCGGTCGGGCCAACTGCGTCAGCCACTGATACGTCCCCACTGACAACGGCGCGCTTTTACCGCGTCCAGAGCGAGTAAGCCCGAGCGCTCATTGCTGATTCAACCCGCCGTTGGAGCAATCCGGCGGCGGGGTTTTTGTGCGCGCCCGGCAGGGCCCATCGAGCCGCGGTTTCGCTGCGCTAGGCAGCGCGCTCGACCTCCAGCAGAAGATTCTCCGCTTACGTCGCACTTAATCACTAATTGGTAAAAAGGTCACGAAAGCTGTTGACACGGAGCCGCCGCCCGTGGTAGAAATAAGCAGTTTAATACTCGGGACACAACCGGACCAAGTGCTTATGAAGAACAAAGTTCTCGTCTCCCTCTGCATTTCGCTCTTGCCAGGCGCCTTTTTGGCCCAAGCCCAGTTCAGCATCACGCCACTTTCTGGTTTCGGCACCACCGGTTCCGGTTGGTTGGCGCCAAACACGGTTGATGGGAGCACGTACACCTACCTGACCACGGGGACCACGGAGCGCGGTTTGGCGTTCGGAGACGGTGATCTTTTCCTGGTAAGCAGAAACGGGGGCAACAACGTGCGGATTCTAAACCCACTGACTGGCGCCGACATAGGCAGCTTGAACACCAGTGGCATGAGCGGCGGGACCTTCGTGGAGAATATGGTGGCCGTCGGGGGTGACGGCACCGTTTATGTGGGTAACCTGACCACTTCGGCCACCTCTCCTTTCACAGTCTATGCCTGGACCCCGGGTAATTTCTCTTCAGCTCCAACGGTGGTTTACAGCGGCAATCCGCTAGGAGGGGGCACGCGTCTGGGCGATGACTTAGCGGCCATTGGCAGCGGCGCTTCTACAATGCTTGTGGGGGGCTACGGTGCCGGCAGCAGCGGCTACCAAATCATTAATCCCACCACCGCAACCGCTACTGGGGTAAGCTTCACTGGCAGCCCGCCGAATTCGGGCGACTTCCGGCTGGGCATCACCTTCACCGATTCGAGCCATGTCATTGGAACCCAAGGTTCGTCGCTTTACCGCTACTCCGGCTTCTCAGGCAGCACCGGCACCTTGCTCGCCAGCCCTCCATTGGCCTCGAGTGCCGAACGGCCACTCGCTTACGCCGTAGTCGGCAGCCATGACTTGATGGCAGCGATCAGCACGGGAGATAACCACGTCAGCGTCTATGACATGACCGACCCAACCAATCCGGTGCTGCTCGGCCAGGCCAACGCCACGACCGGCACCCTTCCAGCCAACGCCAACGCCACTGGCGAGGTGGCTTGGGGCAATATCGTTTCCAACCCTGACGGTTCCGGTTCCGCTGACCTTTACGCCATGTCCACGGCTGACGGCATCCAGGCCTTCGTCATCGTGATCCCTGAACCCGGCGCAATGAGCCTGATGGTCCTCGGCCTTGGCTGGCTCGCCCTCTGGCGGAAACTCCGCAACTGAGTGAGCAGGTGCATCATTTGACCAAAGCCGATTCGCAAGAATCGGCCTTTTTGTTATCTGTGCATGTGTCCGGGCTACGTGCGCCAGAAGATCTTCCGTTTCGTAAACGCGCTCACGGACAGCGCCAGCAGAAGCGTGATGAGGGCTCCGTGCACAAATCCCAGCCAGGGCCACATCTCCAGCACCGAAAGCAGCCTATCCACCCCAGTCAGCGCCAACAACGGCAGGACCAAGTTATTGATGCCGGCATAGGCGATCATTGGGTTTTGGCCGTTCTCGACCAGCAGTTGCGCCCAGCGCTTGCGCCGGAAGACGTTCACCAGGATCGAGAACGCGATCAGCAGGCAAATGGCGCAGCCCGCTGTCACAAAGTAGTAGCTCATGGTGGCCTTGTCCTTCTTGATGCCTCCCTCGTAGGGTTCGAAGAACAGGCTCAGCACCAGCCAGTAAATCGCCCAGTTGAATAGCGCGTGGATGAGCCGCTCCGTCGCCGTGGCCGGCTTGGACATCAGCCACCAGCCCAGCGCACAGAGGGCAAACGTGATGAGTATCGTCGGCACCAGCCAGCGGGCCTTTAGCCCAGTTACGAGCAGGACCGTGAGGGAGAGCATAAGCAAGGCAATCCCGGCATAGCGGAATGCAGGCCAGGCCTCATGACCCGCTGGTGCGCCGTCGCTCCCTTCGGGGCCGCACCGCAGCCAGCGCAGCAGCAGGTCGCCGGCGATCGTGCCGGGCACCACAATGAACAGGTATTGAAGGTAATAAAGCTGGTAGATCCAAGGCACAGGCGACCAGCGCCAGACATCGCTCACCCAGCCTTCGATAGGATGCGGCATGTTCGAGAGGCGGATGGCGATCAGCACACCCAAGACACCAAGGCGCAGCAACAGCTTGGTCCGGGTCATCCACCAGAGGAGCGACCCAAAGACCGCCATGTTCGCCAACACTACGATGATGATGTCGCTGCGCCCCAGGGAGAACCCTTTACCCTCGGGGTAATGGAGCGAGCCGAGCAACACCACTGCGCCGACCCATCCACCAATCCGGATTCCCCACCGCCAGGCTGCAGGCCAGGAATCCGGCAGCCGGGTGAGAACTGGAAACAACAGGGCAAAGCCCAACAGTCCGATCAACCAAGTCGCCGTGGAGGGATGCCCACTGATAACGTGGGGCTGGATTGCCTCGACGTAGAGGGCGAAGAACGCGAGCAACACACCCCGCTCGACAATAAACAGCGCGACTTTCCATTTCGGCTCGCCGTGCACAAGCCGCCGCGTCAGGGCCAGGGGTATCGCCGCACCGAGTGCAAAGAGGAAGAACGGGAATACCAGGTCCACCCAGGTGATGCCAGGGAGCGTGGCTATCCATTTATGTTCCGGCGGCGGCACCTGCGCGTGGTACATCCACGCGGGCAGTGCGTTCTCCCCAAAAGGCAATTGGCCGGACAGGATCATTCCCAAGATGGCCAAGCCTCGCAAGGCATCCAGTGCATAGGCTCGACGGGGCTGCCCCGAAAGGTTCCCTGCGCCGCTTGTCATGCCCGAAGAGTAGATTCCAAGGCTGCATTTGCACGAACTTTCAGCCAGGCACGCAAGCCGGCGGGCAATCCATTTTTCGCTTTGATTCTCCAGTCGTCGCGCTAGTCTCCTGCCCCATATGGCAAAACAACACCAATACAAATTCTGCTTCGGCCCCTGGAATATCAGCGAAGGCCAGGACCCTTACGGACCCACCACCCGCCCCGTCCAAACATTTGACTGGAAGCTCGACCAGCTTAAGAAGCTTGGCTTCGACGCCATGATGTTTCACGACGATGACGCCGTGCCGGACATTGACGGGAAGTCCGACGCGCAATTGCGCAAGGAGGCCAAGGAACTCAAGAAGAAGCTCGCGGATGCCGGAGTGGCAGCCGAAATGGTCGCTCCGCGCCTGTGGTTCAGCCCCATGACGATTGACGGCGCTTACACGAGCAACGACCCGAAGTGCCGGCAGTATGCCATTGACCGCTCGCTTCGCTGCATTGACATTGCCAACTATCTTGGCACGGACCTGGTCGTGCTTTGGCTGGCGCGGGAAGGCACCTACATGCGCGAATCCAAGAGCGGCCGCCGCAGCATTGAATTGCTGGTGAAGGCGCTCGACGCAATGCTGGCGCACGACAAGAAGATCCGGCTGTCCATCGAACCCAAACCCAACGAGCCGATGGACCACGCCTACCTGCCGACCATCGGCCATGCGCTCGCGATCGCCCAATTGACCCGGGACGCCAAGCGCGTTGGCTGCCTGATTGAATCGGCTCATGCTATCCTCGCTGGCCTTGATCCGGCGGACGAAATTGATTTCGCCATGGCCTTCGGCAAGCTGTGGTCGCTGCACCTGAACGACCAGAACGGGCTCAAATTTGACCAGGACAAGCCGTTCGCCAGCTCGAATCTGCGCGTGGCCTTCAACCAGGTTCGGGCGCTGGAACGCAACGGCTACGGCAAGCACGGGGAATACGTGTGCTTCGACGTGCATCCCTTCCGCACCACGAAGGTCGAGCACTGGGTAGCCCACCTGAACAACAGCCGGCGCACCTTCCTGCACCTGCTCCAGAAAGCGCGGAGCTTTAACGAGAAGAAGGCACAGCAGCTCATCGCCGACCGCGATTATGCGGCGCTGGATCTGATGGTGCTGGAACATTTGATGGGCAAGTGAGCTCTCCAGGCCTATGACCTGGAATGAGCTGCTCTTCGACTTCGTCACCTTCTGGGTAACGATTGATCCTGTCGGCACCGTGCCGCTGTATCTATCGGAGAGTTAGCCGGGTAATGGGGATGATCCTGGCAGCAGTGGCGGTGCAGATGGTGTACAGCGCCGTCAAAGGCCAACTCGGTCCCGGCTAAGCAGCGCTGCCACCCCGCCGCGCGGCAACCAGGGGGCGTTTTTCTACACTTTCCGCGTCAACCGCACGCCCAGCTTGAGCAACCTTTGGGCGTCAGCATCGGACTTTGCCTCGGCGTAGATGCGCAGAATGGGCTCGGTGCCGGAACCGCGCAGCATCAGCCAGGAGGTGTCTTGCGCGATGAACTTCACGCCGTCGTAAGTTTTCATATCGGCCAGCGGCGACCGCAGCAGCTTGTCGGGCGGGTTCTGCTGCAGAAACTCCATCAACGCGGCGCGCTTTTCGAGCGGGAAGTGGGTGTCAATGCGCCCGTAGCAATGGGGCCCGAATTCCTTTACCAGGTCAGCCAGGAGCCGGTTGATTGAGACGCGGTCAGTAGCGAGCATCTCAAGCAGCATCAATCCGGCAGCGATGCCGTCGCGCTCAGGAATGTGGCCTGGGAAGGCGATGCCGCCGCTTTCCTCCGCACCCAGCAGCACGCCCCCTTTGAGCAGTTCCGCGACGATGTATTTGAAGCCCACTCCCGTCTCGGTCAATTCGAGCCCGTGCGCCGCGCACATTTTGTCCACCATCGAGGTGGTGGTGAGCGCCTTGACGACGCGTCCCCTGCCCTGCCGATTCACGATGAAATGGCGCAACAGCAGGCAAATCAGTTGATGCGTGGTAAGATAATTGCCGCGCCCGTCCATGCCGCCGACTCGGTCCGCGTCGCCGTCCGTCACGAGGCAAACGTCGTGCGGGTGCTTCTTGAGAAAGGCGGAGCTGAGCGCGTAATTCACCTTGATCGGCTCAGGATTGATGCCGCCGAACAGCGGGTCGTGCCGGCCATTCAGCGTAGTGACCTTGCAAGTAGTGCCGGCCAGCAACTGCTCGAAGCAACCCGCCCCTACGCCGAAAAGAGCGTCATGGGCGAAGCGTAATTTCGACTTGGCGATGAGCGGGAAGTCCACGAGCCGCTTCAAAGCCGCATAGTGAGCGGGCCGAACATCTGTAATCCTTATCCGTTTGTCCTTCACCGCCCCAGCCAGGTCCTGGGATTGGACACCGTTGCGGTCCAGGAAACTCTCCACGTCTTTGCAAGTGGAGGCGTCCGCCGACCCGCCGTAATAGGACTTGAGCTTAAAGCCGTTGAAGGCCGGTGGGTTATGGCTGGCCGTAATCATCACGCCGCCCACCGCGCGCTGGTGCTTGACGGCAAAGGACACCGAAGGCGTCGGCGTCGGCTCCGGCGTCAGCACGACCTGGAAGCCATTCCCCGCAAATACTTCCGCTGCGCGCCGGGCAAACTGGTCAGAGAGAAACCGGCGGTCATAACCAACGATGACCTTCTTCTCGGTGCCGGCCACGGGATTCGTGCCCCAATAGTCAGCCGCAGCTTGCGAGACCCGAGCTACGTTTGCAAAGGTGAAGTCCTCGGCAATGACTGCTCGCCAACCGTCTGTCCCAAATTTGATGCTCACAGGTGCTGGGAGATTTGCGCCGCGGCGGGTGTTGGATGGTGGTAGTGGATCGTCGGCTGCGCCCCTTCCACGATCTTCCGCATCTTCTTTACCGCCGCGCTCAGGTTGTGCTGCTTGAATATCGTGGTTCCGCTAATGAAGGCGTCCGCGCCGGCGCGCGCACATTCGGCAGCGGTCTGGAAATCAATCCCGCCGTCCACCCCAATGTGATAGCCGAGCTGGTATTCGCGTCGCCAGGCATACGCCTGCTGGATCTTGGGCAATGTCTCGTGGATGAACGATTGGCCGCCGAAGCCGGGGTTCACCGTCATAATGAGGAGTGAATCAACCTGCTCCAGGAAGGGCTGGACCATGGTAATGGCCGTCGGAGGGTTGATTGCGAGCCCCACCTTCTTCCCCAAAGATTTGATCTTCCAGATGAGCGGGGTGACTCCGTCGCCAAGCTCGACGTGGATGTTCATTTGATTCGCGCCCGCCTCGGCAAACGGCTCCAGCAGGATTTCGGGCTTCGAGCACATGAGGTGCACATCGAAGAAGAGCCTGCTGAGCGGCCGAAGCGTGCGGACCACTCCCGGCCCGAAGGAGATGTTCGGCACGAAATGGCCGTCCATGATGTCCAGGTGAAGCCAGTCGGCGCCGGAGGAGTTTACCCGTTCGGTTTCTTTTGCGAGCCGGCTGAAGTTGGCGGCCAGCAACGATGGCGCGATAAGCATTGGCACAGGCTAGAGAGGGGCGCCGCAAATGTCCAACGGGGAATCCTGACGCCGATACCCGAAGCCCAAATTCGGAAGCCCTATGCGGTCGCTGGTGCCGGCGTGCCCAGCCCGGGGAGCTTTGGCGGCGCGGGCTTGCTGGGCGTCTCCGGGAGCGGCGTGCCTGCCGGCGCGCCTCGTGGAGGTTCGACCTGCGGCGCGGGCGGCGGGGGAGTGAACTTGCCTGTCTGGACAATCTCGGCCACTTGCTGGCCGTCCAGGGTCTCGTATTCCAGCAGGGACTTGGCGATCAGTTCCAGCTTGTCGAGATTGCCCGTCAGTATGTCTTTGGCGGTCTTGTAGGAGTTGTCAATGATGCGCTTCACCTCGCCATCAATCTCCTGAGCTGTGAACTCGCTATAGACTTTGGCGCGAGCCATCTCGCGGCCGAGGAATACGTATTCGTCGTCGTCCCCGTATTGCACCATGCCCAGGCGGTCGCTCATGCCCCATTGGGTGACCATGGCGCGCGCCATATTCGTCGCCTGTTGAATGTCGCCCGCTGCGCCGCTGGAGATATCACCGGAGATGATTTCCTCCGCGATGCGCCCGCCCATCATGACGGCAATCATGTCCAGCATTTCCTTGCGACGGCGGTTAAGGATATCCGTTTTGGGCAGCGACATGGTGGACCCGAGCGACTGGCCGCGCGGAATGATGGTGACCTTGTGCAGGGGGTGAGTGTGCTGCAGCACGACGTTGATCAGGGCATGGCCAGCCTCGTGCCAGGCGGTAAACTTCTTCTCCTCATCGGTCATCGCCAGGCTGCGGCGCTCGCGGCCCCAACGCACCTTGTCGCGGGCCTCTTCCAGCTCCTCCATGTTGACGGCCTTCTTGTTCGTGCTGGCCGCCAACAGCGCCGCCTCATTCAGAAGGTTGGCCAGCTCCGCGCCGGAGTAACCAGGTGTGCCTCGGGCGATCACCGAGAGATCCACAGAGGGTGCCAGCTTCACGTTCTTGGCATGCACCTTCAGAATGGCTTCGCGACCGCGCACGTCGGGCAGGTTGACCGTGACCTGGCGATCAAACCGGCCCGGGCGCAACAGCGCAGGATCAAGAACATCAGGACGGTTCGTGGCCGCGATGATGATGATGCCTTCCTGGGTATCGAAGCCGTCCATCTCGACCAGCAAGGCGTTGAGCGTCTGCTCGCGCTCGTCGTTGCCGCCACCCAAACCGTGACCGCGGCTGCGGCCCACAGCGTCAATCTCGTCAATGAATACCAGGCAAGGCGTGTTCCGCCGCGCCTGCTCAAACATGTCGCGCACGCGGCTGGCGCCAACACCTACGAACATCTCGACGAAGTCCGAACCGCTGATGCTGAAGAACGCGGCGTCGGCCTCGCCCGCGATGGCTTTGGCCAACAGAGTCTTGCCGGTGCCGGGTGGGCCAATCATTAAAACGCCCTTAGGAATGCGCCCACCCAGACGTTGGAACTTCTTGGGGTCCTTGAGGAACTCGACCAGTTCGGAGACCTCCTGGATGGCTTCCTCAATGCCCGCTACGTCTTTGAAGGTCGTCTTGTTCCGTTCTTTTGCCAGCAGACGAGCCTTGCTCTTGCCGAAACTCAACGCGCCTTTGCCCGCCATCTTAATCTGGCGAATGAAGAAGAACCAGATCAGGGCGGCAATAACGATGATCGGGAGCACGCTCACCATGAAGCTGAACAGCATGGTGTTGGGCTCGCGTGGCTCGAAGTTCGGCTGGTTGAGGAGTTTCTTCTCCAGCTCCGGGTAGAGCTTCACTCTGGCACGAAACGGCACCGCCGCCTTGTGGTCAGCGTCCTTGTAATATTTGCCTACTATCTCATTCAGGGCGGAGTTCTGAGGATTGTAGCTGATGGTCGCCTGGGCGATCAGGTTGGAATTGACCATCTCCTGGAACTGGTACTGGTTCAGCACGTCCCCCGGTGACTCCATGCGGTCCTTGAAAAGCATGAGCACGATGATGCCGCCGAAGATCGCAATCCATACCAACCATGTGCGCGGTGGCACTCTGAACTCGCCGCCTTTGCGGGAGTTTCTGTCATCGTCGCTGTGTCTATTGTTATCTGACATCTTCAAACCGGCTGCAAGAGATTAACATGGTCGGTCTAATGCCGCAACCAAAGCCATTTAAGGCCGCTCCCACCGCCATTGCAAGCGGCGAATCGTCGCTTTTGACAGCTTGAACCGTTCCGCGATTCGCATGCCCTCCACCCAAAACACCTCTCCGTCCTTGTTGGCAGCGACGATCAACTGCCGCCGCAGGATGGGCGGGACCTTCTCATTCGTAAAGAAGTCCTGGAGTTTGAGGGGCTGCGACATTCCAATCGGCTGGAATCGGTCACCCGGCTGCCAATGCCGCAGCAAAATCGAGGGACCGATCCTGTCCGCATCGAAAGACTCCTGCCCCTTCCTGGGACGCCGCCGGCAGCTCCCAGGAGACCTGCCGATTCGCCACTGAATTACGGCGCCCGCGAATTGGGCCTCCCCGGCCCGCCCCTCCAGCACCAACGACATCGAGCCCGACCTAAACGCCTCAGGTTCAGGGTTTTGCAGGTGTACGAGGCCCGCCCGATCCCGGATGGCAGCAAGCAGCAGAGGCTTGCCCCCCACGGCTGGTCCATCCCACGAATCAATAGCCGCGCAGAAGTTCTCGGTAGGGATGCCGGGCCCGCCAAAGCTGCCGCGCCCCTCAATCGCTTGATTCAACGGCCCAATCGTCACCGGCCTGTCTGCGGCAGACCGAAGCTCTTCGACGAGGAAGAAATCCGCCACAACGCCCTGCCTCAACAGTTGCAACTGGATGACGCGACGTTGCACGGCGACGGGCAGTTCCTCGAAGGGGTGCGAGGCGCAGGGGAACGCTGGCAGGTCCAAGCCCCTCTCGGTTTCAGCCCGCTTGCCAGCCTGCTTTCCCCTGCTCCGCCGGCCGAGCCAAGCCGAGGCCGCCCGCGCGGCGAACTCAGCCTCGGCACCGAGGATATCCGTCATTCGCAGGATAATCTTGCTCAGTGCCGGCTGGTAATTCGTGCGGAGCAGCGGCAGCAATTCATGACGGATGCGGTTTCGTTGAATGTCCCTCGAGGCATTGCTGGCGTCCTCGCGGAAGCGAATTCCCGCCTCAGCGGCGTATTTGAGAAGCGATGACTTCGGCTGATCGAGGAGAGGGCGCACCAGTTCGATTTCCCGATTGCTGGGTGAAGGATTGCGCCATTTCATGCCGGCCAGCCCATCGCCGCTGCTGCCGCGGAACAGCCGAAGGAAGAAGAGCTCAAGCTGATCATCGGCCTGATGCGCGAGCGCGATGCTTGGGATTTCGCGTTGCGCAGCGGCGCGCGCCAGGAAATCGTGGCGCACCTTGCGCGCGGCCATTTCCAGCGAGAGGCGGTGCAGCCGGGCAAACCGGCGCACATCCACACGCTCAACCCGAATCGGGAGCTTCAGGCATTCTGCCGTGCGCCGTACCAACCGTTCGTCGGCGTCGCTGCTCCGACCGCGCAGCGCATGATTCAGATGGGCGACCATAAGCCGCCAGCCGTGTCTTGGCGCCAATTCGCGCAGAACGTGCAGGAGCACCATCGAGTCAACCCCGCCCGACACCGCCACGAGCAGCCGCTGTCCACGCACGAACAGCCCGCGGGCGCGGATGCTCTGCTCAACGTGGCTCGGCAATTCACTCACGCTGGAATGCTATTGCTGCCCGTCGCTGGAGCAAGGAGGATCGAGCAAACAACGTCAACCTGCCGCAGGCAATGAGGTGCTCCTCGGGCGCGTCTGGGCGCTGGCACCGTTAAGACCTTTCGTACGCAAAAAGGCGGCCCGGTTTCCCGAGCCGCCTTCCAACCTAACCACCCCTAACCAAACAGAAAGACAAACTTCGATCTTAGCCTGACGTGCCCACCTCAAAAGGCCAACTCGGGCTATTCCCGGTAATCATCCCGGGGTTTTACCTAAAAAGGCGGCCCGGCCTTTCGACCGGGCCGCCCCAACCCTAACCAGTCACTATGAAACACGGGAGACTGCTGTTCTCTCAGCAGCCGACCCGAGGCAGTCCATGAAACACTGCTCTAGTGAGACTGCTCAACCGTTTATTCCATTCAAATATTCCTTAAAAAAAGTTAGCCACCCAGCCAGGAAACTGGTTTCCTGCCCCAGGAACCGCACAAAAACACAATGAATCCCGAGGCCAAAACCCGCGACGAAACTTCTGATCGGCTTGCCCGCAGAGCCTTATTTGGCTTTGTCCTGACCTTCATCATCTCGCGCGTGCTCGTCTTCCTGATCATGTGCCATCGCATTCCCAATTTGTTCCTTTTCCTGCAAGGAACGCACGTCCACCACTTGAATTACGGCATCTTCCTGCTGGCAGGCGTGGGCGCTTATGCTTTATTCGCCAGGCCCGACGGCAGAGCAGCGGAGGCTGCCGCGCTAGCTTACGGATTCGCCCTGGCGCTTACGTTCGACGAATTCGGCATGTGGCTGCACCTCGGCGGGAGCTACTGGCAGCGGGTGAGCGTGGACGCGGTGATTGTCGTGGCAGCGCTTATCGGGTTGGTCGCCTTTGCCCCGTCCCTACAGCGCCTGGAAGCCAGGCATTTCTGGGGCTTTGTCATTCTGCTTCTCGCCGTCGTGGGATTCGGGGTCGCGGTCTTCACGACGGGCTCATATATTGGCAACGTGGTGGGGCCGACGCTCCGGGAACTGGAACTGTCTTCCTCGCCCTAACGGATCAACGTTCCTCGGGCAGGAGGCTTACCGGGCCGAGCAGTCCCGACGGCATCAGCGGCGTATCCTTGGTGAGCTTGCGAATGTTCGTGCGGGTGAGCCGCTTGTCGGGAGGCAGCGATTCGTCTCCGATGATGCGATTGGGCCAGAAGTTCACGACTTCGATCTCCAACTGGTTGTTCTGAAGCCGGACAGCGTCGGTAATGTCCACTCTGAAGGGTTTGGCCCAGAGAACGCCCAGGTTCTTCCCGTTCAGGCGTACTTCGGCAAGTTCTTTCACGTCGCCCAAGTCGAGTGCCACGTGCTGACCCGGCCGACGCAGCGCTTCCGCCAGGTCGAAGGTCTTCCGGTACACCGCGGTTCCCGAAAAGTGCTTTATTCCTTCCTCTGGGCGCTCAGGCCAACTGACCAGTTGATCAAAGACCGCCGACTCCGGGCCGCCCCATTTCGGATCGAATTGCACTGTCCACGGCCCAGAGATCTCCTGCGGTGAGCCGTAAATGGGGAAGTTCCGCTGCGCGATGGGAGTAGCAAGTTTCGCAGCGGGTTTGCGGAATACGACGAACATCGAACCATACGGCGCAAACTGTATCAGCAGTGTGGAGCGTCCATCACCCTGCGACCACGCTGCGGCCGGGCGAGTTGTCCCGCTGACCGGGTCCCACAACTCGGGAGCTTTGCCCGCAACACGAAACGTGCAAGCAGCTTCCTCCCAGCCGTTCGACGGATTCGCAACGAAGTAAACCTCTGCCTGCCCGGCAGTCCGGTGGATGTAGTCGAGCACGGGGTGACCCTGCGCGCCGTTAGGGTCGGACGCCTCCCCTGCCCTGCACTCAAAGTCAGGCTGCACGCCATCAGCCAGCAGCACCTCGCGGGTCGTGCCCTTATCGAACACGCGCCCTTTGCCGAACTTATGCTCCCGCACCACATGGCTATCCCAATTGCCCCATAGCTCGTCCGCAATCTGCGCCACCTCCTCATCGCACCGCGGGTAATCGGTCAGGCTGTGGGTCCTGGCTGGCTTCGGGCCGATCACCGTGGCGCCGGCCTTCACGAGCTGGCTCAGCTTGCGCAGCACGGGTAGCGAGATGCTGTCGCGGTTGGGCAGGACCAGCACCCGGTAGCTCATGCCGTCAGGCAACACGATGCGTCCCTTGCGTACGGACATCCGCTCCAGCACGCATTCCTCGGTGACCACGTCGTAGTCGTAGCCGGGCAGCACGTGTGCGGGGTCAATGCGCTTGAGCTGGGCGAAGTTGGGCACGTGGTCGCCATAGTAGTAGCACGCGTCCGCCACAAAGAGGCCCTGCTGAAGCATGAAAAGGCAGCGGTCAATGTAGGCGAGGAAGGCGCCGGACTTCGCCCACCAGGTGCTATTCGGGTTGAAGTGTGTGCCCGCAAAATACTGTTGCCCCGGCATGCCCATCTCCGCCGGCGAGCATACGAACGCATGCCATACGAGCAGGTTAAGCCCCTCGCACGCCGCGCGGTCGAACGACGGCTTGAGATTGTCGCAGAGCGACTCTTGCCAATGCGGTCCCATGTCGGTAAACCCCTCCGCCACCACGAGGCGGTGTCCGTAGGTGTGAGCGGCCGACGCGGGCTGCTTCACAAAGAAGCGGTTGGTGTCCCCTATCCTATGGCGCCAGGACCAAGCCCAGAACTCGGACATGGGCGCATCGTCCATGCCCAGGCAGCGCTGGGCGTCAATCGGCACGCCATGGGGGCCACCGGATTCCGGGTGAATCTGCAAGCCGTGCTTGTGGGCGCGCTCGCTGAATATGCGGAAATGGTTGTCAATCGCCAGGTCCCCGAGCGTCTTGCGGTAGTCGTCCAGGAAGCGGTTGCTGACCGGGCGGGAGTCCACTATGCAGCCGGCCATGACAGGCAGGAAAGGCAGCAAATCGTAGCCGCGCCGTTTGCGAAACTCATCGCGGAGCGTTGGCGTCCAATTGATGGCCTCGACTTCCCAGCTATCCGTATGCAGATACTTGAGCGTGCGCCCTGCGAGCGGGCCGGCGTCAGCGATCAACGGCTCCACTATGGCGTCCCAATAGCGCTCGAATGCACCCGCATCGAGCACGTCGAGCGCATAGCCTTGCCAGCCATCGCTGCACGTCGAGACCCGCGAATGGTCCCCTATGGTGCAGCCAAACCGGAGAACACGCCAGGTACCTTCCGGCACGTCCCACTGCAGGACTCCGTCTTTGGAAAGCTTCGCCGTCAGGTCCAACACATCCGCAGGCCGTGTGTCCTCCTCGCCCGGCACGGCGGGGAATTCCTCGAACAGCAGTGCCGTGTCCGGGGCGGATGAGTGCAGCGATTGATACATCGCCTTCTGCTCCCAGTTCTTGATCGGCTGGCGGCGCGCCTGGCCGGGCGGATGCTCCTTGGCGGGAGTCCGATACGCGACCACCGCGATGTCGCGGTAATAGTGATCGCGCGACTTCGGCGCCGGCAATGCCTGTTCGACCTTGCCCGGGCCGTGGAGCACCGCTTCCGACCAAGTCAGCTTCTTGGCCGCGTCCTCGGGCTTGACGATTGGGCCGCCGAGATTCCACCCGCTCAGGATATTCAGGCTCATCTCCAGCCCCAGGCGATCCGCCTCGCGCAAGGTGTGTTTATACAGCTCCCGCCACTCGGGGGTGAAGAACGTTGGCCCATGCGGCACCCTGGCGTTGCCGTCCTGTTCGGCACCGCCGGCGTCACAGATCAGTGCCCCGCCGAAGCCCTTGGCCTTCATTTCCTCCAGGTCGCGGGTGATGGCCGCCTTGGTCACATTGCCATTGAGCCACCACCAGTAGGCTCGGAGACGGGCGCTGCGCGGCGGGTTCGCAAAACCGGTGTCCAATTCATCCGCCCGTGCGGTCTGGGTGAAAAGGCCCAGCATCGCCACGCTCCCCGCCACGACCCAAAAGGCACGACAGGCCATGTTGTGGTGCAATCCAAGCCGTGGCCAGGCCGCGCCTGGGGCGCTCGTGCGCTGGCGCTCACGTGCGGGAGGTTGGAGCACCAAACCGTTCAAACACACTCCTATGACTTTGGAGACCGTTCGTTTCAATAATGAGGGCTGCATCTGTGAGTGGCGGATGATTGCCGAGGGGCCGGTCGGCGGCAAGAGCTTAACGTTCGCCGCCAATGGTGGCCGACGCGAGGCCGGGAGCATGCAGACAATGGGGGACGCAGGGCGGGACGGTGGCGCGGTTATGGCGAGGCCACCCTGTGAGGGTCTCGATTGTTCCTGTATTGGTCCTCTATTATTCCTCTATTGTTCCTCTATTTCTCGCCCTTTTTCCTCGCCTAACGCAGCTATGTGGCGCTCTCACCCTAACCGCTTCCTCACCTTTGGTCGCTTTGCCTTTGGGGACGCTTTTGCCGCAGATTTTGGCTTATTCGGTTTTGACTTCGCCGCCGCCTTTGATTTTCGGGGCTTTGCCTTCGCTACGGCCGTTTGTTTGCCCGGCTTTGGTTTGCTGGCCGTTTTACGGACGGCCTTCGCCGCGGGCTTGGGGGCGGATTTCTGAGCGGCTTTCGGGGCGGCCTTGCGACGGGCCGGCTTCGCAGGTCTCCTGGGCGCGCGAGCAGTGGTTGTCTTTGGGGCGATTTCAACCGCCTGAACCGGCTCGGCAACAGCGGGCTTTTGCTCTTCGCGCCAGCCATGCGCGTCGCGGACGGCAATCATCGTCCTCAGGATGTCATTCCACGTTTCCGGCTTCATCATGACCTCGTTGGGGAACATGCAGCCGTCCCAACATACGTGCCGGCAGACCTTCATGAGTCCGCCGTCGTCGCCGTGCAGCCAATAGCCCGCGTGGTGGGAGATGGCCAGCTTGCCGTTCGGATCATTCGGCAGGCAATGGTGGCCGGTCTTGTCGTGCGTGCCGGAGCCGTGGACGGTGGCGTCGTTCTGGGCCACATGGAAGTCAATGGTCCAGGGACGCAGCGCCCGGGTAAGCGTTTTCATGGCCTCGTTCAGGCGTTGCGGGTCCGACCAGTCCCAGTCGGGCGGCAGTATGGCGTCTTCGGGCGCGTTGTAGCCGAGTATGTAAAGGAGCGTGTGGGCCATGTCCGCCTGGAAGCCAAGCGTCTTGGGCCGGCTCACGCGTTGCAGCAGGTCCACCATGTTCTTCCAACTGTGCATGCCGCCCCAGCAGATCTCTCCTTCCGCCGCCAGCCGTTCGCCGAATTCTTCCGCTACGTCGCACGCCTCGCTGAATGCGCGGGCGACCTTCGCCTGGTTCACCTCGGGAGCCTTGGCCCATTCCTCCACGCTACAGGCCGAATCAATCCGCACCACGCCGTAGGGCCGCGCGCCCAGCTCCCGCAGACGCTGGCCGATGCGGCAGGCCTTGCGGACCTGCCCGACGAATTGCTTGCGATCCTCTTCGCTGCCGATCGCCGAGCCTCCGCCCGTCGGCGCCCAGACCGGCGCGACCACCGACCCGACGACAAAGCCCTTCGCCCGGATCTTCTCCGCTAGGCGCTTGATGCCGTCGTCGTCAATCTCAATGCTGACATGCGGGTCGAACAGGAACAGGTCCACACCATCGAACTTGATGCCGTCCATCTCGGCCCTGGCGGTGAGGTCGAGCATGGTGTCGAGGTCAATGCACGGTTCAGCGCCGGGGCTGCCTTTGCCGACCAGGCCGGGCCACATGGCGTTGTGAAGCTTGGGATAATTGCTATGACTGTGTTCTGCGCTCATATAACTGTCCTTCCAGCGGTCGCGCTCAGACCCTGCCTTAAGTGTTCGAGGCAGGCAACGGCAAAGTGCGCGGGCGATTTGCTTTGTCCGGCGGCGGGTTCTAATGTGGCAGCGCATTGAATCTTGCCGCCAGATCACCTCAACGGGCAACCGCCGGGATTTGCGTCTCGTGCGGCCTATGCTGCAACGGCGTGATCTTCGCCGATCTCCAATTGCAGCCAGGCGACGACGCGGAACGGCTGCGGTCGCTCGGGCTGCCTGTCTCCAAACCGCTCGGCGCGCGCCGCCCGCCTCGCCTGACCCAGCCGTGCGCCGCGCTCGAAGGCTGCCGCTGCCGGGTCTATGCCGAGCGTCCGGAGTATTGCCGCCAGTTCGAATGCGTCCTGTTCAAGAGCGTGCAAGCCGGCCGAACGCAGACCGCCGAGGCGCTCCGTATCATCGCCACCGCCCGCGATCGTGCCGAGAAGGTCCGGCGCCTGCTCCGCGCGCTGGGTGACACGGATGAACGTGTGGCCCTCAGCCTGCGCTTCCGCCGCACCACGACTCGGCTCAATGCGATGGACCTAACCGAGGAGACCGCCGAGGTTTATGGGCAGCTCACGCTGGCGGTCCATGACCTGAACTTGCTGATCGGCGATGCGTTTTACCCGGGTCGGGTGACATGTGATGCATGATGCGCGTTGCGCCCACAGGCGGCGAATACGCGTTGCGGCGATGGGCAAGGCGGGTTAAGATTCCATTATGACGCAGAAAGGCTCGTCCGACATTACGGCCTGGTCGGTTGCGAAGCGGTTGTGCTTCCGCCGACAGGGGAAGGCAATCGCCTGCCTGGGGATAGCGATCACACTGCTGGCAGTGGCGCCGGCTTGGGCGCGGGCCGACCAGGTTGAAATGCAGAACGGCGACCGTTATGTCGGCAGCGTGCTATCGTTGAGCGCCGACACCTTGGTCTTGCAGAACGAGGTGCTTGGGACGGTGCAGTTGCCGCGCGCCAAAGTGGCCCATATAAGGCTTGGTTCGGGTCCGCTGGCCGGTGCCCCTGCCCTGCCCTCCTCCTCGACCCCCAAGGCGCGCCCGACTACAGCTTCAATGGCAGGGCTTGTTGCCGGCACAAATTCAGCCCTGGCGTTCCCTGAACTTGGCGCCCACACGAACCTCATCCGGCAGATCCAGAAACAGTTCCTCGCGGGCGCCGGGCCGGAAGCCAATCAGAAATTCGACGAGCTGCTCAACGGCCTGATGAGCGGCAAGCTCACGGTGAACGACCTCCGTGCCCAAGCCCAATCCGCAGCCGATCAACTGCGTGCCATGAAACGCGATGGGGGCCAGGACCCGGGCTTCGCGACCGATACCTACCTCACCATCCTTGACCAATTCCTCAAGGAGACCGCGCCCTCGGGCTCCGCCACGAACGCCATGATCCCTCCGTCCGCCGCCAAAGCCGGAGCGGCCCAGCCAGAGGACTGACCTGCTCCGCACGCCCAGCCTTTCGCCGCTATCAGGGCAAAGGCCACAGGCAGCAACGTTGGATTTGGGATTTCGGCTTGCCGGTTGGAAGGAAGCGGCTTAGCGTTTTACAAGATGAAAGCAGTAGAGGACCCTCAAATGCCGGTGCGCGGGGCGGAGGTTTGGCCGCTATCGGTCGAAGCCTACCACGCTCTCGGAGAGGCGGGGCTGATCCCGGAACGGACCGAACTGCTCCACGGCTTCGTCTATCACAAGATGTCCAAGTCTCCACTCCACACCTTCCTGATGCTGCGATTGCTGCGGTTGTTGCAAACTGTCCTGCCACCTGGTCTGCATCTGCGGCCTGAGCAGCCTCTGACCTGTGTTGATTCCGAGCCTGAGCCGGACTTTGCGGTTGTCCCCGGCGCGGAACAGGATTTCCGCCTGGCGCATCCTCGCACCGCCGAACTGGTAATCGAAATCTGCGTGAGCAGCACGGACTACGACCGCTCCAAGCTTCGTGCTTACGCAAGCGCCGGGGTGAAGGAATGCTGGTTGGTGCTCGGGCCGGAGAAGCAAGTGGAGGTACATCGCCAGCCGGGTGAGGGGCGATTCGCGGAACGCACGCTGCACTGCGCCGGTTCGCGGCTCACGAGCACCGCAGTGCCGAGCATCTCCGTGGACTTGGACAGGCTTTTCGAGTCGGTCTGAGGTCCCGGCTCGGGGTTGAACCGACAGGGTGTTCATCCTACGCGAACACGCTGAGTTGCTGGGAGCACCTCTTATCACCGCCAGCACGTAACGGCAGGGCGTTGCGCCACATCAGTCCAGCGCGACGTTGCCGCAGAGGTGAACCTCCAGGCCGAGCTCGGCAAGCATGGCCGCCTTGATGCGGCAGGCGCGCTGAGCCTGCTTGGCATTGGGCGCATAGACCACCTGGATGTGGTTGGACTTGTGGCGGGCCATTAACTGGTCGCGCGTGACGCCGTCGAGCACCGCGTGCATGATCGGCCATTGCGGGGTGGTCTCGCGCCATCGGCGTTCGGTCTCCTTCTCAGGCAGTTTCACGGACTTCGCTATGCCAAGATCGCAATGCAATTTGCCGTCCATGATGAACACACGGCTCCAGACCACGTGGCCGGGCTTGGAGACGCCCTTGATGGTGCCGCCGCCGAGGCGGAAATACATGGGAGGCTGGCGTTCGCTCGTGGCGCCGCGGTAGCCGCCGGTCAAGTGCGCGGGCGGCACGGCTCCGGAAATGAGCAGCACCCAGACGTAGTCATTTATGCCGTCGCCCCGGTAATGCTGTCCCCAGCGGATGTCGTGCAGGGTGTTCTCGGGTGCGAAGCCCAGCTCGCGCCAGAGGCGGTAGGTCACCAGGCCATCCAGCCCGGCGCACTCGTCCACTTCGTTGAAATGGGGCACGGCTTCGCCGGCGAACAGCACGCGGCCGGACTTAGGGCATTTGACGGGCGGGCGGTCCATGTTGTTGAGCAGGCCCTCCACCAGGTCGCTGGCTGGCGAGAGGTCCTTGAGGCCCTGCTGGTATTGGATGCCGACGGCCGCGCAGCCGAACTCGTCAGCGAGGCGGACGGCGGCGATATACATCTTGCATTGCTGGAGGGTCTGCGTTGAAGTTAGCTCCGTCTGCTCGTTCTTCCCCCATTTGAAGGTCATGCCCTTCTTGAGCAACCAATCCAGGACGGCGCGCGCCTCGGCATCACTCACCTGCTGCGTGGCGGCGTACAGGGTGGACTGGCTGAGCCGCTCCTTGAACACGCCCGTGGGGTGGAGCAATTCGTCGGGGATGATGGCGTTGAACATGCCCATGCAGCCTTCATCGAAGACGCCCATGATGGCTTTCTGCTGCCGGAACTGGCGGGCTACGCGCTTGCCGAGCTGCTCGTCGGCGAGCGGCAGCTTGAGCAGGCGCAAGTCTTTGACGTGGCTTTGGTCGTGCGTGACCACGCCTTCCTGGAGCCACTGGCGCAGGCCGTTCTTGAAGAAGTCGTCGGTGAAGGTTTCGCTCCAAAGGGTGCTGTAGCGGACACCGGCCTTGGTCAGCGAGGCGTTCAGGTTCAGCATCCCCACCAGCCCGGGCCAGGTGCCGCTCCAATTGGCGACGGTGAGAATCGGCCCGCGGTGCGTGGTGAGGCCGGCCAGCACGTGATGGCTGTACTGCCAGACGCACTCGGCCACAATGACCGGGGCCGCCGGATCGAGCTTGCCGAATACCTCCATGCCCATCTTCTGAGAGTCAATAAAGCCGTGCTTCTTTTTCTGGTCGAAGGGGTGCCCGCGCACGACGGCCCAGCCTTCGGCCTTGAGGGCCTTGGCGAGGACGGCCTCCATTTTTGCCTGCTCGGGCCAGCATTGCTGGTTAGCGGAGAGGCGCAGGTCACCGCTGCAAACGAGATAGGCGTGCTTGGGGGTGAGTGATTTAGTGGTCTTCATAATTCGATCTTTATGCAAAAGCTTGGCGGAGGGTTTTAGCACGGCGGTGGCCTGGCGTCACTGAATCTTTTTGTGGGCACTGCCGAAGGGGCGTATCTTCTACGCGGGCACCGACACCCTCCATTACCGAGCTTCGGCTCCGATTGCCTCGTGAAGGTGGGTCATGCCACGCTGTTCCATGCGCTCAAGCAGGCCGGTGACGATGGCTTTAGCGATGCCAGGTCCTTCATACACCAAGCCGGTATAGACTTGGATGAGCGAGGCGCCGGCCATGATCTTCTCCCAGGCGTCGGCAGCGTCGAATATACCCCCGACGCCCATGATCGGCAGCGCGCCCCGGGTCTGCCGATAAATGTGTCGGATGACCTCTGTGCTGCGGGCACGGAGTGGGAGGCCGCTCAGACCGCCTGCCTCGGCATAGATGCGTTGCAGCGCCGCGTCCTGCGTGTCGGGCCGTGCGAGGGTGGTATTGGTCGCCACGATGCCTGCGACCTGCCGCGGCCCGGCCAGTTCGAGAATCTCATCGAGCGCCTCAAACGAAAGGTCGGGGGCGACCTTGACCAGGATCGGTTTGCGCTGGGCAGAAAGCCGCGATTGCGCTTCTTGCACTGCGGCAAGAATTTCGTCCAGCGCGGCCTTATCCTGAAGTTGACGGAGGTTCGGCGTATTGGGTGAACTGACATTCACGACGAAGAAGTCCGCGAGCGGCCACAGGACGCGCAGAGAGTTGGCGTAATCCTCCGCCGCCTTGTCGAGAGGTGTGATCCTGGACTTGCCGAGATTGATTCCAACCGGGTGCCTGGGCCAGCGCCCGATCGCCTTCCACTGGGCCAGTTGGCGCGCCACGGCTTCCGCGCCAGGGTTGTTGAACCCCATCCGGTTAACAATCGCCTCGTCCGGTATCGCGCGGAACACACGCGGCGCGGGGTTGCCCGGTTGCGCTTGCCAGGTCACGGCGCCCAGTTCAGTGAACCCGAAGCCCAGCGCCGCCCACGCCGGTAGCGCCTCGGCAGATTTATCCATGCCGGCAGGCAGGCCGACCGGGTTCGGAAAGCTCAGTCCCAGCGTTTCAATCGGCAGTTGTGGCGCGCCGTAGAAGGACTCCACCGCATCACAAAGCAGCTCATTGCGCCCGGTCCAGCCCAGCGCGCGCATCATGCGATTATGGATCTGCTCAGCGTCCTGGGTAAAGAGCACGGGGCGGATCAGGTTGCGGTAGAGCCAGCTCACGGCTTTCTTTTAACGCATAGCGGACGGCAGGGAAATAGGAAAGCCGCGCCTGAAATCCGATGTCCCGAAGCCCGAAGGCCGAAAGAACGCCGAGGGCCGAAACCCGAATCAACCACCGTCCCAGCTACCAGACACGGCGCTCGAACAGGCCCATTTCGGCGTTCGGCCTTCTTTCGGCCTTCGGCCTTCGGTTTTCGGGCCTAACACCACCCCCGGCGCTTAAGAAACACACGCGGAACGGCGTTAAAGTCTGGACTTCATCCCTGAAACAAGGCAGCTTTAGAAAGGTGGTCACCGCCAGCATCCCGCGCGCACCGCTCATTAACACTTTAACGCCCTATTGTTTATGACAGATACAACACTTGGTTCATCGGGCCTCAAAAAGAGGCGCTCCTGGCTTCGGATACTCGTCTCACTGGCCGGGATAGTCGTCGTTCTAATCGTCGTCCTATACTTTGTAGCGACCAGTTCCGCCTTCTTCAAAGGCTTCATCCTTCCGAAGGTCAGCAAGGCAATGAACGCCCAGGTCACCGTGGATTCGGCCTCCATCAGCCCATTCAGCCAGGTCACCCTGCAAAACCTGAAGGTCCAAACCACCGGCACCGAACCGCTCGTCACCGCCACCGAAGTGCGGGCGCGTTACCATCTGATGGACATCCTCCACGGCAATATCCACGTGGACGAAATCGCCCTCTCCTCGCCCACCGTGGTCCTGGTCGAGAACCCTGACGGTTCCAGCAACCTGGACCCCATCACAAAGTCGCAGCAGGGCAAACCGCAGCCTGCCCCGTCGCAGCCCTCCAAGCCGGCCCAAATTGACCTGAAGAAGCTGGCGCTGACCGATGCCACCGTACGCAAAGTAAAGCTCTACAAGAATGGCAGCCGCGACGTGGCGGAACTGTCTCATCTGAACGTGACGGTGGATAACGTGCAGAACGGGCAGAGCGGCAAGCTCGATCTAGGCGCTGACATTCAAGTGCAGAACAGCGCGGCGAACCCCGCCGGCAGCGCGCTCATGCAGGCCAAGCTCAGCGGCAGTTTTGCTTTCGCGCTGACGGCGGATTTGAAGCCCGCTTCCGTCAAAGGCAACGTCCACCTGGATGTGAGCCGCGCCGAGGGCGCGTGGTCGGAATTGAACGGAGGCGGCGCGGAGCTCGATTGCGACGTTAGCCCCACGGACATCAAGGAGCTGGCCATGCGCTTCCAGCGAGGTGGCGCGAAACTGGGCGAACTGCGCGTGAGCGGGCCATTTGACATGGCCAAGAGCGAGGGCCGCCTGGCAGTGGCGATCTCCGCCATTGACAAGAACCTGCTGAACCTTGCGGGCGCGAAGAGCGGCCTCGATTTCGGCACCACGGTCCTGAACTCGACCAACCAGGTGGAGCTCACCAAGGCTGGGTCCTCCATCACCGCCGCCGGTCAATTGGCCCTCGGCAAGTTCGAAGTGAAGCGGGCGAATGAGACCACGCCGCCACTCGACTTGCAGGCCCAATACAACGTCACCGTTGACCTGGCGCAGAGCAATTCTCTGCTGCGCGAGTTCACTCTGACTGCGACACAGCGGGAACGCCCGCTGCTGAAGGCGGAGCTGACCAGCCCAATGCAGGTTTCCTGGGGTAACGCCGCGAACGCCATGGGCGACTCCACTTTCAAGTTCACGGTCGCGGACCTGAACCTGAGAGACTGGAAGCCCTTCCTGGGCAGCCTGGAGCCGGAAGGCACCGTCAATGCGCAAATGAAGTTGCTGTCTCAGGAAGGCGGCCAGCAGCTCACCTTCGACCTGAGTTCGCAAATCGAGAACCTCAGCGCCACGTTTGGCAGCAACCACATCGCGCAGGCGGGCATCAGCTTGAACGTAAACGGCAAGGCCAGCGGCCTGAAGCAGTTCAACCTGAAGCAATACGAGCTGAAGATTGCGCAGCAAGGCCAGCCCGTGCTGACCGTCTCCGGCGCCGGGACATACGACATGGCGACCACTAACGCGGACCTGCAAGCCAACGCACAGGTTGCGCTGGCGTCGCTGTTGCGCGTGATGCCTCAACCGGATGCGGACGTCTCCTCCGGCACGCTGGACTTCAAGGGCCGCGTGGTTCAGAAGCAGGCCGCGCAATCGGTCACCGGCAGCCTTGCGCTGGCCGACTTCACCGGACGCTTCGGGAAGAACGCGTTCAAGAACTTCGGCGCCACGATGGACCTCGACGCGGCCATGACCCCGCAGCAGGTCGAGCTTCGCAAGCTTGCGGGCAAGCTGACGGAAGGCGCGAACGCCGGCGGCAGCTTCCAACTCTCCGCTTCATACAACCTCTCCAGCAAGGCGGCGCAACTCACGGCCACGCTCGCCGATTTCAACCAGTACGGCCTGCGCGCGTTCCTCGAGCCGATGCTGGGGGACAAACAGCTCGTCTCGGTCGCCATTAACGGCAAGGCCACCGCGCAATACGATCCCCAGGCCGCCTCCAGCGTGAAGGCGGACTTGCAGGTGGCAAACCTGGTGGTCCGCGACCCCGAGAACTCCTTCCCCTCGACACCGCTGGAAGCGAAATTCCTGGCCGACGCTTCCCTGCGCAAGAACGTGGCCGACGTCCGGCAGTTGCAACTCACGCTCACCCCCACGCAGCGCGCCAAGAATGAACTGCTCCTGAGCGGCCAGGTTGACATGTCCGATACCAACGCGATCCAGGGGCAGCTCAAGCTGTCATCCGACGCGCTGGACCTGACGAGCTATTACGATCTCTTTGCGGGGGGTGCTAAGACCAACCAAGCCACCACCGGCCGCGCGCAAGCAGCATCCGCTCCGGCCTCCACAGGCCCGCAGAAGGAGCCCGAGCCCACAAAGCTGCCCCTCCATAACTTCACCGCCGACGCAAACATCCGCCACCTCTACCTGCGTGAAGTTGATATCGCGGACTTCCAGGCCACGACGAAGATTGATGGCGGTCACGTAGTGTTGAATCCCTTCAAGCTGACACTCAACGGCGCGCCGGCCAACATGACGCTCGACATGGACATGGGCGTGCCGGGCTACAAATACGACCTTTCGTTGAATGCCCAACGCATCCCGTTGCCCCCCCTGATCGCCTCATTCCAGCCCGAGCGGAAAGGCCAGATCGGCGGAACGTTCACCGCCCAGGCACAGATCAAGGGCGCAGGCATCACGGACGCCAGCCTCCAGAAGAACCTCGCCGGCCAATTCGATGTGAATGCCACCAACCTCAACCTCAGCGTCGTGAACATCAAGAGCGCGATGCTCAAGACCCTGGTTAACGTTGTCTCTCTCGTGCCGGATCTCATCAAGAACCCGCTCAGCGCCGGCAGCCAGCTTCTGGGTTCCGTCTTCGGGAAGACCGGCACCACGGGCGGGCTCGCGGATCAGATGCAGAAGGCGCCGATTGATTCCATCGTCGTGAACGGAACCGTCGGCTCCGGGCGCGTGGACCTGAAGCAAGCGGTAGTGCAAAGCGCAGCCTTCCAGGCGAGCGCCCAGGGCACGATCACCCTGGCCGCGCCCCTCACCAACTCCATCCTGCAAATCCCGATTACCGTCTCGCTGAGCCGGTCGCTCGCGGAGCAGATGAACACGCTTCCCGCCAACACGCCGACCAACGCCGCCTACGCCAAGTTGCCCGACTTCCTTACGATGAAGGGCACTGTCGGAAAGCCACAGACCGACATTAACAAGATGGCTCTCGCCGACGCCGTGCTGAAAGGCGTCGGGACCAGCGTCCCGGGCACCGGAGGCATTCTCCAGGGAGTTGGTGGGCTTCTGACCGGCCAGCAGGGTGGCGCAACCAATGCCTCCGCGGCCGGAGGAACAAACGCCGCCTCCAGCCAGGGCGGCGGCTTGCTGCAAGGTCTTGGCGGGCTCCTGCGTGACAACTCCCAGCGCCAAAGTACAGCTACGAATCAGCCCCCGGCGAACCAATCACCCGCGAATAGCCTGCTCGACGGACTGCTAGGGCCAAAGAAGAAGCAATAAGCAGCCGCTACGGCTAAATCCGAAACCCGAAGGCCGAAGGCCGAAAGAAGGCCGAAAACCGAAGACCGAACTCCGAAGTCCGACGCCTGCAACCCCGTTGCGGCTGCGGGAGGGGAGCGCCGGCGTGTTGCCGGCTTACCTGTTCCGAGCGGCTTAAGGCGGCAGCGTGCCGGCGCTCAGGGCTGTGGTCCGGCCCTCGCGCTCGGAGGAGGGCCTCCGAGGGCGCCGCGTCCCAGGTCCGCGGGCTGGCAACTTCGGACTTCGGATTTCGGCCTTCTTTCGGCCTTCGGCCTTCGGGTTTCGGCCTTCCCCCAGCCTCCGGCCTTCGGGTTTCGGATTTCACCCACCACGCCGCTATCCTCTGAAGTCGTCGGGGAGGCGGAAAATATGCGTGCCTTCCGCCGCCGCCGTGGTATAAAGAGCGCAGAGGCTCACGATGAAGACGGACAATTCCAATACCGCAGCCGAACCGCAGGTTCTCGGGCGCGTGGCCTTTGTGGATGGCCGCGGCGACCTGCCGATGCTGCAAGTCAGCACGCCCTGGAGCAACGCCGAAATCTACCTGCATGGCGCCCACGTCACGCATTTCCAGAAGGGGAACGAATCGCCGCTCCTATTCCTGAGCCAATGCAGCCGCTTTGCCCAGGGGCAGGCGATTCGCGGCGGCATTCCCATCGTGTTCCCCTGGTTCGGACCGCGCGAGGGCCTGGCGCAGCACGGTTTCGCGCGCGTGCAGCAGTGGGACCTCAAAGAATTCCTCCCCACGTCCGATGGCAGCGTCAGCATTCGCTTTCGCCTGCCTGACTCTCCCGAGGCCGCCGCCTTTCCTCCCTTCACGGCTGACTACATTGTCACGGTCAGCGAGTCACTCCGGCTGCAACTCATCATCAAGAACCAATCCAAAGACCAGGAGTTCCTGTTCGAGGACTGCCTCCACACCTATTTCTCCGTCAGCGACATTACCGCGGTCTCCGTCCGCGGGCTCGCCGGCGTTGCCTACCAGGACAAAGTCGCCAGCTCCATGGAAAAGACCGAGACCAGCGAAGCCATTCGTATCAGCTCCGAAGTGGACCGCACCTACCTCAATACGACCGGCCCGGTGGAAGTTCTCGATCCGCGCCTTGGCCGGCGCATCCGCATCGAGAAGAGCGGCTCAGCGTCAACTGTCCTGTGGAATCCCTGGGTCGCCAAATCGCAGCAGATGCCCGACTTCGGCAACGATGAGTATGAGCTGATGCTGTGCGTCGAATCCGGGAACGTCGCCGCCGACAGCATCACGCTATCCCCAGGAGCCAGTTCCACGCTCGAAGTCACGCTCAGCAGCGAGACGCTCAAGTAGCGGCAGGCATCCTGCCTGCCGTAGAGCCGGGCATCCTGCCCGGCGGAATGGCGCTTCGCACATCCATCAACGCACCAGGCGGCAAGATGCCGCCCTCTACGGCAGGCAGGATGCCTGCCGCTACACAGCGGCGCCGGCGCACGCCTGCTCCTTGCGCAATCGCGAAGCTCGCGTAGAATTCCGCCCATGACCTTAGCCGAAATCCTCAACAACGAAGAGCTGCGCCGCCACGAGTTTCCCGTCGTGCAGGAGAAGATATTCCTCGCGCACGCCGGCGATTGCCCTTTGCCGCGGCGCGTAGCGGAAGCCATCGCCAACTACGCGCGCCAGGCGACCACGGGCGACCAGGAGAAGTTCGTCTATCCCGGCATCCTGGAAAAGGGACGCAAGCTCGGCGCCCAGATTCTCAATTGCCAGCCCGAGGAAGTCTCGTTCGTCGGCCCGACCTCCCTCGCGCTCAGTTTCATTGCCAGCGGCCTCAAGCTGCGCAAAGGCGAGAACATCCTCATTTACTTCGACGACTACCCCTCGAACGTCTATCCCTGGCTCGCGCTGGCCGAGCGAGGCGTGGAAGTCCGCCTGATGAACACGCGCGGCCTGGGCGTCATCCGTCCCCAGGACGTGATTGGCCAGGTGGATGAAAACACGCGCCTGGTTGCCCTCGCCTCCTGCCACTTCATCAGCGGCTATCGGCTTGATTTCCAAGCCATCGGCCGCTACCTGAGCGAGCGAAATACCCTGTTCTGCCTCGACGCTATCCAGTCGCTCGGCGCCTTCCCGACGACCGTCGAGCAGGTGGACCTGCTGGCCGCGGACGCGCACAAATGGCTGCTCGGCCCCTGCGGCGCGGGCCTGCTCTACGTGCGCCGCTCCCTGCAAGACAAGATCAACCCGCCGATTTACGGCTGGCACAACGTGCGCTGCCCCAATTACGTCGCCCAGGAACAGATCGTCTTCCGCACCGGCGCGCAGAAGTTCGAGGCCGGCACGCATAACCTGCTGGGCATCGTCGGCCTCGTGGCGGCGATGGAGCTGATCCTTGAACTGGGCGTTGAGAACATCGCGCGCGAACTGCTGCACAAGCGCGCCCTGCTGGTGCCCGCGCTGGAAGCCAAAGGCTTCACCGTCCTCCAGCCCAAAGCCCTGCCGGACTCGGCGAGCGGCATCGTCTCGTTCCACAAGCCGGGAGCGGATTTGGCGGCGCTGCACCAAAAGCTGGAAGCCGCCGGCATCATCACGTCCCTTCGCGGCGCCCGCAACGGCGAACAATACATCCGCCTCTCGCCGCACTACTACACCACCGCGGCTGAGTTGCACCGGATGCTGGAACTGCTTTAATGCGGCCCACCGACATCCAGCACATCGGCGAAGAGCTGGCCATCAAATGGGATGACGGCAGCGAAAGCTTCATCCCCCTGGAGAAACTGCGCCGCGCCTGCCCTTGTGCCGGCTGCAAAGGAGAGGTGGATGTGATGGGAAACCTCTACAAGAACCCTGATCGTCCGTTCTCCGCGAACGCCTTCCAACTGGTCCGCCTCGATTCCATCGGCACCTACGCCATCCAACCCGTTTGGGCCGACGGCCATGCCACGGGCATCTACTCGTTCGATTATCTCCGGCGAGTGGCCGCCGCCGGTTAGGGCAGACGAGTCCGCCCCCGCCGCTCCTGCTCCCGCTCCTGTGCCTGTCCTCGCCGTAGCCTCTCCGGAGCCTCTCCGTAGCACCTCTTATCGGCGATAAGAGGTGCTACGGGGAGGCTACGGTGAGGATAGGCAGGGGATACGGCACGGTGGTGTCGGCAACCGGTTGGGAAGCCACGTGGGGATAGGAGGTTGCGAATCTGAGGCGAGTCCCCAGGCGCACAGGCTGAATGCCGGGCGTGATGTTCGGGGGCCAACGCTGTCCAAAGCGCCAGCGATCTGTATGTGGCCTTGCCCAGTGTCCCAAACGATATGAGGGTCCGAAGAACCCTCCAATTCACCTGCGTTGCAATCATGCTCCGGCTGCTTCCCTTCCCAGCCGCGGCGGAGGATTTCACCAATGCCATCCACGCCTTCCTGCAACAGCAAATCGAGGCGGAAAGGCGGCCGGGCGGCGTCGTGGTCGGCTTCGTGGACGAACACGGGAGCCAGGTAGTCAGTTTTGGGAAGTTGGATAACGGCACAAGCCAGGAGGTGAACGGCGACACGCTGTTCGAGCTGGGGTCGGTCACGAAGACGTTCACCGCGCTGCTGCTGCAAGGCATGATCGAGCGTGGAGAAATGAAGCTGGATGACCCGGTGGCGAGGTATTTGCCCAAGTCGGCCAGCGTGCCGACCTACCACGGCAAGGCAATCACCTTGCGCCACCTGGTGACGCATACCTCCGGACTGCCCTTCTTCCCGAGCAACCTGCACCCCAAACGTGTGGAGAATCCCTATGTGGATTACACCCCCGAGCAGATGCTCGCCTTCCTGTCGGGCTACAAGCTGACGCATGCACCTGGCACAAAGTTTGATTATTCCGAGCTGGGAATGCAGGTGCTGGCTTACGCGATCGCGTCCAAGGCGGGGACGAATTACGAGTCGCTCATGGTGGAGAGGATTTGCCGGCCATTGCACATGGATAGCACGCGGAACACGCTGCCGCCCGAATTGAAGGCCAGATTCGCGCAGGGGCACAATCCATTGGGCTACCCGATCGCGAGCTTGGACTGCGGAGCCGTGGTGGGCGGCGGCTCCCTGCACTCGACAGTCAATGACTTGCTTAAATATGTGTCGGCCAATCTCGGCCTGACGTCGTCCAGCCTGACGCCGCTCATGGCAGAAACACACAAGCCGCTCTTCCGCCTCGGCGGGTGGTATTACATCGGGATGGCTTGGATTACGATGCGCGATGTGCTGGGGACAAAAATAGTGTGCCATCCGGGCGGCACGTTTGGCCATAGCGCGTTCGTCGGTTTGGACAAGGCCCGCCGGCGTGGCGTGGTGGTGCTGGCGTCGTCGGACCGCGTCCGGGAGATTCGCAACCTTGGCATACTTTTGCTCGAAAGCGAGTGGCGCTCCGACCGCCGGCCATTAGCGACGAAAACCGGCAGCAAGGTCTATGACGCCTATGCGGGGGAATACCAGCTCTTGCCCACTTACGGGTTGGGGATGTTCACGCTGCGAATCCTGCTCCTCAACGTGGCCATGAAAGATCTGTGGCTCCCGGCGGCTTGCTGCGCTGGGGTGGTGCTGCTGGTGCTCGTCCTCAGGCGCGTGGGCTGGGTGCGCATGCTGTGGACGAGATATGTCCTGCGCTGGCGCCCTGCCAGCGCCCGAAAACGCTGGATTATCAAGGGCAGCCTCGCGCTGGTTGGTGTTATAGCGGTGGCGCTGACGCCGTTGACCGCTAGCTATGTCGTCTATGCCGTTTGCCGGCCCGTCCTGGGTGTCCGCCGTGAAGGCGAGCGCCTTTTCATTCAACCCGTGCGGCTGGCGCATATCCCTATTAGATTCCTGTCGGAGATCCCTTGGGAGAGGCTGCGACTGCCACCCATCACTGGTGAGTTGTTGCCGGAATCGGAAAGCCGCTACTTTGAAAGAATGAGCGGCCTCCGCATGGAGTTCTCCAAAGATGCCCGCGGCAAGGTGACCCGTTTAACCACGCACGCCGCGGGCAGCGCGTTTGCTTATGGGAAGATCTCCGACCAGGCTCCCGAGGCCTATAAGCCGCCCGCCGCGATCGAGCTGGATCCCAAGCTTTACGACGCCTATGTCGGCCGCTACGAGTTTGCGGCCGACGGCCTGTTCCCGGAAGGCATCAATCTGACGATCCGGCGTGGGGGAGACAAGTTAGTTGGCGAGGCTTCGGACAAGAACGGCTTCCTGGGCGCTATGGATGTCTATACCGAATCTGAGACCAACTTCTTTGTAACGATCGGCGTGCACCTGATCTTCAATAAGAACGCAAAGCGAGAGGTGACGTCCGTGATCCGGAGCGTGCCGGGCTGGCCTGATAGCGAAGCCAAGAGACTATCCGCCCCGCGCAGATAACGCGGGCAGCGGATCAGTTACAAAGTCGGCTCGTGAGGCTGCAAGGCGGGGCCGGAGCGCTGGCATTTTGCCGGCTTAGGCCACTCGGACGGTGTAAGCCGGCAAAATGCCAGCGCTCCGGCCCAACTGAGCCGACTTTGTCACGGGTCCTGCGCAAGCCCAGCCGCTGCGCCGGTAATCGCTTGCGAAGGGAGCCAAGGCACGCCATGTTGCAGCTCTGCCTAAACTCGACAGGGCCGGGCCTCGCCGATCTATTACAGGGCCTGCGAGGGGCTAAAGAATGGATCAGACGTTTGTGACTTTGAAGCACTGGCTGGTTGGCTTTGTCCCCGGCCAGTACGCTCCATTGTTCTCGGTGCTGCTCTCTGTGGCTGCGATCGTCTTAACCTTTCCCGCCTTGTTTGCTCTCACCACGCTTCTCGAACGCAAGGGCCTCGGACGCATCCAAAACCGATACGGGCCAAACCGCGTCGGGCCCTATGGCCTCCTCCAGCCGATTGCCGACGGCCTAAAGGCTCTGACCAAGGAAGACATTGTGCCGCACACGGCGGACAAGGCGGTTCACTTCATCGCGCCGCTGGTGCTGGTGGTGCCGGTGTTCCTGGCGCTCGCGGTGGTGCCGATGGGCCGGAACATGACGGCGCTCGACACCGACGCGGGCGTGCTGTTTTTCTTCGCCGTCGGCGCTGCTACCGAGCTGTCAGTCTTCATGGCCGGGTGGTCGAGCCGGAACAAGTATTCATTGCTGGGCGCCATGCGGGCCATAGCCCAGATGATCAGTTATGAAGTCCCGCTGATTCTTTCCTCCGTGGCGGTCATCATGGCGGCGGGCTCGCTATCCACGGTTCGGATCGTTGAAGCGCAGGCCGGTTACTGGGGCGTGATCCCTCGCTGGTATGTGCTGACGCCGTGGGGGTTGGCGGGCTTTGCCGTGTTCATGGTGGCCGCGACCGCCGAGTCGAACCGTTCGCCGTTTGATCTGCCGGAAGGCGAATCCGAGCTGGTCGCCGGCTATTACACCGAATACACGGGATTCAAATTCGCGCTGTTCTTCCTGGGCGAATACCTCGGCCTGTTCGCCGTCAGCGGCCTGGGCATCACGCTGTTCCTCGGAGGGTGGCATGCGCCGCTCGCCGCGCTCGAGTGGGTCCCGTCCTGGGCCTGGTTCTTCGCGAAGCTCCTCGCGCTGATCGCCGTGTTCATTTGGGTGCGCGGGACGCTGCCGCGCCTGCGCATGGACCAACTGATGGGCCTGGCGTGGAAGTTCATGCTGCCGATGGCGCTGGTGAATATCTTCGTCGCCGGGCTGTGGTGTTTTATGCCCACGGGTTGGATGCGCTGGATCATCTGCTCCATTCCTGTGGCTGCCGCTTACGGGCTGCTCAGCGGGCTGCTGGCGGGAGGGAAGCAATTCGGGAAGCGGGTTTACCGATATGCGGATTGAGCGTGAGCCAATATGCGTAGCGCAGGTTTCCAACCTGCTGTATCGCCGACTTCCAGTCGGCAAGCTGCCGTTTCCGCGCTGTCGTGCCTGCGGATTGGAAATCCGCGATACAGCAGGTTGGAAACCTGCGCTACGCGTTTGTCTTGCGCGAACCCGCGAACACGAGTGAATTTCCCCTTCACCATCATCGCCATCCTGACCCTGGCCAGCGCCGTGGCCGCCATGAGCCTGCGCAACCTGGTGCATTGCGCGCTGATGCTCATGGTCACGTTCGCGGGCCTGGCCGCGCTTTACCTGGGTCTGGGCGCTCAGTTCGTCGGCTTTGCGCAAGTCCTGATCTACATCGGCGCGGTGGCGATCCTCATCGTGTTCGCCATCCTGCTGACACGTGCGAGCGAGCCCTCCCGCGAATCCATCCTTTCGGCCACGTGGGTTGTGGGTGTAGCCATAGCGGCGATTGTATTTGGGCTCCTGAGCGCGATGGTCCTTTCGAGCCGGGCTGTGACGCACGAGATTAGGCCCGCCCCAGTCCTTAGCGTCCGTGACATCGGCGAGCAGCTCATGACTAAGTATGTCTTGCCGCTCGAAGTCGTCGGCCTGCTGCTGACGTCCGCGCTGATCGGAGCGGTGATCATCGCCATGCACGAGGAGGAGGGGAAATGAGGAACGAGGATCGACGAAGCGACGTTTCGCCGAAACGTACGTGCTCGGGCCGAGGCGGACGCCCCGGCGGAGCGTCCCTGCCTTTGGATTACCCACGGAGGTGTGGGTGACACCACTCGCTGCGTACCTGCTCCTGTCAGCACTGCTCTTCGCCATCGGCCTGGCGGGCGCGTTGACACGTCGCAATGCCATCCTCGTCCTTGTTGGCATCGAGCTGATGCTCAACGCGGCCAACCTGAACTTCATCGCATTCTGGCGCTATGGTCCCCATCCGGAGGCGCTCACGGGGGTGATGTTCGTGATCTTCTCGATCGGGGTCGCCGCGGCGGAAGCGGCGGTCGGGCTGGCGCTGATTATCTCGATTTACCGCCACTACCGCACGACCAACCTGGAGCAGATAGACTCCCTAAAGGGCTAGATGGACTGGATTGTTCACAAGCTCTGGCTGATTCCGGCGCTGCCGCTCCTGGCTGCAGGGCTCACTGCACTGCTCAAACAGCGCCGCGGAAAGCTCTCCGCATCCCTGGCCATCCTCGCGATGCTCCTCGCGCTGGGACTGTCGTGCTGGGCTCTCGTGGACGCGCTTCAGCATCCCGGTCACGGCGCGCCTGTGCGACAAGGCGCCAACTTCTTCTGGTTCGAATTCGGTGATCCACAGGCAAGTAGCGCAGCCGTCTGGCTCGGCTGGGTGCTCGACCCGCTCTCGGCCATCATGCTGGTGATGGTGTCGTTGGTGGGGCTGCTCATCTTTATCTATAGCCTCGGTTACATGGCCCACGACGAGAACTTCACGCGTTTCTTCTGTTTCCTTTCGCTCTTTGCCGCCGCAATGCTCGGGTTGGTCATCGCCAACAGCCTGCTGTTGCTCTTCATTTGCTGGGAGATAGTGGGGCTGACTTCCTATCTGCTCATCGGCTTCTGGTATCACAAGCCCAGCGCGGCGGCGGCGGCGAAGAAGGCCTTCATCACGACGCGGATCGGCGACCTGGCATTGCTGCTCGGCATGGTGTGGCTTTATGCAAAGACCGGCACGCTGCTTTTCTACGACGGTGGAAATGGTTGCTTGGAGACGCCAACGTTAGCGAAAGCATTCCCGATACTGGATTTCGGCGCACTGCCGCTGCTGGGAATTGCGCTGCTGATCTTTGTCGGAGCCATGGGCAAGTCCGGTCAGTTTCCGTTGCACGTCTGGCTGCCGGACGCAATGGAAGGTCCGACGCCTGTCAGCGCTTTGATTCACGCAGCAACGATGGTGGCTGCCGGCGTATTTCTCGTAGCACGGGTCTTTGCGCTGATGAAGCCAGACTGGGCTGGCATGGCGGGCCCACACACATTGGTTACTCTTGCCCCGCCGGATGCGACGGTAGTCATTACCTGGGTGGGCGCAATCACTGCTGTCTTTGCCGCCAGCATTGCGCTCGCGCAGATGGACATCAAACGCATCCTCGCTTACTCCACCGTCTCACAGCTTGGCTTCATGATGCTGGGGTTGGGCACAGGCGGCGTGGCGGTCGGCATGTTCCATCTCATCACCCATGCTTTCTTCAAGGCCCTGCTCTTCCTGGGCGCAGGCTCGGTCATACACGGTTGCCATGAGGAGCAGGACATTCGTCGTATGGGAGGGCTGCGCAAGTTGATGCCCGTGACCTTTACGACCTACGCCATTGGTATGCTGGCCCTAAGCGGGTTCCCGCTCGTCGTCTCCGGGTTTTGGAGCAAGGACGAGATTCTGCATTCGGCGAAGGCATGGAGCGTCTCTCACTGGCCTTTCTATTTGGGCGCATTCGGCGCGCTGCTAACAGCGTTCTATATGACACGGCAGGTGTGTTACGTGTTCCTTGGCTCCGTTCGTAGCAGCCGACGTGAGGAGGCTCACTCTGGATCAGAGCCTCCTCACGTCGGCTGCTACGAGGTGGACGAAAGCCCTGCCGTGATGACCATCCCGCTGATTGTGCTGGCGGCCTTTGCGGTTCTGCTTGGCTTCGTCGGCACCCCAGGGTGGCCGTGGTTCCAGGCATTCCTCAACGGGCAACCGTTGGCGCCTGATCCGAAGGCACTGGTCGAGCCTGAAGTTCTATGGCTCATGGTGCTTTCGACCGTGGTTGTGCTGGCGGGCATGGCCCTGGGCTGGTGGCTCTATGGCCGAAGGCCGCGGAAGGAGGCGACCGAACCGGATGTGCTGGAGCGAATTCGACCGGACATATTCGCCCTCCTAAGCAGGAAGTATTTCGTAGATGAGGTTTATGAGGCTTCCGTGGTCCGCTTTAACGCCTGGTGGGCGAGCGCATGTGACTGGCTGGACTCCCGCCTCTGGAACGGCGCGGTGAACCTGGCGTCCTATGCAGTGGTCGGCCTGTCCTGGCTCAACCGCCTCTTCGACGAATACGTAGTGAATCCCGGCTTCGATGGAAGTTGCCGCGGCTTGAGGGAGGGCGGGACGCGCCTTTCGCGCCTGCAGAGTGGACGCGTCCAGAGCTATCTGCGAGTCATCGGCGTGGGCTTGGCGGTGCTCGTGCTGCTGCTCATGTGGGGGTGTCACGCCTGATGACCGGCTTCCCGATAATCAGCATTCTCACTTTGGTGCCGCTGGTGGGCGCGCTGGTGGTAATTAACCTGAATGCGGGCAGCAAACGGCTCGCGCGCTGGCTGGCGCCGGCCTTTAGCTTCCTGGCCCTGGCCGTCGCACTGGCGCTGTGGCGAGGGTTCGATCCTGCGTCCAATGCCCTTGCATTTGAGGAGCGGCATGCCTGGATTCCGACGCTGGGCATTGAATACCACGTCGGCCTGGACGGCTTGAGCCTGTTGATGGTGCTGCTCTCCGCGATCGTGGTGCCGATGGCGATGCTGGCTTCGTCGAAGATCGAGGAGCGGGTGCCCAGCTATTTCGCGCTGGTCCTCTTCCTCCAAACGGGGCTCTTCGGCACCTTTACCGCGCTGAACTTCTTTCACTGGTTCATCTACTGGGAGCTGAGCCTGATACCGGCGTTCTTCCTCATCAAGCTCTGGGGCGGGCCGCTGCGCACCTCCGCCGCGACGCAGTTCTTCATTTATACGATGGCCGGCAGCATCGCTCTCTTACTCGTTTTCCTGGCTATCCTGCTGGCAACCGGCAAAAGCGACTTCCTGGAATTGGCAGACCTGCAGCGGAATGGGATGCTGATCCCGATGCTGTCCGCGAAGCTTGGCTGGCACGACCTCACGACGCGTCGTTTGGCGCTGGTGCTGTTCGCAGGAGCTTTTCTGGGGTTCGCAGTCAAGGTGCCGCTTATGCCTTTCCACACCTGGCTGCCTGCGGCTTACACCGAAGCGCCGACGGGCACGACGATGCTGCTGACGGGCGCGATGTCCAAGATGGGCGTGTACGGCTTCCTGCGCATCCTGCTGCCGATTTTCCCGGAGCAAGTGCATTGGCTGCTCACGCCCCTGCTTTGGCTGACGGTGATCACGATCATTTGCTCCGCGGGCGCGGCTTTTGCGCAGCGGGACTTGAAGCGGATGCTGGCCTATTCGTCTATCAACCACCTGGGTTACTGCATGCTCGGCATTTTCGCCGTGTTGAGTTCGAGCCGGATGGCGGCGACGCCGGTGATTGAAAAGACCGCCGCGCTGAATGGGGTGTTTCTCCAGATGTTCAATCACGGCCTCACCGCCTCGACGCTGTTCTGGTTTGTCGGCATGCTGGAGGAGCGCGGCGGAGGTTTGCGAGGCCTTGCGGACTTTGGCGGACTGCGGACGGTCGCGCCGGTCTTTTGCGGGCTCATGGGGATCGCCCTCTTCTCGTCGCTCGGCCTGCCGGGTCTGAATGGGTTCATTGGCGAGTTCCTCATTTTCAAGGGCGCGTTCCCGCTGGTGACCTGGGCAACGGCATTGTCGGTCATCGGCCTGCTGGTTACGGCGATCTTTATCCTCACTATCTTGCAGCGCGTCTTCAGCGGGCCGCTCAATGAGAAATGGTCAAGGATGCCTGACTTAAGCCTGAGCGAGCGGCTCATGCTGCTGCCCGCCATCGGGTTGATGTTCCTGCTCGGCCTTTACCCGCAGGCTGTGCTGGGCGTGATCAACAGCACGGCGGTCAGGATGGTGGGACAACTGAGGTTCTAAGCCGATGCCGACGAAACACCTACAGCTCGGAGCGCCGGCATGTTGCCGGCTTGGGCCGCACGGTTGCTACTTGCGGCGCCACGTCGGCATGTTGTCGGGTTACACGCCCGTAGCGCAGGTTTCCAACCTGCTGTATCGCCGACTTCCAGTCGGCAGTGTCTTGGCACGCTGGCGCGCTTGCGGATTGGAAATCCGCGATACAGCAGGTTGGAAACCTGCGCTACGAACGAGGCATGAGCCGGCAAAATGCCGGCGCTCCGCATAACATGCTCGCCTGGACCATCTATATCTCGTTGATTGGCGTGGGAGTGCTGATGGCGTTGCCACAAGGCAGTGCGCGGCAGGTGCGTGTGGTCGCCTTGCTGGCGGCGATGGCTGGTTTCGTGATCGCGATGGCTGGCGCCCTTAAGTTGGAGCCGGGCAAAGTGAACACCATCACCCAGGTCCGCTGGATTCCCTCCCTGGGCATCGAATACCACCTTGCAGCAGACGGAATCAGCCTGACTCTGGTTCTGCTGACCGGCATTGCGGCGGTGGCGGGGATTCTCTTCTCCTGGAATATCAAGCATCGTGCCAAGGAGTTCTTCGCGTTTTATCTCGCGCTAATCGCAGGGGTTTACGGCGTGTTCCTTAGCTTCGACGCGTTCCTGCTGTTCGTGTTCTACGAGCTGGCCATCATCCCGAAGTATTTCCTCATCGCCATCTGGGGCTCGACGCGGAAGGAATACGGAGCCATGAAGCTTGCGCTGTATTCGTTTGTTGGCAGTGCCATGGTGCTCGTGGGCTTGATTGCGGCGTACGTCGTCGCCGGGACAAACACCATGAGCCTGCTTGAATTGGCCAAGTATCCATTCCCGCTGGGGTTCCAGATGTGGGCCTTCCCCCTGGTGTTCGTCGGGTTCGGAATACTTGCGGGCCTGTGGCCGTTCCACACGTGGGCGCCGACGGGTCACGTAGCGGCGCCGACGGCAGCTTCGATGCTGCTGGCCGGCGTGGTGATGAAGCTCGGCGCTTACGGCTGCCTGCGCGTAGCAATGACCCTCTTCCCGCACGGGCTCGACGAGTGGGGTTTCAAGGTGCTGGGCTTCGGGTCGTGGCGCGACGTGCTGAGCCTGCTGGCCGTGGTGGGCATTGTGTATGGTGCGATGGTCGCGCTGGTGCAGCGGGACTTCAAGTTCGTCATCGGCTACTCCAGCGTAAGCCACATGGGCTTTGTGCTGCTGGGGCTGCTGACGCTCAACGCGATCGGTTTGAGCGGAGCTGTGCTGCAGATGTTCTCCCACGGCATCATCGCCGGGCTGCTCTTCGCGGTGGTCGGGCGGATGGTCTATGACCGGACGCACACGCGCGACCTGGGCATTCTGGAGGGGATGAATCTAAGCAAGGTGATGCCTTTCGCGGCAGTGACGTTTACCATTGCGGGCATGGCTTCGATGGGCCTGCCAGGCTTCAGTGGGTTCGTGGCCGAACTGCAGGTGCTGATTGGGGCGTGGCAGGCCTTTCCGACGCTGGCAGTTGTGGCCGGATTCGGCATCCTGGTGAGCATAGCCTTCACCCTGCGAGTCATTTCGAAGGCGTTTTTTGGCGAGCAGGAGGCAGACGCAGTCACGGCCGTGCCGAACGGCCAAGGGCATGGCGAGCTGGAGCCGATTTCCATTCCGGAGCGGGTAGGCGCGGTAATCCTGATGGGTTGCGCGCTACTGATTGGCCTTTATCCGCGTCTGCTGCTGGACCTGATTTCCCCCAGCTTTAACTCGGCACTGTTTGACTGGCTGCCGAAGGGAGGCATGCCATGAACGGGTCGGCCTACCTGGAGCTTTTCAAGCTAGCCGTGCCGGAGACGATCGTGGCGCTGGCGGTGCTGGCGGTGCTGGTGGCAGACCTCTGGGCGTTGCGCGGGCTGGAATTGAAGTTCCGGCGCACGATTGGCGCCATGATTTCCTGCGCAGGCTGCGTGGGAGCGATTGCGTGGATGGCGGTGTCGCCGCAGCAGGGGAATATCGCTGAGGGGATGTTGGTCGTGGGCCCGCTAACGCAGCTTGTGAAAGCAGCACTGCTGGTGCTCACGGTGTTTACCATCCTCATTTCGGTGGACACGGATTTCACCACCCATTCGGGCGAATACTTTGCTTTGGTGCTGCTGGCTACGCTCGGGATGATGTTCCTGGTCAGCTCGGAGGACATCCTGATGATCTTCATCTCGCTCGAACTGACGAGCCTGTCGCTCTATATCCTGACGGCGTTTGCCAAGCGCCGGGCGCGCTCTGCGGAGGCGGCGCTGAAGTACTTCCTGTTCGGCGGCATGGCGGCAGCTTTCACTTTGTTCGGGCTGAGCCTGCTTTACGGAATATCCGGATCTACCAACCTCGCACAGATCGCGATCTCTATCAAAGGCCCGAAGCTCGATCCGCTGCTGGCGGTGGCCATGGTGATGACGCTGGTTGGTTTTGGGTTCAAGGTGGCGGCGGTCCCGTTCCATCTGTGGGCGCCTGACGCTTACCAGGGGGCGCCGGCGCCGAGTGCGGCCCTGATTGCCTCTGGCTCGAAGGTGGCCGGCTTTTTTGTACTCGCCAAAGTCGTGATGGTCGGATTCAAGGGGGCGGAAGGCAGCGCCGCGTGGCATGCCTGTGTGCCGGGATGGATGCCAGTGCTGGCGCTCCTGGCCGTGGCTTCGATGGTGCTCGGCAACCTGGCAGCGATAGTCCAAACCAGTATCCGACGGCTACTCGCCTACTCGGCAGTGGCCCATGGAGGTTACATGCTGCTGGGCGTGCTCGGGCACGGAGGACAGAGCCTGGCTGCACTGCTTTACTACGTGATTACCTATGCGCTGACGACGCTCGGCGCGTTCGGCGTGGTATCCGTCGTGCAGGAGCAGTCAGGCGACGACAAGCTGTCTGACTTCGCCGGGCTTAGCCGCCGGGCGCCGCTCGTGTCGCTCTGCATGATGATCTTCATGCTTTCACTGGCCGGCATTCCACCGCTGGCCGGCTTCTTCGGGAAGTTCTACGTCTTCGCCGCCGCATTGAACACCGATCCGGGAGGCCTGGGATTGCTTTGGCTGGTGATCCTCGCTCTCGGCATGAGTGCCGTGTCGCTCTATTATTACCTGCAAGTGCTCAAGCAGATCTACGTAACGGAGACGCCGGCGGGTGCGGCGGCGGCACGGATACCCGTCCTCAGCCAGGTTGTCCTGGTATTGCTGGCGCTGGCTGTGGTGGCGCTGGGCTGCGCGCCAGATCTCCTTATCAGCAAGCTGCTGAGCGCTGTCCAACTCGCCGCTGGTTCGGCCCCGAAATAGTTGTTGCACTCGCCAAGCGCTTTGCTATATTCCGCGTCCCGTTTGCCCAAGAAGATGTGGCAGGGGAATTAAACGCTAAATGCCGACAATTAACCAATTGGTCCGCAAGGGCCGAAGCAAACTGAAGCACAAGTCCAAGTCGCCTGCCTTGGGCAACTCCCCCTTTCGCCGGGGCGTCTGCATCCAGGTCATGACCCGCACGCCCAAGAAGCCGAATTCCGCGATGCGCAAGGTCGCCAAGGTGCGGCTGACCAACGGGCATGAGGTCATCGCCTACATCCCGGATGAAGGCCACAATTTGCAGGAACACTCGATCGTGCTGGTGCGCGGCGGGCGCGTGAAGGATTTGCCCGGCGTCCGCTACCACATCGTGCGCGGCACGCTTGATGCCGCCGGCGTCGAGAAGCGCCGCGTGAGCCGCTCGAAGTACGGCGTGAAACGGCCCAAGCCCGGTGCCAAACCCGCGGCCCCTGCCGCTGCTGCCGCCCCGGCCCCTGCGCCCGCCGCCTGAGCCGACTAACCTTACAACCATATAACCTATTTAACCCCTTTAACGGTCTAGCAAACACATGTCACGACGTCGTCGAGCAGTCAGTCGGCCGGTCCCCAAGGACGCGAAGTTCAGCAGTTCGTTGGTAACGCGCCTGGTCAACACGGTCATGTCATGCGGAAAGAAGAGCACAGCGGAACGGATCGTCTATGGCGCTTTCGATGAGCTCATTGCCAAGAATCCAGCGACCAATCCGCTGGATGTCTTGCAGCGGGCGGTGGATAACGCCAAGCCGCGCCTGGAGGTGAAAGCCCGGCGTGTGGGCGGCGCGACCTACCAGGTGCCGCTGGAAGTGCCGACGGACCGGCAGTTCGCCCTGGCGCTGCGCTGGATAGTGGACTTTGCCGACGCGCGCAAAGGCGTGCCAATGAAGGCAGCCCTGGCGTCGGAGATTCTGGAGGCCTATCAGGGCCAGGGAAATGCCATCCGCAAGCGCGATGAGGTGCATAAGATGGCCCAGGCCAACAAGGCATTTGCGCATTTCCGCTGGTAAGATACTTTAACTCAGCGCCCCGAAGGCCTACCGAGACCCGGGGCGCTTTTATTTTAACGCGAAGCAGACATGGAAACAGTATTGGAAACAAAGAAACCGGCGAAGTCCAAAGCCGCGAAGAAGCCCCACCGGCAGTATCCGATGGAGCGCACGCGCAACATTGGCATCGCCGCGCATATTGACGCCGGCAAGACCACAACTACCGAGCGTATCCTCTTTTATACCGGCCTCATTCACAAGATGGGGGACGTGGACGACGGCAATACCGTCACTGATTGGATGGAGCAGGAGCGCGAACGCGGCATCACCATCACTTCGGCGGCCACCACCTGCTATTGGAGCCAGAAGCCGGACGGCACTTACAAGGCCTTCGAGGGCGTGCCGCACCGGATCAACATCATTGATACGCCGGGCCACGTGGACTTCACCGCCGAAGTCGAGCGCTCGATGCGGGTGCTGGACGGCGCAGTAGCCGTGTTTTGCGGTGTTGCGGGTGTGCAGCCTCAATCCGAAACGGTCTGGCGGCAGGCGACCAAGTACAAGGTTCCCCGCATTGCCTTCGTCAACAAGATGGATCGCACCGGCGCCAATTTCGAGAATGCGCTGAGTGACATGCGCAAGAAGCTCGGCGCCTACGCCTATCCGATCTTCCTGCCTATCGGCAAGGAGGACCACTTCGATGGGGTGGTGGACGTGGTCAACCAGAAGGCCATTGTCTATGATCCGCATGACGACGTCGGCCTCAAATACAGCATCACCGACATCCCCGATAATCTGAAGGAAAGCGCCAAGGCTGCGCTCGCGGAGTTGGTGGATGCCGTGTCCAACAAGGACGACACTGTCGCCGAGTTGATTATCGAGAACAAACCCGTCACGCCGCAGGTCCTCAAGGCGGCCATCCGGCGGTTGACGTGCAAGATTGAATTAGTGCCCGTGCTGTGCGGCTCGGCCTTCAAGAAGCGCGGCGTCCAGCCGCTCGTTGATGCCGTGGTGGATTACCTGCCCTCGCCGCTCGACGTGCCGCCGCCCGTGGGGATTGTGCCCGGCACCGAAGACAAAGTCGAGATTATCTCCGACGACGACGCCAAGTTCTGTTCGCTGGCGTTCAAGCTGTGGACCGATCCCTACGTCGGCAAGCTGGTCTTTTTCCGCGTGTATAGCGGACAGCTCAGCAAGGGCGACATGATCTACAACCCGCGCACGCGCAAACGCGAGCGCGTCAGCCGCGTCCTGATGATCCAGGCGGACAAGCGCATTGACGTCGAGACGACATTTTCCGGCGACATCGCCGCGCTGGTGGGCTTGAAGAACATTACCACCGGCGACACGCTTTGCGACGAGGACCTCGAAGTCCTGCTCGAACCGCCTACCTTCCCCGAGCCCGTCATCTCGATGGCCGTCGAGCCCAAGACCAAGGCCGACCGCGAGAAGATGGGAGAGGGCCTTCAGCGGTTGGCTGAGGAAGACCCGACGTTCCGGTGCTTCACCAACGAGGAGACCGGCCAGCTTATCATCGCCGGCATGGGCGAACTGCACCTGGAGATCATCCGGGATCGCCTCTTCCGCGAGTTCAAGGTCAGCGCCAACGCCGGCGCGCCGCAAATCGCTTACCGTGAGACGGTAACCAAGGCCGCTGATGGCGAAGGCAAATTCATCCGCCAATCCGGCGGTCGTGGCCAATATGGCCATGCTTGTGTCACACTGGCTCCGAACGAACGCGGCAAGGGAGTGGAAATCGAGAACAAGATTGTCGGTGGCGCGATTCCCAGGGAATATATCCCGGCGGTGCAAGACGGCATCGAGGAAGCCATCGCGGGTGGCGTGCTCGCAGGCTACCCCGTGGTGGATGTGAAGGTGGCGATTGTGGACGGCACGTTCCACGAAGTGGATTCGAGCGAGCTGGCGTTCAAGATGGCCGGCATCTTTGCTTTTAAGGAAGCTGCCAAGAAGGCCAGTCCCATCCTGCTCGAGCCCATCATGAAGGTCGAATGCACCACGCCCGACGAGTATCAGGGAGACCTGCTGGGTGACCTGAACCGGCGCCGCGGCAGGATCGTGCATATCGAAGCCAAAGACGCCACGACCATCCTGACCGCCGAGGTGCCGCTGGCTGAGATGTTCGGCTACGCCACGGCGATTCGCTCTCTGTCCAAAGGCCGGGCAGCGTATTCGATGGAGCCGTTCCGCTTCGAGCCGGTGCCAAACAGCATCGTCGCCGGCATCCTGGACTCCGCTAAAGGCAAACCCGCGGCCCGCGCCTGAGGGCCGTGCGGAGCCCCGCACGCCGCGAGTGACACTGCCCACGCCCGTAGATCAGGCTTGCCAGCCTGCCTACGATTCCAACGTGCTCTGACCCGGCGCTTTCCTACAAGCTCTTCTGCCAAATCGAGCCCGGACGAATCCGGGTGTCACGTATCCTCCACGCCGCCCGGGACTGGACCTGCCGCTTCGGCCAGAGTTAGCCCGCGAGCTGCGTCCGGACGGCTAGGCTGGGCCGGAAAGTAGGCCGCAGCAGCCAGACGCCCGCTCCAACCGCATGATGATACCCAGGTAGTACCTTGGTCGTACCTTGCTAGTACCCTGGTAGTACCTTGCTTTCTAGATGCAAGGTACTAGCAAGGTACTAGCAAGGTACTAGCAAGGTACTAGCAAGGTACTAGCAAGGTACTAGCAAGGTACTAGCAAGGTAGTACCAAGGTAGTACCAAGGTAATACCAAGGTAAGACCAAGGTAATACCAAGGTACGACCAGGGTACTATTGCGAGCCTCGCACGAGGCACAGGATAGCCAGCGGGGCTGGGAATGGGTGATTTTTGGCTTAAATACCTGTGATGCAGCTAGATATGAAGATCGAACTGCGCCTGGCCGCCTTCCGCTGCGCTCAAGGATAGCGGCGGGAGACACCCCGTCACGCTGCACCGACGATGGCTCTGACCTGTTTGGGCGGGTCGTTCCAGCCGTTGATATGCTGGCGGGTGCGAATAAAGATAGCCCTTCCGGGCGCCGGGACACCGTACCGCTGAACGAAGAGGTCGGTTATGTCGCACCAGCCGTCCACGGGAGCGGGCAGGAAACCCAGGAAGGGGAAGTGCTGCACGCACCGGCGGCCCGCGCTGCACGGCCGCGCGCCCAGCACCAGGGTGTTCTCGACCGGCTGGCTCAGCACGTGGAGCTTGAGCGTGAAGACGTCCCCCTCGATGGTGGCCAGCAGCTCGGCCGCTGGGTTCGGGCTAAAGAGCGGCAGGGCCTGGGGCAGATCGAACACGCTGAGCCCGATGGACATACGAAAGACATTCATCTGGACGTAGAGGTCGTAACCCGGCAGCGAAGTGCTCCGGCCCAGGAAACCCATCACGGCGCTGTTCGCGGCGGCGAGGTCCCAGGCCGTGCGCTGTTCGTCCGTCAGAAACTGCCAGCGTCGGGCGACATAGGCCATGTTGCTGCGGCAGGCCAGTTGGCCCGGCGCGCGCGGATCTCGAGGGATCGTGAGCTGCTTGGCGACCTCGCCGTACCGTGTCGAAAGGTAAATAACCGGGCCTACTTTGCCAGATTCAGGAACGGAGATTCGTTTGCTCATACGCTTTGCATGGCCGGGGTATAAGCCGTTGACCACCCGCTCGCGATGTGGCGGGTGTACCCATCATGGCCCCACCGGCTGGCAGGCATGGTAGCAAAAGGGTTTCCTGCCGCAAGCAAATTCTGCCGCCGGCAAGGCCAAGGCGAGACGCGGAAGGTCCACATCGCGGCGCGCCTGCGGCGAGAGACGACCCTGGCGCTGGAGTGGATCGCTGAGCGCCTGCGCCTGGGGGCCGCAACTAACGTCTCTTCCCTGCTCCAACACCACCAACAGAAAGGGTTGTGTGCTCCCGATTTAACACCAGTCGGGGAGTTAGTATCAAAAGTGAGGACCTCGACACACCGGCTCCGGCCCAGGCTGGCCAAGACGGGTCATTCACAGCGAGCCAATCCCTGACACATCCGCTGCCGTACCCGCTCTCGCAGTTGGCGGGGAGCCAGCACCCAGGCGTGCGGCACCCACAGGCAACCAAGTGATACGGCTCCAGCAGATAGTCCCGCGTAGCGCCGTCGAAGCGTTGGTAGCGTAGGCGCAGGCGCTCGCTCTGGTTGATGGCCCGCCCCGCGCTCTGCCAAACCCCTGGGTCCACCCGGGCATAGTCTTCGGCCAGCACCGTGAACCGGTCGGTGAGGGATTCCAGGTCCAGTGACGACGCAGACCCGATGCCCGACTACGAAAACGTGCTGACCGACTGAGCCAGCGTAAGCCCCAGTGCTGTTGGCAATGGGCGGGGCCTGTCTCGCGACGGCTCTCTCCAGCCCATTCCGTTGTCATTTGGTCCCGGGCAACGGCGCCGCACCTCCAGAACCGTCCCCCGAGCCGTCCGAAACACGTAAAAATCACCCGTTGACACGTCAGACCATGCTCTGGTAGTATCGGGCCATGCTGGGTGAGCCCCAAAACCAATTCTCCCTCACCGGCGCCGCCCTCAGTACGTTCGGCGCACAAAGCAGTTACCTATCAGTATCAGTCATTGCCCAAAAGGTGATTCGGGCTTGACACCGAGGCTTGTAGCAGAGAAGCTGCTGAGCATGGAATGCCAATGATCCATGAGAACCGCCACTATCCAACTCGTCACCAGCCTTGTGGCCGCGTTGCTGCCGGCTGACGCGCTTCGAGCCGATCCGGGCACGCTGGACACTTCGTTCGACCCGGGCACGGCTTTGGGCACGGCCTGCTGTTCCGCCCCGTTTGGGGTGTATTCCATCGCGATGCAGACCAATGGCATGATGGTGGTGGGCGGGTATTTTGAGGGGTTCATCGCAGATAACGCTGCGCGGAACTTTCTTGCCCGCATTAAAATGAATGGGGCTCTGGACACGTCTTTTGATGCAAAGCTGGGTACGAACAATACTCTTCAGGGCTGGGTAAACGCCGTGGGGGTTCAGCCCGACGGGAAGATCGTGATCGGCGGCGGCTTCACCAACGTCAATGGCGTGGAGCGCGACCGCATCGCACGACTGAACTCCGATGGCAGCCTTGACGCGGCTTTCAGTCCGAATTCGGGCGCAGATGGCAGTGTGAACGCGGTTGCCAGGCAGGGGGATGGAAAACTCGTGATCGGCGGCACGTTTGCCAACGTGAATGGTGTGCCCCGGATTCGCCTTGCTCGCCTCAACTCCGACGGCAGCCTCGACACGGCTTTCGATCCGGGCACAGGTGCGAACAATACTGTTTCGGCAATCGCATTGCAGGCGGACGGCCGTGTGCTTGTGGGTGGTTTCTTCACCGGCATCAACGGTACGAACCAGAACCGGATCGCGCGGCTGAGCACCGATGGCAGCCTGGACGCGACTTTCAATCCGCCGTCGGGTATTGATGATGGCGGCGGGGCGGGGAGGCGCGTTCTTTCGATCGTGGTTCAGCCCGATGGAAAGATCCTGGTCGGCGGCTGGTTCGCCAGCGTGAACGGACAGCCGTGCACAGGTATCGTCCGGTTGGCACCCGGTGGCACGACCGACACCAGCTTTAATGTCACCTGCCTGCACCAGTCCGGGTTGGGTGGAGATCTGGGTTTCGTGAACGCCATTGCCCTGCAACCTGATGGAAGGATCATCGTTGGCGGGAACTTCTTCATCTCCGGCGGCGCAGCCGACAATGGGATTTGCCGGCTGAATCCCGACGGAAGCCTGGACGCCAACTTCAGCCTCGGCACCGGCGGCAGCTATATCAACGCGATCGCTATTCAGCCTGACGGGAAAGTGGTAGTTGGCGGCGAATTCACCTCATTCGCAGGTTCGGCCCGCTACCACCTAGCGCGTCTGGATGGTGACCCGGCATTGCAGGCCGCGTTCATTGGGGGGCAATACGTGTTGTCCTGGCCCGCCTCTTACACAAATTTCATTGTGGAATATGCGACGAGCTTGAATCCTCCATTTGATTGGGCCACGAATCCCAACCCGGCCCGCGCCGCTGGCGATCAGTTCGTCGTTACGAATTGGTTGGACGGGGCGAGCGGCTTTTACCGACTTCGGAGATAGCCTATTCTCGTTGGGCAGGACGGACACCGATGCCAGAGAGGCCGCGCCGCTGGGTGCATAGAATCGGGTGAAGAATTACACCGGCCTCTTGAGCGCAATAAACTCTCTGTTCACCGGCGCCGCCCTCAGTACGTTCGGCGCACAAAAGCAGTTACCTATCAGTTGGCCGAAAGCACCCACCAACCCCGGCTGGGACGCGACCGGTCGTAACGCTCTCAACCGGTCACAGTGGGGCTGGTTGAAATCCGGCGGCAAATTGCGGGAGGCCCGGATAGCTAACGGTCCTTCAGCAGCGGAGCGGTCGCATTCGTGTGAAGCTCATTCCGGAAGCGGACGATCACGGAATACTTCTTCCCGTCCGCGAAAGACTGGGCCAGCCAGTTCTCCACGAAGGCCTGGGTCTCCTTTCTGCCGGTCTCCCGCACGAGTCCAATGTTCTCACGGGCTTTTTGGTGTGCCATCCAGGTGATGGAACTCCTGAGCTCTTCCATGGCCTGCTGTGTGTCGCGGAAGATGCTGTCCTTCTTGACTTCGTAGGTGATGCGGGAGGCGTCCACGGCCGGTCGGTTGAACTTGATGTTGGGCGCGAGGACGGTAATCGCGCCGTCCTTGAGCCCGAATCCCCATTTGTCGTTCAGGTCGAGGTAGTAGGTGTAGGTGACGGGGGCATCGGCCTCGACGATCACGTCCGGCAGCGGAATGTAGCCGAAGGCGGTGCTGGCCTGGTCAGTGCGCCGGAAGCGCTCTTCCTGGGAAAGGGTCGCGAATTGCAGGAACTGGCTGCCGCTCAGCGACGTCGCGTAACTGGTGAACGTAGTGGTGATGGTGCCCTGGTTGAAGGCAGCAGCGACCTCGGCCAGGCTTTTGCCAACCTGGTTCACCAATTGGCCGGTCTTGTCGAGCACTTCGTTCGGCATGGCGCGGCAGGACCGGAAAACATAGACGCCAGCGGCAACCAGCAGCAGGACAGTGACCATCCACGCAACGGGCCAGGCCCAGGCATTGGCGGCGCGCGGTGGCCGGTCAGCCGGGTTGGAATTGCCTTGCGTGCTCATTGTCGCCGCGATGGTTTGGATTCAACCCGCCAGCAGGCTCTGTTGCGCAACCCGTCTATTCACACTTGCGAGGCCGAAGCGTTGCCATGTTGCCGGCCTAGACCGTCACGAGCGTGCAAGCCGGCAACATGCCAGCGCTCCGCTCCGTTGGAGATTCAGCTAACATCAATGCTTGAGGCACGTCCTGTTCGGGCCGATTCATAGCACGCCGCCAGTACTTTCTGACTGTGCAGGCCGATGTCCGAGCTGAGGGGATTGGGCCCGCCGTCAAGCAGGGCCGCGCTGAAGGCTTCGATTTCAGCGCGATACATGTTCTTGGGTTCGGGTGTGATCTTCAGGCCGGCGCCGGACGAGCGCGATTGCTGCGCCTCGTAGCCTGCTTCGCCGGGCTGCAGATAAGCCGTCATGGCGCCCTGGCTTGCCTGGCCGATCGTGCCAGTCGCCAGGATGCTCCCTTTGGAGCCGTAAAGCTCGAGCGCGTTCAGACTGCTGTTGTCCTGGATGCAGAAGAATGTGTCAACGGTGCCCAGCGCGCCATTGGCGAAGTCGAGCAGGACCACGGCGCTGTCTTCGCTGGCATAGGAATGAATCGTGCGGTTAGTGCGGCAACTGACGGCTTTGACGGGGCCAAAGAACATTTCCAGCAGGTCAATGCAATGGCTGCCCATGTCAATAAGCGACCCGCCGCCGCCCAGCGCGGGGTCCTGGCGCCAGGCGTTCGGCATGGGGGGATACCAGCAGGATAGTTGGGCGCGCGCATAGACCGGCTTCCCGAGCTGGCCGCCCTGGATCATTTTTGCCGCGGCCTGGTGCTGCGTCTGAAGCCTCATCATGAACGCCGTGCCGAACTGCACGCCTGCCTCTCGGCAAGCGGTGACCATCGCTTCGGCTTCGGCCACGGTCCGCCCCAACGACTTCTCACAGAGGACATGCTTGCCGGCAAGCGCACACGCGATGACCTGCTCCTGGTGTACCTGCACGGGGCTGGCAACATACACCGCATCAATGTCCGTTGCCAGCAAGGCCTCAATGCTCTCTGCCCCGACCGCGCCAAACTCCTTCGCCACCTCCTTGTTGACGGGCGCGGAGGCATCATACACCGCCGCCAGGTGCGCGTTGCGCGCGGGCACGAATCCTTCGGGGATGGTGCGGCGCCGCGCGATGCCGCCGGAACCGATCACCCCCCATTTCACTCGCGTCTTCATTTTGAATAAGCCTCCATGACCTTCAGGATGGCATTGGCGATCTGCTCCATGTCCGATTCACTGTAAGTGGGGAAGGCAAAACAGGTGAACGTGTGGGCCTCGTGCCAGCGCGCGTTCGGAACCTCCACATGCTTGTAGTCCACGCTGGCCGGGTCGGCGTATTCCTTCGACTTGAAGGGGAATCCGGTACGGCCAAAGGCATTGTGCTCCTGAAACGCGCGTTCGGTGTGGCATTGTGGCCAGAAGACTTTCCAGACCGGCGCCCCTTCGGCGCTCACGGCGGCAACGAACTCCTTGATGTCGCACTTCATGTTCTCCACATCCAGCGAGAAGGCCAGGACATACCAGCCGTTCTGGCGCTCGGGCGTATCAATGGGGAAATACTTGATCAACTGCGATGGCTTCAGGGCATTGATCAGGATCTGGGCGTTTCGTTTGCGCCGCGGCATGTTCCAGGTGTCCATGCGTGCCACTTCGGCCAGGCCGATCGCCGACTGCATTTCGGTCATGCGATAGTTCCAGCCGATCATGTTGTGAATATAGGGCAGCTTCTGTTCCAGTTCGAGGAGGCTGAGCCGCTGTTTGACATCGTAGCCGTGGTCGCGGAAGCTGCGGGCCTTCCATGCCAGGTCTTCGTCGTCGGTTGTCACCATGCCGCCCTCGCCGCCGGTCGTGAACGTCTTGTTCTGGCAGAAGCTGCAGCCTGCAATCTCGCCAAGTGTCCCAGTCTTCTTGCCTTTGTATGCGCCGCCAAAAGCCTCGGCGTTGTCTTCGATGACGAACAGCTTGTGCCGCTTCGCAAACGCCCTGACCTTGTCCATGTCGCAGACGTTGCCGTAGAGGTGGACCGGCATGACGGCCTTGGTGCGCCGGGTCACGAGTTTCTCCGCCGACTCGACGCTAATGCAGTGGTCGTCGAGGTTCACGTCGGCAAAGCGCGGGATGGCGCCGGCCTGGACCACGGAGAAGCTTGACGCAATGAACGTGTAGCTGGGCACAATCACTTCGTCCCCGGGGCCGATGCCCAGCGCATTCAACGCAACATGCAAGGCGGCTGTGCCGGTGGCGACGCTGATGGCGTACCTGCTGCCCTGCCACTCGGCGAACTTCTTCTCGAACTCCATCCCCCGTTTGCCGGTCCAATAGTTCACTTTCCCGGAGCGCAGGACAGCCTCGACCGCCGTTATGGCGTTCTCATCGAACTGCGGCCAGCCCTGCAGCTTGTTGGTCACGGCCTTTGGGCCGCCCTTAATCGCCAGAGGTGTGTTCATATAGTTTGTCTGGTGCTTTCTCCCCCGGTGAGCCTCTCGGCCCAACCAGGGTCGAAGTGCCGGGAGAACCAGCACGCTTTCGAGTATCGCACTCCGCCGTAGAGAAATCGTCAAGAGTGAAATAGCCAGCTTGCAGGCCGTCAGGGCGCAGGTGGGAGGGAATCCAGCTTTGGGGATAGTGCGGTTGGCAAGGACGGGAGGCTTGGGGTTACGCGCCCTTACGGCTTTTCTTTCGAGGTTTGTTGCTCCTTTTGCAGCTTTTCGAGCCGGGGCTGCCAGTCCGCCCAGCTTGACGCCCATGCGGCGCCGACAAAATTTGTGCGCGCGCTGGGCCAGAGCACCTCGACAGCCCTCAACTCGCCTCGCGCGCCGGCACGGTTGCCCCATTTCAGATAGGCCTCAATCAGGTTCAAGTAATTCTCGGGGTATTGTGGAGCGAGTTCGACGGCTCGCTCTAAATGCTGCCGGGCTTTGGAGCGGCTGCCGATGCTGCCTATGGCCGGGGCATCGCGGTAAAGCAGCCCGAGATTCCTGTCCGCACCTGCAAAATCAAAGTGCTCGTCCAGCTTGAGCACCAGAGTGAACTCGTGCTCCATCTGGGTTACCAGTTTGAGCGCCCCCAGGCCCTTGGTCTGTGCCAGTTGGGCAAGACTCATCCCCAGGTAATAATGTGCTGGAGCCAGATTCGGCGCACGGATGATAACCTGCCGGGATGCGGCAATTCCCCGCTCGGCAATACTCGCGCGCTCGGCCCGGGTGGTGGCTGCATCGGCCAGGTCGAAACACGCACGGGCAAACTGCCAGGCCGCTTCGTCGTCGAGAGGCTGGGTTTGGTATCGCTTCTCCGCTTGCTGGTACGCAGTTCTTGCGTATGGGGCGAAGTCCTTCTCAGCCATGGACGTACCGCCGAACACGGGATTCATCTGGAGGAGGCAGCCGAGCCCTGCCCACAGGCAAAAGGTCAAAATGCCACGTCTGGTCCCGTCTTCGCGGGAAAGGCGTTGTGACCGGGCGCATCCGGACACCGCCACCATGTAGCGGCGGGCATCTTGCCTGCCGTAGAGGGCGGCATCCTGCCTCCCGGAGGAGCGCTGCGTGCCTGCGGGACGGCTATTCCGCCGGGCAAGATGCCCGGCTCTACGGCAGGCAGGATGCCCGCCGCTACAGCGCAGGGCGGTGGCGGTGTCCAGATGCGCCCGTTGTGACCAACCGCCCGAATTAGTAGTTGCCAATGCCATAAACCAGCTTAGTCTAATCACTTAGTGAGATTAAACTGGAAACTTCTGAGGTGGGTCTGCTGCGGGGTGAGTCCGCACCCTGCGGGTTTTGCCCGCCTCTGTGCCTCTCGGTCCGCCCAATGGCTTGAGGCGGCTCGACTCTGACATCCCATATATGCGATTCCCGCTCGCGCTGACGGTCAAAATTGCCCGTCACATCATCAAACACAGAATCCTGCGCACTCCCAGGTTTGCCTTGGTGCTGCAGCTCGAACCGCTGCACACGTGCAACCTCACCTGCACGGGCTGCGGTCGTATTCGCGAGTATTCCACCAGCCTTAAGGACATGATGACGCTGGAGGATTGCCTGGGCGCCGCCCAGGAATGCGACGCGCCCATGGTCTCGATCTGCGGCGGCGAGCCGCTCATCTATCCAAAGATCGAAGAGTTGGTGGCCGGACTGCGCGCCCAGGGCCGCATCGTTTACATCTGCACGAACGGCATGTTCATGCGGAAGAAGATGAAGGAGTACCTGGCCAGCATCTACTCGCCGACCCTGGAGCCTACCCTCTCCAAGTTGCTGGCCGAGAAACTGATCCTGGACAAGGACGCGGAGACCATCCGCAAGGGCAAACAGGGAGACCGGCCTGTCATCAAGCCGTCGAAGCGGATTTACTGGAACGTTCACATTGACGGCCTGGAATATACGCACGACTTGATCGTTGAGCGTGAAGGGGTGTTCAAGGAATGCGTTGAGGCGGTGCGCATGGCAAAGCTGTTGGGCTTCCAGGTGGCGACTAACACCACCGTATATAAGGAGACGGACGTCAAGGAGATCGAGCAGGTCTTCGAGTTCTTCTCCTCCCTCGAAGTGGACGCCCATACGATTTCTCCTGGCTACGAATATGACGCGGCTAAGAAGGACATGGTCCAGCGCCTGGGAAGGAAGCCGGAAGACTTCTTCCTCACCCGCGCCATGACGGTCGAGAAATTCGCCAAGATTCAGGAATGGGCGGAACGCTTCACCATTATCGGCACGGTCGTTTACCAGGAGTTCCTGGCCGGCAAGCGCAATCTATCCTGCACCGCCTGGGCGATTCCCACCCGCAATGTCAAAGGCTGGAAAGCGCCGTGTTACCTGATGACCGACGGCCATTACGAGCACTACCAGGAAATGCTGGACCGCGTGGACTGGAATAAGTATGGCGTCGTAGATGGTGTGGCGCGCGACCCTCGCTGCGAGAACTGCATGGTGCATTGCGGCTATGATCCCAGCGGCGCGCTCAGCTCGAGCCTGAGCGATACCTGGAAGAACATGCGATACAACTTTAGCGCCCGCCCCGTGCCATATTACGCGGGCAGCGAAATCAAGGCTTTCAACGGTGCGTCCATCGGCAAAGGCCATCTCGCCGAAGCAAAGGCTGCGATTAACACCGGTATGGCGGGCGCGAAGTCTGCCTTCCAGAACGATGGCGGCAAGGGCAACGACGCCGGCAGTTGTGCCAGTGGCGATACCTCGCAGCGGGACGACTTATTGGCCAAGGTGCGCGCGGCGAAGAAGACATAGATGAAGACCCTGTTCCTGTCTCCACCCTCCTTTGACGGCTTCGACGGTGGTGCCGGCTCCCGGTACCAGGCGCGGCGCGAGGTAACCAGCTTTTGGTATCCGACGTGGCTGGCTCAGCCCGCCGCCCTTGTGCCTGATAGCAAGCTGCTCGATTGCCCGCCGCACAGCATCGAAATCAAGCAATGCCTTGAAGAAGCGAAAGCCTACGAGCATGTAATCATCCACACCTCGACGCCGTCGCTGAAGAACGATTCCAAGGTCGCTGAAGCCATCAAGCAGAATCGGCCCGATACCAGGATCGGCTTCGTCGGCGCCCACGCCGCCGTGCTGCCGAGCGAAACCCTGAAGGCGTCGCCGGCCATTGATTGGGTGGGGCGCAAGGAATTCGATTTCACATGCAAGGAAGTCGCCGAGGGACGCCCGCTTGAAAGCATTACCGGCCTGAGCTATCGCGACAAGGATGGCAAGATCAAGCACAACCCGGAACGGGAGATGATCCAGAATATGGACTCGTTGCCCTGGGTGGCGGACGTCTATAAGCGCGACCTGCAAGTCGAGAAGTATTTCATCGGCTACCTGCTGCATCCCTACGCCAGCCTTTATACGGGCCGTGGCTGTCCCGCCCAATGCACTTTCTGCCTCTGGCCGCAGACCATCGGCGGGCACAAATACCGCGTCCGCTCCCCGCAGAATGTGGCCGACGAAATGGCCTACATGAAGAAGCTCTTCCCGCAGGTGAAGGAGTTCTTCTTTGACGACGACACCTTCACCGCCAACCTGCCGCGCGCCCGCGAGATTGCGAAGAAGCTCGCCCCGCTGGGCCTGACGTGGAGCTGCAATAGCCGCGCCAACCTGGACTCGGACACCATCAAGTCCTTCAAGGATTCCGGCCTGCGTCTGTTCCTGGTGGGCTACGAGAGCGGCAACGAGCAGATTCTCAAAAACATCAAGAAGGGCGTTACGCTCGACGAGATGCGGCGTTTCACGAAGGGGTGCCATGAAGCGGGCGTGGTGGTTCACGGCACGTTCATCCTCGGCCTGCCAGTCGAGACCAGGGAGACTATCGAGGAGACGATTCGCTTTGCGCAGGAGCTCGACGTCTTCAGCATGCAGGTCAGCCTCGCCGCGCCCTATCCCGGGACCGAGCTTTACGAAATGGCCCGCCAAAACGGCTGGTTCGTGAAGCGCGACAAGACGGACCTGGTGGAAGACGACGGCTTCCAGCAAAGCGCCCTTGAGTATCCGGGTTTGAGCAAGGACGAAATCTTTGAAGCCGTGGACCGGTTTTACCGTGCCTATTATCTCCGCCCGAAGCCGATCCTCCGGATCATCAAGACCATGCTGGAGGATAAGGACGTCTTGGTGCGCCGCTGCCGCGAAGGCTTCGAGTTCTTCAAGAGCCTGCAGCAGCGCAAAGTAGATCTAGCCGCTGCGAGGAACGCCCCGCACGCGGCGGCTCCGGCTTGAGATTCCGTGGTGCGGGCGCCTGGTGCCGGTGGTGGGACTTGAACCCACACGGCTTTTTAAAGCCCCAGGATTTTAAGTCCTGTGCGTCTGCCATTTCGCCACACCGGCAACATGTTTGTTATCAACGGCTTTGAAGCGGTTGGCAACCGTCAGTTTTTTGCTTTGTATCCCGTATATTTTGCCTGTGCAAACCGTGCGAGAACCTGAAACCAGCACCCGGAAGCGAGACGAAAACTTGTGCAAGGACGGTAAGTGGCGCTCGTTTCCGAAAGTGCCGAACCTGCTTCAATACGTCAGCAACGGGAATTACTATGGCCGAATAAAGATCGGCGGCAAGCTCATTCGGGAAAGCCTGCAAACGGCGGTGTGGACGACGGCCAAACTGCGCCTGGCGGGTTTTGTCAAAACGCACCAGCAGAACCGCAATCTGGTTGATCCACCGACATCCGGTGAAGTGGTTGAGCTTTTCAAAACGGAGATTGGCCGGGACACCAACATAAAGGAGCCAAGCAAGGAATACCGGCTGCGATGCCTGAACATAATTCAGACGACCTGGCCAGGACTTTGGGCGCTTCGCATTAACGCGATCACCGTGGAAGCCTGCAAGGAGTGGGCGGCGAAACTGAACAAGGAAATCGCCAGCCACTATTTCAACAACACCATCGGCACGCTCCGGCAAGTCCTTGAGCTTGGCATCAAGGCGCACAAGGGGAATGGCGGGAGCGCGTTGGAAAACCCCGCCGCCGAGTTAAGGCGCGTCCGGGTGAAACAAAAGGAGCTGCAATTGCCGGAGCCCTCTCAATTCAAGAGTCTCGCTGAGAACCTCCGCACAAAAAGCGGCGGCTGGGGGCCGCGGGTGGCCGACTTGATTGAGTTTCTGGCGTATAGCGGGCTGCGTATCCGTTCCGAAGCCCTTTGGGTCACATGGGACGATATTGACTGGAAGCGTAAGGAGATCGTCGTGCGCGGCGATCCGGTCACTGCGACGAAGAACAGCGAAATGAGGCGCTTGCCGCTCATTCCAGACATGGAAGGACTTTTGACGCGGCTCAAGGACGGACTGGGCGCGATTAGTACGGAACGCATTCTTCAGGTAAATCGTGGGCTTGATTCCCTTGCGCGTGCGTGCGAAGAGATTGGAATCCCACGCCTCACACACCATGACTTCCGGCACCTGTTCGCAACGCGCTGCATTGAATCCGGCGTGGACATCCCAACGGTCTCGCGCTGGCTCGGGCACAAGGACGGCGGCGCCCTGGCCATGAAGACTTTAAGCCCTGCGGCCATTGACGACGTAATCTCTAGTGGCAAGCGCAAGGACTGGGAGGAGTTGCGCCTGGCAATTCTGGCCAACCCGGTATTCCTGGAAAAAATCCAGCAGGTTTGTCGAGCGGGCACTGTGCAAGTGACCCTCACGTCGTTGCGTCGGGGCCTCAGTGGTGCCTGACGGCCGACGGCGCCGCCATCGTGGACGCGGCCCATATCGAGTCCTGGGCTGCGAGCGAGAACGATGACATCCGGAACGGGCTGGCCCTAGCTTCCTGGAATTGGTGGATTGCTTCGTCGATTTGGCCTTTTGCGTAGAAGGCGTAACCGGGGTTGTTCTGGGCATCGGCGTAATCCTGTTCGAGGCGGATATCTCGAAGCGGGAGTGGAGCGAAGGGGGCCAAACCCTTTGCGGACCTCCTCCGCCGATTCAGCCAGCGGGGGTACGTCGATAAGGTCGAGCCACCATCCTGATTATCCCAGATTTTATCTGGACAGCGCCCGGGTATAGTCATTCTCCGGCAGCGACGCGACTCGCGGAGTCGAGGTCATTTATCCGCCAGAAGTTTGTCCGCCGCATCCTTGAGCGTGAGGAAATGAGTCGGTCTTTGGACCACGACATCGAGGCAGGATCCGTCTTCGGGGGGATGGCCTGTGTACATCAGAACGGGAGTGGACGGAGATCTTAGTTTGATAACGTGCGCCATTTCCGCGCCAGTCATACCTGGCATGGCATTGTCAGTTATAACAAGGTCGTGAATGGCTGGATTGAATAGGGCGAGCGCTTCCTCCGCAGACCGCACGGCATCCACCGTATAACCGAAGTTCCCCAGAAACCACTTTGTGGTGATGCGACATTCATCGCCATCATCTACCAGGAGGATAGTCTTCACCGCGGCGGCAGGTTTGCGTTCTAGAACTTTCCCGTGGTCGGGCATACCGGGGCATTATCTCGTGTAATAAGAATCATTCACACACAATCTCTTGGTTGCGGCGCCTCGACGTTTCGCGCGCCCACTTTACCATGGTCCTACTTGTAATTTGTAGCCACTTACGGTTCTGCGTCCATCCAGCTTTGGGACATCTGTTGGCAGCGAACGGACATTAAACGAAGGCGGAACCATCAGCTTCGTCTGCTCCGCAGTGAGCAACTCTACTGGCACGCGGGGTGGGAGATGGGCCAAGCGCTCGAAGACAAAAGTGCATGCACGCAACTCAGGGAGGCCGATCCAATCCAACCCTATTGCCGAGCTCCGGTTGTAACGCAGCGAATTATTTCGTGGGGGTGGAGTCGAGACAGCAGCGAATTCGCTCGTGGAAACAGGTTCGTGGACACGGAAGGATTCTGCAAATCCCAAATGGCTCTCCATAGGGGACTTAGGTAACGGCAGGCGGTTCATCGCTCTTTCCGAGGGAAGGATTACTGGGTCTTTCTCGGAATGATCAGGCGCTAGACGGTGCCCCGACTCGGGCCGTTTGACCCTTTCCCGCGTCTGGGCAACCCATCGGAACCCAGCCTGGCGCCACCCAACAGCCAAGCCCGGCGCCCCCGATTCCTCCCAACCGGCACCCGACCGTCCTGCGGGCCGCCCCGGAGCCTCACCGGAGTCTCACCGTATGCACGCCGTAGCCTCACGCTGGATAACATTGTTATCTACGGTGTGCATACGGAGAGGCTCCGGTGAGACTATGGAGGTATAAACGGGCGGCAGGGGACGCTACTCCAGCCCTGGCACCGCATCGGCGAAGCACCCGGCCAGCCATGCCCGGCCCTGCCACAACGAGTCAGAAAGCAACCGGGCGGCCTGGGCGAGCCGCCTGGAGCCACTAATTCCACGAACCAGCCCGCCAAGGCACGGGCTATAAGCACGGACTCGAACCACAACGCCGCCCACGAAATAGCGCGTCACGTTACACTCCGGTTCGCTTGAGGAAGATTGGGCCCCGGTCCAGTGATTGGTAATCTGACACACAATGAGGGAGACCGTTTGTGTAAGGTTTTGCCCCCGTCCGATGGTAAGGCTATGGATTACCCGATGTCCGTATTCACCGTGTCCCAAATATGATGCCTTATGTCCCAAACATGTATAGACTGGGGGCCTAAGGCATTATTGAATAGAGGGACCCTAGGATAGGGGAATACAGCAGGTCCCATATCAAAACAGTAGCACGTTAACCTCAGAACGGTCCGACTTAAGTCAGCCGGGAGTCCGATGAAACGATCTGCCAGGGTCATGAGAATGAGCGGTGCGGTTGCAGGTGGTCACGGAGTCGGGCAGCGGCCCAGGGCGACAAAGCCTTGCAAGTTATTGCAGGAGCCTCTGTTCCGGAAGTGCTGAGGCTCATAGGTTTGTGGAGTCTTTATGAAGATGCGGCCACGGGATAAGCGATGTTGTGGGACGCGCAGTGACGCTGGCCTGGCAGATATGCCCGCCGTTCGGACTGTGCGTGGCTTGGGCTATTGGGGGCCCCCACCCGTTCCTCCACTCCTGGAACCTGCTGACCCTTTTGCATCTCGATCCTCCACGGCCCGGTCGGTTGAAGTAACCGCTGCTGGAACTCGCGGGGGAGCGCTTCGGGGCTGCTCCAGCCCAAAAGTAAAATCGCAACGGAGGTACTGAATGCTGGCGCAGGATTATCTGACGCTGCGGTTGGTTCGCCTCAAACCGCCTGAAGAATGGACCAATAAGCAGGGCGGGCTTTCTTTCGTGTTCCTCAAGGGCGGCACGGGCAAATGCCTGTGCGGACCGCTGAACCAAAGGCTTGCGCCGGGAGATGTGCTCGTGCTCGATGGGGCTTCCGGCGGCAAACTCTGTGGCCCCGATCGGGGCGAAATGGTCTTTGCCTGTTTCTCCGTGTGCTTTGAAAACCTGCTTCCTCTATTTGCCAGCAGCGAGATATGCCTGTTGCAGGGCGTCACCGATGGTTTTAAGCAAGCCAAGCTGTATCCGGCGTCCAGTCCGCTGGCAGTGGAATGCCATCGTCTGCTCGGGGAGGTCCCGCCGCAGTTCAGCCTCGACCACCGCAGTCAGTTGCTGCGGGTCACCGCCGCCATATTGACCGTTGAATTCATGAACGCACGCGGCCAGCGGGTCGGATTTATCCGACCCGAGGAGCACATGATCCAGGTGTTCGAGAAGCTATCGGCCGCTGAACTCCTGGGTTTATCGGTTGGCGAATTAGCGGGCAAATTCGGCTGCAGTCGGCGCCACCTCAACCGCTTATTTCACCAGCACTTTGGCGTTTCCGTTGCCGCCATCAGGATGGAAATGCGCCTGTTAAAAGCCGTGGCCTTGCTGCGGAATCCCGACGCCAAAGTCATCAACGTGGCCGAAGAATGCGGTTTCAACCACTTGGGCCTCTTCAACATTTGCTTTAAAAGACGATTTGGCACGAGCCCGGGTCAATGGCGGAAGAAGGATGTCCCGGCCAAGGACCAGCCGGCTGGACCAAGTGGTGCCGCCCCGGATTGTCCTCTGCGAGTCAGCGGCTTGTGCCCGTGGACCGGCCCGCCCGAGCACCGCAATGCCGTTCCTCAACAGCCGTCGCAGATCCAAAAGGCGGCTCCGGCAAAGGCAGCGGTGAGCGCCCACGCTCTGGATAGAAACTCGGAACTGCCACTGCTTGCTGAGCACCAGAAGCTTAACAAAGGCACCTCCTCGAGGCCAATCGCGGCCAGCCGCTGAATTCTTGAGGGGAACCCATGTCAACATGTCGCACGCCCACTAGGTTTCGTGCCAGCAGCGATCGGGTGCCTCTTCCTTCGCGAAGTCGGTCCCCCCTGCCGGCTGCCGGTGCCGCCGTCCGCTGGCTGGCCACAGCCGTCATGTTAGGCGTCCGGCTGACCCCCGCCCAGGAAGCCCTGCGCACTTCCCTGGCTGGGGACGCTGCGGCCGAAGCCCGGGACCTCCAGCAGGAATCCCAGGTCTACACTATCAAGTCCGGCGACTTCCGGCTGCTGGCCACACCCTCGCTCACCCTGGACTGGAACAGCAACATCAACAATGCCCACACAGACGCCCTTCAGGATTTTATACTCTTCCCCGCTTTGGGCCTGGACCTGAGCTACCCCGTGACGCAGCGCAATATGCTGCGGCTGAACGTGACGTTCGGCTATCAGGAATACCTTGAGCACAGCGAGTATAGCACGTGGTACGTACAATCCGGCTCGGCGCTCTCCTACGATATCTACGTTAAGGATTTCTGGATCAACCTCCACGATCTCTTCAGTTACGTTCAGAATTCCTCCCAGCAAGCCGCCGTCGCCAATACCGGGTTTTACGGCGCCCTCCAAAACACCGCCGGCGTTAACACCACGTGGGACCTGGAGGACGTAACCCTAAGCCTTGGCTTGGACTACCAGACTTATCGCTCCACCTCTGAGCAATTCGCGTACACCGACCGCGCCACCGAGCTCATCGTCGCCCGGGGCGGGTTCAAGTTTCACCCCACCCTGACCGCGGGCCTTGAGGCTACCGCTGCCCCTACGACTTACGACCAGCAGGCATTGAACAACAATGTCAATTACAGCGTAGGTGTTTACGCGGATTGGCAGCCCGGCACCTCCCTCCATGTCCAGCCTCGTGTCGGTTACACCTACTTTCAATTCGAGCAAACCAGCAGTGCCGTTCCGGCGGTGAACCAGGGCGCATGGTACTTCGATTTGACGATTAAGCATGAGCTCACCAGGGCGGTAAGCTACACGCTGAGCGCCGGACACGAGCTCACCCTGGGGATTTACGGCAATTCCATCGAAGACTGGTATGCTCGCACAGCGATCACTTGGAGCATTTTCAAGAACATCAGCCTAACCACCTCCCTGTCCTACGAAAATGGGTCTCAGGGTACCTCCCTGTCCTACCAGAATGGGTCTCAGGGAACCGTGAATACCACGGGAAACCCTTCGGAAAACTTCGGTTGGTTCAGTGGCAGTCTGGGGCTTAGATACCCGTTTACGAAAAGGTTTACGTTGGCCTTGAACTACCAGTTGACCCTGCGGGCGTCAAACATTACGGCCAATGAATATGCGCAAAACCTTGTGGGCCTGCAGCTTACATGTTCGCTACAATGAAACCGCACCTCGCAACGAACCAACCTCAGAGGCCCGGAGTCACAGCCTCTCGAACCGGCATCCTCGACCTTCGGCCCGTGTTCTCGAGCCCTCTGACCTTTGGCGGCAGCCCAGTCGTTTGTAGGCCCATCGCCGCTTCCCGCAAAGCGCCTCGGTCCACAACCGCTTACTCCTGCCTGGCAGTTTTACTCGCCCTTTTAGGTGCGTTCAGTTCGTATGGGGCCCAACCGAAACCTGCCTGGCCCTCGGATTCCCTGCCGCAAGCTACTAATCTCCCCCAGGTCGGCGCGGCGGGATCATCCTCCGTGGAAAGCAATACCGCCCTCGTGATTTCCGCGGCCGGAACCAATGTCTCGCTGGCCGGCACCAACGCCTCCCTGGCCGGTACAACCAACAGCATGGATGCCCTGGACGACAAACACAAGTTGGCCATCGGCGACCGCTTGAGTTTCCGGATCGTCGAGGACGAGGAAGATCCCAAACCGCTCCTGGTCACCGATTCGGGCGACCTGGAAGTCCCTTACATTGGACGCTTCCCCGCCGTCAACAAGACCTGCAAACAGTTGGCCCGCGACCTCAAGACCGAGCTTGAAAAGGAATACTATTACCAGGCCACGGTGATCATCGCCGTTGATGTGATGACCAAGAGCCGCGGCAAGGTGTACCTCGTCGGCCCGGTTCGTGCCCCGGGGCCGCAGGAAATCCCGAGCGACGAAGTGCTGACGCTGAGCAAAGCGATTCTTCGCGCCGGCGGCTTCGGTGATTACGCCGACAAGCATAAAGTCAGAGTCACGCGAAAAGGCAGTGGCGCTGGCGGCCAGGACCAGGTCTTCACCGTTAACGTCGCCGACATTCTGGAAAAGGGCAAAACCGAGTCGGACCTGCCTCTGGAACCGGGCGACCTTATCTATGTCCCCGAGCGATTGATCCGCTTTTAGGCCACCCATGAAACTCTCCACTGCCCACTGTCTGTTTCCAGCTTTCAGCTTTCAGCTTTCAGCGTTTCAGCATTTCCTCCGCCTCCTCCCGTGAACAACCTCCCCGCACCGTTGCCTCCCGACTCCAGCTACGCCATGCTCGGTCCGATGGACGACTCCGCCGCGCCGGCTTCGTCCTTTCGGGTTCAGCGGCTCCTGGCTTTCCTGCTGAAGTATTGGTGGGTGCCGTTTTTGACGCTGGCCCTTGGCCTCGGCGCCGGAATTGCCCTGGTTCTTTCGAAGCCGCCGACCTTTGTCTCCACGGCTCGCATGTGGGAGACCGTAAAGCTGCACCTGCCGGAAGGGAGTTTGTTCGCCGAGGACGTTCAGAACTTTCTCGGCACCCAGACCGAGCTGCTCCAAAGCGCAGCTCTCCGGGACCTTGCCTTGGCGCGCTTAAAAGCCTCCGGCACCAATGTCGTTGTCCCGGTGGGAAAAGACGGTGAGGCGCTGCCGGTGCTGGTGCGCGTCACGGGCTCCGCGAAGAGCTCCGTCTTCGTGCTGGAGGCCGTCAGTTCCGTCGCCGCTTACACCCAGGCTTATCTGGACGCTCTTATGAACGTGTACCTCGAGTACAAGCGAAACATCCGCAAAGTGGTTTCCGGGGACACCCTGGCCTCGATCACGGCGCAGGTGCAACGACAGGAGCAGAAGCTCAAAGAGGAACAGGATACCCTGATGGCCTGCCAGCGAACCAACAACTTCGCCATTCTGCAGCAGGAAGGCGCGATCGCGGGGAGCTACCTGGCCACCCTGAAAACCAAGCTGTCCGACCTTCAACTCGAAGACCGCCTCCTTAAGGCGACGGCCCTTGACCAGGATCGGGCCGCGTCCGGCACGACCAACGCGAGTTCAGCCTGGGTGGGCGCCGCGGCCGCGATGGGTTCGGCCTCCCCCACCGGCGCGCCCTCGGAAAGCCAGAGCGGCTTCAAGGAGGTCGAGCTCCTTAAGATCCAGCGAGAGAGACTCAGCCGGTATCTCCGGCCGAAACACCCCAAAATCACCAAATTGGATGCCGATATCGAACGCGGCCAGAAGCTGCTGGAGATCTTTCGCCGCCAGAACCGCGACCAGGTGCAGGACTACCGGCAAGCCCTCCAACTCAAGATGGACAACATTGAAGCTTCCATCAAGGAATGGGAAAGCAAAGTCGTGGAGGCCAACAGCCGCCTTGCCGAGGCGGAGCGCCTCAAACTCAACGTCCAGCGCGAACAGACCGTGTACGACCGGCTCATGGTGCTCGTCCAAAACGTCGGCATCAGCCGAAACCTAGATCAGGAAACCCTCGCCATTCTCGAGCCGGCTTCCCTTGCGAAACGCTCCTACACCCGGGAGATCGGCCTCCTGAGCATGGCGGGTCTCGGCGGCCTGGGCCTTGGCCTCGGGGTCATTCTGCTGGTCGCCCTGCGCGATGACCGGTTCACCTCCCTCCTCGAGATAGCCGAGGAGCTTGGTCAGAATGTCGTCGGCCAGGTGCCGGAGGTCCGAAGCCTCAAGCGCGGCGCCTCGTTGCCCCTGCTGGCGATGGACGACAAACGGCATCTGTTTGCCGAGTCTTACCGCAACCTTCGCTCCGCCATCCTTTTCATGGCCATCGAAGGCGAGCGCCCGAAGGTCTTGCTCATCACCAGCGCGATGCCCGACGAAGGAAAATCCACCGTCGCCGCCAACCTGGCCCGGGCCCTTGCCCTCGGCGGCTCGCGCGTGGTGCTGCTGGACGGCGACCTGCGCAAAGGCGTCCTCCATCAACTGCTGGGGCTCCAGCGCGAACCGGGCCTGGCCGACGTGCTGCGCCAACCGGGCGACCTGGAGAAAGTCATCCAGAAAGACTCGCTGCTCAACTTTGCCTTCATCGCCAGCGGCCACTCTTCGGGCAGCTCCGGCGATCTCTTCCTGGGCGCGGAGTTTAAGCAGCTTCTGGCCCGGCTGCGCCAGCAGTTCGATTACGTGCTCATTGACAGCAGCCCGGTCTTCGCCGCCGACGACGCGACCACCCTCGCCCCCACGGCGGACGGCACCCTGTTCGTCGTGCGCAGCCGGTTTTCCGGCGCTCGACCTGTGCGCGAGGCGCTCGAGCTTCTCTACCAGCGGCAGGCAAAGGTGCTGGGCATCGTCTTCAACCAGGCCGATGCCTCGGCGCGTTCGTATTACTATTACAAATATGCCGATTATCACGCGCCGGAGGTCCGTAGTCCGTAGTCCTTAGTCCTTGGCCCGTAGTCAGTGGTCAACACTGGGTTAGACCGCGTAGGTTCTGGGCCAAACAGAACTTGGCCTGCGAATTGACCGGCACGAAGTGTCTAAACCAAAAGCAGAAAGCAGATTCTGAAGCCGCCACATCTCGACTATCTGTTTCATTTCAGCTTTCTGCTTTCTGCTTTCTATTTTCCAGATTTCAACCCGCCCTCTGACCCCCGGACAACTGGACCACAGAGCACAGACGCCAGGCTCCCGACCATCAAGGAAGAGCGGGCCCTATCCGCGCACCGCCCGCGGGGCAGCGCGAGCTCCAGCCCGGTCACATAAACAAGCTATGCTTCTCAATCATTGCTAATGACCAAAGGTCCCCAATCCCAGGAAGAAGCGGGCGGCTTTCCGTCCCCCCATTTCCGGGGCACTGTGTCCTCTTGTGGCCATCTGGTCCGTCGTCCCGTAGTCCTGTAGTCCTGTAGTCCTGCAGTGTCTGACGATTTCTGCTTTCTACTTTCTACTTTCCCAATTTCAACTCGCCCACTGATCACTGATCACTGACCTCCACCCCCTGGCATGCCCCCCCCCTCCCCCATCGCCGATCTCCCATCTCCCATCTCCCAAGTGGCCGTCGCCCACCCCGAATTGCATGTGGTCATTGAACCCCGGAGTGGCTGGCAACTGGTCAATTGGAAAGAGATTCTGGCCTGCCGTGATTTGTGCTATTTCCTGGTCTGGCGCGATCTCAAGGTGCGCTACTCGCAATCCGTGCTGGGAATCGGCTGGGTCCTGATCCAGCCGTTATGTTCCATGCTGGTTTATACCTTTATCTTCGGCCGTTTGGTGCGCATGCCCTCGGATGGCGTTCCCTACCCGCTGTTCAGTTTCGTCGCGCTCGTGCCGTGGACCTACTTTATCAATGTCCTCAATGAGTCAAGCGGCAGCCTCGTCGTCAACCAGAACTTGATCACCAAGGTCTATTTCCCCCGGCTCATCCTGCCCCTGGTCTCGATCCTCAACCGGATGGTGGACTTCCTGATTGCCTTCGCGCTCCTGGTCGTGCTGCTGGCCGCCTACCGGGTGCTTCCGACCTGGAACGTTCTCTTCCTGCCGCTGTTGTTGATCATCCTAAGCGCCACCGGCTCCGGGTTGGGCATGTTATTCGCGGCCCTCTCGGTTCAGTATCGCGACGTCCGCTACGCCCTGCATTTCGGCGTGCAACTTCTCATGTACGCCGCCCCGGTCATTTATCCGGTCAGAATCATTCCGGCGGCGTATCGCCCCTGGTATGCCCTCAACCCGATGGTCGGCGTGATTGAAGGCTTTCGGGCCTCTCTCCTCGGCACCCGACCCATGCCTTGGACCTGGATCGCCCAAGGCGCTGGTGTCGCCACCTTGCTCTTCCTGATCGGGGCATTGTACTTCCGCCGCCGCGAGCGCCAGTTCGCTGATCTCGCGTGACGGGTTAGGAGATGGAAGATGGAGGATAGGATTATGATGAAGTTTGAAGATCTTGAAGCCTGGCAATCCGCTCGGAGTTTGACCAAGCAGATTTACAGGCTGACGCGGGCTCCGGAGCTTGCCCGGGACTTCGGTGTCACCGGGCAAATCCAGCGGGCTTCTGTTTCAGTCATGTCCAACCTTGCGGAAGGCTTTGAACGCAGTCACATCCAGGAGAAACTCCAGTTTTACAACGTGGCACGAGGTTCAACCGCTGGAGTTCGCTCCTTGCTCTACGTCATCGAGGACAACTTCTCCGGGCACGCCGAGACAGCCGTGCAACTCCGCGAGCATGCAGTTCAAACCGGCAAGCTCGTCACAGGCCTCGTCCAGTCAACCGAGCGCCGCCGTCCGGCGGAGTTTCTGGGCCATCTTCTATCTTCCCTCTGCAATCTACTATATTAGGATTCCATCTCCCATCTGCCATCTCCCATCTCCTATCTGCCATCTGCCATCTGCCGTCTGCCATCTGCCATCTCCCACGATGAGTTCCCTCGCCCTCTCCGTTCGGAACCTCTCCAAGCGCTACCGCCTGGGCCTCAAGGAAGAGATCCCCGACTCCTTCGCCAAGGTGTTCGGCTCCTGGCTGGTCTCGCCCCTGGCCAGCTACCGGCGGCTTCGCCGGCTCAGCCACTTCGAGGACGACAATCCCGCGGCCAACGGCCACCCCTCCGACATCATCTACGCCCTGCGCGAAGTCTCCTTTGAGGTCAGGAAAGGTGAAGTCATTGGCATTATCGGCCGCAACGGCGCCGGCAAGTCCACCTTGCTGAAGATCCTCAGTCGGATTGTTGAGCCCACCACCGGTCGAGTCGAGATTTACGGCCGCGTGGCCAGCCTGCTGGAGGTGGGCACGGGGTTCCATCCCGAACTGACCGGGCGCGAGAATATCTACTTGAACGGCACTATCCTCGGCATGCGGAAGCAGGAGATTGACCGCAAGTTTGATGAGATTGTGGCTTTTTCGGAGATCGAGCGCTTCCTGGATACGCCCGTCAAACGCTACTCCAGCGGGATGTACGTGCGTCTTGCTTTCGCGGTTGCGGCACACCTGGAGCCCGAGATTCTGATTGTGGATGAAGTGTTGGCAGTTGGGGATGCGGAATTCCAGAGAAAATGCCTTGGCAAAATGAAAGATGTGGCAGGCCAAGGCCGGACGGTACTCTTCGTGAGTCACAATATGCCTACGATTCTAGCGCTGTGCGAAAGTGTCGTCGAACTGAGAGAGGGGGAGATCCGATGCATAGGCAAGCCGGAGCACGTGGTGGCCAACTATCTCTCGACCAACAGGAAACCGGGCAGGATTGACCTTGCTCAGTTTCGGGTGAAAGGAATGGGCGGAGAAATCGCTTTCCAATCCATGGAACTATGCGGCGACAACGCATCCAGCGTCGTTTTCCGGAGTCCGATCTGCTTTGACGCCTGCATCACGGCTTCGCGCAGCCTTCGGAGCCTGAGCATTGGTTTAAGTGTTTTCAATTCTCTTGGGACGTGCATTGGCGTCACAATCACCGAGGGTGATTTCTCCGCCTCTGCCGGGCAGGAACTGAAGCTGCGGATTTCGATCCCACCCATTGCCTTGACGCCCGGCGCTTACTATATGGGCTTTAGTATAGGAACCGGTGGAAAGGTGGGACGACGACGTGACTACGATATTATCGTCGGGCACCCTTGGTTTGACGTTCTGCCCCTCACAAGTGATACGATGTTGGCTAATTGGCAGCCCTCCTGGGGAAACATCCTATTTGAACCACCGCACCTGCAAATTACCTGACCCGTTGCGACAGCAATTTGCTCAGTCGCAGCGACATGCTGCCGTTAAGCAGCCGGCTTAATGCTGAGTTCTACGGTCTTGACTGCCTGCCATGAATTCGAGAGCTAATGCTTCACAAATATCCGACCCGGATGCCAAGGCCCAGGGATTCGTCAACGAGCCCATCAAGCCCCTGAGGTATGATGGGAAAGGAATGGCTGGAGGCGAGGCTCCCGCGCTGATTGTTGAGATGCTGCCGGAGAAATCGCGAGTCCTGGATGTGGGTTGCGGCGAGGGCTCGATAGCTGCTCTCATGCGAGAGCACCGTGGCGCGACAGTCGTGGGGGTTGAACCGCATCCCGAGCGAGCCCAGGCAGCGCGTGCCAAGGGCTTTGAGGTCGTGGACGGAGAATTCGATGAGACTTTAGCACACAGGCTCGGGACTTTTGACGCCGTCATTTTTGCTGACGTGTTGGAACATATGCCAGATCCAGCAAGCGCTCTCCTTGCCTCCAAGAGTTTTCTGCGCCCGACTGGCTTCGTCGTAGCCTCGGTGCCTAATGTCGCACATTGGAGCGTACGGCTGAACCTTCTTCGAGGCCGCTTTGATTATGTGGATATGGGCATCATGGACGCGACTCACCTCCGCTGGTTCACCCGCCGTTCACTAGTCGCAATGTTCGCAAGCTGTGGGTTTGAGGTCGTGCAGCTTCAGTGGTCCATCGGGCGGTGGCTGCGAGAATATCGGCAGCAATGGCCCTGGCGCTGGATGTCTTTCTGGGTGCGAGGCAAGGTCATAAGGCGATGCATCCTGCTTTGGCCAGAGGCCTTCGGTTGCCAAATGGTGGTGAAGGCTGTATGCTCCGGTTGACCGGCGTCGTGGTCGAGGTTAGACCGCCGCTCCAGGTGTGCGAGAGGCTGGATGGGCTGCAAGGGGCCGCGCAGCCGTTCGGGCGCGTATGGAGCCCAAGATAAGCATCTGTATCCCCGCCTACAACGGAGAGGCGTTTCTCAAAGAGTGCCTTGATTCGGTTTTGGCGCAAACGTACAGTGATTTCGAGGTGTTAATCGTTGATGACGGGTCCACTGACAGCACCCTTGACATGGCGAGAGAGTACTCCCGAAGCGATAAACGCTTTAGGTTGTACCATAATGAGACGAACCTTGGACTTGTAAGAAACTGGAACAAATGCCTGGCCCTAAGCCGTGGCGAATGGATCAAGTTCGTTTTTCAGGACGACTTTCTGCTTCCAGCCTGTGCTCAGCGCATGATCGCAGCGCAGGGCTGTGGCACACCGTTCATTGTCTGCAATCGGGAGTTCATTTTCGAATGCACGGAAGAACACAGACGGTATTACACTGAAACCGTAAAGCACCTTGGGCAATTGTATTGTAAGGATACGCTGGTACCACACACTGACTTTAGCAGATTAATACTCGCGTTTTTAACAAATAAGAATGTGGGCAATAACTTTGTTGGCGAACCGACCAACATCCTTATCCGAAAGGACGCCATATACGAAGTTGGCTGGTTCAATCCAGAGCTGATTCAGTGCTGTGATTACGAGTACTGGTCAAGGCTGGGCAGTAATTATGGCGCGTACATCATACCCGACATATTGTCCAGGTTCAGAATACATCAGGGCTCAACAACGAATTACAACAGGAGAGAGATGGCGTTTAGAAAAGACCACCTCGATCTTTTAGCAGTCATTCATGATTATCTCTTTCATCCTCTATATTTGCAGTTTCGCCAGGCAATAGGGGAGGAAGGCCGTGCAGAGCTTCTGCGGTACGCGACGAACACATTGAAAAGGACAAAAAGTTGCGCCAACGATGCTGCTGGCGGCCAGGAGAAGATGGAATTCCAGCGCTTCATGGACAAATATCCGGTATATGCTGAACTTTTCAACCGGGACAATTTTGACTATGTGAAGAAAACGTTGCGCGGTTATTTGAAAAGCAAGATGGCCGGTATGATATGATGAATGGAACAGCGAACGAATGTGCCCCAAAAGCTGCTAACAGGTTGAGCAGTCTTTTCTCAGTTATAACCACGATCCAAGCCCCTACGGCCTCCGTCAACGAGCTGCTGGCCAGGCTGGCCCAATGCTCGGGCACGCTGGTCGTGGCCGGGGACAAGAAAGGGCCGTTCGAGTACCGGCCCCGGCTGAAGGGCAGCGCGGCTTCGGCAGGAGACCCCAGCGGCGTGCAATTCCTCAGCCTGCGATCCCAGTTGGAAGGGCCGTTTGAGCTGGCCCGCCAGTTGCCCGTGGGGCACTACTGCCGCAAGAATGTTGGTTACCTCCACGCCATCGCCCAGGGGGCCTCATGTCTCTACGAAACCGACGATGATAACGCGCCCCTGAGCACCTGGGGCCTGCGGACAGAGTACCTGGAGAACATCAGGGTGGTCAATGGCGCCCCGGCCCAGCGGAAGAACGGAGGCGGCTGGGTCAATGTCTATAAATACTTCACCGACGCCCATATCTGGCCGCGGGGGCTCCCCCTGGACGAGATCCACTCGCCTGTGCCACCGGTGGAGGACAGGCACAAAGCAGAAAGCAAAGGTCAGAGGTCAGAGGTCAGAGGTCAGAGGTCAGAAGTCAGAAGTCAGTGGTCAGTAGTCAGTAGTCCGTCCTCAGTGGTCCGTGGTCTCTGGTCCCCCATTCAGCAGGGCCTGGTCAACGGTTCGCCGGACGTGGACGCCATCTGGCACCTGGTCCTGGACCGTCCTTTTGAGTTTGAAAGCCGACCCAGTGTCTTCCTCCCGCCGGGGAACTGGTGCCCCTTCAACACCCAGAGCACCTGGTGGTGGCCGGTGGCCTATCCGCTGATCTATGTCCCGAGCTATTGCTCATTCCGGATGGCCGACATCTGGAAGAGTTTCATCGCTCAGCGTTGTCTCTGGGAACTGGATGCCGGGGTGGCCTTCCACGCTCCGGAAGTTTTCCAGGACCGAAACCCCCACGATCTGATGAAGGATTTCCGGGACGAAATCCCGGGCTACGACCGGAACCGGGAACTCATCCGAGTGCTGGAAGCCCTCGACCTCAAACGCGGCCAGGGTGCGGTGGCCCTGAATCTGCGCTCCTGTTACGAGGCGTTGGTCAACGCCAGGTTCTTCCCTGACAAAGAGTTGGCCTTAGTTGATGCATGGCTTTCCGACTTGGCGAAGATCGGGTCCTAACCGCCAGACTTGGTTTCGTTGCGGCGGCGGCGCTATCGACCCACAAGTCTCGCCCTAAATAAAGACCCAAAGAAATGTCCCCCTTCGTTCAAGGGCTGCTTGACAGAACCCCATACGTCGGCCGGCTGCGGCGCAGGCTTCGTGAACTAGGGCAGGAAGTCGCTTCATTGAGGAAGGCGGAGGGCGCTTTCCCCGCCGGACACTACTATTCCCCGGTTCCTTCGCCAATACAGGTTGAGCAATATCTTAACTCCAGTAAGTATGGGAGCACATCGCCTGACGAGGTCAACATAAACAATGATGCGCATACCAGCCTTATTGAGGCATTTTCCGAATTCTACAACCAGAGGCCGTTTCCTGAACAGAAAAAGGCGGACTGCCGCTATTACTTTGCACAGACAATGTTCGTCCACTCTGACGCGATTGTCCTGCACTGCTTCCTTCGGCACGTCAGACCAAAGCACATTATCGAGATAGGCTCGGGATTTTCCTCCGCAGTCATGCTTGACACGGCAGAAGGGCACCTCCGTCCGAGTCCCGCAATGACTTTCATCGAGCCAAACCCTGAACGGCTCACGCAGCTGCTGAAACCCGGAGACGAAGCGAAATGCTGTCTGCTGCGAGAGAGGGTTCAGAGAGTTCCCCTTGAGACTTTTAATGCACTTCTGCCCGGCGACCTGCTGTTTCTAGACTCGAGTCATGTTGTCAGCGCAGGAAGCGATGTTCAATACCTCTTCTTTGAGGTGTTGCCACGACTAAAACCGGGCGTGTTCGTCCATATTCACGATGTCCTTTACCCGTTCGTTTACCCAGCAGAATGGCTGCTTGCTGGAAGATATTGGAACGAGGCCTACTTCCTCCGTGCGTTCCTTGCCTACAATAGCGCTTGGGAAATCTATTGGTTCAGTTCATACGCGGCGCTCCAACTGAAGCCCTTGATGGAGGAAAAGATGCCCCTGTGCCTAAACGGGGTGGGTGGCAGTATTTATCTCCGGCGCGTCAGATAGGCGCAAGCCGAAAAGGAATAGCACTGAACTTTCTATCGCACCCTCGTGCGCTTCGATTGAATCGTCTCGCTGCTCACCATATGCCAGAAGACACTCGTAAGCCGCTCGTGTCCATTATTGTTCCCAGCTATAATCAGGGCCGATATATCCGTGACACCATTGAGTCCTGCCTGGCGCAGGACTACCGTCCTCTTGAAGTGGTCATCGTTGATGGCGCATCCAAGGACAACACACTCGACGTGCTGCATCAATATGACCATGTTCCGGAGGTGAGATGGGTTTCGGAGAAGGACAGCGGGGTGGCCGAGGCCGTGAACAAGGGCTTTCGCCTGGCCAAGGGGGAAATCGCGGGCATCCAGAGTTCCGACGATGGTTACCTGCCCGGGGCGGTTTCCGAGGCCGTCAAGCACTTCGGCGAGTCTCCGGAGTTAGGGATTGTTTACGGGGACCTGGTCTATGTTGATGCTGGGGGCAAAGAATTGAGGCGCAGCCAGACCGCGCCGTATTCGCTTGAGAACTTCCTCAGCACCCGCACCCTGATTCTCCAGCCTGCTGCCTTCTTTCGACTGGCTCTGGCAAGGAGTGTGGGCGGTTGGAACCCGGACTACTTTGTTTGTGATACGGAAATGTGGCTCCGAATGGTGTTCCGTGCTCCCGCCAGAAAAGTGGATTCCTTCTGGGGTATGCGCCGGATGCACCCCGAGCAGAGGAACACCCAGGAGGCCAAGATTGTTGCCAGCTACAGTCGCATGATGGATGCCTCCCCTGACATAGCCAAATCCCCGAGGCGGCTGAGGCGGGCAGCCCAGTGCGGCAAGTACCTGATTGCTGACGGCTACAACCCCAGCGGCAATCGCTTTCTGCGCTTCTGCAACCATTGGCGGGCATTTCTGGCGTATCCTGACATTGCGAAAACGCAGCGTATTGCTGCCGAACTGTTCCCGGGTTACTGGCACTTCCGCCGATGGCGCTCGAGGCTCTCCCGTGGCCTCGGCAAACTCAAACGGATGGTATGGCAGAAAGCGTAGAAACGACATGCTGTGGCATGTCCCCAAGGCTGGGGCAACGTCAGACAAGTTGGCTTCGTGAAGATTTCCGTCATCATACCTGTCTATGACGCGGAACCGTATGTCCCCGAAGCCGTGCGATCGGCGCTGGCTCAGCCGGAAACTGCTGAGGTAATATTGGTCGAAGACGGCTCGACAGATGCGTCTCTCGCCCAATGTCAGACCCTGGTCAAAACTGACCCCAGGGTGCGACTGCTGCAGCACCCGGATGGCAAGAACCTTGGCGTTTCCGCGAGCCGAAACCTCGGGATTGTAAATGCCGGAGGTGATTACATCGCCTTCCTGGATGCAGATGACTTCTATCTGCCGTACCGGTTTGCCGCGGCCAAGGACGTTTTCCGCCATGACGAAAGCGCGGAAGGAGTCTATGAAGCGATCGGCACCCACTTTGAATCGCAAGCAGCCGAGCGTGTGTGGAATGAAATGAAGGGACCGCTGCTGACGACAATTCGTGCCGGCATTTCCCCGGAGAGGCTTTTCGAAGAGCAATCGCCAATCGGCTCTGCCGGCCATTGCAGCCTGGACGGGCTCACCGTTCGGAGCAAGGTTTTCAGGAAAACGGGGCTGTTCGACACTGAACTCGCGATGGGAGAGGATACGGCATTCTTCATCAAGCTCGCGTCGTGCGCCAGGTTGCTGCCCGGCCGGCTTGAGCAGCCTGTCGCTATGCGACGCGTCCATGGCAACAACACTCTTACACGTTCCAGGAGCACAAACGAAAGGTGGCAACATCGGCAAGCCGTTTGGCACACCGTTTATCGCTGGCTCAGGAATCATGGGTGCGCACACTCCATGAGAAATCGGATCATCAGCAAGATGCTTTGGGAATGTCAGAGCATGGTCTCGCCAGACCTGCGGCAATTCCAGTGCCTGCTGGTCACATGCTGGCGTTACCTTCAGATTCTTCGCCGTGAGCCGTCTTTCATCGCCGAGAGGGCGTTCACTGTTGGCGCCGTAAGGCACCTGCGCAATTGCCTTACAGGGCAACGCTGTTGAGCAGAAGAAAAGGCCCTCGACGGTACTGACCTGCAGAGATGACTACGGTCCCCATAGTCCTGTTCGTCTATAACTGGCCGGACCACACCTGGCAGAAGTCGGAGGCTTTGGCTGCTAACGACGTGGCGGACCAGTCCACCCTGTATATTTATGCCCGACGGGCCAAAGCACGGCGTTTTGGCCGAGGATCTTGAAAGAGCCTCGTGAATCAACGGCTTGATTACCCATTTGCCGGGCCATGCCGGGCGTCTTTCGTGGATGATCGCCGGCACTGGCATAACACCTGCTCTGCATGGCCACATGACGATGGCATGGAACAGGGTTGCGAGGGCATTCGGGACAGTTGTTGCCCTGGCCTTCGGCAGTGCGGCATTGGCGGTTGGGGCGCAGCGCACGATCAACTACGTGCCGGCGACTTTTGATCAAGCCACGGCCGCGGCGGTGCCCGGGACTGTCCCGGGAGGCAACACCTCCGTGTGGCCGCCCGGCGGGCTGGCCTTCACCGACACGCTGACCAACACGGACAATCTCTGGACGCTCCAGCCCTTTGGCTCAGGTTATGTGGCCCAAGCCGATTCCTCGACGAATGCCCCCCCCTTGCAAACCATCATCTCGGGCCTGGCCCCAGGGCAGCTTTATCGCCTCTACGTGTTTTTTCTGATGACCAACAGCAACGCGAGCGGTTTGTCCAATTGTTGGATTCAGGCCGGTCTGACCCTGGATGCGCTGCGCACCTTCTATGGCGATTATGCCTGCCGTTGCCGCGACAGCGGTTTTTCCTGGTCGGGCGCCTTGCCGGACGATACGACGAACAGCTCCAGTTCCGCCGTTTTTGTGGGCGCGGCGCGGGCGCCGGCGGACGGGGAGCTTGCGGTTTATGTTTGCAACCAGACCAACAGCCCGGGCTGGCAAACGGTCTATTTGGGGGTGGGTTACGAGGCCGTCCCCACGGAGGGCCCGCCCTACCCGGCCACTTTGGTCTTTCATGTCGCAACGACAGGCAGCGACAGTGCCCCCGGGACCCCCAGCCGGCCCCTACGCACTTTGAGCGGGGCCAGGGACCGGTTGCGGGCGCTGCGCGCCGGGACGTTTGAGCCGGCCATCGTCTGGGTGCACCAGGGAATATATCCTCTGGACCAGACGCTGGCTTTCGACCAGCGGGATTCGTGGACAACTTACCGGGCGGTTTCCAACAGCACCGTCCGCCTTATCGGAGGGATTCAATACACCGGCAGCCTGACGCAGGTGACCGATCCGCTCGTGCTGGGGCGGCTGCTGACGCCGGAGGCGACGAACCACCTCTATCAACTGGATCTTCCGGCGGCAGGGGTGACTAACTACGGGACAATCGTGCCGCGGGGCTATGATCGCCCCGTCCTGCCCCAGCAGGTCGAGGTGTATATTGACGGGCATCGGCTGTTTATGGGGCAGTATCCCAACCCCGGCCAGCCGGGCATCCCGATCGGCCAGGTGCTCGATGCAGGCTCCCTTCCCTGTTACGGCCAGACCGGCAACCGCGGCGGCTTGTTCCAGTTCTCTTCGAGCCGGGTCGCCAGTTGGGCCGGCATCTCCAATGTTTGGATCAAGGGATACTTCGGCGAGGGCTGGGCCGATGACATGGTGCCGGTGGCGGCCATTGATCCCGTGGACATGACCTTGCAGACAGCCCTTCCCACCGAGTACGGCTTCAGGGTAAATACTGGAGGCTACTACGACTGGCCCCGTTTCTTTGGCGTGAACCTGCTGGAAGAAATTGATGTGCCCGGCGAGTATTGGCTGGACCGCTCCTCGGGCCGGCTCTACCTCTATCCTCCCGACGGCAGCGATCCCGCTGCGGTTCAGGTCGGCATTACCGTGCTGGAGCAGCCGCTCATTTCCATGACCAACGCCTGCTACCTCCTGTTCGATGGCATAGACCTCGGTTTGTCGCGAGGGATGGGGCTTCAAATCTGTGGGGGCCACCACTGCGGGATTCGAAATGCCGAGATTTCGCAGCTTGGCAACCATGCTGTCATGATTGACTCAACCGTAGCCCTCTGGACGACCGTCTTCGACGCGGGCCATGATAATGCGGTGGCCTCCTGTCGCGTCCATGACTGCGGATCGGGGGGGGTCCTGTTGGGCGGAGGTTTGACGGCGGCATTCGCTCCTGGCCGGAATCGGGTGGAGAACTGCGAAATCTACGATGTGAACCGGCATGAACAAACCTACCACGGGGCGGTGAACTTCACCGGCCTGGGCAATCTCGTGCAGAATACTCTCATCCACAACATGCCCCAGATGGGCGTTCTCGCCTTTGGTTCGATGCAGCGGATCGAGTACAATGAGTTGCACAAAGTGTTTTTTGGCGACGCCAAGGACTCCGGCGCCATTTACCAGGGACGTACCCCCATCGGCTGGAACCGCATCTGCAACAATCTCTTTTATGATGCCGCGAACCTCGGCCCTTTCACCGTGGTGGATAGCTGGGCCGTGTACCTGGACGACGGGTATTACGGCGCCAGCGTGCAGGGAAATGTGTTTGTGCGGAGCGGAACAGCGCAGGCCGTCGTTGTGGGTGGGGGCAGCATGAACCAATGCACCGACAACGTCTTCGTGGACTGCCCGTGCTCCTTCCTCATGGACGACCGATTGGAGAATGACGACAGCGATTGGATCCAGCCCGGCGGACTTTTCGACCAGTTGCTGACCTCGGTCAACTATCAGAATCCTCCCTGGTCCCTGCGGTGCCCGGAACTGGTTTCCTTCTGGGAGCAGACGCCTGGATCTCCCTACAACACGCTGGCGCGCAACCTCTGC
>Ga0326727_10000844_pt1 | contig 120991 bp, 101 predicted proteins | sample MB2enrmetagenome_FD_207643 | JGI IMG/M metagenome (GOLD analysis project Ga0326727, IMG submission 207643) | Lab enriched peat soil microbial communities from McLean, Ithaca, NY, United States - MB29MY | ecosystem: Environmental > Terrestrial > Soil > Wetlands > Peat | place: USA: New York... | reverse complement strand
CTTGGAGGCGGCCGGTGTAGAGAGGAATACCCTGCCGCTGCGCAAACTGGCGCGCACGCTCTTCATTGATATCAACCACAACGGCGGGCAGCACTTCCGGCACGCCGCGAACCGCACGCAGGTGATATCGCTCGACCACGGGCCCAACGCCGACAAATCCCAGGCGAAGTCTATCGGGCATGGAGTCGCCTCGCCAGCTTTGGAATGGCTTCGGTGACAAATTTCACCGGTTCGCGTTTGAACCGGAGGAGCCGATCGATCCAACGATTCGTGAAGAGCTCAGAGGCGCGGTACAGGCGGCGGTTCGCAAACTTCAGCAGAATCGCGCGATGACTAGGGCCGTTAAACGCAAAAGAGCGTGGCTGAATATCGGCGGGAAGGCGAATTTCTGGAAAATTTCGCCCCAAATCTGAGGCTACTTTGCGCAGATGCGGCACTTCCTCGGGAGGGATCATCATGAGCTTGCAGGCCGCCACATCGGCTCCCAACGCATCATTCGAAAAGATGATGGAATTCATGGGCACGGGATCGCCAATAATGGGGCCCTGCCCTTCCAGACCAATCCGCCCATCCACAATACAGAGATCGGGAGGGCAGAGACGGTGCAGGTGGCTGATCAGAAGAGAAAGATAGGGATGAAGCGAGCTGATGTCCGCATCGGTGAGGAGCCCAAGAGAATTCTTCAAAATCGCCGTTATGCGCTCGTAGGGGTGCACCTTCAGGTTGGCGATCGAAATGAAATAGAACTCTTCGAGAAAGAGCTCCGGAATCAGAATCGGGAGAGGGATACCGGTGAAGGAAATCTCAATGGACTCCGATTTGGAGAGATTGACAAGTTCAATCCCAAGCTGACGTGCGACCTTCCGGTATCCCAACCGGTCATAGGTTTCATCGCAGGAGCGGTAGTTCTTATACGCACTGACGGCGTCTGATTCGATAACCACGATCTGCACTTCGGGCCGGATCGCACGCAACTCCGCAGCGAGAACCGCCAGCCACGAAGGGTCTGTGGTAACGCCCGCTTCCCAGGAAACCACGTCACAAAGATTGGGTTTGATGACCACCTTGCGCGGCAGAGAAGCGGGCAGCAGCGAAGGCGCGACGGAGCCTAGGTGCGTGAACACTCCGGCCAGGTTTGCGTGGTCTTCACAACGAAGGACCGCAACCGTGGGGGGATTTGCGGACGCTTGTTTGCCGGCAGAACTGCTATTGTCGGTGGGTGCGGGCGATTTTTTCATGCGGCTTTGCCTCGGACCTTGAACCGCTCTCGCCGGGTATTTCCGCGGAAGCCACTGGCGGACAAAGCATAATTAGAGTAGCAGAGCATGCGAGTCATTTGGAGGCCGCCGCCGGAACAATTTCAAGTTTTGAAGGGATATTGAGGAAGCCCGCGGATTCGTCCCGGTAGTGGGTAATTGGCACGGTCGCCACATGCATGTCGGGCACGCACTCCCAATCATCGATGCGTACGCCACCGTCGTACAGAGCCACGCGCCAGGAATAGACTCCGGGCCGCAACGGAAGGGTCGGCAGAGTATAGCGGAATTCATGAAGGCCCGGCTCGAGCGTGACCCCGTCAACCGAGTTGCCCCAAAGCAAGTGGCGGTGCTGGTCATACAGCCCGATTCCGTGGTGGACGCTATACAAGGTCTGATTCACACGAAGCAGGAAGCTGACCGAGGTTTCGCCTTCGGACGGCAGAATGTGATCCGAGGTGCGATTCGGACCGATGAGCTTCCAGCGAAGAAACTGCGCGAGACCTTCCACCGGCCGGGCATCTTCCACGTTCCCGGAGGTCATATCTCCCTCGTAAGCACTCACCAATTCGGCCGTGGGACCTGTTTGGCGGAGCATCCCGCCATCCAACCAGACAGCCCGATGGCAGAGACGGCGGATCTGGTTGAGTTGGTGGCTGACGAGGATCACCGTGCGGCCCGCCCGAGCAACATCTCCCATTTTGCCCAGGCATTTTTTCTGGAAGCGGATGTCGCCGACGGCGAGCACCTCGTCCACGAGAAGAATTTCCGGCTCGAGATGCGCCGCGACAGCAAATGCCAGCCGGACGTACATGCCGCTGGAATAATGTTTGACGGGCGTATCAATGAATTTTTCCAGCTCGGCGAACGAGACGATTTCGTCAAACTTGCGCGTGATCTCCTGCTTGCCCATCCCGAGAATCGCGCCGCTCAGAAAGGCGTTCTCGCGCCCGGTGAGCTCGGGATGAAACCCGGTGCCCACTTCCAGGAGGCTTCCCACGCGGCCGTGAATCTCCGCCCAGCCTTCGGTTGGGCGCGTGATGCGCGAGAGAATTTTCAGGAGCGTGGTCTTGCCGGAACCATTGCGGCCAATCAGTCCCAGAACTTCGCCCTCATGCACTTCGAGCGAGACATCTTTCAACGCCCAGAAGGTTTCCTTCCGGTCGCGACGGAATAGCTTTAGCGGGGCGCGGAAGGCCAGCGCCAAGGAATCCCGCAACAGGCTGCTGGTGGCCGCCATGCCTCGCTGGTAGCGCTTGCTTAGTCCGGAAGCCTGAATCGCCACCGTGGTCATACGCGGTCCGCAATGCTTACTTCCATGCGGTTGAAGAAAATAAGACCACCGAACACGGCAAGGCACACCATCGCCGTGGAGGCGATCAGGACCGTCCCCGGCGCTTGCCCATGCCCGGTAAGAGCCCAGCGGAATCCTTCAATGACACCCGCCATGGGATTCAGGCCGTAGACCCACCGGTAGCGCAGGGGAACCATCGAGCTCGGATATGCCACGGGAGAGGCCAGCATCCAGAACTGAACGAGGAACGGCATGAGATAGCGCACATCGCGATAGAGCGCATTGAGCGCGGAAAGCCACAGGCCAACCCCCAACGCCGTCAGGACGGCCAGCAGAAGAAAGAGGGGCAGCAACAGCGCGGCGACCGTCGGACGAATTCCGTAGGAAAGCGTGAAAATCATAAGCACGATAAAACCGATAACAAAGTCCACCAGGCCGGACAACACAGCGGAAAACGGAAGAATCAAGCGTGGGAAAAAGACCTTGGTAATAACCCGCTGATTTTCGACCACGATGTTGGTGGCATTTAGGAGCGCCCCGGAAAAGTACATCCAGGGAACGACCGCGGCAAAATAGAACACCGGATAGGGCAGCCCCTGCGAAGGCATCTTGGCCAACTTGCCGAAGAACACGGTGAAGACCAGCATGGTCAGAAGAGGCTGGAGGACGACCCACAGCACGCCAATGGCGGTTTGCTTATAGCGAATCTTGACATCGCGCCAGGCGAAGAAGTAGAGCAGTTCGCGGTAGTCCCAAAGCTCTTTCAGGCGCAGGTTGAACCAGCCGCGCGGGGGCTCGATGCGGATGGTACTGTAACCGGCTAACCGCTTCGCCAGAGGGGCTGCAACCGTTGGGTTGGAAGTCAGCAATGCCATGAAGCGCAAGTCGCTTGAAACGCGAGCCAAACTCCTGCCGAAGCCCTGAATTGGGTACAGGGAACCGAACTGGAATGTACCCTGTGCGGGAGTCCCTTATTTTATCCCGAAACCTAGGGTTGCGCACTGTTGTTCAACTGCTCGATATCTCGCTGCTCAATTTGTTGCATGAAAGTGTGGCGACGAAGTATGTACGTGCGGAGCTGCGCAGAGATCTCACGAGGAACAACCACGAATTGATTGTGGATCATTGTGCTCCAGGAAATGGGCCCTCGCACGGGGATGAGATGCGCTCCCCATTGAAAAATGAAGCCAAAGTTCCAGCACACGAAGCAGGCAAGAATCGCAGCCAGAAGGATGAAAGAGTTGCGCGGAAAGGAGAAGTGCCGGGCGACGGACGCGAGGAGCAGAGCGAGACCAAAGACAAAAACGGGAGTGAGAGAAATGAAAAAACGATTACCGAAGGAAGAGAGGCCGTCCCAATAGGGGTAGCTCGCGATCAGGTAAAAAAAAGCGGCGGTCGCTGCCCCTAAGTAGAGTGCGAGAGTGCGGGCCTGGCGCGATGGAAAGAAGAGGCCGAGAAGGGCAAATCCAAGAAGAGGAGTCCAGCTGACCAGACCGTGATCCGAGGAAAAGAGGACAGAGCGCCAATAAGGGGCAGACCAGTTCCAGGCAAGATTGGGGTAGGAGCCAAAACGCAAGTAGCCTCCAAAAATAGTCTTTCGAGTGAGGAAGGTGGGAATCGTGGCCAAAAAAATGGCGACAAGGAAGACCAGGTTTTGAAGAAAAAGATTCCGAACAGCGCGAATTCCCGTAGTCCGGAACGCGGAATAACGCCACAGAGACTCAATAAGCGGCAACAGGAGAAAAACACCATTGGGAAAATAGACGTCCACCATCAGGCCGGAGATGAGCCCCAGGAGGAGCCATTGTGCGGTGCTACGGTTGGAGCCTGTGCGGTCCCAATACCAAAGAAAGAGAGCAGCTACGAAAGCGGAATGCGCATGAGACCACGCAGGATTGAAGTACATGTAGACCGGAAGAGAACTGGCGAACCAGACGCCGAGCGTCGCCAGAAAGGCCCATTGCTCGGCAACGTATTTTCGGGCGAGAGAGAAAGCGAGCAGGAGACCGAGAAATCCGTAACTTGCAGTGCCAATCGCCATAGCCAGGACGTACGGAGTGGAAAATCCGTTTGCCGGGATATGCGCACCGAGAAAATCGCATGTCAGAACGAAGAGGTGAGCAAGGAGGAGAAACGGAAACCAAAGAATTGCGGGGCCCACCGTAAAGAGATTGCCCACATGGCCCGTTTCGGTGTATTCCTCCGGCAGGAGTTGGCCATCGGCGCGAGTTCTGGACTGGGAGAAGTTCAGATTGCCGTGTCGCCAATCTTCTTCAAAGCGCAGATTATGTTGGATGAGAGGCGCGCGCACGTAAGCGTAGTAGCCCACGCCATCCCCATGGACAATTGGGTTGACCATCGGCAGGGAAAGCACGAAGCACAAGAGAAGCACTCGCCGATAGGTCCAATGGAATCGCGGTGCTTTCGGTGCCACCGGAGCTGGGACACGCAGAGAGGCGGACAAGAGATTGCTCACTGGATCAAGGACAGATTCTACAAGAAAGAGCACTTCCTGTCGCTTGAAAGGGTTTATGTTCCAGTAAAGAGCAGAGTCAGGCGATAGAGAGCTTGGCGGTGGCGGCGCTCGCCAGAAGCCCTTCCTTTTGCCGGCAATAGGCTGAAACCCGGTCGATGATTTCCGCCAGACTTGTCTGTGGGCGAAAACCGGTCAGGGAATGAAGTTTATCAATGCACGGAACGCGGCGCATCATGTCCTCGAAACCGGGTTCGTACGCCTTATCGTAAGGAATATAGTGAATCGGCGAAGAACTGTTGGTGCGCTGCTTGACCATCTTGGCTAGATTCTCGATGGTGACTTCTTCGGTGTTGCCGATATTGATGACCTCTCCGATCGCGCGCTCCAGCGGGATCAACCGCAGGAGAGCCTCGACAGTGTCGCGCACATCGCAGAAGCAGCGGGATTGCTTGCCATCCCCATATACTTCGATGGGCTCATTTTCCAGCGCACGCTTCGTGAAATTCGGCAGCACCATGCCGTAGCGGCCCGTTTGCCGCGGCCCTACCGTGTTGAAGAAGCGCGCCACGATGACCGGCTGCTTTTTCTCCTTCCAATAAGAGAGCGCCAGGAATTCATCGAGCGCCTTGGAAGCCGCGTAGCTCCAGCGGCCCTTCGTGGTGGGGCCGAGGACGAGGTCGGCGTCCTCGTGAAAAGGCACCTGGGTGTTCTTGCCATAGACTTCGGAAGTAGAGGCCAGCAGAAGAAGCTTTTTTTTCTTGGATGCGGCTTCGAGGATCAACTGTGTCCCGTTGACGTTGGTCTCGATCGTGTGAACCGGACTCTCGACGATGAGCTTTACGCCGACGGCGGCGGCAAGGTGAAAGATGACATCGGCGTCGTCCACCAGTTCTGCCAGGAGTTGCCGATTTTCGAGGCCGTCGAGGTGATACTCCAGATTCTCGGAACCTTTCAGATGCCTGATGTTCTCCATGCTGCCGGTGGAGAGGTTGTCCAACAACACAACCTTCTGCCCCCTTTCGAGCAAACGTTCCGCGAGGTGAGAACCGATAAATCCCGCACCACCCGTGATGAGATATCGCAACGCAGCCTCCTCAAAGTTTGTCGGAATCGTCCAGGTCCGCGGGGGAGACCGGAACATGGGCAGATGAATCTTCGTGAGTCGTTTCTAGGGTTTCCTGGGGACCGTATCCGTAAGAATAAGGGTAATACCGGTAGGAGTAGTAATAATCCGGAGCGCTGGAATCCACCGCGTTGAGCACGACCCCCAGCAAATGACACTTCACGCTGATGAGCAAGTCACGGGTGCGAGTAAACGCTTCCTTGGGAGTTTCACCGCTGCGCACGACGAGCAGCACACCATCCGCCTGAACGGAAAGAATCACGGCATCCGTGGCCGCCATGATCGGCGGGGAGTCAATCACCACAAATTTATATTTGGTCCGCAATTCGGCGATGGCCTCCGACAGTTTGTGCGACGAGAGAAGGTCGGCGGGATTCGGCGGCAGGGGACCCGTGGGGATGGCCGCGAGATTCGGAATCGCAGGATGAGGAACAGTGACAAGATCAAGGGTCGACACACCGGCGAGGTAGGAGCTCAAGCCCGCATACTTTCCCGTCCCCAGATTGAGCAAGCGGCCTATGCCGGGTTTGCGCAAGTCGGCGTCGACGAGGACGGTCTTGTCGCCCAGTTGTGCCAGAGTGACCGCGAGGTTCGCCGCAGCGGTCGTTTTGCCCTCGCGCGGAAGCGCGCTGGTCACCAGAATGACCTGTGGGGGATGATCCGGTTGCGAGAGCAGCAAAGCCGTTCGAAGGGCGCGGAAGGCTTCCGACATCTGCGATTTGGGCAGGTGCTGGGCAACCAGCTCAATCCGCTTCTCGTGACCATCGCTGCCGGGAGCGGCCCTGAGCAATCCGGATCGCTTCACCGAAGTGATGTCTTCCCCAAAGGTCGGCACAACCGCAAGGGAAGGCAGGCGCGAGAGGGTCTCAACATCGTCCGGGGTCTTTACGGTGTTGTCCAAATACTCGCGGAGAAGCGCAAGCCCAATGCCGCCCACCAAGCCAACCAGAAACGCAAGGGCGATGTTGCGGGTCTTCGCTGGGCGCGCGGGTGTCGATGGGACCATCGCGGGATCCACAATGCGAATATTGGAGGACTTGAGTCCGGAAGAAATCTGCGCTTCCTTCAATTTGGTCTGCAAACTATCGTAGAGCGCTTTGTTGGCCTCGGCTTCGCGCTTGAGGACGTTGTACTGGATCATCTTCTCGGACATCACGTTCGCTTCCGCTTTCTGCTCGTCCAGGGCTCTGCTCAGAAGGTCTTCATGCTGCTTGGCTTCGCGATAGTCGCTTTCGAGCTGGGCGATGATGCCTTTGCGTTCCCGCATCATTTGTTCATCCAGGTCCTTCATCTGCGCCTGCAGCCGCTGCACCTTTGGAAAATTCGGGCCATATTGATTGACGGCGTCGGTGTACTGGATAGAGAGATCGGCACGCCTTTTCTGCATCTCCTGCAGGACCGAATTTTCCCGGAGTTGCGGCACGGCATCCAAGTCGCCCGATTTGGCGAATTCGTAAAGAGCCTGTTTTTTCAGGCTATCGCTCTGCGCGTCGGTCACCTCCTTGTTCAAATCGGCGAGCCGTTGGGTGGTGACGTTGCTCCTGTCATTCTTGTCGTCGACCGTCCAGATCTGATTGTTGCGCTCGTATTCGATCCGGGCGTCTTCGGAGCGGCGCACTTTGACACTGAGCTCATCGAGCTCCGACTGCAGCCACTTGGACGCATCCGTGGTGGCCTCGTAACGGCTCTTGTAATTTTGCTCGACATAATTGTCCAGGTGCGCGTTGAGAATGCGCGCGGCAAGCTGGGGATCCGTGGATTCAAAGCTCACTTCCATCAGGCGCGTATTGGGGATGCGCTTGACCGTCAGGCCGCCGAGGAATGCGCCAATTTCCGGCGGTAGTTTCTGATTTTTCAGCGATCCCGTGGCAATCGCATCGGAACCAGCGCCACCCGAAAATTCCAGATTGGCTGCCAGACCGGTGTTTCGGATGGTCTGCAGCGCCAAAGTCTCGCTGGTCAGAATACGCGACTGGGTCTCGATGTAATTATCGAGATCCATCATGTAGTCATAGGAATCCGCGCCCTGAAACGGCAAAATATTGGTGTTTTCCCGGTCAATTTCTATCTTTGCGCTGGCGACGTAAACCGGCTTCATCCGGAAGGTGGCGATACTCACGATCGTGACAACGGCCAGCAGAAACGAAAGGATCAGCCACTGGTGTTTGCGCAGAATGAGCAGGTAATCGTAAAGGTGCGGCTCGCGCGGGGAAAGCTCGATTGCAGGAATACGCGACGCGGAGGAAAAGACCTCCACATGTCCGTTCGATCCGGGATCCCGCGGCATGATTTTGGTTTCTTCAGGCATCGGATCACACTAGTGATAAGCCACCCGGTAAATGACCACCGCCATGGCGACGGCCGCGGACATCTGCAGCGCCTGGTATATGGCTTCCTTGGTCCGGCTATCGGGAATGTAGAGCACGTCGCTGGCGCGCATTTGCAAATCCTCGGCCTGCCGATCAAGCACCTTCTTAAGATCCACTTGGGTCTCGGTCTGCTTTCCCTGATCGTCCTTACGGATAATGACGGCATGATCGAGTTTTGCGATCTTGGTCAGGCCACCAGCAAGGGCCAAAACTTTCATGGTCGTCAGTTTGGAGCGATCGTTGGAAAGGACAAATCCGCCGGGCCGATTCACGGCACCCAGCACATATACGATGCCTGCATGCGGCACCGTGACGACATCGCCCGCCTGCAAGGGAATATTGTTCCGCGTATCGCCAGTTTCCAATAGCTCGTTCAGGTTGATGGTAATCATGTTCCCGGAAGCTGGAATCGTCTCCGCTGAATTGTTGGAATTGGCCGGCGGGGATGAGCTTTGCGCCATCTCCGATGTCGCGGGAAACTCCGGAGGATTTGTACTCGGTGTCGTGTTGTGCTCGCCGGACGCAGGCGCAGTGTGGGATACATCTCCTGCAGAGGCCGCCGCGCCTGGCGCCGGCGGCGAGATCGGATCGGGATTGGGGACCTGGATAAAAGTGGCGGCATGAGCGCGCGTTACGATGATCGTATCGCCGGCATCGTTGCTAATGCCGCCCGCCTCGGCAAGCGCTTCCAGCAAAGTTACATTGTAATCTGCTTCATAAACCATGGGGTGCTGGACCGCTCCCACGATCGTGATGGGCCTGCTCTTGTGTTCCTTCACCATCACCCCGACTTCCGGGTGAGTGACCAATCCGTTTGCTTGCAACACGTCCGCAATCACTTGCTCCGCCTGTATCTCTGTCAGGCCCGCAACGTGCAGACGCGCCGGAACCAACGGGATGCTGATCGTACCGGACTGGCTGACACGCATTTCACGCGTCAGTTCGGGGACATCGAACACAGAGATACTCAGAAGGTCGCCATTCCCGATGCTGTACTCACGGGGGACTGGCTTGGAAGCCATGTTGAGCGTCCGAATGCGCTCGTTCGTTTGCTGGGGGGTGCCGACAATCGAAACGTCCTGCGCGGAGACACACGGTACCTTGTGGAAAAACAAGACAAGAGCAACGCAGGGCAGAAAACAGCGTTGGCCCCTGAATGTAGCCAGGAGCTTCAAGTCGGGTGACCCCCTGGCGATATTATACAGTCAGCAAGCCACAGCCTGCCTATTGTTTTCGTATGCGTTTACGTCGCGACTGGCTCTCCTCGACACCGGGGACGGTGGGTTGGAGGCGGACAACAGCCAAATGGGCGGAGATAAGAAATAGCAGGGCGTTCGCAGGTATGTGTAGATTGAAGTCTGCCAAGCTATGAACCAGGATCCCACTACATGCGACCAATCCGGACAAATTCAGTACCGAACCAAACGAACTCCCCAATTCTGTCATTCCTTTCAGGGCGTTCAATAATAGAACTCCAAGAAACCAGATGCAGCAGAGCCCCCCTACCAGGCCTGTCTCCGCCAGGGCCTCGAGGTAATCGTTGTGAGCGTGGTTCACGATCTTTCCGTCGTAGAGGGAATCGTACGGCGGAAAGACCATCTCAAACGTCCCCAATCCCGTTCCGAGCATGGGGTGGTCGAGGAACAGCCTCCAGGTATCCTGCCGCATCGCCGTCCGTTTGCCGGCAGATACCTCCAGTGTCTGGATGCCCGAGAAGCGTTCCAGTACCTGTTGCACCCCAATCCAGGAGACCGCCATCACCGCGCACAACACCACGATCCCACCCATGATCACATGCTTGCCACGGATGCGGCGGACCAGGAGCAACAAAAACAGGATAACCATCTGCACGGCGAAACTGACAATTCCTCCTCGCGAGGCGGACAACAACAGAGCCACGATGGGGACCAGTGCGAACAGTGCCACCAGGAAAAGCCTTTCGCGTCGCACCTTCCCCAGAACGAGCGGCACCAGCGCCACAGGGATTACCATCTCGGCAAATGCCGCGAAATGATTCCGGTTCACGTACGGCCCAAACGGCAGCCCCCCAAAGCGCATCTCCCGAAACCAGTAGAGTTTCCCGTTGAAGGTCAGGTGCTGAAGAATTCCAAAGATCGACACGAAAAATCCCAGCGTCATCAAGAACCAGATAAATCCACGCCAGTGGCTCGTTCGCGAGTAGGCCTGCGACACCAGAAACAACACAATCAGATACGTGCAAAGAAGCTGTAGTTGGATGCGCGTGTCATAGCGAGAAGCCGTCAGGTGAATCACCAGCTGCAAGATGGCCACCAGAGCGAAGGCGCAAAGCGGCAGAAATTCAGAGGGAATGGAAAGTTGTTCCGCTTTGACCCGATATTGCCGGAGAGCCCAAAACACGAGAAGAACAGATGCGCCGACCTCCAGGACGGCCTGGGACCATTCCTCGACCGCGCCAAAGGACAAAACAGCGAAGGCCAGCAGGCAGCAGATACCGACGCGGAGAAATCTCATGGCTTGTGGTGCCCCGCGGGTTGCGGCACAAGGTTTACGTCATCCACCCAGGCATTTCCGGAGATGCGGACTTCCGGGTTGTCGCTTGGATCCCGGATGACGCAGATGCGCACAGCATGAACGTCCGGGCCGGCGGTCCAAGATTGGTCGATCAAAGTGAACGGGTTGTTGCCATAAATCTGCCGCGTCCGCGTGTCCAGCACCGGGCCACCAGGAGTGCCGTAGGAAAAAATGCGAAAGCCGACGCCATGTTCCGTGGTGATATCCTTCGTCTTGATCCAGCCGGAAAAATGGTACGTGGTGCCGGGCTGCACAATCCCGAGCGCGCAGGCGGCCTCCAGATTTGGATTGTGTTTGCCATCAAAAGAGAGCCGCAGCGACTGGTTTCCCGAAAGCCTTTCTGTCTTGTCGAAGCTGATGCTCACTCCTTGCATGAGAGGTTGAAAGTGCCAGGCGAAAGAATAATCGGTGATGTCCGACTCAAAACTGGGGTCCCACACGACCGAGCCCTGAGGCTGAAGAAGTGGTGGGAGATTCATGGTGGCCACGCCCTGATCCCAGACCCTCCGGGCTTCCGGGAATTCGCCGGCGAAAAGCAACTGGGAAACCAGCCGGTCGACTTCTCGAATCGCCAAGTGGGGATGCAGGGTGAGCAGTTGTGTCCAGACGATTTTCGCCACGGCCAATTGTTTCGCGTCCAGAGCTTCGGCAATCACATCGACGTAGACGCTTTGTTTCGCAGGCAGCAGTTGCGCCAGAATTTCATCGATATTTGGATTGGCCCGGTAGGCACGGGAAAACGCAGCGGCCGCGCGATGCGGATCTGCATCTATCGCACACCGCAATTCCGCATAGGCCTCCGGCAGGGCGCCTTCCCGCAAGAGGAAATTCCCATAGCGCCAAGACACATCGGCCGAGATGGGATAGCTCTTCCTTGCTTGGAGATACGATTCGCGAGCCTCCTCGCTTTTGCCTTCCAGTTCGTAGGCCGTGCCAAGATCCAACCAGGCATCCGTGGCGAGGGGATTCAGAGCGATCGCTTTTCGATACGAACTCTGCGCTAGGGCAGAGTCTGGTTGTTCCAGATTGTACTGTTGATACCTTCCGAGGAGATACCAGTAGGCAGGATTCCCCGGTTCCAAACGCACTGCTAATTCCAGCCGCCTTGCCGTGTCTCCATCGGCTCCGTAGCGTGCGATCGCAGCACGGATGCCAAAAAAGGAGAGCCACAGCCCAACCAGCAAGGCCGCGACGACCACCAGTCCGCGTGAGAGGGAATCCGACAGGCGCAGGATCATCTGATGTAACTCTGCCTAGTCAGCAGCGCGGATGCAAGAATAAACTGAAGGAACGGGGTCCCATTTCAAAGCGGAGCAGCCCCTACTTTCCGTACGCGGTATGTCCGCTCTCTTCGCCCCGGCCCCGTCTTCGCACGTCTATGCCCAGCCGCTTAATCTTCTGATTCAGCGTCGACAGGGGGATCAAAAACCGCTCCGCGGCTTCGGTTTGATTCCATCCGCAGCGCTCCAGCATGTCGATAATAATGCGCCGCTCGACCTCATCCATGATCTGGAAAAGAGAAGGATCGGGACCGTCCGCCGCCATGCAGGCGCCTGGCTCACCAAGAAGCGGTGACAAGAACCCCGACAGCTGCAGCCTCACGCCACGTACGATTTCCTTGCTGCGCGTGGAGTCGGGAAGCAGATCGACATCCACGCGCTCCTGAGTGGAGAGCACGACCGCACGTTCCACGACATTTTCCAGTTCTCGCACGTTGCCGGGCCAGTCATAGTCCATAAGCAGCTTCATCGCCGCCGACGTGAAGTGGCGCAAGGGCTTGGCATTCTCCTGGCAGAACTGCTCGAGAAAGTGCGCCAGCAGAAGAGGAATGTCTTCGCGTCGATCCCGGAGTGGAGGAAGGCGCAGGTGAATGACGTTCAATCGGTGGTAGAGATCCTCGCGGAATCGCCCTTCTTTGACCAGGGAGAGGAGGTCGACGTTGGAAGCGGCCACGATGCGGACATCCACTTTGATCTGTTCGGTGCCGCCGAGCCTCATGAATTCGCGCTCCTGAATGACGCGGAGCAGCTTTGCTTGCGTCTCCGGGCTCACGGTAGCGATCTCATCGAAGAAGATGGTTCCTTGGTCGGCCACTTCAAAGAGACCCTTCTTCGAGGCAACCGCGCTGGTAAACGCACCTTTGACGTGGCCGAACAGTTGCGATTCGAGCAAGTCGACCGGGATCGATCCGGTATTGACGGGAACAAAGGCCTTGTCCGCGCGGGGAGAAGCCGAATGAATAGCCTTGGCAATCAATTCTTTGCCGGTGCCACTTTCGCCGCTGATTAGAACAGTGGAGCGCGACGGCGCCACCTGAGTTACCAGGTCAAACAACGCCAGCATCTTTTCGCTTTTACCCACAATATTGGGGAAATTAAAGCGCTGCTTCAACGCGCGCTTCAGCTGAACGTTTTCGTCACGCAGGCGCCGCGCTTCCACCGCCTGCGCTACTTGCGCCAAAAGCTCGTCGTTGGACCACGGTTTGGTGATGTAATCCATGGCCCCGCTCTTGAAGGCCGCCCGCGCCATCTCAATCGAGCCATAGGCGGTAATCAGCACAATTGGCAGGTGCGGATCTTGACGGTGCACGTCCTTGAGGAGCTCAATCCCATTGCGGTCCGGAAGGCTCACGTCCAGCAGCATCAGGTCGAACGGGCGTTCCTCCAGCCGCGACAACCCCGAGAGCGCGTTATCGGCACTGGCGACCAGATATCCCTCGGTCTTCAGCAGTAGCTCAAGGCCTTCGCGAATTTCCGATTCGTCATCGACAACGAGAATGGATCCCTTAGACATGGACGGCTTTCCTGACGGCTGGCAATTCGACATGAAATGAAGTTCCCCGGCCGGGGGTAGAACGCACATCGATCTTGCCGGCGTGTTCCTTGATGATCCCGTAACTCACGCTGAGGCCAAGACCGGTTCCCCGGCCTCCTGCCTTGGTCGTGAAGAAGGGATCAAAAATCTTATGGATATGATCGCGCGAAATTCCGTTGCCGGTGTCCATAACTTCGATCTCCACGCTGCCGTTATGCGCGGCGGTGCGCACTTCAAGCATCCCGCCGAGCGGCATCGCATCCCGCGCATTCAGGAACAGATTGAGGAAGACCTGCTGAAGCTTGTTGGCTGAACCTCGCACGGGGGGCAGTGCCTCACCCAGTTGCTTGACCACCTGAATCTGGGAAGTCTTCAACGGGTGCGCCACGAGCGACAGCGTCTCTTCCACCACGCGGTTCACATCGACGTCGGCGAACTGGCTCGGACCGGTGCGCGAAAAATTCAGCAGGTTATTGACGATCTCGCTGGCCCGGAAAGCCTGCTTTACGATTTTTTCAATGATGGCCTGCCGCGGGTCGCCATCGGGCATCTGCCTGGCCAGCATTTGAATGTAGTTGGAGATCACCGCAAGAGGTGTATTTACTTCGTGCGCCACACCGGCCGCGAGGAGCCCCAGAGACGTCAGTTTTTCCGTCTGGGACATTTGCTCTTCCATCCGTTCGCGCTGCGTTACATCGTCAAACAAGAGCAGCCGTCCAATTCTCTCCAGGGATTTGCTCACTAGGGGTGTGATGGAGACATTCAGCACCACGGATCGGCCCTGGTGCACCAAGCGGTGTTTATAAATGCCGGTGATCTGCTCGTCGTCGCCACGCGCGTCGATCTCCAGAACCAGGTCCTGCGGCAGGAGTTGGCTGAGCGGCCTGCCGACGGCCTCGCCGCGGCTCACCCCGAAGAGCTGCTCCATGCGGCTGTTCCAGGCTTCCACCGTTCCTTGGAGATCCACCGCCAGAACGCCGACGTTCAGCGACTCCACAATGTTTTCACTGAAGTCTTTCAACCGGGCAACTTCGGCCGCCTTCTGTTCCAGGGAGGTATAGAGTTGCGAGTTATCCAGCGCAATGGCCACATATCCCGCGATGGTCTGCACGAGTTCGACGTCCTCGCTCGACAGATAATCGCCATCCACGGTCTTCCCAAGGCCCAGGACCGCAACGGTGTGCTCGCGGATGCGGCACGGAATGAAGTAATTCAACTCCAACTGTTCCAGCGTCCGCCGGACCGCAGCGCTCACGTCCCGCGCACTGCGCGGGGATTCGAAGAAAATGGGCCCGCTTAGAAACTCCGGCCGTGACGGCGCGATGAAACTCAGGTCCAGGGATTCGACCAAGCGAACACCCATCGAACGCGCCAGGCGCATCTCCCCGGGCCGTTGCGGATCTTCCACAAAGATCGCCAAGCGGTCCACTAGCAGCGTCTGCGACACGCGATCCATCACCGAGCCGAGCATCGGTTCGAGCCGGACTTCATTCGTCAGCGTGCGCCCGAACTCGATCAGCGTGCGACGGTAGTTCAGGCGGTCGCGATAGAAGAAGCGATCCAGCCGCGCTTGAATGCCTTCGCGAAATGGCTGAAACAAGAACGCGGCAATGACAATGGCGATCATGCCGGTTACCGGTCCGCTGGTCTGTGCGTGAAAGATCTCTGCGATGAGGGCCACCAGCGCGAAATAAACGGACGCAACCGCCGCCGTCGCCGCCGTATAGGCAAGGCCACGCTTGAAGATGATGTCCACGTCCATCAGCCGGTAGCGGATGATGGCGTAACCGAAACACAGGGGAATCAGTACCAGACTGAGAGCCGAAAACTGCATCCATGGTTGCGTCCCGACGTCAAAGACGTAAGGCAGAATGTAAAAAAGCGTGAACGGAACGCTGCCTGCCAGGGTTCCGCCGGTCAGCCATTTCAACTGCTGGCGTAGAATGCCGGAGCGTGTGTGGCCATAACTCAGATAAAAAACCAGGCCGGCTGCAAGGAAGTAAGCGCTCAGGAAACTCAGCTCAATTTGATCGAGCGTCACGCGCGAGCGCGTCGTGGGCACGAATCCAAGCGCGTTGAATGTCGTGAGGATGTGGATCCCCAGCAATGCGATAGGGACAGCATAGACCGCTGCTATCTTCACCAGGGACTTGCGGTCAGCTCCCGATCGTGCCGGAAAGACCAGCGCGAAGTGCAACAGCAGCGCAGGCGCGAGCAGCCGGGCCACCACGCTGGACCAGTACACTTCCAGATCAAATGCGTCCAATTTCCCGCTGTACTGAAAGGAATAAAGAATGAAGGAAACCAGGCAGAACACATAAAAGTGAATCGCCCGGGGCGCGTTCCATCGCCGGATGAAAATAAAAAGGCCGATAAACAGGTACAGCAGTCCCACCACGCGCAGGTAATTCTCAACGGTGACGGGTTTGTGCGGCGGCGTGGTGATCAGCCGGGTTTCAAATTCTTCCCCGTTCCGGGAGAGTTTGTAGCGCAACTGCGTCCAGAGTCCCGCACGGTACAACCGCCGGGCAACATGCGCGGCGCTCGGAAGCGGCACGTCATTGATGGCGAGGAGGATGTCTCCGGGAAGAATGCCCGCCGCAGAGGCAGGGGAGTTCGGCGTAACCTTCCACGCTTCGATCCCGGCGGCGCCGTCGGACCAGGCAACCCCATCGTCGACTAAGTCATAGCGGGAGCGTTGCAGAAAGCTCAGCCAAGCGAAGATGACTGCCGCCAAAGTCGCTAGCGCCAGTACGACGGCCCCTACGCTGACACGTAGACTTTCCTTCACTGTAAAGGTCCCGCCACTCGCTTCCTTAGTCATTCAGTGCAGCAAGTCCTCTTCCAATCTTTAGTAGATATCCTTGAAAATAAGTACCTTTAATTCAAATATTTGCGGCCATTCGGAGAGGAAATTGGCTGCCACGTCCACTTTCTGGTAGGCGGGATACAACTTTCCACAACCCTGCTGCAGGTCAGAACTGCAAGCTCAGCCCGCCGCGAAAACTCCGAAACGCTGGTACCAGGAGCACCTGACCATCCCTGGTATTCATCGACACGTAACCTTGCGCCAGCAGGTTGTCGCACTCCGCATTTGCTTCCCAGCGCCCGAAGGCCACCCATGGCAGGGGTTGCCGAATTCCTATATGCAGGTAGGGATTCACTTCATAGACGACCTCTCCGTAGGGATCCACGCGGGACAAGGCAATTCCGTCGACCCACTTATACCCAGCGGTCAGCTTCGTCTTCGTCACCGGGACTTTACCCGTCGCCTCGACAGCGGCAGAATGTCGCCGCACGGTACCCAGAGCATCCCGCAGCGCTTCATCCATTACTCCGCCTGGCACCAAGGATCCGGAGAATGCGTAGATCATCGTCAATTCCAATTCGTCGGTGATCTTTTCGCGCAGCGCCGCACGCGTTCCCCAGGAGACGGAAGAACCAGCATCATAAGCAAAGCCCCTGGAGTAAAAATCCTGGAAGTATTCCGCGGCAGGCAGGTCATTGCCTTTCCCAAACAATGCGACGTGACTATTATCATCGTGGAAGGCGGCCACTTGAAGGACACTGCGGACACCCAGTTTTCGCTCGACTGCCAATTCCTCGTGCCTTCCGTTTTCCAGAACAGGTCTCCCGCCGTGCCACATCAAGGCAGGGAAGGAATCCAACTGATTCAAGGCCGAAGCCAGAGTGCTGCGAGGATCGCTCTCCGAAAGATCCGCAACAGAGTAATCACCATTGGCGACACCGATGGGAAGCGCGGCATACACGGCGTCTAGATACCAGTTTGGCGATAGCCGAGTCTCCCACTTCAGCCGCGGACGGAGACACCATGCCGAAGAGCCCGCCCCGACCAGCACATACTCGCCGCCGACACGTAGTACGAAGCGATCGCCGAACGCCATCGCGCCGCTCTGGTCCAGCCGTGCCCCACGGAAGATTGGTCCATCGGGGCCTATCTTCGCTTCGCGAAGAACCAAGGTGCTCCGTGGTCCGTTCTCCTGGGAACCGGTCGGCAGCCACATGCCAGCGAGTCCGCCCGCCGGTGCGTCATCGTCGTAACTGACCTGACCGGCAAACACAACGTGGTTGGACCGATCGAGCCGCTGGTCATACGCGAAAGCCGTGCCCGGGGCAGCATCAATGTTCGAAACCGATCCCGGTCGCCGCGCTCCGCCGGTGAATTCAATCTGGCCGAGCTGGCGTGGCCTGCCCGTATCGGCCACCACCATGGTGCGATCATCGGTGGCTTCTTCATGCCACTGCAAGACTGGGCGCATGCCCGACGCCGAGCGCAGCACCCACTTCCAGTCCTCCGGCTCCACGGCGCCACTCACTGGCGGGCGGCGCAGCTCTTCGATGGAGGCGAATAGCGATTCAAACTGGACTCTGACAACAGTGGTTAAATTGGAGGAGATCTGAATGTGCTTTTCGAAGGCCGGGAGGAATCCCGCCAAGGTCACCCGCACCGTGTAGAGGCCTGGTGACAAGTTTTCGGCGCGGAAAAGGCCTTCCGTATTGGTCAGAAACTGATGACCAAGAAGAACGCCGGGGGTTTCAGAAAGAACTTCGACGGTCGCACCGAGTTGCGGGATTCCATTGGGGTCACAAACGACGCCGGAAAGCGATCCCGAAGAAGGTTTGCGGCTGGATTGCGCGGCAGCAGGAGGAACACTCGCACACAAACCCAAAGCGGCAGCCAATAGAACGCTGAAGCACAGAAGGGGGCCGTGCCTCACCTCGGTTACCTCCCTGGCGTTACGGTCGCCGCAGCCTTCTGCTCGACCGGACTCTTGATCGAAAATTCCGCGGACCTGGAAATCGTGGCCTGTGCTAGCTTATCCGTCGCGCTAACCTCCAGAGTATACTTACCGGGTGCGAGCGTGGCCAGCGGCAAAAGACGCTCGATAGTAACTTGGTTGCCAGTCTGGTTTATGTCCTCGGAGGATTCTTTGAATTGCATGACCTGCTGATCGCCCTTCCTAACGGTATAGAGGAAGGTGGCGTTGGACTTATGGGTTTTTTCATCCGGCTTCAGGTTGTAAACCTGCAGATAAATTCCCAACCTCTCGGCGGTGGTAAAGTCCGCGTCCAGGCGTGGGCGGACTTTGGATGAGCCCAGAACGAATTGCCCCGAGCCAATCTGCTTTGCGGGGACGTGCTCGATCTGGTCAGCCAGAATCAGCGTGCTGGCCTCCAGTTTCTCCTCATCGTAACGGGGCACCGCAAGCCTGGTGTTGACTGCGCCTACGTTCCCGCTGCTCACGTCCTTCACCACGAGGTCCAACCTGTACAAGCCGGGGCGCAGTGGCAGAGTCTTTTGGTAAATCGACATTTGCTTGACTGCCATCGAGAACAAGGAATCCGGATAATCCTTCATCACGGAATCTTCGAACGTCTGTACCACGCGGTCGGTTAACGTGCTCACGCGCCCAAAGATATTCAGTTCGGCCGATTGCACTCCCTCTTTGGACTTGAACGAGAGTTGATTGTTCGGAATCTGCACCGTCACTGGGACTAGCACCGTGTCGTTGGTCACCTTTAGGAAGTCCGTGCGATAACTGAATTTCAACTGATCCCGTACCATGCGGGAGGTCACGATCGCTTCCAGGTCCTTGTACTTCACATCCGGCGGACGCTGCACCTTCGCATACAATTCCAGCCGATTGAACTCATTCAAGCTAGAGGGCGTGCCACCGAGGGCCGTGGGCAAGGTCGATCCGTCCGTCCGCGAGAAACGATCCGTTTTTGATGCCAGGCCCATCGATTCCAGTAGGCTCAAGCCCGCGCCTGGAACGTGGAGAAGAGCATCTTTTTCTCCCGGGTCCATGGTCAAGTGGAATTCGCCGGTTCCACTGGGATCGACAAATTCCAACTCCACGTTTTCCTGAATCCCTTCCAGATACCGGTAGCGCCACATTTCCCACGCATATGTCGTGGTGGAGCCACCGCCTTCTTCCATCGGCCGGTCGTAAGTCTCGCCGCTGGTATGCGATTGAATTTCGTCCGGCTTGCCCCAAATGATGTAAATGCGTCCGCGATCCGTCTTCCACCCGGGAATGCCGGAAGCAAAGTGTTCGTTGGCGTAGGCAATGCGCCGGTAGTGTTCCTCCTTAAAATCGTTGTCCGGCAGATCCGGATTGCTGCTGCGACGCAGCCAGAATTGTTCGATGAACTGCTCCCTCTCTTCGTTGGTCTCCAACTGAAGAAAGGCGGAACGCTCTTCAGGAGAGATGATATAGACAACATCCTCGTTCAACCAAGCCTTGTACGGCGAGTCCAACTCCTTGAGGGTCTTCTTCATCTTTTGCTTCTGCTCTTTGGATAGCTTTTGGCTCTGGGGAACGGGAGAAGGTGCGCTCTGGTCTTGGGTCTGTTGAGCAGGTAGGGGAAGAGACAGAAGCGTAAAAGAAGCTAACACTGCGGAAAAGCTTTTGAAAATCTTGAACATTGCAGACACCCTTAGGACGGTTTGATTCTAATCGCCCGTCAAACGCACGTCAATTCACGAATCTCTCTCATTCAAAAACACTTTCCCTGGTTTCTAATTAGACGAAGGCGTATTGGCAGACGTTGCCTTGATTGAATGCGGTGAAGCGTGGGGCGGTACTGGGTCAGTTTGATTTCCGGTAGGGAAACCCAATCTACAATTTGGAAGCCTAATTGCCTTGCGGCGCGGGGGTATGCTTAGATGCTCCCGAAGCCGCGCCCAATCCTTCGTCCAAAACCTCAGCGGCTTTCTAAGAGGTCCGAGATGACAGTGTGCATTGCCGCCGCCTGTGAACGTGCTACCAAAGTAGTAATAGCCACAGACAGAGCGTTGTCCTATGCAGGAATCGTTTCTGATACCATCCCCGGAAAAATGATTTGGATTGACGATTGGCTTGTGCTCTACGCAGGTATGCCAGCCAATACCGCACTTATCATCGCTGCTCTCCGGGAAATTGTGAAAGACAAACCTACAAGTGAAAATGTTCGACAGGTCTTTTATGCGGCCTATTGTCGGCGAAAAGGGTTGCTTAGTTCATTTCCCTCTCTTTCGTCATACGACATGAGTCTGGAAACGTTTAAGGAAGATGGACTAAAGATTTTTGGTAAGTCCGAGTTTACTCGCCTCTCCCAGGAAATCGCTCAAACTGGTACTGCATTCAATGAGCAGTTGCTTGTAATCGGCTGGGGAAAAACTCCGCACGCCGTCATGCTCTATGAAGTAAGCCCGGACGGTGATAGAGACCATCATTATAGCGGGATTGCTGCGATAGGCAGCGGCAGTGAAGTGGCGCTATCCACAATGATGCTCCTCGGTCAATCGCGGGATTCTTCCTTGGCGGAGACCATGTATACAGTTGCAGCGGCGAAATTCGCTTCTGAAAAATCAATCGGAGAGGATGTGGGAAGAAAGACATCCATATACATTACTTGGAAAAGAACCGCTGAAGATGCTACTGATAAACCGCCGGGGAAATTTATTGAAGAAGCGGACATTAAGAAACTTTATGCTCTGTGGGACCGTTACGGGAGACCAAGGATTTCGGGTCAGATATTTCTTCCCGTGAATCAAATTTTGCAATCAATTGGAATGCCAAGTCATCCGACCACCGCTGAATTAAACGCTCTCATACAATCAGCTTCCGAAAATCCGGAAATACGGCAGCCTACAACAGAAAATCAACGAACAGATCAGGCCGATTCGGCGGAGTCTAAAGAATGAGCCTTATCCAACAACGAAATCATCTCTTCGATAGACCAAACGTGGTCCGCGATTCCCACTTCCATTGCAGGTGTCACCCTAAGCGATTCGTGAATCCGGCAGAAATTATAGTGCATGTAGTGAATCGCAATCGAAGCGATGTGATTCTCAATCTTTTTGGAGTGCGCGTTGGTCAGGCGGGTAAAACGGCGCATGTGCATTCGCATGGTCAAGTTCTGGCGCTCAATAAAACTTGTGGAGATGTGCTTGGGATTGGGATTTCCGCTCATAACCACTTCGCGGCAACCAATGCACTCTGCGGGGCTGTACTTCGTTTCGTTCACCGCATCGCCTCCGTACAATTTGACCAGCATTGCGTAGTCAATCTCACCGCCAAAAGTATCTTCCACAGCATTCAGATAGGCTCGCAAGCCATCCGTGGTCAGTTGCACGCGATTGGCGAGACGCTTTGCCAAATCCTGAATAAAACCATACGCGGTGCCCGCATCGCGTTCACCGACCAACCAAGACACGATCAACTTACTGTCGGCATCCATTCCAACCCACGTCCACACATCACCATAACCAAACTTGCCACGAAATTCTTCCGGCACGTTCTTTTCCTTCGCGTAACAGAAGGACCAAATCTCATCGCACTGAATCCGCTTGCACTTCAAATTCATCAGGTTCTTGTCGAGGTATTCTGCGCAAGCAGCTCCGAGGTCAACGAGCAGTTTTGCAATCGTGTTTTTGGAGACCCCGGTCATTCGGACCGTCGAGCGAATACCGTTTCCTTCAACAAGGGCCGCAATCACTTGACGCCGCTTTTCTGTGTTTAGTTTGTTCATAATGTGAACATTTTAGCAGCGGTCAAGCATAAAGTCAAGTAGAAAATGAGAGGAAATTAAAGTGGCTGCATTAGATCAATCGAAAGTCGAGGAAATTCTCGAAACTTATGATTCTACGGGAGTTACAGACCATCTGTATGACATGGGAAAATTTCTACTGGACGATTGCATGAAGCGCCTCGACCAGCTAGATTCAAAAGCTATCACAATCGTTGGTTATACCGGGGCAATAATCGCTCTCATGGTTTCTACCTTTTCGATTTGGACAAGCGGAGTAGACCGATGGGCTATTGTTCTTGTTGCGTTAGGAAGTATTGCAGGACTTCTGGGGGCTGGACTGTCGTTAGCGTCTTTTTGGCCCCAAGAGTTGCTTATGCCTAGTGATTCTGACTGGTTTGAGCAAGATGGCTTTGCAAAGCCAGACAGATTGAAAAAATATTACGTTTCCAGCCTGCATCTCAGTATTAGTTCCTACGAGAAGATAAATGCTCAGAAGGTGTCACGAATAAAACGTTCCCAAGCATGCCTAGCAATCATGGTTTTATTTCTACTAATTGTGTTAGGCGATGCGACATACAGAACACTTACGCGCCCCGCTTCTCAACCCTCTTCGGGTCACGTGGGTTTAGCTGTCTCTTTCGATCTTCTTGGTCACGAGTCGCCTTTTTCCGAATGGGCGGCTGCTCAGGTTTTGGTTTCTTGGGAGTCTCAACGGCCATGATGCTTTCCTTTCCATCGCGCCTTAGCTGCCTTTGCTGCTATCTGAGAGCGTTTCTTACGGCTCAATTTCGCGGCTCGCGCATGGCCACCCTTGAGTCCACCCAGACGGCCCAGGGCGACGGCGGCAGGGTTTTTGGCAGGTGCGGCGGGAGGTTCGTACTTCGGAGCTTGGCCCGTGGACTCAAGCATGATTTGGTAGGCAAGCTGATTTGGGTCGCGGGGCCGCTTCTTTGACTGCTCAAGCATGGGTAAACAGTAGCACCGTGGGAGGAGAGGCGTCAAGATGCAGAAAATTCAAACTGACCCAGTACCCGTGGGGCACATGCGTGCTCCGTGCAGGAATCTCAAGATATGATATTGGGTACTAGAACCGCCCCAACAATTTGGATCATTTGACCGTCCAAGGATCCGACGCAACACGGTAAAGGCATCTTCGGAGGTATTTGCTCGAACAAGTTGGAACAGGACGAGTTTAGACGTCGCGAATGTGGGGAATTTCTACTGCAGGTGACGGTGTCTTCCGTCCGAGCCGACCAGCGAGTCAAAGATGGCCAGCACATGGCGCCGGTATTCCGCCATGCGCACAAATACCCCAAGGAGATGCGGTTCGCGCTCCGCATCCTTGTGCCATCTTGCCAGAACCGCTGCAGGAACTTCAATGTCGCGCCGCAATTGTTCGGGGGAGTGCCCACGGAGGAACAATCCATAGAAGAAAGCCGCTTCGCGCTGCGGGAAATCAAGATCCGCAACAAGTTCGGACGGCAGGAGTGGAGCGATGGTCGCCATGGCGAAAACGCAGTTTACCTAAAACTATTTCTGCGTCAAGTAGGACTCCTGTTTCCCTGTCGCGAGCCAGTTAAGGGGTCTCCCGAGTCCCGCGCGCAACCGAACTACCCTTGACCGGTTCTAGCCAGACGTAGGATGCTTGACCTTATGGCGAAGTTACCCAAGTCGTTGGCTGGACGAGCAGTCGGGCGGTTCTTGCGGTTTGGCATGCTGCGAGGCCTGCGTTCCGTTGAGATTGACCCGGAGGAGTTTCGCCAAACCCTGGCGGAAAAGCACGGCCTCTGGGTACCTCATTTGGGGCGCATGAAGGATGCTCCGCTGGAAAAGCTGGACGCCATCGCCGAGCGGCTGATCCACGACGCCCAGCGCCTGGCCATGGCCCAGGGTGCAGGTTTTGGCCTCGGCGGCATGATCACCGTGCTTCCGGACGCAGGCATGCTCACCGTGATTACCCTTCGCCTGATCCAGAAACTTTGTTTGCTCTACAGCTTTGAAGAGAATGGAATGGAGCGGCGCGCCCAGATGTGGATGGCGGCGGCAGCCGCGGCGGGTATCGATTTCAGCAAGGAGCTGGCCGAGAAGCAGATGATTGAGAAGCTGGCGCCGCGCATTGCCAGCCGCTTGGCCGTGCGCATCGGCGAGGAGAGCGCGGAAAAGTGGGTGGGGCGGATGGTGCCGCTAGCGAGCTCTGCGATAGGCGGAGCGCTCAACTATTCGTTCGTGAGGGCGTGGGGCCGCCGCGTCCAGCGGCATTTGCGCAACAAGCATCTGGCGCAGCGCGCCACAGCCGCAGCGAACGACCACTCGCTGAACCCGGCGGTCGCTCAGTAGAGAATGCCCGTTCGTTTGCAAAGCAGCATCCATTCTGTAAAAGGGTGGCCGCTTTACCGTCTAACTTTGAGCCAAATTCTAAGCGATTAGCTCGACCGGGAGCGGACCCACTACCACTCTTCCTCCCTCACTGCGGCTTGCAACTTCTGATAGACTGCGGGGGGTGTAAACCTACATATTCGCTTCTGCTCATCTACGCCGAAAAAAGGGATGAATGATGAAAACGAACCGCCTTCAATCCATTATTGGATGGTGCTCCCTCGTGGGCTTTGCTGCTGCGCTTCTCTTCTCCGCACATCTTCCGGCCAAAGCCGCAGGCGATACTCCATCGTGGGGATTTTCCTTAAGCAATCTCGATAGGTCTTGCAAACCCTGCGACGACTTTTACGAATTCGCCATGGGCGGCTGGATGAAAGCCAATCCCATTCCTGCCGAATATCCCATCTGGGGCACGTTCACGGAGCTCCGCGACAATAACCTCACCGCCATGCGCACGATTCTCGAAGCCGCCGCCAAGGCCAGCTCTTCGCCCGGCTCGAATGAGCAGAAGATCGGGGACTTTTATGCAAGCTGCATGGACACTACCGCGATTGATGCCGCGGGCATTAAGCCCATCGCCGCCGAGGTTGCCGCGATTGGCTCCATCCACGATCGCCCATCTCTCGATGCCGAAATCGCCCGTCTGCACAGCCAGAACGTGAACGTCGCGTTTGAATTCGGCTCTTCCCCCGACTACAAGGACAGCAGCCGAATGATCGCCGATGCCAATCAGGGCGGGCTTGGGCTGCCCGACCGCGACTACTACCTCCGCGAGGATGAGCGCTCTAAAGGCCTCCGCGCCGGCTACCTTGAGCATGTGACCAAAATCTTCATTCTCGGCAGAGACGCCCCCGAGAAGGCGGCCGCCGAGGCCAAAACCGTGATGGACATTGAAACGGCGATGGCCAAGGCGTCACGCACGCGCGTCGAGCTCCGCGATCCCGAAAAGAATTACAACCTCATGAACTTGTCGCAGATAAAAGCGCTCACTCCAGACTGGTCTTGGGAAAACTATTTCCGCGCTGTCGGAGCGCCACTGGTGACCGAAATGAATGTTGGCCAACCTGACTTTTTCAAGGAAATCGATCGCCAGCTCAGCACCACGCCGCTTGCCACTTGGAAGACCTACCTCCGCTGGCACCTCCTCCACAATGCCGCTCCGTCTCTTTCCGAAGACTTCGTTCAGGAGAATTTCAATTTTTATGGCAAGCAGCTTTCCGGAACCAAGGAAATTCAGCCGCGATGGAAACGGTGCGTGCAATCAACTAACCAGAATCTCGGCGAGGCTCTTGGACAGGTTTATGTCGAAAAATACTTTCCTCCCCAAGCCAAAGAGCACGCCAAGGAAATGGTCAAGAACCTGATTGCCGCTCTCCGCTCGGACATTCCCTCACTATCCTGGATGGGCCCGGAGACGAAAAAACAGGCCCTCGCCAAGCTCGAAGCTTTCACCGTGAAAATCGGCTATCCGGACAAGTGGCGCGATTATTCCAAACTTACCATCGATCGCAGCGCCTATCTCGCCAACGTCCGCCGCAGCCAGGAGTTTGAAGAAGCCCGCGACCTCGCCAAAATCGGAAAGCCGGTGGACCGCACCGAGTGGGGCATGACGCCGCCCACGGTGAACGCCTACTACAATCCAACCTTCAACGAGATTGTCTTCCCCGCTGGAATCCTGCAACCGCCTTTTTACAGTCCTAACGCCGACGATGCCGTGAACTACGGCGGTATCGGGGCTGTCATCGGCCACGAAATTAGCCACGGCTTCGACGATCAAGGCTCCAAGTTCGACGGCAAAGGGAACATGAATGAATGGTGGACTCCGGAAGACCGCAAGAACTTCACCGAGCGGGGCGACTGTGTGGTGAAGCAATTCGATGGCTACGAGGTTGAACCCGGCCTGCACCAGAACGGCAAGCTCGTGCTCGGCGAAAGCATCGGCGACCTCGGCGGCATCACCATTGCTTACGCGGCGTATGAAAAATCCATCGAGGGCAAGCGCCCGAAAGAGATCGACGGCTTTACGCCGGAACAGCGCTTCTTTCTCGGCTGGGCGCAAGTGTGGGGTACAAATCAGCGGCCGGAAGATGCGCGTCTGCAAACCAACACCAATCCGCACCCGCTTGCGCGTTTTCGCGGCAACGGCCCTCTTTCCAACATGGCGGAATTCGCCAAGACCTTCGGCTGCAAAAAGGGCGACGCCATGGTCCGAGACCAGGCCTGCAAAATCTGGTAGGTAATGCGTGAGGGCGCGTCCCCGCTTCGCTTACTTCATCGGGACGTTGTGCCGCCTCTCGGCGACCACCATCCTGCGGACGATTATGTCGTTCAGCATTTCGTGCTCAACCTTTTCCAGGAAATGCATTTCCATGCGGTGGAGGTATTCATTTTTTCAAATCTCGGTGCAACCGGGCGGCGTTTTCGTGCGGGCAGTTTGGCGCCAGTATTGCCAGAGAGGCCCGCGAAACGTATGTCGGCTGACGTTCCAAAAGGTCATCACGGACACGACTCCGGCCCCTTTTCCGCTAACGCAACCTGCCGCCTTGCGCTATCGTCTAAGGAGTGGAGGCCCGCGCCTCAAGAGGTTTCCCATGAAACGCCCATTCGCATTGCTCGTCTTTCTCTCTTCCACGCTTTTGTGTACAGCTCCGCCTTTACTCGCCCTGGTCAATGCCAGCCAAGCGCGCATCGTTCGGCTCAGCTTGGTCCAAGGCGACGTCCGCTTCGCGCAAAAATTTCACCGAGATTCGCTGAACGATTCCAAAACGGTTTGGGAAGTCGCTCCACTGAATCTGCCCATCCGCCAAGGTTATGCCCTGGCCACGGACAATAATGGCCGCGCCGAGGTTGAATTCGAGAACGGCGCCATGGCCTTCCTCAGCGCCAACACCCTGATCGAGTTCTACGATCTCTCCCTCGACGACGGCGCTTACATTACCCGCCTGGTTTTGCGCCAGGGAAGCGCCATTTTTTATGCGCACCCCGCGAATGGGGATTTTTTCAGCGTCACCGGCGGTGATTTCAGCGTGGTAGCGGATGGCCGTACGACCTTCCGGCTGGACAATTTTGACGACGGCAGCACCGTGAATGCCGAGCAGGGCCACGTGACCGTGCTGCGCAATAAGGAATCAAAGCCCCTTGAGAAAGGTGAGTCTTATTCCATCAATGTGAATGAAGGCGGCACCCCGGTCATCGGCCGCGCCGGGGACAGCGACGACTTTGACAAATGGGTTTCCGGACGCATCGAAAGTGTTGAGACTGCGACCGACTACTCTTCCCAATATGCGAATTCCTCCAATTACTCCTCCGGCTTCGCTGATCTCTATACCTACGGTTCCTGGTACAACCTTGTGGGCTACGGCTACTGCTGGCAACCCTTCGGCATGGGGACGGGTTGGAGCCCCTTCGCTTACGGCGGTTGGTATTTTGACCCCTTATTCGGCTGGACCTTCATTGGCTCCGCGCCCTGGGGCTGGTTGCCGTACCACTATGGCGGCTGGGTGTTCAACCCCGTTCGCGGTTGGGTCTGGGTGCCGTCCGGCCTGGGTCCCAAAGGCCCCGTCCACTATCGTCCCGTGACCGCTGTTTGGGTTCACTCCTTATCCTCGACGGGCCTTGTGCCGCTTCACCCTATCGATACTCATGGCAAACCGCCGCTGAATCTTGGGCAGGGCGTTTACGCCGTCCATAACAACGCCCTCGAGCGGACCATCACCCCGAGCACCGGAGAAAAATGGGCGGTGTTGAAGCAGCCACCGCATGAGGCGCTCACTGCTGCAGCTCTAGCGTTGACCACTCCTCCGACGCGCGTTTCCCGCACTGTCCTCTCCGGGAACTCCGGTAGCCGGCCTGTCACATTGAGCCGCGATTCCTCGATCGTCTACGCCCCGGGCGAGCACCGCTTCGTGAATGGCAACGAGCCCGCGAAGGTCACGCCGGAAGAGGTCAAAACACAAACCGGCACTTCGACGGGCACAATACAATCAACAACCACTAGTTCGACTAGCGGATCCGCTCACCCACCGATTGTGCCCCGCACTTCCGGTGCAGTCGTGGCCTCACGGCCCAGCATCAGTCCGCCTCGGGCCCCTTCCAGCAGCTCTTCTCACTCTTTGGGGTCGTCTCACACCTCTTCTTCTTCCTCGATGGGCCATTCCTCGGGTGGTGGACATCACTAAGTTTCGGGGAAATGCAAATTTCGGAGGCGGCTCGTGGTGACATACCTCGAGCCGCTTCTTTTTGGATGAGCAAAGATAAGGAAGTCTTTTTGGCAGCCTATCCGAAAATCATTCCTGCGTATCCGACCACGGCGTCTCGGTCTCCGCTGACATCCCCGGACGTGGCGTGGCACACCAATTCGGCCTTCTCCACGCCAAGCCGCTTCATCGCTGTCAGCATCACAACCGCAGGTCCCAAACCGCACATCGATATATCTTCGTCGCGACAGACTTCGTACAAACCTTTGGCGTCCACCTTCAGCATGCGCTCAATGGCTTCCCGGTCTTTTCGCCGCGTGGTCGCGTCATCCTCGTAATGATTCATATCCGACGAGGTGACAATCAGAATCTCTTCCCGGCTTTCTTCCAATACTCGCGCGACGCCTTCTCCTGTTTCCGCCAGCTCTTCGAACTGGAGTGTGCCCACGGCCACCGGCACAAAGGAAAAACCGGGATCCAAAACCTGCAGGAACGGCAACTCCACCTCCAACGAGTGTTCCCGGCTATGCGCCAAGCTGTCCTCCCGCAGTAGCGGGCACTCCTTCCGCAGGCATGCAGCGAGCGCCGTTTCAACCGGTACATCTCCCAATGGTGTTCTCCAAGCGCCTTCCGAAAGAATTGCCAGCGCTTCTCCTCGTGGGTAATGACGCACTCCCAGCAGCAGGATTTTCTTCGGCAGGAAGATTCGGGAAAACACCGCGCCCGCCACTTTGCCTGAATACATGTACCCCGCATGGGGCACCAGGCATGCGCGCACTTTCACCTTTTTCTGAAGTTTTTCTTCCTTTGTATATTTTTCGACCAGCGCGGAAAGTTCTTGGGGACTCCGTGGATAAAACTGGCCAGCGACGGCAGGTAGGCGCAACATGGCTCCCTCCGGGCTTAGAGGGGTGGGGACGGTTTCCCTTTAATCTTTACGGCCTTGTGCGTCTGCGAATCGTAGTACACGGTGATCTTGTCGCCGTGCTGGTAGCCGCCCTTATCGACGATCTTTTGCATCTTGGCCGCTACGGCTTCGTTCAGCGGGAATGTTTGGATCGCCATGTCATTGCCCCTGGCGCGCACGGTCACCTGTGCTGTATTCGCATTTACGATATACCCGTGGAATTTTTGCGTGCCGGTCACTTTCGGTTTGGGCGTCACCGTCTTCACAACGATCGGCGCCGCCTCGCTCGCAATGATCGGCGTCAAAACGGGCTCCTGGGCCGCTGCACGGGACACTGAGAGGATTCCCAAGGCCATCAATCCCAAGGCGCAGACCGCCGCGATGGTGAAAATCTTCTTCATTCGATGTCGTCCGGCGCAATCCTCAGTGACTTCAGAAAACGCATGTCCTGGGGTGTCATGGTCAGCCGTGACGCCGGCCGCTTTTCCGGGTCCTGCTCCAGGGACTCCTGGTCCACCTGGATCCGCAGCGACTCCAGAAAACGCCGGTCTTGCGTGGTCATCAGCGGCGATTCACTCTCGTCCCGCTTTGCCAGGCCGATGGTCGCATCCAGTTTCAGGACGATGTCATAACCGTGCGCGCGCACCCCGGCTATCGCTCCGGTGATGCGCTCGGACTCTGACACCGTGTCGTTGATCGCGTGTCCAAGTTCGCGCAAGAGATTCTTCAGATTATCGTCGAGTTGCAAGGCCGGCTCCCCCAGTACCACTGAACCTGATTCTAGGCCTACCCTTTCTTCGATACAAGCTGACCTTTTGGTGCTGTCTTCAATCCATTCACAGTCTACCTGTCCTCTCGGACGGGAGTGACTGCCCCGCCCTCTTTTGCGATTCTGCGATAAGATTCACTTATGTCCGCGACGGCTGGTACGGTTCCTCGCTCGCCGGAGTCGCGAGGATTTCGGCGGCTCTGGCGAGTACTGAAACAGATCTTCCACGAAGTTGTCGGCGCAACCTTCGCGATCCTGGCATTTGGCTGGCTCAATTCCACGTTTCGCGCCTGGACCCGCGATGTCGCGCACTGGCTAATCGGGGTTTCTATCGCCGTCGCCCTGCTGTTCGTCTTTTTTGCCGTCAGCTCGTTTCGCCGCGCCCGTTCGCTGTAAACTGGAGCGTCCCTGCCGGAATCAGCGAGAGGCCGCCCGAGGCGTTTCCATTCGCTCCGGAAACAGGTTTCCTCTATGTCCGACGTAAAGCCCAAGTCCGACGTTCCCGCCGAGCGCAAGCCTCGCTTCACCACTCTTTCCGGTCGGCCCGTCGAGCGTCTCTACACTTCCGATTCTCTCAACGGTTGGAATTCTGAAGAAACCCTCGGGTTCCCCGGCGAATTCCCCTATACCCGCGGCATCTACCCCACCATGTACCGCGGCCGCTTCTGGACCATGCGGCAGTACGCGGGCTTCGGCTCCGCCATCGAATCCAATCAGCGCTATCGCTACCTTCTCAGCAAAGGCCAGATGGGCCTCTCCGTCGCGTTCGATCTCCCCACGCAAATCGGTCTGGACTCCGATCATCCTCTCGCACTCGGCGAGGTCGGCAAAGTCGGCGTTGCCATCAACTCCCTCGAGGATATGGAAACGCTCTTCGATCAGATCCCCCTTGAAAAGGTTTCCACTTCCATGACCATCAACGCCACCGCTTCGGTCTTGCTCTGCCTCTACGTTGCCGTGGCCAAAAAGCAGGGCGCCAGTCTCGCCAAACTCTCCGGCACCATCCAAAACGACGTCCTCAAGGAATACATCGCCCGCGGCACTTACATTTATCCCGTGCAGAACGCCATGCGCATCGTTACGGACATTTTCGCGTGGTGCCGCGGCACACTACCCAAGTGGAACACCATCTCCATCTCCGGCTATCACATTCGCGAAGCTGGTTCGACCGCCGTTCAGGAAGTCGCCTTTACTCTTGCCGACGGCATTGCTTACGTCCAGGCCGCCCTGGACGCCGGCCTTCACATCGATGAGTTCGCTCCCCAGCTCTCCTTCTTCTTCAACGCCCACAACGATCTTCTCGATGAGATCGCCAAGTTCCGCGCCGCGCGCCGCCTGTGGGCAAGAATCATGCGCGATCGCTTCCACGCAAAAGACCCGCGCTCGCTGCTCCTTCGATTCCACGCGCAAACCGCCGGCTCTTCGTTGACCGCACAGCAGCCGGAGAACAACATCGTGCGCGTCGCCATCCAGGCACTCGCGGCGGTCCTTGGCGGCTGCCAGTCGCTGCACACCAATTCGATGGACGAAGCCTTTGCCCTCCCTACCGAAGAATCCGCGCTGATCGCTCTCCGCACCCAACAGATCATCGCCCACGAAACCGGCGTCACCAACACCATCGACCCCGTCGCCGGTTCCTACGCGATCGAAACCTTTACCAACGAAATCGAAACGCGTGCGCAGGAATACCTCGCGAAAATCGACGCGATGGGCGGCATGATCAAAGCCATCGAGGCCGGCTTCGTGCAGACCGAAATTCAACGCGCCGCCTACGATTTCCAGTGCGCCGTCGAAAAGAAAGAACAGGTCATCGTCGGTGTAAACGATTTCATCGCGCAGGACAGCCATCAGATTCCTACTCTGCGCATCGACGCGGAAATCGAGCGCGCTCAGGTGGCCCGTGTCAAAGCGCTCCGGGCGAAACGCGACGCTGCGAAAACAAACGCGGCACTCGCCGAACTCGAGCGCCGCGCCAAAACTCCGGAAAATCTGCTGCCCGCCATCCTGGCCGCCGTCGAGGGTTACGCCACCGTCGGCGAAATCTCCGACGCCCTGCGCCGAGTCTACGGTGAATACCGCGAATCCGTCGTCATTTAGGTGCCTGTACCTGTCCGGCGGCTCACATGCTCATCTGCCGCAGCGCATTGCTGCCTCTTCCCCGCCTCTGTAGTATTCTTGCCGCGAGCACACTTCGATGAAGCTGATTCTCGCTTCTGCCTCGCCTCGCCGGGCGGAGGTTCTCCGCGATGCCGGCATTTCTTTTTCGATGGTCTCTTCCGCCATCGATGAGACTCCCTATCCCGGCGAGACGCCCCAGCAACTCGTGCAGCGCCTCGCCGACGCCAAGGCGGAACTCGTCGCCGCTCGTGCTGTCGGCCCGGCGATCATCATAGCTGCCGACACGGTTGTGGTTCTCGATAGACAGATCCTAGGCAAACCCCGTTCGACGGACGAGGCGCGACGCATGCTCGAACTCTTCTCCGGGCGCACTCATTCCGTTATCACCGGCGTCTCTCTCGTCCGCCTGCCGGAAATGGATCGCCGCCAGTTCATCGAAACCACCCTCGTTCATTTCGCGCCTCTCAGCCGCGATGAAATCTCCCGCTACCTCGCCACCGAGGAGCCCTACGACAAAGCCGGTGCCTACGCCATCCAGGGCCGCGCCGGCCGTTATATTCCTCGCATTGAAGGCTGCTATTTCAATGTGGTCGGCCTTCCCCTCGCTCGCCTCATGGCCGCTCTCCGGGAGCTTGGCTGGACGGAAGATCGCGAATCTCAATAGGTCAGGTCGCCCTTTGAGTCCTGCGGTATTTCCTCGCGGGCGGCAAAAAAAGCGCCCCGATTTCTCGGGGCGCCTCCGTCCTTCGTATTTTCCGAAAACTTACTTCTTCGTCCCGCCCTGCGTCTGACCGTTGTGTTTCTTGTTGTAGATGTTCCTCGACGCAGCGTTCTGTTCCCGGTTGACCTGCTGCTTTTCTCCCGGGGTCAGCTTGCCGCCGTTCGCCGAGCGATCTGCCCTCACCTGCTGGTTGATGTTCTTCTGCTGGTTTTCCAGTTTCGCGGTTTCGCCGGCGGTGAGCTGTCCGCTCTTGATGCCCTGCGCGATGCGGTCCTGCTGGTTCTCACGGCGCTGGTCAACTCGGTTGTTGCCGTAGTGCGCCGTGTTGGCGTTGTGCTTATCCTGGTAAATCTGCTTGGAAAGCTGATTCTGCTGCTGGTTGACCTGTTTCTTCTCGGCTGCGGTAAGCTTCCCGCCGTTCGCTGCGCGGTCGGCACGCGTCTCGCCGTTGATCGCCGCTTCCTTGGTTTCCAGGCTCGCAGTCTCGCCGGCGGTCAACTGCCCGCTCTTCACGCCGTTCGCGATGCGGTCCTGCTGATTTTCCTTGCGCTGCGCAATTGTCGGCTGCTTCGCTGGCGTTGAAGCCGGCGTGCCGGAACTCTGCGTGGAAGAACCGCTCGATGACGAATCCTGCGCGAGCGCCACTGTGCCCAGCAAAAGCACCGTTGCGGGCAACACACTCCACTTCGAGATCTTGATGCTCATGGCCTTTTTTCTCCTTTTTTGTTTCCTCGACGAATTCCCGGGTTGCTACGTAATACCCAAGTCTGGGCAAAAAGTTGCGGCGCCTCTACTGGCCCGAAGTTCAGTTTTTCGATTGCCGCACCCCTTGTCGTTACCTCTTTGGACACACTTCCGGGCTCGTCCCACGCGGCGCTCCCGTGCGCGACGAGCCGCGAACACTCCTTGCACAAAAACAAAAGAGGCCCCAGTTGTACCGGGGCCTCTTTCGATCCTACGAATCTTTTCTCTTTGATTTACTTCTTTTCTTCGGTCGGCTTTTCGCTCGGGGTCTGCGCTGGCGGCGGTGGAGGCGTCTGCGATGTGCCGCTCATCCCTTCCTTGAAGCTGCGAATCCCTTCTCCCAGGCCCTTCATCACCTCGGGAATCCGGCGTCCGCCGAAGAAAATCAGAATAATGGCCAGGACTACCAGCCAGTGAAAAATACTAAATTCACCCATGGGTTACCTCCACGCAGCCCCTGCCTCTCCCGCTCACCCTCAACCTAGCGCACTCTTTCCCGCACAGCAAGCCGAGGCCGCCCCCTGTTGTATCCCCTATAGGATAACACGCTCGTCTCCCGTGCGCCGCGTCAGCCGTTGGCGGTCGAGGTATTCGAGTAACGGGATCGCGTACTTCCGGGTGATCCCGGTCAGCTCCTTGAACGCCGGCACGCCGATCCGCTCGCCCCTGGTCTTCTTGTGGTTCTGCAGCAAATCCGGCAACCTCTCCAGCGCCTCCCGGTGGAAAATGAGTTCCGGCGAAACACGCACGAGCACTTTTTCCCGCAACAGAATCTGCAGAATGTTCTCCGCTCGCCGGCTCTCGATTGCCAGTTGGGCGAGGACCTCTTTCACCGAAGGCACTGCCAGGCCAGCTTTGACAAATGCCTGCTCAATCTGCTCCTTCGCACGCGCTTCTTCCGGCATCAGCGTGATTTCTGTTCCGGGCTTCTTGACGAGTTCTCCCTGCGCGGCCACCTTGTTTTGTTTTGCCAACTCTTCCAGCGCCGCTCGAAACGTTTCGCTCCGGACTCTTCTTCCCAGGCTCGCACGCAACTGTTCCCTGGAAATGCCCGGCAACAGGGGATTTTCTTTGTGAAAAGTCTCCAGACTCGTGAGGAGTCTCCTCAAGACCCCCTGGAACAAAGTTTCGGATAACAACAGCAGAGGTTCCGCGTTCACCACGCGAATCGCTCCCGCCCTTGCCAAATTCTGGGCCGCAGCGTGCACTTCCGGCTCCATCCAGCCTGTTCGCGGAATAATCTCCTCCATCCCCAGTCCAAGGATGTTTCGCTCCACCATCGCGCACAGGATTTCCTCGCGCGATCCGCGCTCCAACGTTTCCAGAAATTTCACGCGATCGCTGTCTTTCCGCGCCGGGCGTCTCGCCAAGGGATCAAGCACTTCTCCGCCACCAATCGTAATCACCGGTGAAAACTGCCGCAGAATGAACCGGTCGCCGCGCACAACAACAACGTCGCCTGCCAATCGCAGCTGCACCAGGGCACGTTCCCCAGGTAGCAGATCCGTCTTCTCATGCAGCAGAACCTCCGCGACGCTCTCGGCGCTTCCAGCGTGAAAATGCACCTTCGCCCGGTGCTTCATCTGTGGTGCGCTCGCCAATGATTCCAGCCGCGCGTCGAGGCGCCGTGTTTTCGCAAACCGTCCCGGAGCAGCAAGCACCATGCCGCGCTGCACTGCGGTGTGTTCGATTCCTGAAAGATTCACCGCTGTCCGTTGTCCGGCCTTGGCTCGGTCGACGGCCTTTCCGCCGGTTTGCACCCCGCGCACGCGCACCAATTTCTTCTCCGGCAGCAGTTCCACTTCATCCCCGGACGCAACCTGCCCGGAGATCAGTGTTCCCGTCACCACCGTCCCAAATCCCTTCACCGCAAAGGAGCGATCAATGGGCAACCGGATATAGCGGTCCGCCCGTTTCTCGGTAATCTTTCGCGCCTCCTCCTGGAGTGCTTGTTTCAACGCCGCCAGTCCGTCCCCCGTCTTCGCACTCACCGCCAGAATCGGTGCTCCCTCGAGGAACGACCCTTTCACAAAGTCTTCGATTTCCAGCCGCACCAGGTCCGCAGTGTCCCGGTCCACCAGGTCGGATTTCGTCAACGCAATTACCCCGCGCTTCACTCCCAATAACCGGCAGATATCAAAATGTTCGCGTGTCTGCGGTTTGACCGACTCATCGGCCGCGATCACCAGCAGCACCAAATCGATTCCGGACGTGCCCGCAAGCATGTTCTTCACAAACCGCTCATGCCCCGGCACGTCGACAAATCCAAACCGCAAATCGCCTTCTTCCATAAACGCGAATCCCAGGTCAATCGTGATCCCGCGCCGTTTCTCTTCTTCCAGGCGGTCTGGATGCGTTCCCGTCAGCGCCTCAATCAATGTGGACTTTCCGTGATCAATGTGCCCGGCCGTGCCGACGATGACGCGCTTGATGGGATTGCTCATACAGGAATAGAGGCTGGAGCTTGCGCTCCGGCATGACTCTTCAAAATTCTCGTGCGTTTAATCCGGGAAGATTGCGCAACCTTCTAACAGAATCTCACAATTTCGCGGCGGCGATTTCCTCCACAATTTCTTGGGCCGCCGCACGGGGATCCGTTGCAGCGAGGATCGGCCGCCCCACCACAATAAAATCCGCTCCGGCTTTGATCGCTTCTCGCGGTGTCGCCGTCCGCGCCTGATCGTCCTTTTTGCTTCCCACGCTCATATCCTTCGGCCGCACCCCGGGCGTCACAATCAGAAACTCCCGGCCGCACGCTTTGCGGATGGCTTTCGCTTCCTGCACGGACGCCACGACGCCATCCACGCCCGCCTCCTGCGCCAGCTTTGCCAGTTTCACCACGCGGAGTTTCGGCGGCCCGCCAATGCCCACCTCGCGAATGGCCTTTTGATCCATGCTCGTCAATACCGTCACCGCCAGGAGCCTCGGCCGGTCCGCGCCCATGGGCACACCGGCGCTCACCGCTTGCGCCGCGGCACGCATCATCGCCGTCCCACCCAGGGCGTGCAAATTGACAAGCTGCACCCCGGGCATCCCTGCGGAAGCAAGCACCGCTCCCGCCACGGTATTCGGTATGTCGTGGAATTTTAGATCGAGAAAGATGCCGGCGCCCAGTTGCGCTACCTGCCTCACGGCTTCCGGCCCGGCACTGGTGAACAGCTGGCTGCCGATCTTGAACATGCCCACAAGATCCGCCACTTGCTTGGCAAACTTTACCGCTGACGCTAAAGAGTCAAAATCGAGGGCTACAATCAGGCTGCTGCGTGGATGGGCGTCAAAGGTCAAGGTTCGGGGACGTGCCCGAAGCTCTTTAGTTCTGACCAGGGTCCGTTCGTGTGCGCTGCGGCGGCAGTTGCATCAGTTCCAGCCGCACCTGACTCACTCCTGAACCGATCAGACCAATCTTCCGGGCTACACGATAGGATACATCAATTTCGCGTCCTTCTTGGTAGGGGCCGCGATCGTTAATACGCGCAACCTCAAATTTCCCGTTGCGCGGGTTCACAATCCTCACCCAGGATCCGAACGGCAGGTTCGGGTGGGCTGCGGTCAATCCTTCCGCGTTGAACCTCTCTCCGTTGGCGGTCTTCTTGCCGTTAAACTCAGGTCCATACCAACTGGCGTTCCCCACCCAGGCCTTGATCGGCCGCAGAGGTGCGCTCAAGTGCGCCACTAGGGGAGCATCCATGGCCGGGGTGATGAGGAACATCAGGAGCACCCAGCGAATAGCGGCCCAAGCAATGAAGAGTGGTCGTCGCATAGTGTGTTCTTTTGGCTACGAAATGCTTAAAAACTATAGCACAAATGCCGCATTATGTCAACCATTTTCGACTAGAAACCTATCTCTTATCCCATTGAAAGATAATGCTTTAACATCACTTAGAGCCTTTGCCAAACCTCCCGCGATCACCTCACTGGCCCTCGGGTCAGCAAAACTGGCCGTTCCGACCTGTACGGCAGGCGCACCCACAGCCATGTAGTCAAGCACGTTCTTCGCCGTCTCCATACCTCCCAGCTCGACCTTGGGGATCTTCACCGCCCGCCCAGCTTCCCAAACCAGACGCAAGGTGATCGGCTTGATGGCTGGGCCGGACAATCCTCCAGTCAGATTCCCTTGGAGCGCCCGACCCGTCCTAACATCTAAAGCCACCGCAGGATACGTGTTCCCAACCGTCAGCGCGTCGGCTCCCCCAGATTCTGCCGCCCGGGCAATTTAGCCCCATGTCCGTAAACAGCGGCATCAACATAACCCACTGCGGCCTCTCGCCAGCCACGTTGTTCGCCGCACCCGCGACTTCTTCCACTAGACTGGGGTTGTTTCCGAGCGGCGTCCCCCCTTTTTTACATTGGTGCAGGAAATATTCCGCTCATCGGCGGAAATCCCTTCTCCTTCCTACGGCCTTCGGATCAACTCGACATACTCCTCCAACCGTACCCGAAGACCTTGACGATCACGTGGGTGTGGTATTTTCGCAACAGCGACAGCTTGTCTCGAAGGAACGCGTCGACCCCAACGTTTTGCAAGCCAACCGCATTCAGCATCCCCGAGGGGGTCTCACACAGCCTGGGGGCTGGGGCACCATCCATGGCCTCATTGGAAATTCCCTTAGTGACGATCCCGCCCAGCCGGTTCAGGTTGACCAAATGGGCAAACTCCACCCCAGATCCAAATGTGCCGCTGGCTGCAATGATGGGATTAGTGAGGCGCAGAGCGCCAACCTGCACAATGAGGTCAACGCGATCAGAGGAACTCACACCGGGCATGAGGATAGCACGAAGCTCGCGCCTCCTCCGCAAAAAATCTAGTGCCGTCCCAACTTACTCTCGCTAACACAAAAGCGGGAGTGGCAGGTCTGGCCCCCACAATGCCCGGATCAAGGATTTCGTCAAAATAAGCTGGAACGGTGCTAGTTGCACCTCCGGGCTTGCGTCACGGCGCGCCTCTGGAGCGCTTCTCCGAGCACGCGCCCGTCGTGCGTCGCCAGGGTCACGCCGGTCAACGCCCCGAGCGTCGGCGCAATGTCCGCCGGGGTAATCGCCTCGAAATACTCGCCCGGCTGAATTCCGAAGCCCATCAAAAGGACGGGCACGCGCTGATCATAGTAATAGGGTGTCCCGTGGCCAGTCCCCGTGTAGTGTTTTGATCCCTCCGCGGAACTGTCTGTCAGCCAGTACGGCGCCTGAAGCACAAACAGGTCTCCACTTCGCCCCGCGAAATAACTCAGCTCTGCGGCCGTACGCGTCTGCGAAATAGTTTTGTTGCCGCTGTTCAATTCTTCCGCACGATAGACTGCCGCCACTCCCGGCGTCTTCAATGCCGCATCGATGAGCGCCTTCATTGCCGCTGGATCCTGCTTCAGTTGCTCGTACGTTCCGTGCGAAAAATACACCTCATTACCCACAATCCGCGCGATCGCCGGTTTCGTGAAATTGAATTCTTCTAGCGCTTTCTCAAGCCGCTGCTTCAAATCCAGCAGGCTCACAACGCCAGCATCAAATCCGGATTGCTGCATGTCGAGCGGAATCGGGGCTACGCCATGATCCGCAGTGAGAGCCACAACGTAGTTCCCGCGGCCCACCTTTTGATCTAAATGGGTGAAGAGCTCTCCCAAATCCTTGTCCAGCCGCACCAGAATGTCTTGTATTTCCCAGCTCCGCGGTCCAAAGATATGGCCTGCGTAATCAAGCGACGAATAGCTGACTCCCAAGAAGTCCGTCGCGCTTCTCTTTCCCAATCCGAGCGAATCCACCGCCGCTTCCCCCATCTTTGTTAAATACACATCCGCAAACGGGCTGGTGGCCCATTGTTCAAAAAAGACCTCGTCCGGCGAGCCGCCATTTCCTCTCCCGCGCAATGCGTGAGGAAACGTCGTTTCCCAACCTTCCACCGTTCCTGCGCCCGGTGCTTTTTCGTCGTACCAGTAGCTGCTTTGTGGCAGAGAAAGCGACCAGGTTTTGCCGTAGTCCTCCGTCACCGGATGTTTTTTCACGAAGTCATCGACAAACGGCATGGTTCCGTAGGCTGATGAGGTCACCCAGGCGCCTGTGCCGGTATCGAACCACGTTGCCGCATCCGCTTTGTGCCCCGCCATCGTAATCGCCGCACGCGCCTTCAAGGAAAAGGTCATGATGCGCGTCGCTCCACCCGTCTGAAACTTCAATTCCTCGGCGTACGACGGCAACCGCATCCGCCACGCCGAATCTCCACCCTTGGCCGTACCATCCGCATACGCCAAGTTCTTCACATCGGGGTCGCTCGTGCACGTCACCATCCTTTGCGCCTCACGATCCCACCATGCGTTGGCTACCATGCCATGGCTCGCCGGAAACGCCCCTGTCGAAATCGTGGCATGCCCCACGCACGTCTCCGTCGCAGCGTAGGGGTACGCCGCGGCGCGGAACCATGCCCCTTCTTCGACCAGCCGCTTCAGCCCGCCGTTCCACTGGCCACGAAACTTGTCCACGTAGTCTGCGCGCATCTGGTCCACGACGATCACCACAACCAGTTTTGGCCGCGTCACGCGAACCGCGCTTTTTGTCACTGCAGGCTTTGCCTTGGGCGCTTGTGCCCACCCAGCCGCTGCAGCCAGCATCAACGCCGCTATTCCCGCCATCCAGCTTCGGTGCATCCCGCGCTGTCCCTTTCTTCCAAAAATCATTGCGTCTTTCCCCCTATTACCCAGCGAAGTCTAACACGCCCTCATCTTCCCTTCGCAAATCCCCTCCTCCGCATGGGCGTGGCTCGTCACACCTATCCTTTCGCCGACTTGTGTTAGCATTACGCCGATATGCGAATTATTGAAAAGCGTCAGTTGATGTCCGCTGCCGAGATCGACCGGACCCTGCAACGCCTTGCCCATCAAATCGTGGAGAAAAGCGGCGGCACCCGGAATCTCGCCCTCATCGGCATCTGCCGTCGTGGAGTTCCCCTCGCCCAGCGCATCGCTCGGGCCATGCGTGGCATCGACGGCGTCGAGGTTCCCGTCGGCACGCTCGATATCACCCTCTACCGCGACGACCTTTCCAAAGTTGCCCCCCAGGCCGTCCTGCAGTCCTCTCACATTGACTTCGGCGTCGACAGCATGGACCTGGTCCTCGTCGACGACGTTCTGTACACGGGCCGCACGATTCGCGCCGCCATGAACGGCCTGTTCGACCTCGGCCGACCCCAGTGCATTTCTCTTTGCGTCCTCATCGACCGCGGCCACCGTGAAATGCCCATCGAGGCCCAGTACGTTGGCCGCACGATCCCGACCAGCCGCACGGAAATCATCGAAGTCCGCCTTCAGGAAATCGACGACGAAGAGCGCGTCGTCCTTGTCGACCGGCTGGACCCCTGACCCCTCTTGAAGGAGATTTTGCCTCCGGGCGCTTCTCCGCGTAAAATATGTTCCAGCCGAGGTGCGGCTCCCCCCTTCGTTTAGAGATGCGCCTCCGCTTCTTACGAGTACAAATGTGAACTACCGCTTCCGCGATTTGCTGGCTATCGAACCGCTCAGCGCAGACGAAATCACTTTTATTCTCGATCAGTCCAAACCGTTTCAGGAAATTCAGCGCAATCCCCTCAAGAAACTCGCCACCCTCCGCGGTAAAACCGTTGTTCTCGCTTTCTTCGAGAATTCTACCCGCACGCGCTTGAGCTTCGGCACCGCCGCCGCGCGCCTTGGCGCGGATACCATGAATCTTCAGGCGGAAGCTTCCAGCATCAAGAAGGGGGAGACTCTACTTGACACCGCCAACAACCTCAATGCGATGAAGCCGGATTGTTTCGTCATGCGCCACTCTTCCTCCGGCGCCGCCGATTTTGTCGCCCGGCATCTGGAAATTCCCGTGGTCAACGCCGGTGATGGCACACACGAGCACCCCTCCCAGGGCCTCCTCGACGCGCTCACAATTCGCGATCGCAAGGGCTCGCTCAACAATTTGAATGTCACCATCCTTGGCGATATCGCGCATTCCCGCGTCGCGCGTTCGAACATTCATCTCCTCGGGAAATTCGGCTGCCGCTTCACGCTCTGCGGCCCCGCCATGTGGGTGCCGCGTGAACTCGAGCACATCGGCCCTCCCGGCACGCCCATCCGCTGCGTTTACCGCGTCGAAGAAGCCCTCGAAGATGCCGACGTCATCATCGTCCTTCGCGTTCAGACCGAGCGACTGCACGAGCCTTCGCTCTCCCAGAACGATTACATCCTTCTCTACCAGCTCAATGCCGAGCGCATGAAACTCGCCAAGCCCGACGCCCTGATCCTGCATCCTGGGCCGATCAATCGCGGTACCGAAATTACTCCCGACGTCGCCGATGGCCCGCGTTCCGCTGTCCTTGAGCAGGTCACCAACGGCGTCTCCGTGCGCATGGCCATTCTCTATCTCCTCATGGTTGGCGCCACGGAGGGCGCTCATCCCGCTCTTGCAGGCAAAACCGTAACAAAACCCAAGGAATCTGCCCATGTTTCTGATTAAGAACGGGCGCGTCCTCGATCCGGCATCCAAGACCGATGCTCCCCGCGACATTCTCCTCGACGGCGAGAGCATCGCCGAAATCGCTCCTGCGGGAAAAATCACTCACGCCAACGGCATGCAAACGTTTGACGCCTCCGGCCTCATCGTTGCGCCCGGCTTCATCGACATGCACGCTCATCTCCGCGAGCCCGGCCAAGAAAACTCCGAAACCATCGAAACCGGCTCGCACGCTGCCGCCCGCGGTGGTTTCACTGCCATCTGCTGCATGCCCAACACCCAGCCCGTCAACGACAACGCCTCCATCACTGGTTTCATCGTTGACCGCGCCAAAGCCTCTGGCCACGTTCGCGTCTGGCCCATCGGCGCCGCCAGCGTTGGCAGTAAAGGCGAGGCGATCGCCGATATCGCAGCGATGCGCGAAGCCGGAATCGTCGCCGTTTCCGACGACGGCAAGCCCATCGCCAGCGCAAAACTCGCTCGCCAAATCATGGATTATTGCCGCTCCCTCGATGTCCCGGTGATCGAGCACGCCGAGGATGTTTCCCTCGCCGCGGGCGCGGTCATGCGCGAAGGCATTGCTTCCACGCGTCTTGGTCTTCCCGGCATGCCCGCAGCCGCCGAATCCGTTTGCGTCGCTCGCGACGTCCAGCTCGCCGAACTGACCGGGGCTCGCCTGCACATCGCCCACCTCTCCGCCAAGTCTTCCCTCGCGCAAGTGCGGCTCGCCAAACAGAATGGGCTTCGCGTCAGTTGCGAAGCCACACCCCATCACTTCACTCTCATCGATGAGGACGTGACCTACGACTCGCGCTACAAAATGAATCCCCCGCTTGCCTCGCGCGAGGACCGCGAAGCTCTGCTCGAGGGGCTCGCCGATGGCACTGTCGATGCCATCGCCACCGACCACGCTCCTCACGAGCCGGCTATTAAGGATGTTGAGTTCGACAAAGCTCCTTTCGGCATCCTTGGCTTCGAGACGGCTCTCGCTCTCGCCCTCGAACAGCTCGTCCACTCCAGCCGCATCACGCTCATGCGCATGGTCGAACTCTTCACCACCGGCCCGGCACGCGTTCTGGGCAAGGATCGAAAGTTGGCTGTCGGCGAGCCCGCTGACGTTACGATTTTTTCGCTTGATCGCCCTTGGACCTATGACGTCAAGGAATCCGCCAGCAAATCGCGCAATTCCCCTTTTGATGGCCGTTCCTTCAAGGGCGGTCCCGTCGCCACCATCGTCGCGGGCAAAATCGTTTACAAGCTTTAGGTCTTGGTGGGCTTACACAACGCATATCTCTGTGGCCTCTGCCGTATTCCTGCATCTTCCGGCGGTGCCTATTCGCAAATAACTATCTCGCCGCATGTCTGCATTCCTGGAGTTGTCCCTAGTTAAAATATAACTAGGTACCGCGCCATGCGTTTTCTTCCACCAATCCGCCTTGTCCTGCTCTGCCTGGCACTATTGGCGTTCTCTTTTCCGTCCCGGGCGCAGACCGAGCAAATCCTCGATTTTCACAGCGACATTACGCTCCAGGACGATTCTTCCCTCCAAATCACAGAGACCATCACTGTAATGGCCGCTGGCCGCCAGATTCGCCACGGAATCTTTCGCGAATTCCCCACGGCCTATCGCGACACTTTCAACAATCACTACCTCGTCGGCTTCCAAATGCTCGCAGCCACCCTTGATTCCGCCGATGAGCCCTTTCGTGTCGAAAACTACGCCAATGGCAAGCGCATCTACCTCGGCAGTCCCAACGCCATGGTTCCCCCTGGGCGTCACGTCTACACGCTCTCTTACACCACCAACCGCCAGCTCGGCTTCTTCAAGGACCACGACGAACTTTTCTGGAATGTCACCGGCCTCGGCTGGAGCTTTCCCATCCAGCACGCTTCGGCCACAGTTCATCTACCGTTGGCCGTTCCTCCTGGTGATGTGAAACTCTCCGGCTTCACCGGTCCCCAAGGCTCTCGGGAATCGCAACTCACCTCTGCAAGCGAAGATTCGGGTTTTCAGTTCGCCGCGACCCGCCCGCTCCACCCCCACGAAGGTCTCTCTATCCTTTTAATGTGGCCGAAAGGGTATTTCACTGAGCCCACCTCACCCGAAAAAATCGAATTCTTTTTCCGGGACAATCGCGACGCACTCGTCCTCGCCAGCGGTTTTCTTGTCCTACTTCTCTATTATCTGATTGCCTGGTCTGCCGTCGGCCGTGCTCCGGCTCGCGGCGTCATCATGGCTCTGTATGAGCCTCCGCAGGATCTCTCGCCCGCGGCCATGCGCTATCTCCTTCGCATGGGCTTCGACAATAAAACATTTACCGCCGCCATCCTGGACATGGCCGTCCGTGGCTTCCTCACCATCAAGGAGCAGGCGGGTTCGTATACTCTCCACAAGACAGGTAAGGACTTTCACGTTCTCTCTCCAGACGAACAGCAAGTCGAGGCGGAACTTTTTGACGGCCGCTTCGAGCTTCGGCTTCACCGGGAAAATCACGAGACCATTCGCGCCGGCATCCTCGCACTGCAGAAGTGGCTGAAGGCGGCCGAAACCAAAACTTATTTCGTTACCAATTCCCGCTATCTCATCGCCCCCATCATTCTTTCGATTGTCATCGTGTTCGCTTATCTGTTGGGACTAGGCCAATCGATTGTATTCATCGGCGCATTTCTCAGCCTTTGGCTCACGATTTGGAGCATCGGGGTCTACGCAATCCTGACCAACGTCTACATCACGTGGCGCACCGTTCTTCGTTCCCGTTCTTCGGTTACGCAGGAAGTCGTCGGTGTGGGAAAAGCCTTGTTCTCCAGCCTTTTCGCGATTCCTTTCTTGCTCGGCGAAGTAATGGGCTTCTTCATCCTTTTTAAGTCCACTTCGCTTTCTCTAGTCCTCTTTGTGGCGGCCTCGGGATGCCTCCACGTCCTTTTCCTTCACCTCATGAAAGCGCCTACCGTTGCCGGCCGCCGCCTCATGGACCAGGTCGAAGGATTTAAGATGTTTCTCGGCGCCGTCGATGGGAATCGCCTCAACCAAGCCGCGCCTCCTCAGCAGACACCCCAGGTATTCGAGAAATTTCTCCCTTACGCCTTGGCACTGGACGTAGAACAGGACTGGGCCGAGAAATTCTCCGGCATCCTCGCCAGTGCAGCCACCGCTCCGGGCAGTTCCGCGCCTGCCTATGCGCCTTCGTTTTATTCGGGTTCTTCCTGGAATGGCTTCACCGGAACAAACTTCGCGTCTTCGTTCAGCAACTCGCTCACTTCCGCCATTGCTTCTTCAGGGTCGACGCCTGGTTCCGGCGGTGGTGGGGGGAGTGGAGGTTCGGGAGGAGGAGGTGGCGGCGGAGGTGGAGGTGGTTGGTAGAGCGGCCTGGCGCGTCCCTTATCGCGTCGCTATTCGTTGTACCCGAAAGGGGTCGCCTCGCGGCCACATCACCTTGTTTTTGGTCTTACAGTACGGGCAAATCGCTGTCCTCTCGACTTCCTTTCCCAGCCTTGTGGATCCCACTGCACGCATTCCACGCTGACATTTTCCGCATCGAAAGATTTTCTGCATAATCCCTCCTTGCCAGACCTGGCCAGCTTGGAGGTCCCCTCCAGACCTGATACTCCTTTCTAGTGCGCCGCCGGCTCCGCCGCCGGATGCAATCCATGTTGCGGCAATTCGTGCGTCCCGCGCGCCAACGGCTCGATCTTCATCCGGTAAAAATGGTCCAGTGGCAGGCGGCCCTTACCCACCGGATAAGCCTTCTCAATCGCTTTCATCACGTACGCTTTCGCCAAGGTCGCGGCTTCCACCAGACCTCTTCCCTCCGCCAACTGCGCTGTAAGCGCCGCTGCAAAGGTGCAGCCGGTTCCGTGCGTGTTCTCGATCTTCACCTTATCGCCGCTGAGCAGGTGCATCTCCTTGCCGTCGAAGACCACGTCGATGGCTCTCTCCATGTGCCCACCCTTCACAATCACGGCCTTTGCTCCCATCTCCACAAGCCTTCGCGCGGCTGCTTCCATGTCGTTCACGTCCTTGATGATGATCCCGGTCAGAGTCTCCGCTTCCAGAATATTGGGTGTGATCACGCTGGAGCGCTTCAGCAGCTCCTTGGCCAGGTACTCCAATCCCTTGGCATCCAACAGCTCCGAATCGCTCGACGATTTCATCACCGGGTCATGCACCACATGGGCAAACTTGTGCGCATCCAGAAACTCTCCCACCACCACGGCGTTCTCGCGATTCCCCAGCATCCCGACTTTCACCGCTGTGATTTCGCTGTCCTTCGCCAGCACTTGCAGTTGTTCCCGCAATTCCGCGCTTGGCGTGTTGTGCACCGCCTCCACTCCCTGCGTGTTCTGCACCGTCAGCGACGTGATTGCGGCCATTCCGTAGCACCCGTGCGCCGCAAAGGTCTTCAGGTCCGCCGCTACGCCGGCGCCACAGCTTGGATCGAATCCCGCAATTGTCAAAAGAATAGGGGGTGCGGTGATTCCATGTGCATGAAGATGGCTCATGATTGTCTGTCTTCCGCCTCGTACCGCGAAGAAAATAGCCGGTCACGCTTCGCCGGTGCGAATTCTTTCCGCTCGCACCGGAAAACGCCCGGCACCTGCGAATGTACGCGCGCGGTTTCTACTTCGCAACTAAATTTTTAATCGAAGAGATTCTCTATTGGGTTTTCTTGCTGAAAACAGCCAGTGAGCAAAATCCTGTTACTCCGAAACCGCCTTTGGAGCGGGGCTTCCGAATCACAGAGGGGAACCGCCTCCTTGCTGTCGTTCACAGATTACGGGAACAAGCCGCGGACTAGCGTCGCTTCCGCGACCCGGCCCACCGCGACCGTCATTGCCGCCGTGCGGGGCGGCACGTGGTGCTTCCGCATGGCTTCCAGCATATCGTGCAACGCGCGCACCATGATCTTCTGCAGCCGCACGTTCACTTCGTGGGAATCCCACAGCAGCCCTTCCTGGTTCTGCACCCACTCGAAGTAGCTCACCGTGACTCCGCCCGCGTTTGCCAGAATATCCGGCAGCACGGTGATCCCGCGCCGGGCGAGAATTTCATCCGCATTCGGAGTCGTCGGCCCGTTCGCGGCTTCCGCCACGATCCGTGCCTTCACCGATTCCGCATTCTGCAGCGTAATCATATTTTCCAGCGCCGCTGGAATCAGGATGTCGCACTTCATGGTCAGCAAATCTTCATTCGAAATCCGCGAAGCTCCCGGCATGCCTACAACCGTGCCGGAGCGTTCCTTGTAGCGAATCGCCTTGATCGGGTCGATGCCGCGCGAATTCGTCACTCCTCCGCGCGTATCACTCAGCGCGATGATTTTCGCCTTCTTATCCGCCAGCAGCCGCGCTGCCGTCGCTCCCGCATTGCCAAAGCCCTGAACCGCCACCGTCGCGCCGCGCAGCGAAATCTTCTTCATCCTGCAGGCTTCCTCGACGACGTACACCAAACCTTGTGCCGTGGCCTCCGCCCGGCCTAGCGATCCGCCAATCGAAATCGGCTTGCCCGTCACCACGCCCGGCACCGTGTGGCCCACCATCATGGAGTAGGTATCCATGATCCACGCCATGGTTTGGGCGTCGGTGTACACGTCCGGAGCCGGAATGTCCTGATCTGGCCCAATGAACGGCAAAATCTCGCTCGCGTACCGCCGTGTCAGCCGTTCCAGCTCGCTCTTCGACATCCGTTTCGGGTCGCAGATCACGCCGCCCTTCGCTCCCCCGAATGGCACATTCACCACCGCTGTCTTCCAGGTCATCCACGCGGCCAGGGCCTTGACTTCATCCAACGTGACATTCGGGTGGAACCGGATTCCCCCCTTGCCTGGGCCCCGCGCAATGTTGTGCTGTACGCGGAAGCCGGTAAGTACCTTCACCTGCCCGTTGTCCATCTTCGTGGGCAGCGACACTTCCAGAATGCGCTTCGGCGTGCGCAGCACCTGGCGCAAGCCGGGGTCCAGCTTTAGGACTTCCGCGGCGATATCGAACTGAATCTGCGCGATGCGAAAGGGATTCAGTTCCTCCCGCGGCGCGATCCGGGGCACCATGGGAGGAGCATTCACCGTGCGGCTGGGTACTGGGGGTTTTGCGACCGTGGCCATTCGCTTCGGTCCTTTCCTTTGCGCTGAATCTCTTTACCTGCGTCGAACCAAGTCCAACTTCATTTCTCCAAGCTCTTACAAACCGGCCGCATTAAGCGCTCGCGGAAATTTCCCGCGCTGCGCTCAAATACTTGTCCCGGCACTCCGCGGAACAGAAGTGCAGGATTTCTCTGTCCTGTTTCAGCGGGTGCGACAGCCCTTCGGCCACATGCATTCCGCACATGGGATCGCGCACCAGTTTCTGGGTCACGGCGTCGTTCTGCACATCCACATACGGTTTCGCCCCGACGTCACCGCTCAACATCTTGCCGACAATTCGGCGCAGAATGGCCACGGTCCAGGAAACCACCAGAAGCCAGAACAAGTACCTCAAGATGCGAGCAATAAATGTCATTGTTAGGTCTTCAACGCAGCCAGCATCCGACACTGCCGTTTTGTCCCTTTGGCAGCGTTGAGCCGAGTGTATTCAGCGCCTTGCGGGGAGTCAAACGAAAAGCTGTAATTTCAAGAGCTTGCGCGGCGAATCGGTTCTCCGTTCCGGGTGTGCCGCACCGGTATCACATAGATAACTGTCACATTATAAATGACTTAGAATCAGCATAGCTTTCAGCTATCGAGGGGCGTCATCCTCCCGCTGGAATCCGATCAATCCCCATATACGGTCGCAGCACTTCTGGGAGGAGGATCGATCCATCGGCTTGTTGGTAGTTCTCCACGATGGCAATCCACGTGCGCCCCACCGCCAGCCCGGAGCCATTCAAGGTATGAACAAATTCGCTTTTGCCTCCGCCTTTCGGCTTAAACCGAATTCCCGCGCGCCGCGCCTGGAACGCTTCACAATTCGAGCACGATGAAATTTCGCGGAATTCTTTGCTTGACGGTAACCACACTTCCAAGTCGTACGTTTTCGCCGAAGCAAACCCCATATCGCCGGTGCACAGCAACACGGTCCGGTAGTGCAACCCCAGCTTCTGCAGGATCGATTCCGCGTCCCGTACAAGTGCTTCGTGCTCTTCGTAGCTTTCGTCGGGATGCGTAAACTTGAAAAGTTCCACTTTCTGAAACTGGTGTTGCCGGAGGATTCCTCGCGTATCTTTCCCCGCCGCGCCCGCTTCCGAGCGAAAACAAGAAGTCCACGCGGTCACGCAAATGGGCAACTGCTCCTCTGCCAGCGTCGCATCCCGGTACAGATTGTGCAGTTCCACTTCTGATGTCGGCGTCAACCAGAAATCCGTGTCCTGTATCTTAAAAAGGTCCGCCTCAAATTTCGGCAACTGCCCGGCGCCAACCAACGACGCCGTATTCACCAAGAACGGCGGCAGAATCTCCAGATATCCGTGCTCGCGGGTGTGCACGTCCAGAAAGAAATTCGCCAGCGCCCGCTCCAGCCGCGCGCCGCAACCCTTATAAAGGGCAAACCGCGCTCCGGTGATCCGCGCCGCCGCTTCCAGGTCCAGAATTCCCGCTTTTTCGCCCACTTCCCAGTGTGGCTTCGGCTGAAAATCGAATTTCGGCGCGGTTCCCCACCTCCGCACTTCCTGATTTCCCTCCGCGCCTGTTCCGGAAGGCACGCTCTTGTGCGGACTGTTGGGAATACCCAACAGCAGCATGCGCTGCAGTTCATCCATTCCTGCGATCTTTTCGTCTGCATCTTTGATTAACTGCGAGAGTTTCTTCATTTCCGCCAGCAGCGCGTCGGCGTTCTCTTTCGCTTTTTTCAGCCGTGCGATTTCGTCACCGGCCTTGTTGCGCTGGGCCTTTCGCTGCTCGTTTTCGGTTATCAACTCCCGCCGCTTTTTATCGAGCTCGCGAAAGCCGTCGAAATCCAGCGTCATGTTGCGCTTCTTCGCCATCTCGGCGAATTCATCCAGATGATCACGGAAATAGCTCAGGTCATGCATGGTTCTAGTGCCGTTCCAATTAGTTCAGACAAATCCCCTCGAAAATGCTTTGTCACTTTTCGCGTTTAGTTCTTAAACCGTCCTTTGGCCCAAAGAGTTGGGACGGCACTAGAAGCATAACGTAGGCCAGCCAGTGGCACCAAGCACAGACCCCTTGCTTGACCATAGCTCCTCACACTCGATCGCTCTCCCGCAACACGTAACGCTGACAGGTACGGAAGTGCCAGTGCGGAGTACTGCTTCGGATGAACCTTCCTACCTAGTGACCTTCCCAGCCGCTTGCCGCAAAATCTTCTACGTTGTTGGAAGTTCGGTTCGGCTTCCGGAGTGGCGGAATGATCGTGATGATCTGCTTCCTGTGTGTTGTTCTGCTGCTGGCGAGCGCAGTCGAACAACCTGCCGCTCTTGAGAAGGATTGAGCTTCCGAAGTTAGTCCCTCCATCCCCCACGCCAGAGCGGCCGGCACCCCCACCGGCCGCTCACTATTTTCGCTACCGCCTAATCCGAGCGATTACCTGGGAAGAGAGGAACCAATCTTCACCCCCCAAGGGCGGGAACTTTGCGCATGCTGGCTGGGAGGGAATTGATGGGGCCAAAATAAAAAGGGGGCCGGTGCAAGCCCCCTTGTAACACTCTGACCCCCCCAATAACCGGAACTCAGTCGAGGTTAAGTTCCAGCCACCCCGGGAAGCCAATCTCATGAATTGCTCAAAACAGTTTGCACGCCGTCTGCCAAGGTGTGTGCAAACTATTTGCATTCATACATCTCACTGAAAAACAATGGTTTATCCATAAGCCCACGGCGATGGCAATATTAGCAACTCGCGGGAATCTACAGAATCCCACAGACTTCTCCAGGTTCCTACAGGGTCCAGAACTGTCCTACCCAGCCTTCTGGGTACCGCCCCATTCGGCACTACGCGCAATCACGGTATTGTAATCCCGTATTTTCCTGTGCTCTTCCATTGCTCAGTGTTTCCTTCTTACGCCCCAATCGTGCTTCGCAGGGCATCGGCAATCGACTTGGAATATCGATCGACGTCCACTTGATGTTCCGCTTCCACCATCACGCGCGCCAGCGGCTCCGTCCCGGAATAGCGCAACACCACGCGTCCGTTTTCGCCTAACGTTGCTTGCGCTTCGGCGAGCGCCCTCGCCACCTCGGGGAGGGAATCGAGCGGCGGTTTCGCTTTCACTTTCACATTCACAATCACTTGCGGATAGTCCTTCAGTCCTTCCACCAAGGATTCCAGCGAGCCCTTCAGGGAAACCAGCGACGCGATCTTCACCGCCGTCAGCAGCCCGTCCCCTGCTGGACTGTCGTCCAGAAAAATGATGTGTCCCGATTGCTCGCCGCCCAGATTATTGCCGGATTTCAACATCTCTTCGAGCACGTACCGGTCGCCGACCGCCGCACGCGCGAGCGAAACTCCTTCTCGCGCCAGTGCGCGTTCCAGCCCCAGGTTAGACATGGAGGTCGCCACCACTCGTTGGTTCTTCAATGTCCTTTGAGATTTCAGATCGCGCGCCACCGCCAGCAATACCCCGTCACCATTCACAATCCGTCCGCTGCCACAGACGAATAACGCGCGGTCCGCGTCCCCATCAAATGCCACACCGAGTTTCGCCGCTTCTTTCCTCACACGCTCTTGCAGCCCCTCCAGGTGCAGCGATCCACAACCCGCATTGATGTTGCGTCCGTCCGGGTTCACTGCCATGGCCACCACGTCCGCACCCAACGACCTGAACAGCTCCGGTCCGAGCTGATAGGCCGCTCCATTCGCGCAGTCCAGCACCATCCGGAATCCCGAAAGCTTCGCGCCTGGCAATACGCGGCTCCGCAGGAATTCCAAATACTCCGTGTGCAGCGCTTGATTCGCTTCCAACGCGGGGCGTTGCGCGGGCATGGTTTGGCCCCGCAACCGCAGAATTTCCGCTTCAATCTTTTCTTCTTCCGCATCGGGAAATTTCATTCCCGCGTGGGAAAACAACTTCACTCCATTGTCGTGATAGGGATTGTGCGACGCGGATATGACCACCCCGGCCTGGTAGTCGTTCTGACGCACCAGGCAAGCGACCCCTGGCGTGGTAATCACGCCTGCAAACTCAACGGTCGCGCCCGCTTTTTGCAGCCCCGCCGCCAGTAGCCCCGCGATATGCGGCCCAGATTCCCGCGTATCCATTCCTATCAGGACGTGCGCCGAACCCTGTTCCCGCCGCAAATATTCACCCAGCCCTAGGCCCGTGGCATACAGCGTTGGATCGTCGAGTGGAGGCGTGCCGGGAATTCCACGAATTCCATCAGTACCGAATAGTTCTTTAGCCATAAGTGTTATTGAGCCAGCGGAGCGTGCGACCTGAGGCAGTTTAACACACGCCTGCAACCGTTCTTCGCACCCTCCGATTGCGCATGACTCGCTCTCATTCGACTTTTCCTCTCGGAGATACCCCTTTATTAACGACGCATGACACCGTTGCGCCCTTGTCCCGCAATGCCCTTGAGTATGCTACCGTGTTCACCCGAGGGGTGTAGCTTGTCCACTACGGAAGTGCGGCCGACGGTTCTTCGTGTTTCTGGCACGGCCTCCAGCCTGCGGATTCTTGCCGGTGCCGTTATCCTCCTCTTTTTCTATTACGCTGCCGGCGTTGTCATCACGTTGCTTCTTTCTGTCCTGCTGGCTTACTTCCTGGATCCCGCTGTCGAGTTTCTGGAACGGCTCCATATCCCGCGAACCATCGGCGCTCTTATCATGGTCCTTCTATTGATTTCTGTGATTGGTGCCGTTGGTTACGGGTTGTGGGTGCGCGGTTCCGATTTCGCCGCCAATTGGCCCAAATACCGCGATATCCTTCGCGAGGCTACGGGCGCCGTTCAGGGCAAACTCAGCGGCCTCGAAGGCGGCGTCAGCGACCTGACCACCCCCACCGGAGCGCCCAAGCCCGTCGCACCCGCCGCCGACTCAGGCATGGTCCACAATCTCTTCCTTCGCGGCATCGGCTCCCTCTACGCCTTGGTCCTCGAAGGCACGTTCGTGCCTTTCCTCGTATTCTTCATGCTCGCGGGAAAACGCGAAGCCTGGCACTCCACGCTGCAACTCTTCCCGGTCTCCCGCCGGACCCAGGTGAAAGAAACTCTCGATGATCTGCGCGACGTCTTGCGCGACTATCTCATTGGCATGAGTATCGTTACGCTTGTCGTCATCGCCTGCAGCAGCCTTTTCTTTTTGGCTCTCGGGCTTGACTATCCTGTCCTTGGTGGTATCGCTTCCGGCTTCTTCAACATGGTCCCCTATATTGGTGCGGTCCTCGCCTGGTTGCCGGGTTTCTTGCTTGCTGTCTTGAAGTGGAAGGCCGTCAGCCACTTCGGGGTCATCGCCCTTGTTCTGACTGGCATTCACGTCGTGGCGCAAAACCTCATCGCTCCGCAACTCGTTGGCCGACAGGTTCAGCTCAACGCCGTGGCCATCACCATCTCCTTGCTCTTCTGGGGATGGGTCTGGGGCGGCATGGGTCTCATCCTCGCCATCCCCATCACTGCCGCTCTCCGCGTCGTCTGCGACCACACCGAATCCTGGAAGCCCGTGGCGCGCTGGCTCAGCGCCTGAAGCTCAAACTCTCTTGCACCATTCAAGGAGCATCCCATGAAGAGATTCTGTTTCAGCTCCTCCAGATTCCTCTTCCTGTTCTTCTCTTTTTTTTTCGGAGCCACCTCTGTGTGGGCGTGGGGTTGTAAGGGTCATCAGACTGTGGCTTTCATCGCCGAAAAACATCTCACTCCTCAGGCCCGCCTGTTAGTCGATAAGCTGCTCTCGGAAAATCCCGTCGATCCTCAACTCAAACGCTATTGCGGCAACGCCACACGCGACCTGTTGGCGGACGCTTCCACCTGGCCCGACGATGTCCGCGACGATCTCAAGAACGGTGCCTGGCACTACATTGACATCCCTCGCGGCACCCCGCGGGGCCCGCTCGAACCATTCTGTGGAGCCGATGGCTGTGTCACCAAAGCGATTGCCGATCAACTCGCGATTCTTAAGGACAAGAACAACGACCCTCGCAAGCGCGCCGATGCCGTGCGCTACCTCATTCATTTTGTCGGCGACCTCCACATGCCCCTGCACGCTTCGACCAATAACGACGAAGGCGGCAATTGCGTTCCTGTCCGCTACTTCCGCCGCCATCCGCATGAAAACCACAATTCCTTCACACCCAACCTTCACGCCCTATGGGACACCGCCATTCTCGAACGCGACATGGAGGGCGCCGAGCCTCCCGAGTATGCGGATTTTCTCTCGGAGGTTTTTTCCTCGGAGTTTCCCAAATGGCAAGCTGCGGGAATTCATGTGGACGATTGGGCCTGGGAGAGTCGCGACCTGGCCGATTCGGTTGCCTATGGCGCGCTAGCCCCCAGAGTCCCGGTGGAAGCCCCAGTTCCCGTCCACTCCTGCACCGATGCCAACAACATCGGCGAACGCATGCTGCGCCTGCATCTCTTCGCCGGACAGAACTACCAAGAAGTCGCCGCTCTGGTCATCCAGAAGCGCCTCGCACAAGCGGGCGTGCGCCTCGCAATGATCCTCAACGACGCCGCCAATTCCGCGCCGCCTTCGAACTAAGGCGTCTTTGCTGTGTCGCTTCCTGTCCCTGCTGCACCCATTGACTTGATGAAGCTCACCAGTTGCCATCGCTGCGGATCCGGCAGCTTGGACCACACCGGCATTCTCTTGCGGACCACGCCGTTTGCCAAGATCCAGAAAATCGCTCCCGGCGCTGCATTCTGCACTTCCTCGGTCCTCAGACTAGGCGCCTTTCTACCACCCATCCCTGCTTTCCCGTGGCACTCCTCGCAGTGTTCCTCAAACAATACTCTTCCCGCCGCCGCCGCATCCGGATCGTTTGCCAATGGATTTTTCATCCGTTTGTTTTTATCCGGAACTTTTTCAAGCTCGGTGTACACCGATTCCTTTGGCTTGCTCGCGTCTTGCGCCCTCAGCGCCAGAGTCGCAAATGCCAAGAAACTGATCGCCAAAAACGTCGTTATTCTCATCACTCCCGCCCTTTGAATAGGCTACCGGCCATCCTTCCAAATCCCGGAATTTCGTAGGAGACTCCCCAGCGCAACAAAAACCGATGACTCTGGTCATTCAATCCGAAGGTCGGCTCGACTCTGAATGTCCACCCGGACGGAAGATTCCAGGCCAGCCCCGGCGCCAAGTAATGGGAAGTGTCGTGCAATCCGAAGCTATATCGATCTCCCAATCCTCCATACATCTCTACGCCCGCAATAAAGTGTTGCCCGCAGAAGTTGCATCGGTGCGCCGCACCCTTCAGGGCCAGTGGCCGGCTCGCCCCGAGGGCGTATCCAAATTCCCAGGGATGGTTGCTCAGATTTTTCGCCGCAATGGTGTTCTGCGTAAAATTCCAGCCTTTGTAGTTCCTCGAGAGGATCAGCTTGAACTCCAGTTCGCGCGCCTTCTCCTGCCTCGCCACTCCGTTGGGAACCAGGTAGTCCGATTCCACGTCATGTCCCTCCACCTCTTTCATAATCTTGTCCGCCTCATTCACATTCTCGAATTCCACGTAAAGGACGGGGTTGATAAAATGTTCGTCCTTCAAAGGGCGAACACGGTTCTCCAAGCGGTAGCCGGTGAAAATCGTGCTTTCTCCAAATGTGGTCTGTCCATCTAGATAGAATTCCGTCGTCCACCACGCCGTGGCTCCATATTCGAACTCGCTCCAGAAGGCGTGATAGTTTGGCCCGCCTCGCTGCGTCCCCAAAGTCGAAAAATATTCGATCTCCAGGCTGCCTGGTTCCTCCAAGTTATGGTCGTAGGCCACGATGTAGGGATTTTCCTGGGCTCGCGCTGGGCGGGCCATCGGTGAAAATGTCAACAGGGTTAAAAGGACGTACGAAAACCGTAGGGACAACAAAAAGAGCCAGTTAAGTTCGGATAGCCGCATCAAATCAGACTAACTAAGTCTGATATTGATTGCAAATAGTTTGCAAGTATAAGCCGTTACTTCTTCGCGTCCTCCCCTCATTCTTTCCCTTTCTCTTCTCCCCCCCAGTGCTATCCTGCTCTGGAGCATTTGCTTGCTCTTTCATGCTTCCGCCTGAAAGGCTTACTCCTCTTGCCCTCAGGTCTTTTTTCACACATTCCCGGTTGCGCCTTCCCCGTTCCGTTTCAGTGCTGGTCGGTTTGCGGGCAACTTCCCGCGGAGAAGCGCGGCATTTTGACGAGTGATTCAATTCTTGAGGTTCTGCTCTCGAATTGCGAGGAGGCGGTCGTCTGCTTCCAGCTCGATGGAACGATCCTGCTCTGGAACTCCGCGGCGGAGCGGCTGTACGGCTACACGGAGACCGAGATCATCGGCAAGCATGCCTCTCTGCTCCTTCCTCTCGACGAACTCCCCGCTTTTCTGGAAATTTTGCATGATCCGCTCCTCTCCGAAGCGCGTAGCTCCGAAACCACATGGAGGAGGAACAAGTCCAGCCTGCGCGTGCCCGTCCAACTCCAGCGTTCTCTCATCCGCAGCCAGAACGGCGAAATTTATGGCATCCTCGAAAGGGCCACTCCGCTTTCCTGCCAATCCGCGCGTTTCTCCGTCGAAGCCCATCTTCGTCTTCTTGCGGAGCAGTTGCCTGTGGTCTTCTGGACCACCGATCAGCGCCTCCGCATCACGTCTCATTGGGGTCCCGGCTTTCCAGGCCGGCGCAGCGCACAGTCCACAGTGATTGGCCAGAGCGCCAACGATTACTTTCGCTGCCCGCAATCCGAACAAACTCCGATCAAGCAGCACTCAGATGCCCTGCTCGGAATTGCCTCGCGTTTCGAATTCAAGCGCCGCAATCGCATCTTCGACGTGACGCTTGAACCTTTCCGCGACGCGCAAAATGCCATCATCGGCTGCCTCGGCCTCGCGGTCGATATCTCCGAGCGCAAAAAGTCCGAGGAGGAGATCCGCTACCAGGCTACGCACGACGGTCTGACTGGCCTCGCCACCTACCGCGAATTTTTCCATTCCCTCGAACGGGAACTTCTGCGCGCTGCGCGCACGCAACGTCCCTTCGCCCTGCTGCTTCTTGATCTTGACGATCTCAAGGGCATCAACGATCACCTCGGCCATCTTGCCGGCAATCGTGCCCTCAAGCGCCTCGCCCGCGTCCTGAAAGAAAATTGCCGCGCCAGTGACCTTGCTGCCCGCTTTGGCGGCGACGAATTTGCCGTGCTCCTCATCGACTCCGACGCCGCCATGGCAGAGCAGGTTGCCGACCGCGCGCGAATTTGCCTTCGTGAGCAGCCGCAACTCCCGCTCCTCAGTGTGAGCATCGGCCTGGCGGTCTATCCCCGGGACGCTTGCTCCGCTCAGGATCTGTTCGAAATTGCCGACAAGCGTCTCTACCACAGCAAGAAGTCTTCCCGCCTGCAGTTGCTCTCGCGGACCGGTGAATCCGCCTTGGAACGCGCACGCTAGTCCCATTCCAGCTTGTTCGAGCGTATCCCTTCGCGAATGCTCATCCCGTGTTCGCGTCAGATCCTTGGACCGCCATTTGGCCCAGAGAGTTGGAACGGCACTAGCCCATTGCTGTTCTTTTGCTTCGGTTCATCCGCGGTCTTGCCTGCCGGTGTAAGATACGGTCCGCGATTACAAAATGCCGGACCTCATTCAACCGTTCCGCTGGAGGCCTTCATGAGCAGCCAGGCGAGCATCCTCGCTCTCCTTAACGAAGCATTCTCCAAAAAAACCTGGCATGGACCAAACCTGTGGCAGTCCCTCAAGGGTGTCAACGCAAAGCAAGCCGCCTGGCGTCCGGCACCGGGCCGCCACAACATCTGGGAACTGACCCTTCACGCTGCCTACTGGAAATACGCCGTGCGCCGCAGGCTCGAAGGCGCCAAGCGTGGTTCTTTTATTTTGGAGGGAAGCAACTTTTTCATGCGTCCGGAGAAGGAAAAAACCACCGAAGCCGCGTGGCGCGCCGATCGCGCCATTCTCGAAAACGAACATCGTGCTTTGTTCCACGCGATTCGCAAGGCGCTCGCATCGCGGCACGTCAAAAAACATCTTCGCATGCTCTACGGCGTCGCCTTCCATGACGTCTATCATGCCGGCCAGATTCGCCTTCTTCGCCGTCTTCAGGAGCGCTGAGCGATTCCCGTCATTTTGTTTCTCTCAGCGCTCGCGCAAGTCCTGCGCCATTTTCGCCACATCGGCGGCATCCTGAAACAACCGGATGGCTGCAATCCCCGCGGCTCCAGCCGACTCGCATTCTCGCGCATTCTCCATCGTGATTCCGCCGATCGCGATGACCGGTACCGACACGCCCTGGCATGCTTCTGCGAGCCGCTTCAGCCCTTGCGGTGGGCCAAACGTAACCTTGGAAGGCGTCTCGTACACCGGCCCGAAAATCACGTAATCCCCACCATTCCTTTCTGCCGCCCGTGCTGATTCGACAGAGTGAGTCGACACCCCCACCAGAAAAGCACTGGCGAATTTCCGTTCTCTCACCAATCGCTTTGCTTCTTCCACTGGCAAGCTCTGTTCCCCCAGATGCACGCCCCCCGCACCCACGGCGAGTGCCACGTCCAGCCGGTCATTGACTAATATCCGGCAGGAGCGGGGAAGCCGCCGCAACGCTTCGCTGACCAGGGCAGCCAGCTCGCGCCCGGACAAATCTCTTTCCCGTATCTGAATCCAGTCCACCCCTGCTCGCGCGGCATTCTCTATCTTCTCCAGCAATAAACGGATCTGTTCTTCGGCGGACCCGGCCAGCGCTTTCCGGTCCGTCACATAGCACAACGTCATCTTACGAATTGGAGGCGGGAGGGACACGGACGGGCGCCGGGGGCGAATTGAACAACCCAAAGGCTACGAAAATATCCAGCACACCGATGCCGCTCACCATCCCACGCAAGGAAGGATGCAGGATGATCGGCATCAGCCGCGGAAAGTGGTTCAAAAAATAGTTTTGTTCCCAGAACGAGGACCATGGCAGGTACAATAGCAGCGCACCCATCTCAAACAACAGCACAACCGTCAGTGCGCGAAGGATCCGGTTCATTTCCCTTGGAGAAACCTGGGTTGACTGTGGGCGGGTGGTCAGCGGGCTAGCTTTTGGAGCGAAGCAATTCGTTCCGCCACGTCGCGATAATCAATGTTGACCGCGTAGACCTGAGAGAAACTCTTGAGTGCCGCTTCCAGATCGCCGGCCGATTCCTGCGCCACTCCCAAATCATACCGCAATGCTAGCTTACTTTCCGAATCGAGGCCCGGCGTACTTAACGCTCTCTCGTACCAGATCGCCGCAATGTCCGGCTGGTTTTTTTCCATGAACGCCAGCCCAAGCAGCGTGCTGCACTGCATCGCATAGCGGAACGCCTTCCCGCGATCACTCGCCTTGGCGACTTTCTGGAACTCCCCGATTGCCTCTTCCAGCAGGCCCATTTCCCGAAACGCAATTCCCAGATTGTAGTGCGTTTCCAGGTCTTCATCCTCCACGCCCAGTTCCCCCAGCTCGGCGCGGAACTCCTCGAACACTTCCTTTAGCGGCCCGGATTCGCTACCTTCCCCCACCGGTTCCTTCGCCGGCTCTTCGGCCGCTTTCTGCTCCACCCTGCCTTGGGCGGCGGCGTTCGTTTGTGGCATCGCAGGCGCCAATTCGTCCAGCCCCAGCTCGTCGATCTCTCGGGCAAGATCTGCGAGGAACTGGTCCGACGAGAACGCGTTTTCTTGGACCGGTTCTGCAATCTTTTCCTCCTGAGACCCCGTCGTCTCTCCAGGCACAGCGTCTTCGAGCGGTTCTGGCGCCTTCCCGGGCGGCACCTGCGACAACATTTCGTGCGGCGGCACCACCGCTTCTGGTTCCAGCACCAATTCAAATTCCTGATCGACCTCGAGCTCGGGTTCCGCCCGTGGCGCTTCCGGTAGAGCTGCTTGCGGTTCCTCCAGCGCTGGCTCGTGCCCCTCCGCAGCGACTTGGGCATGCTCGGGAATGGGCAGCGCGGTTGGTTCCTCATCCGGCAAAAGGGCAGGCTTGCCGTGCTCTTCTCCCTCCTCCGCCGGTGCGCCGCCTTGCGCGGCCGCAGGAAGCCCTGCCGGTATTTCCGCATCGGGAGCACTCCACGCCTCTGGGTCCACCGCCTCCACCGGAACACGAAGCTCCGCGTGGCCCGTTTCTTCGAAAGCCGGCACAATAGGTTCCGCTGGGATCTCTTCCGCTGTCACTTCCTCGGACTTTCCCTCTTCGACGATGAGCTCCGGCAGTGGAATCTCTTTCGCCTTGGGTTTCGCCGGTGCGGGTGGATGCACGGGAGCCGCCGCGGATGGCTGAGGTTCGAGGTCCTTGGTTTCCTCCAACAGGGAAGCCCACTCCGCCGAGAGGTCGACTTCTTCCGGTGCAGAGGCAGCTGCCGGTTTCGGCACGCTCTCTGAAGGCGTCACTTCCACAATCTCGATTTCTGGAATTTCTTCTTCGGTCGCTGGCAGTGCCGATTCCTTCGCCTGCGGGACGGCCTCCACAGGGGCCGCCGAAACCTCGACCGTATTGGCTGCGCTCTGCTCAACCGGGAGTTCCTCTACCGGAACGGTTTCCACCGGCTGCGGCAGCGCCGCCGCCACCGCCGCTGCGATTTCCTCATCGCTCAGGCCCGCCGCTCGCTGGAAGCGCCGCCGCAGTTCCCCAAACCGCTCGCTGCTCCGCGCATCTCCGCGTTTCGCGTGAATATGTTCCAGCTGCGCGGCCAGTTCCGCGGTGCGATGGTCGTCACCGGCACCCAGCACGAAGTCCAGCAGTTTTTCTAGCGTTGGCGTATGCGTTGGAGCACGCCGCAGTATTGCTTCCAACAGCCCAATCGCCTTCTGCGTCAACCCGTAGCTGGCGAACAGATCCACATCCGTCAACGACTGGGCGATAAACATTTGGGTTTCTTCGTTGAGCTTCGGCTCCGTCGGGGCCGCCGACGAGGCTTGCGCCGCCACCACGGGAGCCTCTTCCTCCTGATTCGGCCGCACCTTCGGTGCCGGCGCTTTCGGCAACTCCGCCTGCAAATCCTCTGTCACAACCACGATCTCTGCCGCCGGCGCCGCTTCTTCCGTCCGCACCCCGAGCTTCTTTAGCACGTCGTTCAGCTTGCGCTTGGCCGCGTCGCTCTCTGGTTCGCGGTCCACTAGCTGCTGGAAAACATCCTTGGCGCGTTCCAACTTCCCCGAGGCCACCAGCGCATCCCCTAGCTGTGCCAGCGCGTCCGGCAGGCGGAACGAGTCACTCGTCCTCCCATACGTATCCACCTGCCATTCCAGCGGCTCCAGCCTTCCGGGCAGCCGCGTGGCCAGCTCACTCAGCAGGTGTACCACTCCTTCGTGTTCCCCGGCGTCGGTCATCGGAAGGCGAATGCGGGAGAACAAGCTCATCGCCCGCTCCGCTTGTCCCGATTCCAAGAGGGCTTCCGTCACCTTCTGCGTCGCGCCAAAATTCTTTTCGTCCGACGAGAAGATCCGAAGTGCCAGTGCTGTCGCCTCGTCCCATTTCGCGTTCTTCAAGTACAAGTCCAGAAGCAATTCGGCCGGCTCGCCGCCCTTTTCTAAGTCCGGCACGCGTTCCAGGATTTCCGCTGCCTGTGCCACCTTACCCGTGGTCGAAAAGGCCCGCGCCTTCACAATCAGCGCATCCAGCTGTTTGGGGTTGATTTGTAGCGCCTTGTCCGCCAGTTTTTCGCACTCCGCCTGATCGCCGCGCGCCAGCGCCCGCTGCGCCGCGGATACATACGTCTCCAGCGCTTCCCCGGACTGCCCCATGGCCTGGTACAAATCCGCCAGCCGGACCTGAATGCGCAGGTTGTCTGGCTCCGCGGAAAGCAACTTCTTGAGCAACGCCACCGCTTCCGGCTGCCGGTTGTTCTTCAGGTGTAGTTCGGCGAGCTGCAGGAACAGCGGCCGCGCCTCGCTCATCACGCCCTGTTGAACATACAGGTCCGCCAGCTTCTCCAGTGGTCGGATCTCTTCCGGCGCCAGCTTCGCAATCCTTTTGTAAACGGCAATCGCTTTGGTCAGGAACCCGTCACTGACGAACAGCTGGGCTAAGCGCTCAAAGTAGTCGATGGCCTGGATGGTCTCGCCCTGGCGGATATACAGCTCGCCGATGGTCATCAAAGTGACCTGGTCCCGGGGCTCATACTTCAGGATCTGCTGGTACTCCGCGATGGCCTGCGCCACCTTCCCCTGGTTCAGCAGCTTCTGTGCTGATTCGACGACCTTGCTTTTGTTATAGGCCATGCGCTATGAACGACAGCTTCCCCGGCAAAGCCGTCGCGACTTTCTCCTGGACGCACTACAGCTGCTGAGACTTCGGCAGCCCTCTCCTTGTTCACGCTACGCCCCGTGGCCGGGGTCGTCAATCAAACCGGGGGCGATTGTGAGCAGGCAGTTATCCCCGTAGCTGATACGAAAACACCCCGGTGAATAAATGGCGAAAATAACTCCTGTTCCCTCTCTCAGACCTGGCTCAGGAGAGAGGGCAAATCTCCATCCTAGACTCCAATTGGCAGGAAAGGGGCGGTCTTGGAGCTACCTGACTTAGTCGCCCCGAGGCCAAATTTCCAGCGGTAATGCTTCTTGTACTGCTCCGGCCGCCCAGCACCCGGCGGCACGCACCGGGGCAAAGGAATGCCGGTGAAGCGGTGTCGGCCCGTGGAGCCGCAAAGCCTCAAGATGATCGGGTGTTGCGTAGCCCTTGTGTCGCGCCAGGCCGTATTGCGGGTACACTGCGTCCCATTCTTCCATGCGCGCGTCACGTTGAGTTTTTGCGAGGATCGAAGCGGCAGCGATCGAAACGCTTCTCGCGTCGCCCTTAATTAATGATTTCTGCTCAATCAGAACATCCAGTTGCAGCGCATCAATCAGCAAATAATCCGGCTGGATGCGGAGTTGCTGCAGGGCCGCGGTCATCGCTTGGCGGCTGGCCTGATAAATGTTCCACGCGTCGATCCGTTGCGCATCGATTTCCGCCACCGCCCACGCCAAGCCATATTCCCGGATACGTTCCGCCAGTTCGCCGCGTCGCTCCGCGGTCAGCTTCTTCGAATCGTCCAGCCCGACAATTCTCCGTTTTGGATTGAGAATGACCGCCGCGGCGACGACGGGCCCGAACAGCGCGCCGCGGCCGGCTTCATCGAGACCCGCAATGCGCGTCCAGCCGAGCTTTCGCGCCGCTCGCTCAAATCGGGAAGAGCAGAGTCGGCTCATGAACGATAAAAGAATATTACCCGGAAGGATTCTAGCACGCTCGAAGAATATGCGAGGGTCGGGTTGCGGGGCAGCCGAATAACACGGGGGACAAACAAAGAGGGACAGGCAAATCGCCTGTCCCTTGAATAATGTAGTTTCTGCCGATTTACGCGTTTGCGGCTGTGGTTGGCGTTTCGGCTTCTTCCCGCGCGGCGCGCTTGATGCGGGCGGCCTTGCCTCTCAGATTGCGCAGGTAATACAGGCGCGCGCGGCGCACGTTGCCCTTGTTAACCACCTCGATCGAGGCGATCGAGGGCGAGTGCAGCGGGAAAATGCGCTCCACGCCGGTGCCGAAGCTGACCCGGCGCACTGTAAAGCTGGCGCTGCTCGCCCGGCCCTTCTTCGAAATCACCACACCCTCAAACGTCTGGATGCGTTCCTTCACCTTTTCGCCTTCGCCTTCCAGCAAGCGAACATTCACCTTGACCGTATCGCCGGGGCGAAACTCGGGGAGGTCCTTGCGCAATTGCGCTTCGTGCAATTTACGAATTACCGGGTTCATTTTCTGTATTCTCTGCAGACCCACTCAGGCGGGGCCAGCACTCCAAGGGCAACTTATAATTATAGCCAAATGGCGGCTTTTTGCCTAGCACCGTTCCGGTTCGTGCCGTTCCAACTTATTCTCGCTAACACAAAAGCGGGTGGGGCAGGGGTAGCCCCTACAATAGCCACACCAAAGATTTCGCCAAAATTAAGTTGGAACGGTACTAATGCAAACAAATCCCCCCGAAGATCCTTTCTCCATGTGCGCGTCTGATCTTTGGACCGTCATTCCGACCAAATAGTTGGAACGACACTAGCCGTTTTCTTTCAGCAATTCGGGGCGATTTCGCTTCGTTTTCTCTAAAGCCTGCTGGCGGCGCCAATTGGCGACTTCGGCGTGGTTTCCACCAATCAATACTTCCGGCACCTTCCAACCGCGATACTCCGCCGGCCGCGTGTAATGGGGGAAGTCGAGAAGCGAGTGGCGAGTAGACTCCTTACAGGCAGGGGCTGAGCTTTCCCCCGAGGCGGCACTAAACGACTCATTCTGCGTGGACGCCTCGTTACCCACCGCGCCCGGCAGCAGCCGCGTTACGGCGTCCACCACAATCGCCGCTGGCAGCTCCCCGCCGCTCAACACGTAGTCCCCCACGCAAATTTCTTCCGTTGCCAGGTGCTCCGCCACGCGTTCATCCACGCCTTCGTATCGCCCACAAATCAAAATCAGCCGCTCCAGCTCTGCATAGCGCCGCGCCGTCTCCTGCGTGAACAACCGTCCCGCTGCGGACATCAGCAGAATGGCCGTCCCCGGCTCAAGCGACAGCTTCTTTTCCGCATCTCCCGTGCCATGCCCGAGGAGCTTCTCCACCGCCTCAAACAGCGGCTCCGCCTTCAGCACCATGCCCTCGCCGCCGCCAAACGGACGGTCATCTACCGTGCGGTGCCGGTCCTTCGTGAATTCCCGCAAATCCTGGACGTGAATCTGCGCGATGCCCGTTTCCATGGCGCGCCGCACTATCCCATGGTCCAACGGCCCTGCGAAAAATTCCGGGAAAATTGTAATCAGGTCAAATCGCATCGCTTTGCAGTGTAATGAACGTGGGGCACCGTTGTCATGCTCGGGGAGGCACAAACTCCATCGCCTTCCAGTGCTTGGGGCACAAACGCGCCCATTGTGCCCGGCATCACCAAGGTAAAAAGCAGCGTCTCGATCAACCGCCAGAACACGCCACTACTCCGGGACGTTTATGTCGCCAAGCCCTTCCGGCAGCCTAACATCAATTCGCCGTGTGGCCACGTCAATCCGCGTGCAAATATCCTCCGCGAGCGGCACCAGCAGTTCACCATGCGGCGTCTCTACCTGTAACAGCGGCGTTCCGGCCACGCCTTCCCCCGTAAGAAATACGTCGCGCACAGTGCCAAGGACCCGCGGGACTTCTTCCATCGCGCACGGTGGAGACGACAACTTTGCTGCCTCACCCGGCAGTTCAAACACGGTACAGCCAATCAAATCCGTCACGAAATATTGCCCCGCCCGCAGCTCCACGCGCTCCTCGAACGGCAGCAGCACGTCGTAGCCGCGCAGCTTTTCCGCCTCCGCAATCGTCGTGCACCCGGCAAAATGAAACACACCCATGCCCGGGTGATTCCGGTCCATCCAGAAATGCTGCAGTCCGGAGGGACTTGGCTCGCCGTTACCTTTACGCAGGTGAACTTGTTTGAAAGTCGATAAGCGCGCGGGAAAATCCGTCAACAGTTCGGCGGTCACTTCACCCTTGTTGCCGCGTGGCCTCAAAACTCGGGCCACTTGCACCCATCGCCGGTTTGGTTCGTGGAGGTCGTTCAATCTTCCAGAATCTCGAGCGTAAAACGTTTGTGGAGTTTCATCCCTGCCGCGCCCAGCAGCGTGCGGACCGCCTTTGCAGTGCGTCCCTGCCGCCCGATCACTTTGCCCAAATCCTCCGGATGAACTCGCAGTTCCAGGACGGTCACTTGGGAACCTTCCACCGCTCTGACCTGCACTCCCTCCGGATGATCAACCAGCGCCTTAGCAATCTCCTCTACGAGTTCTTTCATAGGGCCCCCTGCGCGTGTTTTCAGCTTGTAGAACTACCACACGCGACCCTCCCCCCATCCGTCAGAGGGCGCGCCACCAACCTCAGCCACCGGGACCTGATCCAACGAGCGTGAATACTGCAACGTGTGCTTGAGCTTGAACCTCGTTTGTTTACGCGATTTTCTGCTGTTTGATGAAACTCCGAACCGTATCACTCGGCTGTGCCCCTACGCCAAGCCAATACTTGATACGCTCGGAATCCAACTTAATCTCCGCGGGCTTTTTTAGCGGATCGTAGGTTCCGACCGCTTCACGCACACGCCCGTCGCGGGCTCGCGTCCTTTCAATTACCACCACGCGGTAATACGGCTTCTTCTTCTTGCCAATTCTGGCCAAACGAATGGTTAACACTAAAGTACGTCCTCCTAAAGTTTTCCTATTCTAGCCTGACTTCGCTTCCCCCGGCAAACTGTCCTCATTCGCTCCTGGTCTGGCCGGGCCTCTCGAAGATCTGCTCTATTTCCCACATCTTCACGGTTTCTCCACCACCGGAAGCTCCACAAAGCTCTCCTGGCCCGGAGCATGATACACGCGTTGCGCCGCCTTGCGGTAGTCTTCCGGCTTGGCCCAAAAGATACTTCGCACAAACGTCTGCGGATTCCGGTCGTACAGCGGGAACCAGCTCGACTGGATCTGCACCATGATCCGGTGCCCCGGCAAAAATACGTGGTTGGCATTCGGCAGGGCAAAACGGTACACCAGCGGCTTCTCACTGGCAATCGGTTTTGAGTTCTCTAGGCTTTCGCGATACCGGCCCCGGAAAATATCCGCTGAAATCATCAATTCGTATCCGCCCATCTCCGGCTGTCCCGCCACTTCGTCTGGATACACATCGATCAACTTCACTACCCAATCTGAATCGGTTCCGCTTGTCGAAGCCACGAGATTCGCGATCGGCTGCCCGCTGATTTTTACCGGCGTGGTCAAGACCTCCGATTCAAACGCCAGCACGTCCGGCCGCCCCGACGCCTCCCGCTGGTCATCCACCAGCCACCATTTCCAGGTAGACCCGTTGTCGTAGCCAATCGGCTGAATGGGCCTCGCGCGAAACGGCACGGGCTTCGCGGGATCAGACACATATTCGTCGAATGCCGGGCTTCCTGCCTTTGGAGCAGATTGGCTCACCTTGAGCCCGGCCGACAGATAGAATGGCGTTGGCTTCACTGTGCAACCGCTTGCGCAACCAGCAGGCCAGGCCGGCAGCCTCCTCCAAACATTCGTCCCTGTCTCGAACGCCGTCACGGGCGCCACATCCGCTTTCGGTGCGCCATCCTTCAAATATTGCGCCAGGAACGGCCGCAGAATTTCTTGCCGGAAATACAAGCCTGTATCCATTCCAAATTTCAGCCGGCCCAGGGAACTGCCATCGCGGACTTGTTGGCCATGAAACCATGGCCCAAGCACCAAAAACAATTTGTCGTTGGCGGTATCCTTGGGCTTGACCGCCTTGTAGACCGCTGTGGCACCGTAAATGTCTTCTTGGTCCCAGAGTCCAGCCACCAGCATGGTTGGAACCTTAAGCGGTTGGGCCGCGAGGATTTGGTCCATGGCCTGTTGTTGCCAGAAAGCGTCATAACTCGGATGTTCCAAAATCTTCCGCCAAATGCCCACCTGTTCGAGGCCGTGTTGCCGCCCCAGTTCTCCGGCCGATCCGGCCCTTATGTAGGTGTCGTAGTCGTCAAACGTGCTTTTCCACCAAGCCGCTTCGTTCGCCCGCGTTGCTTCCTGCTCGTAGAGATAGGGCATGCCCAGCTCGCGAAACGCTCCGTTGTGGAACCAGTCGTCTCCCTTCCAGCCATCCACCATCGGGTTCATCGGCACTGCCACCTTGAGCGCCGGATGCGGATTCACCAGCGCCATCAGCGGCAGGAAGCCGTCGTAGGAGATCCCGAGAATCCCCACCTTGCCGTTGCTTTCCGGCACATTTTTTACCAGCCATTCGATGGTGTCGTACGTGTCCGTCGAATGATCCACCGGTGTCGGGTTGAGCGGTCCATGCAAGGGACGCGTCATGACGTAATCGCCTTCCGAACCATATTTCCCGCGAATGTCCTGCACCACGCGGATATAGCCGTCCTCGGCAATCACATCGGTGACGTTGTCATACCCGTCCAGGATCGAACCCATATGCGAGCTTGCCGCATGGCTCGTCTGTTCCGTGGCGTTGTACGGCGTGCGCGTGAGCAGGATGGGTGCATTCTTAGCGCCTTTCGGCACCACGATGACAGTGTGGAGTTTCACGCCATCGCGCATTGGGATCATCACGTCGCGCTTCTCGTAATCAAAGCTGCTGGTCACCGGCGCTAGTCTTGCCGGCGTTTCGCTCGGGAAATCCGGATACTTGGCCGGTGCCTCCACTGTCTGCGCCATGCCGGTATTTGCAAATGGCAAGGCGCACCAGAGCCCACCAAGCAAGATCATTCTTCGAAAGGAACCCGACAGCTTCATGTAGTTTTTCATCTAGTTTCCTCGGGAGTGCGGCACACGTGGCCCAAACGCAGTTTTGCTTCGGCACTAAAGCGCCGCGATTACTATATGCTGCGCCGCCCCGGGGCGCCACTGACTCAACCATGCTCGAATTGTTGAAATGATAGCTTCCCGCCTTTGTTGGACAACCGCCTCTCCGGGAGTAGAATAACCGTCCATTCGGGAATCCATGCCCGACATCATTTGGAAAACACGCGTGGAGTATGCCCCGTACCAACGAAAAACACAGAATCATTGAGCACTACGATGTGGTCAGCCCCTATTACTACTCCCTCTGGGGCGAGCATCTTCACCACGGCTACTGGCTCCGCGGCGACGAATCCAAGGAAGCGGCCCAGGTTCAGCTCATCGAACATCTCGCCCGGCTCGCCAACGTCAAGCCCGGCTTTCGTATTCTCGATATCGGTTGCGGCTTTGGCGGCAGCAGTCTCTATCTGGCGAGAAATTATGGCGCCACCGCCACCGGCATCACTATTTCCTCGGTCCAGGTGGAAATGGCAAATCGCGCCGCTGCTAAGGCGAACTTGGACGCCAAGTTCCTGCTCATGGACGCGGAAGCCATGCAGTTTCCGCGTCCGTTCGATCTTCTTTGGTCCATCGAATCTATCTCTCACTATCAGGACCCGCAGAAATTCTTTCTTTCGGCTGTGAAGTTCCTGAAGCCCGGCGGGACGTTTGCGCTTACCGACTGGTTCCAAAATGGGAATCTCTCGCCTGCCGCTCGGAAGAAATTTATCGAACCCATTGAGAAGGGCATGTTTGTCGAGCTTCATGAGATGGAGGACTACGCCGATTCCCTTATTTCTAGCGGCCTTCGAATCGTCCATCGCCAGGTCCTCACACCGAACTGCGCCAAAACCTGGGACATTTGCCTCGACATCATCAAGGACAAATCGTTCTGGGCCCTGGCCGCAAAATACGGCTCCGACTTTGTCACCTATCTCAAGGCCTTCCAGGCCATGCGTGCCAGCTACGCTTCTGGCAACTTCGTGTACGGCCTTTTCGTCGCGAAGAAGCCGGAAACCGAGGAGTAATGACGCCTGAACGCTCTCGAACCTTCTCTTTGCTTTTGGATTTTCCACTGGCTTTTCTAACCAAGCCGGTTCATGCCATTGAACGCCGCGGCTTTATAGCACTCGGCCAGCGTCGAGTAATTGAAGACCGTGTGAATGAAATACGTAATTTTGCCCTTTAGCAGAAGCACCGCCTGCCCGATATGCAGAAGTTCCGATAAATGGCCCGCGCTGGTGCGATGCTCGCAGCCTTCCGGGAAGAATCATGCGCATCGTCCTGACCGTAAGAGTCATCCTCGCATTTCTTGCAGCCACGGGCACGCAAGCAGGCAGGCCATTGTGCGACGATAAGCTAGCCACATCGATTCCAGTTTCTCGGGTGTCACTCAGCCCAAGCCCGCCAGTTTGCCCAGGCCCTTCATCCTGGCGCGCGCGGCCATGGCTCCGTACTGCTTCATCATCTGCCGCATCTGCAGGTATTGCTTGATCAGCTGATTCACATCCTGGACCGTCGTGCCGCTGCCCTTGGCGATGCGCTTTCTCCGCTTCCCGTCAATCACGTTGTGGTCCCGCCGCTCCTCGTTGGTCATCGAGTTGATGATCGCCTCGACCTGCTTCAGTTTCTTCTCGTCCACCGAGGCATTCTTCGGCAGATTCTGCAGCGGACCCACCTTCGGCAGCATGTCCCTCAACTGTTCCAGGGGACCCATCTTGCGGATCTGCCGCAATTGCTCGCGGAAATCCTCCAGCGTGAACTCTTCCTTCCGCAGCTTGCGCTCGAGCTCCAGCGCGGCCTTCTTATCAAACGCCGATTCCACTCTTTCAATCAACGACAGGATGTCGCCCATGCCCAGGATGCGCGAAACAATTCGTTCTGGATAAAACCCTTCCAGCGCATCGTACTTTTCGCCGAGGCCCACAAACTTCACCGGCGCGCCGGAAACCTTGCTGATCGAAAGCGCCGCGCCGCCTCTCGCGTCGCCGTCCAGCTTGGTTAGGATCACGCCCGTCAGCCCCAGCCGCTTATGAAATTCGCCCGCCGAACGCACCGCGTCCTGCCCGATCATCGCATCGGCAATGAACAGCATTTCGCTCGGCTGCAGCTCCTTCTTCAGCGTGGAAAGCTCATTCATCAGCTCATCGTCGATATGCAAACGGCCCGCCGTGTCCACCAGGATGACGTCGCTCGCGGAGAGTTTCGCTTCCTTGATCGCACCGCGCACAATTTCCAGCGGCTGGTCCGTGCCTGTTCCCGGCCAGAGCGCAATGCCAATCGACTTGGCGACCTGGCTTAGCTGCTCCCGCGCCGCGGGGCGATACACGTCAGTCGAAACCACAATCGGCCGGTGCCCGTGCTGTGAAAGCCATTTCGCCAGTTTGCCGGTCGTGGTGGTCTTACCAGAACCTTGTAACCCAACAAGCATCCACACCGAAGGAGGCCGCGAAGCAAACGACGGCTTGGCATGCTTGCCCAGCAAATTCAGCAGTTCGTCGCGAACGATCTTCACCACCTGCTGGTCCGGGGAAAGCTGCAGCATCACTTCGGAGCCCAGCGCCTTCGCGCGAATATTCGCCAATAGCTCATCCGTCACGCCGACGTTGACGTCGCCTTCCAGCAGCGCCTCGCGAATTTCCGCCAGCGCCGCGTCCATGTGTTCTTCGGTGAGCTTTCCTTGTCCGCGCAGGTTTTTGAAAGTTCGTTGCAGCCGCTCTGTCAGGTTCTCAAACATGGTCGAAGTTCACTCTTAAATCTCTGCAACTATTGTACAGGTTGCCAAGCCGTGGTGCAGCTGGCCGGTCCGCCACTCCACCCCCTTGTCCCTCCATTTCTTTTCCCTTTATAATGTCCCTTAGCGGAGTTCGGCTAGTCCGGGCTCCGCATCATTTTTCTCTGTGAATGCGGCAAGCGAATGACTGACCATCTCGCAAAGATCAAACAAAAGATCCAACAGGAAATCGATGCACTCGAGCACGAGCTCAGCGTCGAACTCCCCAAGGAAATTGCTGTCGCCCGTTCGCACGGCGACCTCTCCGAAAACGCCGAGTACAAATTCGCCAAGGAACGGCAAGGCTACGTCAACGCCAAAATCGGCCAGCTCAAAAAGCGCATGGGCGATCTTGGCATGCTCAACTTCACCAACATCCCCAAGGACCGTTCCGGTTATGGTTCGCGCATTGTTGTGCTTGACCTCCAGCGCAACCTTGAGGTCGAATACAAGCTCGTCAGCAGCGAGGAAGCCGACGCCGAAAAGGGTTTCATCTCCACCACTTCTCCCATCGGCCGCGCTCTTCTCAATCGCAGGGTCGGTGATGAAGTGCAGGTCGCCACGCCTGCTGGCAAAAAAGAATTTGAAGTCGTGCGTCTTGTCACCATTCACGAAGAGGCCTGATTCTTTCCGCTCAGCCCGTGGTGAGGTCGTATGTTTCATTGGGGTTCCGGTTCAGCGCTTGGTCTTCTGACTTGCCTGGGGAACGTCGTCTTTGTTCTTGGCGCCGTGTCTCTCTGGCGCCACCGCGCCGAGTTCAATTTCTGGATGGACGACGAGCTCTCTTCCTTCCGCCGCAACTTGTCGCGGCATGTTCCCGCCGGCCCTTTCTATGAACGCCGCGGCGAGTCGCGGCTCCGCGTCATCCCCGTCAGCGTTCTTCATTCCGTCATCCAGCTTCCCCGCCGCCGCTTCTCCTGGGGTGCGTTTCTCCTCTTCTTGGGCCTCCTTCTCTTCGCCCTCGACTTCTTCATCTAATCCCTGTTTCCACATTGCTTCTCGCTGATATTCCGCCTCCTGATATCCGATAACTGATATCTGATATCCTCCTTATCCATGCCCCCTTCTCTCATCGTCCACGGTGGCGCCTGGGACATTCCTGACGAAGCTGTTGGCGCCTGCGAGGCCGGTTGTCTCCGAGCTCTTCGCGCTGGCTGGGCTTTGCTCTCCAATGGAGGCCACGCTCTCGACGCCATCGAGGCCGCCATCACCGTCCTCGAAGACGATCCCGTCTTCGACGCCGGCTACGGCTCGCACCTCAATCTCGATGGCTACGTCGAGTGCGACGCCATCGTGATGGACGCCGCCACTCTCCGCGCCGGCTCGGTCGCCGGTCTCCGCCGCGTCAGAAATCCCATTCAAGCCGCTCGCGTCGTCCTCGAAAAATGCCCCCACATGATGCTCATCTCCCAGGGCGCCGAGAGCTTCGCTCATGCGCAAGGCATTCCCCTTTGCGCTCCCGAAGCGCTCATCTCTCCCGCCGAGCGCGAAGCTTGGGAGCTTTGCCGCAAGGACTCTCACGCCGCCGAGCACCATCGCGGCCATGAACACGGCACCGTCGGCGCCGTCGCTCTCGATGACCAGGGCCGTCTTTTCGCCGCCACTTCCAGCGGCGGAACGTGCTGCAAGCTTCCCGGTCGTGTCGGCGATTCTCCGCTTATCGGCTCCGGCTGCTACGCCGACTCCGAAACCGGCGCCGTTTCCTCCACCGGCTATGGCGAAGCCATCATGAAAGTCGTCCTCGCCAAAACCGCCTGTGACTTCCTTCGTCCCGCCGGTTCCAACCCCATGCGCGCCGCTCAAGCCGCCGTCCAACTCCTCGCCCGGCGCGGCAAAGGCGCCGGCGGCCTCATCCTGCTCGACAAACTCGGCAACCCCGGCTACGCCTTCAACACCCCCCGCATGGCCTACGGCCTCGTCACCGCCGACTCCGGCTTCCTCACCGCCGTCTAGTTTTTCTTGCCGCGTGCCCGAGGGGCCGGTTCCGCACCTAGGGTCTTGCTTTTGCATTTTCCGAATTTCGAATTTCATGTTTCGACCTTCGGATTTCCCCGAGTTTGCCGCGTGCCTCTCCCTCTACAGCTCCCAACCGAATTGCTGAAATGGTATTCTCTCCTCGCATCGATCGGCTGGGAAAAGGCATGGAACAAGTTGTCCGGGCCAACAGCCCAACGGGAGTGTTATGGCCCAAGTTAGTCGCGCTCTAAAGAGAGGCTTCCTTCTGCTCTGCCCCGCGAGCCTCCGCCAGCGCTTGCTTCAGGCCAGGCCTAATCTGCGCAAGGCAGCGCCAGTTGGGATGAAGTTTGTGTTTCCATTTTATCTTGATGACGTCTCAGTTCACATCGATACCACCTACAAAGCGGAAAGAATCATGTGGACGGGTGAGTATGAAGCGCCGCTGATTCAATTCCTTAAGACTCACAATACAGATGGCTGGAACTGTTTCGATGTTGGGGCAAATGTTGGGGCAGTGGCCCTGGCGCTGGCCAAATACACCGGCAGCATTGGAAGAGTATTTGCATTCGAGCCAGGACCGCCTAATCTACTGCGGCTGCGAAGCAATTTCAGTTTGAACCCCAGTTTGCTTTGCAGGACAGAAATCATTGCATGTGGTGTCTCTGATAAGCCCGGGGAGTTGTGGTGGACAGAGGAACAGGGGAACCCAGGAAACGCCCTGCTGTCAGATAAAGGAACGCACAAAGTACCGGTTACGACGCTTGATGCCTTTGTAAGCGAACGGCACATTGATCGAGTTGACTTTGTAAAGATTGATGTGGAGGGCATGGAGCTGTTGGTCATGCGCGGAGCTGCTGAAGTGCTGCGCAGATTCCGTCCGATAGTGTATTTTGAAACACTGAGGCGTTATTTGAAATCAGCAACCGGTGCGAGCTTCAGCGATATCGAGAAATTTCTCGTGGGAGAACTTGGCTACAAGTTCTATCGGCTCAGCAGTTCGGGGCAGCTCATCCCTCTGGCCGGACACCGCCAGGGCGGGTACACGGTTGCGATTCATCCAGAAACGCCAGTGCAGAGCAGGCTGTAAACCCCGGCGCGCGGAACAGATTTGGCTGGCGCACCCTCAATGTGCTGAGACCTCCGCGGTGGCCTTCGCTCTCATCGGAGGCCATCCCATCCCGGCCTTTTATCACTCCCCGGTCACTTCCTTCAGTGATATCCTCCCACCGTTAACCCCAGATCCATCCGAAAAGGTGCGCCACCCGCCCGGGGGCTCGGAATCGGGCTGTCGCGCTCTGGGGAGTCTCCAAGGTAGGTGGATGCTAACTATATTTTACGGTTAAGGGAATCACGGCAATCAGTGGGGGTGCTTATGTCTTGGGCTGAAAGAGACGTTTATGGGAGTGAGACCTTCTATCGCGGGCCAGTTTTTCGATCCGCCTTTTTTGTCGCAGACAGCATTATGCTTCTTCTCGCGAGCGCAATGACCCTTTACGTCCTCGTCCGCTATATGGGTATCCTGAGCGGTCCCGGGATCCTAGGCCTGTTTGGGGCCCTTTTGGGAATGTGGCTTCTATGGTGGAAAGCCATGGCTTCCCATAAACAAATGCACGCCTTATACAGTTCAGGATTCATTCAAGAAGGAGAAGGTATAAGCAAATCTCCCATGGAAGCAATTATGCGTACTACTGCTTCGCTTACCCACTTGGGAATGTTCACAACGTTTTTATTGGTGGCTATGCTTTTAATGCTAATTGGTGAAACGCTTCGGCGGGTGGTTCACTGAATCGGGCTGATTGGTTGACGGTGTCGGCTCATTCGACATCGTGAACTTGGGTGCGGGCGGGTGGCGCACCGTCCATCCGCTGAGACCTTCGGTGTGGCCTGTCCCTTGCGGTTTTGGTTCATGCGAAGGGTGGGCTCTCCATCTTCACTCTTTCTCCCACGCCCAGTAGTTCCCTTCCCTCGCATTGCATCTATCTTCAACAGCCCCTCGCCACTTGTGTCACTCGTCATCTGGCACTTCCGGCGGTGAACTGACAACTGTGAACTGTAAACTTCCCGCTCCCCCAGTTGACCCCTTCCCCCTCTCCCTCTACCATTCTTGTTGTGCCGCGCGCCCGTTGCGCCGCACACCAACATCTGTGATGCGCAAACTCTGCTTCCTCGCTGCTTTCGCCCTGCTGGCCACCTCGCTCTCCGCGCAGACCGCAGACGAGATCATCTCCAAGTACGTCGCCGCGCGCGGCGGCCTGGAAAAAATCAAATCCGTCAAGTCCGAGCGTGTCACCGGCACGATCTCTTTCGGTCCTGATGCTGACGGTTCCTTCTTCATCGAGCGCAAGCGTCCCCTGAAAATGCACATGGAAATCGTCCTGAACGGGCAAACCCTTATTCGCACCTACGACGGCAAGTCGTCCGGCTGGACCTACAATCCCTTTACCGCGAATCCCTCCGTGCAGCCCATGACCGAAACCGATCTCCGCAACATTTTCGATGAAGCCGATTTCGATGGCCCTTTTGTCGACTACAAGGAAAAGGGCAATCAGATCGAATTTGTCGACAAGGAAGACGTCCTCGGGAAGCCGGCCTACAAGCTCAAACTCACCAACAAGCTCGGCGACGTCAGTTTCTTCTATTTCGATGCTTCCACCTCTCTGCTGCTCAAGTGGGAAGGTGCCCGCAAGATTGCCGATAAGGATGTTCCCTGGGAGTCCTTCTTCCACGACTTCCGCGAAGTCAACGGCCTGAAATACCCCTTCCTGATCGAATCGGATGCTCTCGGCACCGGCCAGACGCAAAGGATCACTGCCGAAAAAATCGAAGTGAATATTCCTATGGAAGACTCGCGCTTCGGCAAGCCGAATCCTCCCGCGTCTCCGCCCGCCCCCGCCGACGCGCCCAAGCCCAACTGAGGCGCTGCGCCACTTGCAATGTCCGCCGACCCTTTAGACGCGAAGTTTTCTGCCGCACCTGGTCTTTGCACCAATTGTATCCATGCGCGCCCCATCGCCTCCGGCCGAGGTTCGCAGTTTGTCCTCTGCCAACTCTCGCAATCCGATCCGCGCTTTCCGAAATATCCCCGCCTGCCGGTGCTGAGGTGTTCCGCTCACACCCCGAGGCTCTCTGCACCCTGACCGGCAGCCTATCCCTCCCGTTACTTTTATCTGTCTGTATTTCTTAGTATACTGCTCCGTTGGGAGACTCCTATGCGTTCCCTCTCTCCTCGCCGTTTCCCGCTCACTCTGTCCGCCCTGTTGTCCCTTGCCGTTGTTCCTCTCTGCCTCCCAAAACTTTCTTCTGCCCAATCGCTGAAAATCACCAGCAATCCCCCGGGCGCATCCGTTGAACTTGACGGCATACCCGCTGGCGCCACACCGTTCGAGAAGCATTTCCCTGGCGGCTATTTTCACCGGACGCGCACGGCACTCGGCCATCGTCTTGAGCACCCCATGGTTGCGCGCGTTTCCCTGCCCGGATTCGTCACGCACGAAATTGCTCTCACCGAAGGCCCCATGGACTGGATCGATTTCCATGGCCGCCATCACGGCCAGTACTGGCTCTTCAAATCCGATCATTTTCACGTCGACCTTGAAACCGTCGCTAGCACTTTTACGGGCGCCGTCTCTGCCGCGCTTCCTGCCCAGCCCGCTGCTCTTCAGCCGGAGCTTTCCCTCGAGGAGCTTGTCCGCCGCACCAAGCCCGCCGTCGTCTGCCTCAAAGCGTTGAACGGCTCCGGCTCCGGTTTTTTCATTACCGAAACCGGTGTGATTGCCACCAATGCCCACGTGGCCCGCGGCGACTCCAGCCTCCTGGCGCTGCTTCCTAGCGGTCTCCAACTGCAAGCCACGGTCGTTTATATCGATCCCGATCTCGACCTTGCTCTCGTCAAAGTTGCGCCGCCTTCTTCCGATTTCGTGTTTCCCCATCTCGCGCTCGCGGATGCCTCGCTTGTCCGCCAGGGCGAATCCGTACTGGTAATCGGCAATCCGGGTGACGCAATGCTCTTCAGTGTCACCAAGGGAATCGTCAGCGCCGTCGGCAGATTCCCCGCTGCCGGCCCCGGCACGTGGATTCAGACCGACGCGCCCATCAACCCCGGCAATTCCGGCGGACCATTGGTCAACGCTCGCGGCGAAGTCATCGGTCTCAACACCCTCAAAGTCATCCGCAAAAATGTCACCGGCATCGGCTTCGCTCTCAGTTCTAGCGACCTTCTCGCTCTCCTGCGCCGTTTCTATCCCGGGCTCGCCCCGCGGGTGGTTGCCACTGCCGCCAAATCTTCCGAAGCAATCTCCGTTTCCGAAGAGCCTCCCGTAGAAACTTCCTCGGTGCCCTCCGAGCCCACGGCCGCAACCTCTCCTTCTGACGGCTTCGGTGTCATTACCATCACCTCTGACCCCGACGCTGCCGAAATTTATATCGACGGAAAATTCCACGGCAACACCCCTGCCACTCTCAAACTCACCGCCGGTTCCCACAACGTCGTCTTGAAATATCCCGGCTTTCCTGACTACGCGCGCACTCTCGATCTTCCCAAAGCCAGTAAACTGACTCTGAAAGCTGCGTTCCAAACACAGGTGTCGCCTTGACCGGCCCTCCTCATTGCCGCGCCCATTCTGCTGTGCTAGCATCGGCTGGTTAAGAAGAGCGGACCAGGGATTTTCCGATTCTCCTTCGCCCCGCTTCCCGGGACACAGGTAGGGCCGCGCTCTCCTTCAAACCTACATCTTCGCCAGGCGCAGGCCCGCGCCTGCTGTTCTAGCGCTGGACAGTCGCCCGGTGACTTTGTCGGTCACAACCAAGCGGAGGTCTGTCATGAAAATCTATCCCACCAAGGACATCAGAAACGTTGGCATTGTAGGTCACGGCGGCACCGGAAAGACGCAACTGGTGTCGTCGTTACTCTTTGCTGCCGGAGCCACCCAGCGCTTTGGCAAAGTTGCGGAAGGTACCACCACCACTGACTGGGACGAAGAAGAAATCGCTCGCAAAATCTCCATCCAAACCGGTCTTGCCCACGCCGAGTGGCCCAGCACGCTCAGCGCCGGCAGCACCGTCAAAATCAATTTTCTCGATCTCCCCGGCTACTCTACCTTCATCACCGAAACCAAAGCTTCTCTCGTCGCCGCCGACGCCGCCCTGATCACTGTTGACGCCCACGTCGGCGCTCAAGTCACTACCGAAAAAGTCTGGGATTATTGCGCCGAATATGATATCCCCCGCGCCTTTGTCCTCACCTGGATGGACCGCGAGCTCTCCAGCTTCGAGCGCTCCATGGAGTCGCTCACCGAACTCTTCGGCCGGCAGGTTGTCGCTCTCCAGCTCCCCATCGGCACCGAGAAAGGATTCCGAGGCGTGATCGATCTCGTCTCCATGAAGGCGCATCTCTATACGCCCGATGGGGATGGCAAGGCGACCATCGAAAATATCCCTGACGCGCTAAAGGACGAAGCGGAAGAAGCCCACGAAAAGCTCGTTGAAATGATCGCTGAAGGCGACGATGCAATGATGGAGGAGTTTTTCCGCGAGGGCACCATTCCCATCCAGGATCTGATTCCCGCGGTCCGCAAAGCCATCGTTTCGGAAAAGATTGTGCCTGTGCTCATGATCTCTTCCACGCGCAACGTCGGCAGCGCCAGTCTGCTCACTTTCCTCGCAGATGTCTTTCCCCATCCCGACGAGCACGCCCAAGTCGGATTCACGGAGCCCGGCGGGAAAGGCGAACGCATCGACCGCAAGTACGACGACAGCCAGCCGCTCTCCCTCTTCGTTTTCAAGACCTTGGCCGACCCGTTCGCCGGCCGCATCAACTACTTCAAGGTGAAAAGCGGCCTCCTCAAGAACGACGCGACCCTCCAGAATTTCAATCGCAACATCCCCGAACGTTTCCAGCACACCATGCTGGTCCAGGGCAAACAGCTCGCGGAAATTCAGGAGCTCCACGCCGGCGACATCGGCGCCATCGCCAAGCTCAAGGAAACCGTTACCGGTGACACCCTCGGCGACAAGAACGCGCCGATTTTCTACCTGCCGGCTGTCTTGCCCGAACCCTCCATCACTTTTGCTGTCGAACCCAAGTCCCGCGCCGATGAAGACAAGATCGGCGTGGCCATCCACAAGATCATGGAAGAAGATCCCGCGCTGCGGTTCTCCCGCGATCCGCAGACCAAGGAATTTCTGCTCGCCGGAAACGGCCAGCAGCACGTCGAAGTCGTTGTCGCCAAACTTCAGAAGCGCTACAACGTCAACCTGACGCTCAAGCCTCCCAAGGTTCCCTATCGCGAAACCATTCGCGGCAAGGCCGACGCGGAAGGAAAACACAAGAAACAGAGCGGCGGGCATGGCCAGTTCGGAGTTTGCCGTGTCAAGTTCGAGCCCACCGAGCGCAACAAGGGCATCGAATTTGTCGACGATATCTTCGGCGGCGCCATTCCCAAAAACTGGATTCCCTCTGTCGAACGCGGCGTCCGCGAAGCCGCCGCGCGCGGCCATCTTGCCGGATTTCCCATGACTGATTTCCGCGCCATCCTCTATGACGGCAAGTATCACGACGTTGATTCCTCGGACATCGCGTTCAAGATTGCCGGTTCGCTCGCCTTCAAGGAAGCCATGAAGCAGGCGCGGCCGGTCCTCCTCGAACCCATCATGCGCGTGGAAGTTTTCGCCCCCGATCAGTATTCGGGTGATTTGATGGGCGACCTCAGCTCCCGCCGCGGCCGCATTGAAGGCAGTGAATCACGCGGACATAACGTCATCGTGAAAGCCCTGGTGCCTCTCGCGGAAATGCTCTCCTACGCCACGGACCTCACCTCCATGACGCAGGGCCGCGCCAGCTACGCGATGGAATATTCGCACTACGACTACCTCCCGAACGAACTCGCCGAAAAGGTCATCGCGGCGCACAAGGCCGCGCACGGCGAAACCCTCGTCGAGGAAGAAGCCTAATTCGCTACTTTTGTGGGAAAGCCCCGCGCGTCCCTCCCCCGTGCGGGGTTTTTCTTTTGCCCTGTTCCTTTCACGTCCACCTCGGCAGGAATATCCCCGCCTGCCGGGAGTGTTCTTCAAAGGCAGCGCCAAACTCCTCCCGTAGAAAGCGCCCCTCCCTCCGAGCCTTGAACCAAGGCCCCGCTTTTGTCTAAACTCTTTTGTCCGCCAATTTGGCGGTTGCCGCGAACCCTTCCGAAAGCCAATAATCATCCTCATGAAAAACATCGCCCGTTCCCAACACCGTCCCCAGACTCGCGCCATTCATGCCGGCGAACCGCCCCGCCATGGTGTGGATACGCCAGTGACCGCCGCCATTGTGCGTTCTTCCACCTTCACCCTTTCTTCCACGGAAGAGCTGAAGCGATGGGCGGAAGGATCAAGTCAAGCGTATGTTTACACGCGCTACGGAAATCCGACGCTGTCCGTGGCTGAGCGGAAGATCGCGGCCCTCGAAGGGGCCGAAGCCGCCGTTGTCACCGCCTCTGGAATGGCGGCGATCTCCAACGCTCTGCTGAGCGTGCTGAGCAATGGCGACGAGCTGATTTCCACGGCCGAGGTGTTCGGCGGAACCTACCGGTTGATGCGCGACGTATTCCCCCGGTTCGGCATCACCGTGCGGCATGTGGAATCGTCGCTAGAAGGCATCGAGAAGCTGGCCTCGCCGAAAACCAAGTGCTTGTACGTCGAGACGCCGACGAATCCGACGCTGCATCTGGTTGATTTGCGCAAGGCCATCGCCTTCGCCAGGAAACACAAGCTGGTCAGCGTCGTGGATAACACTTTTGCCACGCCGGTGCTACAGAATCCCCTCTCCCTTGGTTTCGACATCGTCGTGCACAGCGTCACTAAAGGCCTTTCCGGACATGCGGACCTGATCGGCGGAGTCGCCGCTGGCAGCAAGCGCTTCATCGATCCCATCCGGCAAATGATGATCTCTCTCGGCGGCTGCATGGATCCCGAAGTCGCGTTTCTGCTGATCCGCGGCATTAAGACCCTCGGCGTGCGCGTCGACCGCCAGTGTGCCAACGCCCTGCGCGTCGCGGAATTCCTGGAAAAGCATCCGAAAGTTGCGCGCGTGCATTATCCAGGATTGAAATCGCATGCGGATCACAAGCTGGCGAAAGAGCAGATGCGCGGCTTCGGTACCATGCTGGCGTTCGATCTGAAAGGTGGATTGCCGGCAGCGCGAAGATTCTGCGACCGCGTTAAATTGTTTTTGCTGGCGGTGAGCCTGGGTGGCGTGGAGTCGCTGGTGGTTCTGCCCGTGTACAGCTCGCACCACCGCATGAGCAAGGATGAATTGCGCCGCGCCGGTGTGCAGCCCGGGACGGTCCGCGTTTCCATTGGCCTGGAAGACGCTCAGGACCTCATCGACGATCTGCGGCAGGCGCTCCGTTAACCTCTTCAGAAATCGATTTCAGTGTCAGCTGGCAGGTGCTTCCGCCGGTACATCCCATTCCTCTTTCTCCGGCAGCATCGATCTCACAATGTCTTCCAGTTCGTGTTCGCTCTTCACGTGATCCGGATAGTTGTGCACAGATAGATCAAACGTGGAACCGTACTGCGCGCGAACTCCCTGCAGTTCTTCCTGAATATGGACGGCGGCGCGCTTGGCGTTCAGCGTGTCTGTTTCCGGCAGCACAATCCCAAAAAGACTATCCGACAGGCGGTAGATGGAATCGCCCGCGCGCAGCCTCTTCGACATCGCCTTGGCGGCGTCGCTAAGCGCGCTATTCTGATCGTTCTGCGTCGCGTGCGGCCCGGCTTTCACTCTTGCGAGGACCAGCGACAGCGTCTTTTCCGTCGTCAGCGCGCGGCGGAACTCCATCGTCAGGCGATCCCAGAAATGGTTCTGGTCCGGCATGGACTTCAGAAGGTCCGTGCTCGCCTGAATCTGAAGTGCCAAATTCCGCTCGAGCTCCGCCAGAAGCTGCTCCTTCAGCTTCTGGAATGACCGCTGCCGGTCGAACAAATATCCCAAGAACAGCAGCGTCAATGCACAAAAGCCAAAGAACGCCACTCGCATTGTCCACTTGTTCCCCTCGGGATGCACGAACACGAGGGGATACATGAACATGGCCAGGCCGCTCGCGAGCACCAACACGAACACCGCGGAAAGGATGGTGAGTTGCAGGCCGCGCCGCTCGAGTCGATTGAGTTCTTGACGATCAATCGTCGCCATCTTGCCACCCCGAATCGCACCTCACCGGTTCAGCGGCTAGCCCGCCGCTGCCGGAATGACGCCAGATTCCCTGCTTGGCCTGTTGCTGGCAATAGTCCGGTCGCGATTTGTTAGGAAAGAGATATGTAGTCATAAGTATCCGCGGATCAGCCCCCAGCAATCGCCCGGCGCCTCGCCATTCCGAGAGTCAGTATGCATTTCTCAAGAGATATAATCTTGCCCCTCTTTCAAGCACATCGCGGCAGGTTTCCGCTCCGGTGGGTCCACATCGAGCCGGCTGCAGCCACGATCAGCAGTGTGCTGGACATCAGCAAACGCATGGCAGGGGAGTCTATCGGGATTTCGGCAATTTTACTTCTTGAGGGCGGGGATGCTCGTTGATATCACCGTGCGTGCGTCCGGGTGCTTCGGGCTCCAGTCTTCCGGTGGAAAGACCACTCGCCAGAAGGTCGGGCACGGGGCGGAAAACTCGAGTCCAATTTCCGCTTTCCCGGATCGCACCGGCCCGAGGAACACCACCTGGCATTCTTGCTCTTCCTCGGTGTGCTTGTGCTTCATGTAGACCTTACCACCGCTAGTCAGGCGGGCCTCCAGGGGTACCAGCGCACCATGGGCGTTGATGGCCAGCGTGGAAGCTTCTTCTTCGAACTGCTTGCCTTGTGCGTCGTTCCCGCGGATGCGCACTGGCACCTGCATCAAAACCCGCTGGCTCCGTCGGCGAGGAGTTCCGTGACTGGGAGAATTCGGCGTTGCGACCATATGACCTCGTACACCTCAATATACCCCTCGAGGCACGAATGTCGAGCGCGAAGGAATGTAAGCGTATGCAAAGAGGTTACGTGGGATGGCCAGTGTGTCAATTTTGCAAGATGGAGAACATTCTCTCGTCCGCGGCGTGGATCCATCTCCCCTCCCCGGACTTCCAATTTCCTGTCGCTTACGCTCGCTGATCGATCGGCGCGTACGGACGCGTGTCGTGGCCAAGATAGATCTGCCGCGGCCGCGCGATTTTCTGTTCCGCATCTAGCAGCATTTCTTCCCACTGCGCTAGCCACCCGGACATTCTTGGAATCGCGAACAGCACTGGGAACATCGTCATCGGGAAGCCCATGGATTGATAGATGAGTCCGGTATAGAAGTCCACGTTGGGATACAACTTGCGCTTCACGAAGTATTCGTCCTCGAGCGCGATGCGTTCGCATTCCAGTGCGATTTCGAGAAGGGGGTTCTTACCCATCAGCTCAAACACTTCGTAGGCGATTCTCTTGACAATCCGCGCGCGCGGATCGTAATTCTTATAAATGCGGTGGCCAAATCCCATCAAGCGGACTTCCCCGGCCTTCACCCGCTTGATGAATTCCGGCACCTTCTGCGCCGAGCCGATTTCCATCAGCATGCGCAGCACTTCTTCGTTCGCGCCGCCATGCAATGAACCATACAGCGCCGCGATTGCCGCCGCCGCGGCCGAAAAAGGATCGGCATGGGAGCTGCCGACGCATCGAATCGTATTCGCCGAACAATTCTGTTCGTGATCCGCATGCAGAATGAACAGCACATCCAGGGCGCGCTCCAGCGTCGGGTTCGGCCGGTACCGCGTCTCGCTGGTCCGGAAAAGCATGTTCAGAAAGTTTCCTGTATAGCTGAGTTCATCGTCCGGATACACGAACGGCATCCCCAGCGTGTGCCGGTACGCAAACGCCGCAAGCGTCGGCATCTTTCCAATCAGCCGGTAAGTTTGTGTTCTCCGTGCTTTCGGATCGAAAATCCGCTTCGCATCGGTGTAAAAGGTCGATAGCCCTGCAATCGTGGATATCAGCATCCCCATCGGGTGTGCGTCATAATGGAAGCCGTCCAGGAATTTCTTGAGGCTTTCGTGGATATACGTGTGCTGCGCGATATCGTGTTGCCAGTCCTTCAGCTGCGCCACGTTCGGCAGCTCTCCGTGCAGCAGCAGGTACGCCGTTTCCAGGTATGTCGACTTCTCCGCCAACTCTTCGATCGGGTAGCCCCGGTAGCGCAGGATGCCCCGGTCCCCATCAATGTAGGTGATCCGGCTGATGCACGAGGCGGTGTTGTTGAACGCCGGATCGTAACTCATCATCCCAAAATCGGCGTCGTCCACCTTGATCTTCCGCAGATCATTGGCGCGAATCGTGTCGTGCGTGATGGGAATCTCGTAGGCCTTCCCGGTGCGGTTATCTGTGATGGTTAACGTCTCGCGGCGCGGCGAGGTGGCGTCCGCGGATTTCGCTTGCGTTGTCGGAAGAGCAGAGTCCATGCAAGAGACCTCGATTCGGGCGGCCCGGAGCTAGCCGAGTAAAAAAATCAGTCTACACCAAAGAAAGGCGAGGAGGAAATTGGGAACGCCGGGTATTCCAGAGTCGGAAAAGAGGTGGGCGCGTCAAGAAGCCGCGCGAGAAAGAGATTGCAAGAGGCCCATGCCTGCCGAATATACCTCTTGACAATAGTCGTTATAACGAGTACTATTCTTCCTATATCCGATAGGAGGCCCTCCATGATTCACATCCGCAAAAGCGCCGACCGCGGCCATGCCGCCCACGGCTGGCTCGATTCCCGTTTCACGTTTTCCTTCGCCGAGTATTACGACCCGCAGCACGTCCAATTCCGCACCCTGCGCGTCATGAATGATGACCGCATCGCCGCGGGCGCTGGTTTCCCCACCCATCCGCACCGCGACATGGAAATTGTCACCTACGTTCTTGATGGCGCTCTCGCGCACAAGGACAGCATGGGCAATGGCTCCGTGATCCGCCCCGGTGACGTGCAGTACATGAGCGCCGGCACGGGCGTTGCCCACAACGAGTTCAACGCCTCGGACACGGAACCCGTGCACCTCTACCAGATCTGGATGCTTCCGGACAAGAAGAGCTACTCCCCGATTTACGGCCAAAAGCACTTCTCCGAAGCCGAGAAGCGCGGCAAGCTCCGCCTTGTCGTCTCGCCGGATGGCCGCGATGGTTCGGTCAAGATCCGCCAGGACAACGAGCTGTACGCGACCGTACTCGGAGCAGGCGAAACTGTCGCGCATGAGCTCAAGCCGGAGCGCTACGCCTACGTTCAGGTCGCGCGCGGAAGCGTGAAGCTCAACAACAAGGAGCTCGAAACCGGCGACGGCGCCGCCATCTCCGGCGAAAAGTCGCTGGAACTGACTGGTGTGACCGACGCCGAAGTGCTGCTCTTCGATCTGGCGTGACGCGCCACTGCCGCGAGGAGCGCGGTTACGCTTTGGCCGTGGCTGGCCGCGAAAACCAGGAAGCGGCGGCACAGAGGAGACCGGCAACGATGGCTCCCAACAGAATGAAGAGCGACGTCGAGAGCGCCTCCGGCTTGGCCGTCATCAGGTAGACGATGCCCAGCGCGAGGATGCCGCGGATGCGAATCAGCGTCAGCAGCATCGGGTCTTGCACACGTGCGAGTCCCGCTTCCGAGAGCGTGACGCTTCCGTCCGGGAGCCCCGCGCGAATCTTCCGCACGCGCGGCAGGATAAACACAAACCCGATTCCCAGCACGAACAGGATGGCCAAAAGCGTCGCGGAGATCCAGCCCTGCTTCATTCCTCCGGTCACGGAAGCCAGATAACCGCCGCTGATAATCAGGATCAGAAGGCCAGGCCCGGAAATAGGCAGCGAGAGCTTGTAGATGCGCAGCCAGGCGCGCGCCTGGTCCGAAGTGGCCGAGCGGCGGAGCAGCGAAGAGGCCGTCCATTCCAGGCCATAGCCCACGAACAGGCCGACCATGCCCACAAAGTGGATGAAGAGTACGAGCGCGTAGGGATTCATGGCGAACCCAGTCTACAAGAGATGCCGCAGTGCGGCGTGGCTGAATTTTCCCGGCAGCCGCTTCCGGAAGCGGCTGCTCTTTCTTCGGGGGGGTTGAAGCCCCGGCCTCCTAAAGAAAAGACTTTTCCCGCAGCCCGGGCGGCAATCAACCGCGGGCGCGTTGAAACTCGCGCATGTAGCTGACCAGGGCTTCAACCGCGTCGAGGCCGACGGCGTTGTAGAGCGAGATGCGCATGCCGCCGACAGACCGGTGGCCCGGCGTGCCAACCATATTCGCACCCGCCGCGCCCTTGGCAAATTCTTTCTCGACCGCTTCGTCGCCGCCCGCGATGCGGAACACGACGTTCATCAGCGAGCGCGAGGATTTTTCGACCGGGCAGCGGTAAAAGGCGCTGCTGTTGTCGATGGTGTCGTAGAGCAGCTTGGCCTTCGCTTCATTGCGCTTCTGAATGCCGGGCAGGCCACCTTCGCCGGCGATCCATTCGGTAACCAAACAGACGGTGTAGACCGCAAACGTCGGCGGGGTGTGATAAAGCGACTTATCCTTGATGTGCGTGCGGTACTGAAGCAGCGTGGGGAGATTTTTGTCGGCACGTTCGGCCAGGTCCTTGCGCACGATCACAACGGTCACGCCGCTCGGCCCCAGGTTTTTCTGCGCGCCCGCGAAAATCAGCCCGAATTTGGAAACATCGAGGGGCCGCGAGGCAATGTCCGAAGACATGTCCGCGACCAGCGGCGCGGCGCTCGCCGGCAGCGCGTGATACTGCGTGCCTTCGATGGTGTTATTGGTGCAAAGGTAGGTGTAGGAAGCGTCCCCGCAGAGCTGGATCTCCTCCGCGCGCGGCACGCGCACGAATTTTTCCGCTTCGGTGCTCGCGGCAATGTGATGCAGCACGCCCTTCTTCAGTTCCGAAATCGCCTTGGCCGTCCACGCCCCGGTGTGCAGCACATCCACGGGCTTGCCCGGCAGCACGAGGTTCATCGGCGCCATCGTGAACTGCATGCTGCCGCCGCCTTGGACGAAGATCACGGCGTAGTCGTCGGGGATGGCCAGGAGCTTGCGAAGATTCTGCTCGGCGGCGTCATTGATGGCTTCAAACTCGCGGGAGCGGTGAGAAAGCTCCATGACGGACATGCCGGTGCCGCGGTAGTCGAGGAGTTCCTCGCGCATGCGTTCGAGGACGGGAAGGGGCAAAGCGGCGGGTCCGGGATTGAAATTAAAGGCGCGCTTCAGAGGGCGCGCAGGTACGCTTGTGCTCACGAGTGGACAACCTTTCGTTGAAATTTTGTGCGGGGCGCCGGGAGCGATGGAGCGCGGGAGCGGGCCGCACAATAGGATAACAGAAGAGCTGTGACTCGTGATTGGTGAATCGTGACTCGTGAAGAGAGTGAAGAAATTCCCGAAATGGCAAGCCGACGCGATGGGAGAACAGGAGGGGGTGTGCCCCCTGTTTTTTCGGTACGGCGCGGAATTGGTAGAGGAGAAAAGAGATAGAGCGGAGACGAATCGGTACGGAAACGGCACGAGTGGGGAGACGGCGGAAAATAAGGGAGATAGGAAAGAGAGAGTGTACGGTACACAGTTGGCAGTTCGCGGTAAGAGGCGCCTCCTTGAGGCGCGAGCGGATTGGCCACCGAGACACAGAGAGCACAGAGAAGAGGGGAGCGGCGGAACGGAGAGCGTAGGAGGAAGATCGGACGGGGAAGAGTTCCGATATGGAACGGACGGTCACGGCAGGGAGGGGGGACACCCCCCTGTCTTCGTATCAAGGGGAAACAAAGGACTTACGGGCGGAATCGTTGCATGAAGGGGAAACATTGGAGTTAGCTGGAGTTTGGGGCGGAAAAAGCGAAGGGCAGGCGAAGAAAAGAGCGAAAAGTGGTCTGGGAACTGGACCGGGGAGGGTTCTGCTGCCGCGCGCGCGAGTTTGTGCCTACACTTCACAACCCATGATAACATGGATGCGTTACCAAGTCAATAACTAATTGAATGGTATTGTATTCGAATGCCGTGTACCGTGAGAGGGAAAGGGAACCCCCAAGAGCCCACCCTCCTAAACCGAGGGTGGGGCACCCTGCGTTGCTATCGTACCTATCGTCTGTGCCACCCGCCGGGGATGAGTGATGGTCCCGATGAGCGCCGTTGGGAGGGATCGAGCCACGGTCCCTCCACTGCGCGGCCCGACGCGCCAAACGGCGGCGCGGAAGAAAAGTCGGGCCGCTCCGGTCGGGATGACAATCGTAGGAGGGAGAGCGCGGCCCTGCAGTCGGGAAGACAATCGCAGGAACGGGTGCTCGGCCGTTTGTTTGGGGTAAAGAAGGCAAGAGCAACCACGGGTTAGTGTGCCTATCGCAGCGAGTTGGGTGACGCGCAGATCGAGCCACGATCCCGCGAATGCGCTGGGGATGACAAGGTTAACGATGAGTGCAGGGTTGAGCGACCATGGCAGCGGGCTGGGCTGGGAGGAAGCAAGCTACGATCCCGCGAATGCGCTGGGGATGACAAGGTTAACGATGAGTGTAGGGTTGAGCGACCATGGCAGCGGGCTGGGCTGGGATGAAGCAAGCGACGGTCCCTGGACTGCGCTCGGGGTGGCAGAAAAGGCGACGCAATGAACCAAGAAAAGTTGTCATCCCGACCGAAGGGCCGCGCTCTTGGCGGACCGTAGTGGAGGGATCGGGGCAAGATGTTGAAGCCGATCGCGGTTTCCGCGGGAGTAAAAAAGACGCCCATTTTTATCTTGGAGAATTTTCGCTCAGGTCGCGGAATTGCGGATTCATCCTTCGGATCAGCGCGAGTTTCTTCTCTCGCCGCCAGCGCTTGATCTGTTTTTCGCGAGCGATTGCGTTTCGCACGTCGCCGTACGCCTCGAAGTAAACAAGGCGAGTGACATCGTATTTTTTCGTGAATCCAGAGATGAGTTTTTGTTTATGTTCGGCTATGCGGCGATCGAGGTGATTGGTGACTCCGGTATAGAGTACGCCGGAGGGGTTGGAAAGAATGTAGACGTGATAGACGGTCACTTTCGAGGATTGTTGCATGGGGTGTGGGGAAATGCCACGGCAAGAACAGGCGCGGGGTTGAGTGACCGTCGCAATGGGCTGGGCCGGGAGGAAGCAAGCCATGATCCCTCGACTTCGCTCGGGATGACAAGATTGAGGATGAGTGCGAGGTTGAGTCATGGTCCCAATGAGCGCGGTGGGGATGGATCGAGCCACGATCCCTCGACTTCGCTCGGGATGACAGGATTAAGAATGAGCGCGAGTTGCAGTGGTGGTCCAAGTGATCTGGGCGGGGGTGGATCAAGCCACGATCCCTCGACTTCGCTCGGGATGACAAGATTGAGGATGAGTGCGAGGTTGAGTCATGGTCCCAATGAGCGCGGTGGGGATGGATCGAGCCACGATCCCTCCACTACGCGGCCCGACGCGCCAAACGGCGCGGAAGAAAAGTCGGGCCGCTTCGGTCGGGATGACAATCGTGAGAGTGAGCGCAGCATTGAGTGGCCATCCCAAGGAGTTGAGTGACACGTGGAGCAAGCCACGATTTCTCCACTTCGGTCGGGATGACAATCGTAAGAGGAAGAGCGCGGCCTTCCACTCGGGATGACGGGAAGTACAATCCGGGCAGAATGGAAGTGCAAGCATGGAACTTTACATCTTTTGGCGATTCCACGTGCGATTGGGGAAGAAAGAAGTGGCGAGTGGCGAGCAAAAGAGAAGACGAAATTCGAAATGCGAAAATCGAAAGCGAAAAGCGAAACACGAAAATAGAAAATCGGGAAACCCAAGAGCGGACGGCCTCAGAAGGCCGTCCCTACAAAAGCGAAGAGAAAAGCCGAAATTCGAAATGCGAAAATCGAAAAACGAAAATAGAAAAGCGGGAAACCCAAGAGGCCACTCTCAAAAACCGAGAGTGGGCACGCTCGCACGCCGAAAAGCGGCGAGCGGCCGCTACAAAGGCAAGAGAAAAGCTGAAATTCGAAAAGCGAAAAGCGAAACACGAAAATAGAAAAGCGGGAAACCCAAGAGCGGACGGCCTCAGAAGGCGGTCCCTACAAAAGCGTAGAGAAAAACGAACCCAAGAACCAGCCTGAAGGCTGGCCACTCCAAAGGCAAGAGAAAAGCCGAAATTCAAAATGCGAAGATCGAAATTGGGGCGCTTATGGCGCCGCGGATTTGGCGATTGGGGCGGCGTCGACGAGGGCGAATTCGACGCGGCGGCGCATGGGGTCGATGCGCTCGGCGCGCACGCGGACGCGATCGCCGAGTTTCCACGCCAGGGCATTGACTTGCTTGCGACGGCTGCCTCCGCGGCGGCCTTCGCCGCCCGCGACGGCGACGATGGCGTGATCGCGCTCGCGGAAAACGCAGCGGGTGTCCGCGGCTTCTTCCAAGGCGCTGATGGGCAGAAGACCCTCGACGAAGATTTCGAGCAGCTCGACAAAGCAGCCATATTTCTGCACGGAAATGATGAGCGCGTCGTACTCGTCGCCGAGATGCTGCTCCATGAATTGCGCGGTCTTCCAGGCGATGAGTTCGCGTTCCGCATTGGCCGCGCGGCGCTCGGTTTCCGAGGTTTCGGCGGCAATTTCCTCGAGGTGCTTTTGCGAATAGAGCGTCGCTTCCCCGCCAACGACCGGTTTGATGTAGGCAGGCGCCTTGGCGTCGGGATGGGCAAGCGCCCATTTCAGGATGCGGTGGACGATGAGGTCGGGATAGCGGCGAATGGGAGAAGTAAAGTGGGTGTACTCGTCGAACCCGAGCGCAAAATGACCAAGCGAGTCGGCGGAATAGCGCGCTTGCTTCAACGAACGCAACATTAAATAGGAAACGATGCGCTCCTCCGTGTGGCCGGCGAGTTTCTCGAGCAGCCGCTGGTAGTGCTGCGGAGTGATGTGGATGTCCGCGCCGGGCAGCGAGACGCGCTGCAGGCGCTCGCGCCCCTGGCCGCGCGTTTCCGGCCGGCCCGCTTTCGCAGGAGAGGGAACTTTGCCGTGGCGCACAACGACCTCGCGTTGATAGAGATCTTCGACGCCGAGGGAATAGCCAAAGGCGCGGGCGAGCTCTTCAAATTCGAGGACTTTGCGCGGGTCGGGTTTCTCGTGCACGCGATGCAGGGCTTTGAAGCCGCGCCCAATGAGGTAGTGTGCCACAGCGCGATTGGCGGCGAGCATGAACTCTTCGATGATGCGGTGGGCGACGTTGCGCTCGCTGCGGCCGATGTTGGTCATGTTCTGCTGCTCGTCGAATTCGATGGTGGGTTCGGGGAGATCGAAATCGATGGAACCGCTGTCGCTGCGGCGCGAGTTGAGCAGTTGCGCGAGGCCCTTCATGGCGCGGAAATGGTGGTGCATGTGGGCGTAGCGCTCGCTCATCTCCGGATCGCCGGTGAGGACCTTGTTGACGTTGGTGTAGGTCATGCGCTCGGCCGAGCGGATGATGCCGGGAACCATGACGGCGGTAAGCATGCGCCCGGCGGCATCGAAATTCATGATGGCGCTCATGACTAAGCGCTCTTCGCGCGGATTCAGCGAGCAGACGCCGTTGGAAAGCGCTTCCGGAAGCATGGGCACGGCGCGATCAATGAAGTACACGGAATTTCCGCGCAGGCGCGCCTCGCGGTCGAGCGGGGATTCCGGCGGGACATAGTGGGCCACGTCGGCGATGTGCACCTGGAGGAGCCAGCCGCCGTCTTCGCGGCGCTCGACGTACACGGCATCGTCGAAATCGCGCGCGGTCTCTCCGTCAATGGTCACAATGGGCAGCTCGCGAAAATCTTCGCGACCGGCGCGTTCCGCCTCGGTGACCGGATGCGCCAGCCGCGCGGATTCCTCAAGCACTTCCGGCGGGAAAGTGTGCGGCAGGTGATGCTTGCGGATGATGATCGCGGTATCCACGCCGAGGTCGCCGGGGCGCCCGAGGATCTCCATGACCCGGCCGATGGGAGCCGCGCCACCGCGTCCATAGCGCAGCAGCTCGGCATTGACCACCGCGCCATCCAACTTCGGAATGTGAGGCAATCGCTTCGCGCGGGCGGCCTGATCTTTCTTGCCGGGCAGAAGCTGTTCGCGCAAGGAAGAAGTAAGCTCATCGCCGGGAAGCAGCTCGATCTCATGCTGCAGGCGCGGGTCGTAGGGAACCACGACGCAGCCGCGCGAAGTGTAACGAAACAGTCCCACCACGGAGGGGTGCGCGCGGCCGACAATGCGGACGATGCGCCCTTCCGCGCGCCGCGCTCCGGGGAGAGCGCTGAGGCGCGAGATTTTCGCAATGACGTGATCGCCGTGCATGGCGTCTTCCACGTAGTCGCGGGGAATAAAAATGTCGCCATCGACGTTGGGGAGGGCGACATCCGGCACCACAAATCCGTAACCATCCTGGTGGAGCACCAGCCGGCCCTTAATTTCATCGCGCGAAGTGACTTTGTGTTGCGTGAATCTCTCCGTGGGTTCGGCGGGGGCGGGTTTTCGCTTCTCGGCGGGGGCGGGCGGCTTTGGCGACTGGCGGAACAGGAAACGCCCGTGGGTCAGTTCCTCGACCAGCCCGCGTTTCTTCAATTTTTCGAGCATCTGGAGCAGCGGGCGGCGGTCGTTCTTCCTCAGGTGGAGGTATCGGGAAAGATCTTCCAGGGAGACGGGGTCGTTTCTAACTTGCAGAAAACGAAGGACGTTATCAATGCCGAGCTTAGAAGGGCGAGGCATGGTTAGGTCCCTTTCTGGGAGCGAGGAGGGTACCGGCCCAATTCTATTCACTTTTTACAAAATTTTTGTAACTTTTTTCGTGTTTCCGGGGTTTAATAAGGAAGCCAACACACGACCGATTAGCCGCCCTCCGTCTGGCTAATCGGATTCCCCGAAAGGGGAGCAAAGGGGAGGCGGGAAGACCTGGCCTGCCTCCCTTCTTCCTTTTTTGCCAATCGCCCAAACGAGAAGCGGGCCGGTCCCTGTCTCGCGATTTCCTCCACGCATCAAATGTGATTAGAAACTCCCGCTGCCATGTCACTACTGGAAAATTTCCACGATTGTGTACGCGCGGCATTTCGGATATTGTTCTGAGTTCACCTCTTTTTGCATCGACGGAGAGACACAGGTGAAGAAAGCATTTCTTTGGATCGCCGTGTTAAGCCTGATCGGTTTGCTGGGTGCGCCGCGCCTTGCCGCGCAGGCCGGACCTGAAGGGGCCTCGCGTGAATGGCAGGTGTGGACCGGCGGCGGCCACGGAACCAATGGAAGCCAGTCCAGCACGGGCGTGTGGAATCTCGGCTTGCGCTACGGCCTGATTCTGACATCGCCGCGTGGCCCGGGCTTTCTGCGCGGCCAACTGGAGTACGCCGTCGACGTGGCGCCCGCGTGGGCCATTGTGCAGAAGACCAACACCGCGTATGGCGGCAGCGTGAATCCGTTCGCCTTCAAATGGATCCTGACCTCACCGAAAAAGGTGAAACCCTTCTTCCAGATTGAGGGCGGCGCATTGTTCACGAACACGAAGGTGCCGGAGGGCACTTCGCAGATTAACTTCACCACCAGTGGCGGGATCGGCGCGCACTTCCTGGGCAGCAAGCATAACCTCAGCGCGGAATTGCGCTTCCAACATATATCCAATGCGGGACTGGCCACACCCAATCCCGGAATCAATACGGTCCAGGTGCGCATCGGGTTTGGCGCGTTCCGGAATTACCAGTAAGCTTCCAGAATTAGTGCCGTTCCGACTATCTGGACGAAATATTGGCAGCATCGAATGGCTTCAGAATCCGTTGCGCTGCTGGCCCTTCTTCTCGGCATGATGCCGGACCAAACGATTGGTTTACGAGCGCAAAGTGTAGATTAACATTCCGAATAACTATATTTGTAATAATTGCTTGAGGGGCAGCCAAAGACCTCCAGGGGTCCTTGCTTCGTCTGGTTTTTTCCCCTCTTCATCGCGGAGTTCGCACTTAATGAGGGCCACCTCCGCGAACTGGCGTTGCCTAATTGCTTCGGCAGATTCTGCCGGATCAAACACGTCCTTGTCACCCAGATGCACGACGGCAATAATGCCGTCGGGGCGCTCTCCTCGGGTGAGATATACAGGGGCGACACTAACGAGACAGGACTGTTGCTGTCCGCGAATCTTCATTCTGCGGCGCAGTAATTTAGGCGCGCTGGAGTAGAGCGCGAGCGTGTCTACGGCTTCCGCCCAGCATGCCGAGGCGGGATCGACCAAGTCGCTGGATGTGAGGCCTACAAGCTCTTCCGGTTTCTTGTTCCAAAGCCGGGAAGCCGCCTGATTGGCAAGCGCGATGCGTCCTTCGGTGTCTTTCACAATCGCAGGCTGCGGTATAGCATCGAGGAGGACACGAAACCTGCGAAATTGCGTCAGGGGACCGGAGTCACTCTGGGCCATGAGGAACCGCCTAGAAAGCTCGAATCTAAGTCAATTCTCATCGTCGAGGTATAAAACACGAGCGTCTATAGCACATCGGTACCAGAGTGCAGGTAATGAGTTGGGCACACGGTCGGTGTGGGTCACCGCACTTCAGACGGCAAACTACAAAGGGAAATTCACGTCGACGGCTGCGTTAAGAGCTTTACGCACGGCAACTTGGCGCTCTACGTGGTGGTTCAAGAAAGTTTCATTTACGCCTATCAATTCTGCCACCTAGAAACGCCGCGAAAGCTAGCTTGACCGCGCAAGGCAACTTGGAGTGGTGGCAGTGGCTGCTGACGATTCTGATCACCGCGTGTTACGCGTGCCTGGCTGCGGGGTGAGAAGAAGGGAAGATGGAGTGAGGTAAGGAAGCAAAGAAGCAAAGAAGTTCAAGAGTTCAAGGGGAGAAGAGATGGTGCCCAAGAGAGGACTCGAACCTCCACGACCGTAAGGCCACTAGCTCCTGAAGCTAGCGCGTCTGCCAGTTCCGCCACTTGGGCACAATGCAGGAAAACCAGGCAACAATGATTTTGCGGCTGGGGCCAGAGTTTGTCAACGAAACCGACGGCGGACGGTCGCGGAGCAGTTTCCGACTCGTGCGTGGTGCGGGCACGCAGATTGTTTCCGAATGCGCCGGCACCCGGGCACAATCTCCAAGTGCCAAGGCGGACCACATTTCCAGTTAGCGAACTAGTGTCGTGTCCCGAAAATAGATGAAAGAAGGAAGGGTGACTTCAGGGGTTGAAGCCCAATTCGTTCTACGGGCGTTACGCCGGGGCCCTTCGAAGCTCAGGGTGAACTGAAGCCCCCGGCCTCCTATAGAGAAATGCAAGGAACTTCCGAGATGGGACACTCGTTGTGATACCCCCGGACATAAGTTACACGCCATAGGATGAGCCGCCAGGAGGGGGCGCTTTCCTGGGAGCTGGCGCTTCGTTCCTAATTCGAAGCGCAGCATGACGCTCTCGTAGAGATTTGCTGGATTCGGTTTCGCCACACGCGAATAATCACAGCCTTGGTCACTGAGTGAGGAGATGCTGAAGCTGCTCGAGGTCAGAGGGCGCAGTGTCGGAGACCACGAAGAATTCCATGCCTCCCTTACGCGAATCGATCCACTGATAGCCTTGGCGCGACCCTGCGCGCGGTGAGGCGTCCGGTTCACTCGTGGGCCAGATGAACACGCTCACGAGATGCTTGCGGCGGCCGTAGACCAGAGCAGCGGTGGCGCGGCCGTGAACGATGTCAAGGCGGCCGCCCTGCAGTGGAAATCCCTGATCGGCAAAATCCCGGACCGGCGGAGCGAAGTCCAGTTTACCGTCGAACCAGGGTTTTACCGTGTGTTGATCCGTGGAGATAATGTCGGTGAGATGTCCAGGTTGGAGCGATCGCAGATGGGCATCGACAGCCTCCGCGGCAAGCACTGTTTCCTGGTTGTCGCCGCGGCGAACGGAGACGAATTGCCAGCCTGCGTACGCAAACAGAAGAAGCGCAGCCGCGAGTGCGAGCCATCGCCAAGGCGTGCGAGCCGAGAAGACAGAAACGGGCCTCGTAGGACTCAGCTCCGCCAGAACTTTCTTGCGAAACGAGACGGGTGTTTTCTCATAGAGTTGCGCACGGTTCATGGACGAGCGCAAAGATTTCAGGGATTCGAGCGCGTCAGCACACTCGCAGCATTGTCCCAGATGGCGCTCGAATTCGGCGGCACCGGCAGCATCAAGTTCGTTATCGAAGTAACCATGAAGAACGGTGTCAGCGCGGTCACAGCTCATGGGTGGCCTCCTTGCGGGCAGGGTCAGCAATGGCCTGCTGAAGCTGCCGGCGGGCACGGGAAAGCGTGGACATGACCGTACCTATGGGAATCGAAGTGATGGCGGCAATCTCCTTGTAGGAACACCCTTCCAGCTCGCGAAGCACAAGCACCTCCCGAAAGCGCGGCGACAAGGACTCAAGAGCGCGGGTGAGGCGCTCGCGATTGTCACCCGCGATAGCAAGCGCTTCGGGTGTTGGGCTTGAAGGCACGTGCAACTCTTCATCGAACTCGGCCATGTCTTTCACTTGGCGATTCTTCTCCAGCCAGGTGTAACAGGTGTTCCGTACGATCTGCAGCAGCCAGGCGCGCACATCTCCGCCATGAAAGCCCTGGAAGAATCGGTAGGCACGCAGCATCGCTTCCTGCGCGGCGTCTTCGGCATCCGCGCCGTCGCGCAAAAGCCAGCGGGCGAGGTTGAAAGCGGCATCGAGATGCGGCAGAACAAGCACCTCGAAGCGCACCTGATCCTGCGAGTCCAGCACGTCCGAACCTTTCCCCTGGACAGGATTGCTCATTTATAGGGACCGCCTCAGCGGTGATTTTATTCCCATTCGATTCCTCTTTGTTTGGCGAGTGAAAAAAAGCTCATCGGCGCTGGTGCGGGAATAAAGAGCCAAGGCCCGCGGTCTACACGGATGAAACACGTCCGGGAGCGGCGCAGGCGCCTTTCGATTCTCTCTTTCCTGCGCCGCTCGTTCCAGAGAAATGTGCGCTGACGAAAACAAGGCCGAGCAAGCGACAACCTAGCGTCGAGGAGGAATTATGGTGGAGAAGATAAAAGACGAACTTCTGCATGATCACAACAAGGATGGAGTAGACCGGCGGGGATTTTTGAAATGCATGGCGTGGGCGGGAACCGGGGCGCTGTGCATCATGCAGGGCGGCGTCCTGAAGTCATACAGCTTAAGCCGGATGTCAGAGTTGGGAGCCAGCGCGGCGGCAGCAGGTGAGCTGAGCTTCGTGCAGATCAGCGACAGCCACATGGGATTTAACAAAGCGGCGAATCCCGATGTAGTGGGGACCCTGAAGGCGGCGGTGGACAAGATTAACGGATTGTCGACCGCACCGGAGTTCATGCTGCATACGGGCGACATCAGCCACCTCTCCAAACCGGAAGAGTTCGATACGGTCGATCAGATTCTGAAGAGCGCGACGCCAAAGGATATGTTCTTCGTGCCCGGCGAACACGACATGCTAAGCGATGACGGCAAGCAGTACCTCGAGCGCTACGGAAAAGACGCAACCGGTGGAGGATGGTACAGCTTCGACAAGAAAGGCGTGCATTTTATCGGGCTGGTGAACGTGCTGAATTTGAAGGCCGGGGGACTCGGCACGCTCGGTCCCGAGCAACTCGAATGGATGAAACGGGACGTCAAGCACCTGAAACATAGCACGCCGATTGTAGTGTTCGCACACATTCCGCTGTGGACGGTGTATCCGGAGTGGGGCTGGGGTACGGAAGACAGCGCGCAGGCCTTGGCGTATTTGAAGAAGTTCGGCTCCGTAACCGTGCTGAACGGTCACATTCACCAAACGATGCAAAAGGTCGAAGGAAACGTGACGTTTCATACCGCGGCGTCAACGGCATTTCCGCAACCGCAACCCGGAATGGCCGCTTCGCCGGGGCCGATGAAAGTGCCGGCGGAGCAGTTGAGAAGCTCGCTGGGAATTACCGATGTGAAATACGTGCGGGGACAGCACGCACTGGCGATCGTTGACTCGACACTTGGCTAAGTCGGCCGAGCAAAGAGAAAAGATCATGAGGAAATCCAGAGAGGAAATGAAAATGAAGAGGAGAATTGTTTGGCTTGCAAGTTTGATGATAATAGCCGGGGCTACGGTTCTGTTGGCAGGATCGCCGGGCATTACGGCGAATCCTCAGCCGCCTTCTTTGGCAACCGCGGAAGTGAAGATTGATAATTTCACTTTCGAGCCAGGCACCATTATGGTGGCTGTTGGCACGACTGTTACCTGGACCAACCGCGATGACATTCCCCATACGGTCGTCAGCACCGACGGTGTCTTCAAGTCCAAGGTGCTGGATACGGATGAGAAGTTCTCCTACACCTTTGCCAAAGCGGGAAACTTTCCTTACTTCTGTTCGATTCACCCAAAAATGACCGGCAAGGTCGTGGTTCAGTGAGCCGCCGGTGAGCCTAAATCCCTTCGACCTCAGAACTGCGCTTCTAGCGGAGCAGGGAAAAAGGGACAGGCGGCGAAAAGAGCGCAAAATGGGCGGGGAATGGCGTGGCGAGGAGCCCCAAACAAACCTCCGTTAAGCAGACGCCCGCCCCCTAGCTTTCTCCCGCCACGGTGCTATACTCCGGCCAGAAGACACCTACCTGCGGCCGCAGAGCAGGTACCGGGGACCGGTTCCAACGGGAGGTTGCTATGGCCGATATGGAATCTGCGTTTACGGGACCGTTGCTGTATCTGCTGATTGCCTGGGGCCTCGTTACCGCCATTTTCTTGGGTTTGATTGCTTGGCGGAGCGTGCTCTCCAGTCATGAAGACGATCAGATCTTTCTCGATTCCGCAGAAGAGCTCATGGCCAGGGAGCAGCGCGAATTGATCAGCAAGATCAACTGGCTCTCCAGGCCCATTGTCACCAGCGGCATCGCGTCCGGCATGCTGTTGCTGCTAATCGCGGGCATTTTTGTTTACCACGGGCTGAAGAACTTCTAGCCCGGGCTGCGGCCAGACTGCTCGGCCTTCGCGCTGTCAAGGTTTTGCGGGCGCGGGTTCCGCAGGCGGCGGCGCGGCACTCGCGGGAGCGGCCGGCTGGGATGCCTGCACGAGGGAAGTGTGATTGTGCACGATGATCCAGGCGTCACCGCGTTTTTCCAGGATCAGCGTCGTTTGACCCACGGCGGCGCTCGGCGAGCCATCCACCACGGCACTGAATTCCCATTGATAGCAGGCCCAAGCCACGGTTTTTGAAGGTGCGATGCGGATCAGCGTGTTGCTGCGATCCAGGCGCACCTGCTGCATGCGTGCGCGTTGCATCTGGTACGCCGCCAGATAACTGGTCCAGCCGACGGCGGGAGGTGTCCACGTCCCGGCCACCACCGAAACATCATCGGCAATATTCTTGTGCAACTTCTCGATATCTCCTATCTGCCATGCTCCCAGCATCTCTCCGATGGCGTAGTCGATTTTCTGCTCGTCGGGGAGCGAGTTGATCACGCTGGGGGGCGGGGTCGGCTGCGTATCGTCATTTTTTTTCTTCTTTTGCGCCGCTGCGGGGCTGGCCGTTGCCAAGCTCAGCACCAGGAGAAGGACCAGACCAACAGACCGCTCCATCCACCGACTGCCGTTCCCTGCGTTTTGCTTGATGTTCATGCTCGATGCACTCCTGCGGAATTTCCTGCGCCCCGAGTCTCCCCCAGAGATGGGGAGCGCAAACGATTGTGCCGTGTTGGGCAGGTTCGAGGATAGCGCAGTGCGGGCGTTTCCGCGGGGCCCTGTGCTTAGTGCCGTTCCAAGTGATTAAGACCATGAAACCCGAGAGTCCGTGCAAGTTGGAACGGCACGAGTTGATCCATCCGGGAAAGCACGCTATTTCGTTTTTGAAGCGCTCAGCAGGTTCACGAACAAACGGTAGGCGCCCGGCACGCTTTCCGGCAACTCGCGGAAAAACGCCAGCCCTGTATAAATGTAAGTCCCTTTGCCGTACTTCGTGTACACCAGCCCGCCAGTTAGATCCTTTTCCCCGGGGTCATTCATGGCTAGAAGCGCGGTGTACCGCGAATCGAAATCGCTCCAGAAATAGAGCCCGCGTTCCTGCACCCAGCCCTGGAAATCGGCTTCGGTGATTCTATTGGGCCGGCTCAGCAGGGGATCGCCGGGCTTCAGGAATTTCACCGGTGAAGTTTCGTCGGTAATGCGCGGCGTGGGGCTGCCGATTTTCGCGGCATAGGGCGCGGGCTGCAGATTGTCCCAGATGTAGTCACGGTTATACTGCACGACCAGCGTTCCGCCATTAGAAACGTATTCCAGCAGGCGCTTGTTGGCTTCGGCCAGTTCGGGGCGCAACTCGTAGGCGCGGACGCCGACGACGATGGCGTCGTATTTCGAAAAATCACCGAACGCCAGCGCCGCGGTATCCAGCATTTCCACGGTGATGCCCAGGCGCTCTAGCGCGTCGGGGATGGGCTCGCCTTCCGCGGAGATGTAACCGACGCGGAGATTGGCGGGGACGTTGATGTCGAAGGCGTGGACGAGGCACTGTGCCGGCTCGCTCCACAGAATCGTGGGCATTGAAGGCAGCGGCTCGAGCGAGGTCGCGAATCTTTCTTCGCCGCGCATTGCATACGCTGTAATGGTGAAATTCCCGGGGTCGAACTTTGCTGGCGGCGCCAAAGTGAGTCTGACGTATTGATCGCCGATGCCCGCAAACTCCACTTCCACCGGCGCACTCGCTTGCAAGCCGTCCGGCACATCGAGGCCGACGGAAATTTCTGCCGGTTTCGTGGAATAGGAATGCACGCGCAAGAACACATCAAAGGGTTTGTGCTCGGCGCTCAGCACTTCCACCGCCTGCCTGGGTTCCACCGCCAGCGTGTATGCCGGAACGATGCGCAAGGGCACGCGCACCACGCTGGTTGAAGTCGTTTCGATGTACGTAACCGGCTGCTGGAACGTCATTTTGTATCCGGCGATTGTCACTTCCTGATCTGCCGTAACCAAGGGAGGTGGTTCTGGGAGCAACTCGTTCGGTCGAAGCGGCAAGTCGCCGGGTCTCAATAGCGGGTCCCTTCCTGTAAATGCGATCGTGAACAAGAATCCCTGGTCCGCACTGCCCTCCTTCGCCGATTGTTCCATGGTCCCTGGCAGACTGAGTTTCAATGAGCCGAACGAACACCCTGCTTCTTTGCGGCAAGTCGAGTTTGCCATCACGTGGAACGATTCGCCTGCAACCAGCAGGCCGGTATCCGCCTCCGCTTTCACGTGCAGTCCTGCGGCCATGGCCAGCGCTTTTTCGACTCGTCGGTGAACTCGCTTTATGTCCTCGACATGCTGCTCCAGGTTCGGTGGAAAGAACGCAACGTCGTAGGGGTTTCTGACCGTTGGATGGTCGAAATCGCTCGCGGCGTCGGCTAGATGATGCGTTGCGGCGGCGAAATCTCCTTTTAACAGTGCCTCGCGGGCGAGTCCCAGCGATTTCTGCGCGTCGGCGAGCAGTTTGTTGTCTGGGAGAAGGGTAGTGATGGGCTCGGAAAGTTTCGCCGGATCGAACGTGGCTCCGTTTTCGGGAACGAGTGCAATTTGGCGCCTCAGAAAAGGCGAATTCAGAAAACCGGCGATGCCTTGCGTGTGATGGTTCACAAACGCGTCCAGGCCAATCTCTCTCCAGGATTTTCCCCAAAGAGGCGAAACAGCATCGAGCGGCAGAACATAACCCTTGGGAGAGTCACCGCGGTCGAGGTCGAGAATGTGTCCTGTTTTCCACGGGGCCAGATCACCCTGGCTGAATGGGTTAGAACCATCCCACCGCAGCTCGTACGCAGGATCACGGGCAAGCGCGACGGCTTTGGGAGTGAGGATGCCGGAGGCTTGGTGGTGGCCATGGCCGGAGTGGACGCCGCCAAAATGGTTGATGACGATGTTGGGGCGGAAGGAGCGGATGACGCGGACCATGTCTTCGAGGACCTGGTCGCCCCAGATTTTCTCCGTCTCTTCCGGCGTTTTCGAATATCCAAAATCCGGCGCGCGCGTGAAGTAGAGCTTCACCCCATAGCCGCGAGTGGCGGCGAGCAATTCCTGGGTGCGGATCAAGCCGAGCTGCGGCGCCTGCTCCGGGCCGAGAGCATTTTGCCCGCCTTCGCCGCGGGTCAGAGTGAGCAGGGCCACATCGGCGTGCAAGCCGCGCGCGAGGTAGGTCAGCACCGCGGCGCTCTCGTCGTCGGGATGCGCGGTAACGTAAAGGATGCGCGTGGTGACGCGGGCGCTGTCGATGGCCTCAATGGTTTCGGCGAGCCCGGGACCGGTGCCCGGTGCGGGTGGGAATTGGGCAATTGCCTGCTGGGCAACGGCAATGATCGCGAAAGCCAAGCTCGCGATGGAGCGAAATGTTCTCACGAAACCTCCGAGTCTTCGATAGCTTACGACAAGCCCTCAGGGGCTAAAGCCCATTTGTTCTAGAGGCATTATGCAGGGGCCCTTCGAAGCTCAGGGTGAACTGAAGCCCCTGCCTCCTGAAGAAAAAGACTTGTTCCGCAAGCCGCGAGGTTGTGCCCTCCCGAAAAACCATTGAGGAGAGACAGCTTCCAGCCCGTTTTTCTCTGGCTGGAAGGTCCCACCCTCGACGAGAACTGTGACTCGCGCGAAAGACTTTCCGGCTGGAACGCTTCACGGGTCGCTGGCCGCCGGTCGCTGGCTACTTTCTTCCGCGAACGGCCATTGTCGCATCTCTCGCGTCCAAACGAGAAATGCCATCACTCCCAGGGCGATTTCGAGCAGCCCCCATTTCCGCACAGGCCCGGTTTGCCAGAACAGCCACGCCCACGCCAGCATCGTCAGCACCGCGGGCGCCGGGTACAGCCACATCTTGAACGGCAGCTTTTCGCTGCCCCAGCGTTTGCGCAGCAACATGACGCCCACGGCCTGGCCGATGAACTGAACCAGCAGGCGCATCGCCAGAATCGCGGCAATCGCGGTGGTCAATTTTAGCGTCAGGCTGAAGATGAACGCCAACCCGCCCAGCAACAGCAAGGAGACGTGCGGGAAATGTTTGGTGGGATGGACCCGGGCAAACACCGGAAAGAAATTGCCGTCCAGCGCCGCTGAATAGGGCACGCGCGAATATCCGAGCAAAACCGAAAACACGCTGGCCATGGCGATCCACAAGACCATTCCCGTGGCCAGACGCGCCGCGCCGTGCCCGTACAACCTCTCCACGAACAGGCTCGCCAGGAACGGCGAATTCTGCGCTTCCCGCCAAGGCACGACGCCCAGAATGCTGGTTTGCATCGCCAAGTAAAGGATCGCAATTCCGAGTATCGAAAGAAAAATGCCCCGCGGAATATTTTTTTCCGGGTCGCGAATTTCTCCGCCCAAATGGCAGATGTTGTAATAGCCCCAGTAACTGTAAACCGTGCTCACCATCGCCACACCCAGCCCCGCAAACCACACCGAGGAAAGTTGAAACGCCCCCGGTGGAAAATCAAAGGCCAGTTTCGGATCAAAATGCCGAACGCCTCCCCAGATGAGCCAGAGCATGGTTCCAACTACGCCGGCCCACAACAACACCGAAATCTTACCAATCGTGGTAATGCGGCGGTACAGCAGAATCACCAGCAGGACGACCAGCCCGCCGGAGAGCGCCTTCGCCTGCCACACGTTTAACGGGTAAATGTATTTGGCATAGCCGGAAAAGCCGATGGCCGCGGAAGCCACCGAGAGCGGCGCCTGGATGAGCGTCTGCCACACAAACAAAAACGACATCAGCCGTCCCCATTTCTCCGGCCCGTACGCTTCCCGCAAAAACACGTAGCTTCCGCCGGCCTTGGGCATTGCCGCGCCCAGTTCCGACCACACGAACCCGTCGAGGGTGGCCAGGAGCGCGCCCGCCAGCCACGCAATCAGCGCCTGCGGCCCGCCCATGGCTTTGATCACCAGCGAACTCACCACGAACGGACCGATCCCCACAATTTCGATCATGTTCAGCGCGACCGCTTCCTTCAACCCAAGCCCGCGCTCCAGTTGGGGTTGCGGACCGGCAGAGCGCTCGCGTTGATCGGGATTTCCCATGCGCTGCGAGAATAACAAATGACGCGGCACGCTCCTAACATGACCTTATTGGTATCGTATACGAAACGAGGCATGGCCTATTGACGGCGGTCCTCGGTGGAGCGAGAGTATATTGGCAACGGCGGTGCGCCCGTGTTTCCCCTCTTGGCGCGCCGCTTGCCGGACGCAATTCTCCGCCCTTCCCGTTTCGGCGGCTGTTTACCCTTTCCGAAAACCTGCTGGCCCGCTGCTCCTCAGTGCTAGCGAGCAAGGACGGATACTCTTGCATAGTTTCCATGCTATTCATGAGACTTACACGCAATTGGCTTCCGGGCTGCTCTTTCTGACCTTGGCGATTGTGACTTTCTGGGTGGTGGTCCGGATCGGACAAGACCTGCCGCGTCGCAACCTGTTTCGCCTGATGGGTCTGCTGTTCGCGGGATGCAGCGCCGCGCAAATTGGAAAAGCGCTGGCGCACGGACAGCATTGGGCGGCGTGGCTTCTGTCCGCAGTGGGAATCTTCATGCCAGCGGCCTTCTCGGCGCTGGCGGTTCTGATGTTCGGTACCATACCGGCGTTACTGGCGGTTCTGCGGGCAAGCGACCAGGTACGAACGCGGCGGGGACAAGAAAAACTTCAGGCCCTGGTGCAGGCGGCGCCGATGGCGGTGGTGGGGACGGATTGCGAGGGGCGGGTGACTTCGTGGAATCCGTCTGCGGAAAAAATCTTTGGATGGACGCAGGAGGAGATCCGGGGAACACGCGCGCTGACGGTACCCGAGGACAAGAAGGAGGAACAATTCGCGCTCCTGGAGCGGACGCTGAAGGGCCAGGTCACCACAGGCTTCGAAAGTGAGCGGATCAACCGAGCCGGCGAGCGTTTTCCCGTGAGCATCTCTACGGCGCCGTTACGGGATGAGGCCGGGCGACTGACGGGGATCATGGCGACAATCGAGGACATCCGCGAACGAAAACGCATCGAGCGGGAGCTGAACGAAAAATCCGCCACTCTTGCCGCCGTGACCCACGCGCTCAATTCCTTCCTCGAATCCGGGGATTGGTCCGCCGCCAGCAAGCACCTTCTCGCTCACACTCTGCAGCAGACCAAGAGCGAATCTGGCTTTTTGGGTGTTTTGCTCGACGGACCGATCCTCCGCGTTCTTGCGCATGATGGCCTGGCGTGGGATCCCGGCGTAAATTGTCAGCTCTATGACGCCAAGCTAAAGCAACAGGCCGCGCAGGGTTTTTTTGACGTCTCGTATCAGAAGAATCTTCTCGGCGAAGTCATTTCCAGGGGACAGACAGTCGTTTCCAACCAGCCCTCGTCCGACCCCCGCTCCGGCGGACTTCCGCCCGGGCACCCCGCGGTACGCAGCTTTCTCGGCGTCCCCATTTTCAAGGGTTCGAACGTCGCCGGTCTGATCGCCCTTGCCAATCGCCCCGGAGGCTACACCGGCGAGGAAATGCGTTCGCTGGAGGCGATGTCGCAGGCTACCGGCGTGCTCTACGACCACTACCGTCAGCATCTGAAGCGCACCCAGCTCGAAGAGCAGCGCTCGCACCTCGAAGGCGAATTCCGCCAGGCGCAGAAAATGGAGGTGCTCGGCCAGCTCTCCGGCGGCATCGCCCACGACTTCAACAACATGCTCATGGTGCTTTCCGGTTCGACGGAACTTCTCGAGCGCACCCTTCCCGCGCAGTCCGCCGCCAGCCCTTACGTCGAGCAGATTCGCCGCACCATCGAAAAGGCCGCGGCCATCACGAGGCAACTCCTTGCATTCAGCCGCAAACAGGTTCTGGACGCCAAGCCCACTGACCTCCACGAGATTCTGACTGACTGCGAGTTTATGCTGCCGCGCCTCCTGGGCTCCGACGTGCAGCTCGCCTTTCAACACCAAGCCGCCCGCTCCTGGATCCGTGCCGATGCCGCCCAAATCGAGCAGGTCATTGCCAACCTCGCCATCAACGCCCGGGACGCCATGCCCGGCGGCGGTTCTCTGACCATCTCCACCCGCAACACTTTTGCGCTGCCGGAAGGCCCTGGTTCGAACGGCGATGGTCCCGCGCCATCCGGGTGGGTGGTCCTGGAGGTCAAAGACACGGGCTGTGGCATGGACGAGGAAACGCGCAGCCACATCTTCGAACCTTTTTTCACCACCAAGCCGCTGGGCAAGGGTACCGGTCTGGGTCTTTCCACCGTCTATGGCATCGTCTGCCAGTTCGGAGGCCACATCTACCTGGAATCACACCCCGGCATGGGCTCGCGCTTCCAGCTCTTCTTTCCGGTGCATGATTCACCCGCCGAGTCCCGGCCTGCCGCTACGCGCGCTTCCCTCGTCGCGGAAGGATCGGACCGCCTCACCGTCCTCCTTGCCGATGACGAGATCTCGTTGCGTGCCGCGATTGCCGAGTATCTTCGCAGCGCCGGTCATGTGGTTCTGGAATCGAACGGTCCCCACGAGGCGATTGAGCTTGCCCGCAGCCATTCCGGCGGCATCGACGTTCTCCTCACGGACGTCGTTATGCCCGGTATCCGAGGCACGGAACTTGCTCAGCAGGTTAGGGAATTTCGCCCGAATATCCATGTGATTTACATTTCCGGCTACGCGCAGAGCCTGCCGGAAGCGCAAATCCCGCCGGGCGCCGACTTTCTTCAGAAGCCTTTTCGTTTTGCATCCTTGGCCGAAAAGCTTAAACTCGTTTCGCGGAAGGCTTGAAGCGCGCGCCGCCTTCCCCCCAAGGCCATGTCTCGATTTCTGCGTTGGTGCCCTGTCCTCTTCGTGTTTTTTCTCGCTCCCTCTCGGGCTCGTCCGGAGCCTCACGGAAAGCTATCCCTTCCGCCCATCACTTCCAGCATTCTCGACCATATCTACTCCGGCCGGCGCGACCTGGCAGTGCCCGAAACTCGCCAGCTCCAACAGGATGCTCCTGACAATCCGCTTGGCTATTTGCTCGAGGCCGAAGCCGAATGGTGGAAAATCTGGTGCGCCTCCGCTGAGTTCAAATACGGCATGACCATGGCGCGCCACCGCGACAAGCTCGCTGCCGATCAGCATTATCTTGACCTCGCCGCGAAAGCCTATTCCCTGGCTGAAGCCGGTCTCCGCCAGCACGACTCCGCGGAAATGCGCCTCTACTCCGGGATGGCCGACGCTCTCGCCGCCCGCTTGTACGGCTTGCGCGGGGAAAACCGCGCCACCGCCCACGTGGGTGTCCGCGCGCGCGAAAATTTTCTCGCCGCCCTGGCCATGGATCCTTCCCTGTCCGATGCATGCACGGGCCTCGGTCTGTACAACTATTACGTGGACACGCTTCCCACCCTCGCGCGCGTTCTGCGGTTTTTCATGGGCATCCCCGGCGGGAGCAAGGAGGAAGGCATTCGCCAGTTGCAACGCGCCATCCAGGATGGCCAGCTCAGCCCGCCGTTGGCCCGCTTTTACCTGGCCATGAATCTTGAAAACTACGAGCGGCGCTATGAAGACGCGCTCCTGGTGATTGGCCCACTGGTTGATCAATACCCTGCCAATCCTATCTTCCAGTTGGTGCGCGGCGATCTCTACGCCAAGCTCGGCCGGAAACAACTCGCCGAAGCATGCTATCGCGCGGCGGCCAGTGCGGCATCGCAGGTTCCCGAGGCGGAGTGCGGCGCAAGGATCGGTCAACTGGCGCGCCAATCCCTCGCGGCACTCAACGTCAATTAGTACCGTTCCAACTATTTGGGCCAAAAATTAGAGTGGGGCCGAGATCGATTCCGGACCTGGACGAAAAGGAGCGAACCCGTCACCGGTGTTTGCCGGGCCGAAAGCATCAAGCCAGCGCTCAGGGCCGTGTTTCGGGCCCGCTGATGGGCTGAATCACTGCATTCAGAAGATTCGGATCACTGAATTCCGTCTGCTGTCCTGCCAACCTCCCGGCCACGGGCAGCAGTCGAGCCGAAAGTGGTTTATTCCACTTCACCGAAAGAGTGGCGACATCGCCGATGATGCGCGTCAATTGGTCCACCGTGGTATCCCCCGGCAGCGGCACGGTGTCAAGACCCGTCCCGCACACGGCCGAGTAACTCAGCAGCGCGTCGAGCGACACCAGGCCCGCATTCCACCGTTCGGCGAGTACCGGGTCTTCCAGGATCGGCAACATCAATCCGGAATACCCCGTTTTGCGCAACCCAATTTCCTTCATCGCCGAAGTGATTGTGGCCACCGCGGTGAGCGTCCCGCTCGCGCCAAAGGGCTGCTTCGAGAGGTTCTCAATCGCCGCGCCGATGGACGCGTCCTTCGAGGGCGCGGGGGAAAGATCCAGACCCAGATACGTCCACCCGCGCTCGCGATCCACCCGTAGAGCGACATTCTCCACGTCGGAGGTCTGCTGAAAAAAAGCATCGACCAGCCGCCGTTTTGCGGTAGCGAGGTCGGGCGCATCGCGAAGCGCCTCCGCAACGCTATTCGCCGATTCCAGTCCCACGGCAAACTGGTGCCCCAAGCCGCTCAGGTACGCCGCCGGAAAAAACGGCGAAGCTTGCGGCACGCTGGCGAGCGCCGCAAAACGAAAATTGCCTTCGCTGTGGAGCGTGCTGTCCGAAAGCTTCTTCATCACGCGCGCGGCGGCTCGCACCGCCGGCCAGTTCACGCCCGCATCGTTGGTGACGCACACCGTGCCATAGAGCGATTTTGTGTTCTTCAGGACGTCCGCGAGCAAATCCGCCTGCGCGTCGCCGTCATCTCCGGAAAGATACGCTGGACCGATGGACACCATCACGTGGTGCAGTTGTGCCAGCCCATCGAGGTCCTTGAAGAATTGCAGCGCTTCCTCGCGCGAAAGCCCTTGCGTGTATTCCGGGAAGGGCTGCGTGGCGATGCGCAGCGTCTGCACGGTGAAGCCGCGCGATTCAAAAGTGGTCTGCGCAATCTTCAGGAACTCCACGGCTTCCGAAATCTGAAGCTGGTAACTTTCGCGCTCGATGCGCACGAACGCCGTGATGGCCCGCACTTTGGATTTCGGAGTTTCCGGCGCCTTGTTTTGCGCCGCGCAGGCGGCGCAGGCCAGCAGAGCAATGGAAAGTGTGACGTACAAGTATTGCCAGAAGGGACGGTTCTTCATGTTCCTCACTCAAATGCGGAGATTCCCGTGATCTTCCCGCCGATGATCAGCTTGTGGATGTCGTTCGTGCCCTCGTAGGTGTACACGCTCTCAAGATTGTTCATGTGGCGCATGATGCAGTAGTCATCCACAATTCCGTTCGCGCCCAGAATATCCCGCGCCTTCCGCGCCGTTTCCAGCGCGACGGCCACATTATTCATCTTCAGCATGGAAATGTGGGTTGCGTCCGCCTTGCCCTGGTCCTTCAGCCGGCCGACGTGCAGTGCCAGCAATTGGCCCTTCACGATCTCCGTGATCATCCACGCCAGTTTTTCCTGGACCAATTGGTGGGAGGCGATGGGCTTGTTCCCAAACTGCTTGCGCGTCTTCGCGTATTGCAGCGCCGTGTCGTAGCAGGCCATGGCCGCGCCGATCGCGCCCCATCCGATCCCATAGCGCGCCTGGTTCAGGCAGCTCAACGGCCCGCGCAAGCCGGTCACGCCCGGCAAAAGATTCTCTTCCGGAATTTCGCAGTCGCTCAACGAAAGGCCGGAAGTCACCGAAGCCCGCAACGACCACTTCCCATGCACGTCCCAGGCCTTGAATCCCGGCGTCCCTTTTTCCACCAGGAAGCCGCGAAACTTTTCATCCTCGCACTTGGCCCACACCACCGCCACGTCTGCCAGCGAGCCGTTGGTGATCCACATTTTTTCGCCGTTCAGGACGTACTTGTTCCCTTTCTTCACCGCGCGCGCCAGCATGCCGCCGGGATTCGACCCGAACTGAGGCTCCGTCAGCCCGAAGCAGCCGATGGCTTCACCCGAGCGCAGCCGCGGGAGCCATTTCTCTTTTTGCGCGTCGCTGCCGAAGCTGTAAATCGGGTACATCACCAGCGCGCCCTGCACGGAAACGAAGCTCCGCAGTCCCGAATCCCCGCGCTCCAGCTCCTGCATCATCAGCCCGTAGGCGACATTGGACATCCCGGCGCAGCCGTAGCCCTGCAGGTTCGCCCCGAAAAAGCCCAGCTCCCCGAGCTGGGGCACCAGGTGCATCGGGAACGTGCCCTCGCGGTTGTGTTTTTCAATGATCGGCAGAACTTCGTTGTCCACAAATTGCCGCGTCGTCTGGCGCACCAGTTTTTCTTCGTCATTCAGTTGGGAATCGAAATCGATGAAGTCCACACCAGCAAATGAGGTCATGCAAGCTTCCTTCGCGGCACAATCTCGGCGACGAATGCAGTGTAGCAAGCCCCAAGGGCTGGTAGCCAGCGGCCCCGCCTCTTTTAGCGGCGAGTTCGTTGTGTCCAGGACAGGGAAAGCATACGATGTGTGAGCTAGAGGTCCAGATCGCGAATTCCGTTTGAAAACTCAAGAAAAGGAGGCCTGCAAGTTATGACGCTCGCGGAAAGCTCCGAGGCGAGAACGTATCGCAAGGTTGACGTGCGCATAGTGCCCTTCCTTTTCCTTTGCTACATCCTGGCGTATCTCGATCGGGTCAACGTGGGATTTGCGAAGCTGCAGATGCTGAAAGATCTGTCAATGAGCGATGCTGCATTCGCTGCAGGCGCCGGTATTTTCTTTATCGGTTATTTCTTTTTTGAGGTTCCTAGCAATGTGCTGCTGAAGAAATTCGGGGCGCGCATGTGGATTGCCCGGATCATGATCTCCTGGGGAGTCATATCTGCGTGCATGATCTTTGTAAAAGGTGAGTGGTCTTTTTATGGGATGCGCTTTCTGCTTGGCTTGGCCGAAGCCGGTTTCTTTCCGGGGGTGATTTTTTATCTGACCTTGTGGTACCCCTCAAGACTCCGATCCACACGAACCGCTTGGTTTGTGGCAGCGATCGCCGTATCGGGGGTAGTCGGCAATCCCATATCCGGCTTAATTATGGATGCGCTTTCCGGCGCAATGAAGTTGGCGGGGTGGCAATGGCTTTTTCTGGCGGAAGGCATCCCATCTATTATCGTCGGCTTTTGGGTGATCTTTTATCTGGACAGCAGCATTGAAGAAGCAAAGTGGCTTACGCGTGAAGAAAAAGCATTGCTTGTCCAAAACCTCGAAGCCGAAGACAAGCATAAGACGGAACATAAACTGATCGATGCCTTCACCAGCGGGAAAGTCTGGGCGCTATGCGCGATCTATTTCACTTTGATGATCGGCTTGTACGGCATTGCCTTCTGGCTGCCGACGATTGTGAAGGCTTTTGGTTTGAAAGGTTATCTTAGGGTTGGCCTGATTACCGCGATCCCGTATGGGGTGGCCGTTATCGGGATGATTCTCCTGAGCAATCATTCGGACAGAACCGGCGAGCGGCGACTTCATTATGTGGCAAATGTTGTGGCCGGAGCCGCCGGTTTGGTTTTGAGCGGAGTTTTTGCGTCTAATCCAGTGTTGGCGATCATTTTCTTGTCGATGGGCACACTTGGAGTGATTGGGTCCATGCCATTGTTCTGGCCGTTGCCGTCCGCATTTTTGGCCGGGACCGCTGCTGCAGCGGGGATTGGCATCGTGAACTCGGTGGGTAATTTAGGCGGTTACGTTGGACCCAATATCCCGATTTGGGCGAGACATTCTTCTTCAGACCCATCTGCTGCCTTGTATATCATTGCGGGGATTTTGGTGGTTGGGGCTTTGTTGACGTATTTCTTTATACCGAGGACTCTGCGTGTGCGCGTGGGTCCAACGAGTTAGCTGTTACCTATCCTAGATATAATCTCAATCGGTCAGGCGTGAATTGTCGGTTTCCCGTTAAAGGAATTCAAAGGCCTGAAAAAGGCGGCAACGAGACCTGCCAGACACAATCCACCGCCCAGCCAGTCTTGTTTACACTTCCGCATCACGCGCAACCGAAGATCGCAGCCCCGCAACAGGACCAATTGACAGGATGCGAATGGCGCGTGATCCGACTCGGGGGTGTTGCCGGATATACTGGCCACATCGGAAAGTACATCAATTCCAGGCCAAACATTTCAGGTCTCTTCCGCGCCCTGCACCGGAGAAACGGACCCGCCAACAATTTCTTGGGTGCGCTCGCTAAAGACGACGTATTCGCCGGGCGAACGATCTTGTAGTTCTTGGATCCTGGCCTCGGCGGTTTGCAAGTCTCGAACGACTTCAACCCACTCGAAATTCATGGCGCCAATCTTCTTCAGAATGTCGAAGGCGGGGTTCACGAGACACCTCTTTGCAACAAATCGGGCAAACTGAGTCTTGCAAGACTCGATAATCTTCCAGAATCCTCCAAGCCTCCTATCCGCTCATTTGTGTTCTGACTATCGGAAAATCCTTGCACGCCGCTTGAACATGCTGCTCTGAAGGGTAGTTGCCTTGCATAAACATGAGAATCACACCGCATTTAACCGACGAGTGATTTGGCTAAAGAGGATTTTTTTTGGCTCTCGGGTACTCGGCACAGACATGAGATCTGAACTCCTTGTCGCGCTGCTCTTCGTAGTGCGTCTTCATCTCCTCGATTGATTCACCAACGAGCGGCCCTAAAGGGTTGAACGCCCATGCACATTCGCTGCAAACCCAGCCCTGAAACTTCCGATTTTTGACCCATACCAATTTGCGACGCATCGCCTCCATGGCACACCCCAAGATTTTCCGCCGTTATGCTTCTTTGAAAGACGGCGTAGCATTGGTCTTCGACGGCACTGCGAAGACAAAAGCCGCTGTTTTTCATTGGCCTGAGCGAGGTTCTTCCCGAATCTCCGCCTTTTGAACACACATCAAAACCGAGCTGAATACACAAGGCCTAAACATTAGCGATAGAAAGAGGCTGCTGTCTGTGGGTTATCCAACACTGGCAAAAAATTGCTATCTCAATCCAAGCTCATCCTCGAGCTGTTGAATGACACCGTAACACTCACAAGCGGAGTTCTGGAGTTTCCTGCGGTTCACAACCTTCACTGCACCGCGCACGTATTCTATGATGCCTTTTCTTTGCAGCACTGCCGCCGCCAGGCTCACCGTGGATCGGTCAGTACCCATCATGGTCGCAATGAAATCGTGGGTGATGGGAAGTACTCCCAAATGCACCCTATCCTGAGTCATCAGAAGCCACCGCGCGAGACGCTGCTGTATATCGTGGAGTCGATTGCACGCCGCGGTCTGTGCGACTTGCATCCCTTGAAGCCCCGAATGCCTGCTCAAGATTGTCTGCAACTGCGGAGCCGACCGCAGAATGCGTTCTAGCGCATTTCCCAGGATTCGGAAGCCATCGCCGGCGATCTGGACTATTTCACGCACCGAACTTCTGCTCAAGCCAACTGCCAATCCTGCCCCAACATAGCCCTCGCTCCCCACTACACCCACTTCCACGGTTCGACCGTCTTTGGTCACGACTACCTGAGAAACCATTCCTCGGTTCGGAAAATAGACGAACTCGATGGATTGAGCCGGCTCATGAAGGCTAAGACGATCCGGCAGACCGACGTACGTCAAGTCAGGACGCATCAACTGGTATTCGTTATCGGGCGTTGCCAGCAATACTTTATTGCTTACTGGATTCCCATCGACGCCGGTCCGTTCGCCCGCCCGGATGACTCGATAGCTTTTTCGATTCATGGCAATCCTAAATGGCAGCAAAGTGCCTTTGCATTCACTGGGTGAAGCTTCATAGGCCCTGAGATTCCACGCCAATTCAACCAAAAGAGGGGTCTAACAATCTGTTCGAAATGGAACACCGCTCAAAACCAAGGCGGAGCGGATCATGCGGCAGATCGATGCGTGGGGGGACGGGAAATCCGGTCCCGTGAAGTCATGCACCTACAGAAAGCTTTCCCACCACCGGAAGAGCAAGAGGCAAAAGCGGCGCGCGCGGTTATACTTAGAACAGATTCTCGATGGGCGGACGAATGGTTGAGGAGACCTTCCAGGTGCGGGATTTCCGGGTCGTTGTTCTGTTGGCTTTGGCAGGTTTGCTTGGTCCGCCAGCGGTGCTCGCCCAGGAGCCCAGCAGCCCGCCATCTGCCCCGGAAGCCGCAAAAAAGGCGGCCGCCCAAGCACCACCCGAAACGCACCGCTTCTGGGACAAGGAAAACGACTGGCTATTCGCGGGCATCGGCGCGTCCCGCACACTGGATTACTTTTCGACGCTGAACTTTCGTGGCCGCGGCGACAATGAGGTGTTGCTCACGAATGAGTTGGTGGACAATCATGCGGCGTTTGCGGCCGTCGAAGCCGGCGCCACGGGGCTCTCGATAGGTGTGTCTTACCTTTTTCACCGCTATGGCCACCACAAAGTGGAGCGCTGGATATCGATCCTACATATCGGCGCGGCGACCGCTGGCGCCGCGCACAACTATTCCTTGAAGACGGTTCACACGGGAACTCCCGCTCCGAAAGTTGCGGGAAAGCCATGACCGGCAGAGAAAACTTCAACACTGGGTTAATGGAGGGGCACCCTGTCCTTCCGGCGTGGTACTCCCGGCCTCCAATCAATTAACATCAAATTGCTTTTCTATTTCCCGTTTCGTGGGAGAATGAGGGCAAGAGTACCGCCCCAACTTGCATGCCCCAGACCGTAGCCTGGTAATGCAGCTTTCGCTTTGGAACGAAAGGCGAGCAACGGCCTGGCAAGAAGAGTTGGAACGGCACAAGCGCCCGGCCCCTGGCGCCTGCGCAGTTTTGGATCGAACCTACCAGTCTGACAGACGCCCGGCAGTTCTTCCGGTGGACGCAAGCCGCCCGGAGCGGCGTATTGTCCACCAACGGCGCAGCAATTGGCAATCCGAGGTGCACCATGAGGGAAGATTGGAAACGATGGGAGGGCCAGGTCGCGGACCACAAATACCATCTGCAGCAATATATAGGCAGCACCGGCCACAGCGTGGTTTTCCTGGCCGAATTTCGCGATCCTGAGCCGCGCCAAGCCGCCGTCAAATTCATTTCCGCCGATCTTGTCAACGCCGAGCAGCAACTCTCCGCCTGGAACAGCGCCGCGCAGTTGGGCCACGCCAACCTGCTGCGCATTTATGGCGCGGGCCGCTGCACGATGGGAGACATGGAATATCTGTATGTCGCCATGGAATACGCCGAGGAGAATCTCTCGCAGGTTCTTCCGCAGCGCACGCTCAGGGCCGAAGAAACAAGCGAAATGCTCAATGGCGTTGTTGATGTTCTCGTGTATCTCCACGGCAAGAATTTTGCCCACGGCCACATCAAACCTTCGAACATCCTGGCCATCGGCGATCTACTCAAACTTTCCAGCGACACGATTCAACCGGGCGGCGAAGTCCGCGAAATGCGCCGCGAGCGCACGGCCTACGACGCGCCGGAACTCCCCGCTTCCCCGCACACGCCCGCGGCGGACATTTGGTCTCTGGGTGTCACGCTGGTGGAAGCGCTCACACAGCAGCCAGCGGTTCTGCCCTTCGACGAACAATCCGATCCCGTTATTCCTCCGACAGTCCGCGATCCCTTTTTTGCAATCGCGCGGCACGCGCTGCGCCGCGATCCGAAGCGGCGCTGGACCAGCGCGCAGATTGCCGAGCGGCTCAATCCCGCAGCGGCAGCTGCCAAAGCCGCTGCCGCCGGCGCGAGCGCGGATGCACCCGCCGCATCTGCCGCTCCCGCTTCCCCCGCCACTGCTGCGCCTGTGCCCGTCTCCGCGCCGCCGGTATCGCCGTTGGAGGTGCCACTCTCGAAGGAGCCGGCGATTCCGCTCGCAAAGCTTCCGCCCGCTCCGGCTGCGCAGCCGCGGGCGGCTCGTCCTCCAATCAGAACTGCGCCCAGCGCGTCTCGGCAGGCCGTCGTCCTGCCGAACTATGTGGTGCCCCTGTTCGCAGCAGTGCTCGTCCTCATCGCCATCATCGCCCTGCCGAAAATCTTGCGTCACCGCGAGGAATCCGCAGCCAATACCGTTGAGTCTTCGGTGCCCCCGAGTTCAACCGGCGCTCCCGCCGCTGGGACGAGCGCCTCCGCCAGCCGCGTCGAGCCGCCCGCAAAGCATCTCGCACCTTCGGAGGGCGCTCCCAAGGATGTCGAGCAATCCACCGCGCCGGAACATCCTGCACAGGTCCCAGCCCAGCCTCTTCTCGAAACGCCGGCCCCTGCACCTGAAGCCGCCGTTTTGCGCAGCAGTGAAGCTGTGCCGCTCCCCGCGCCCAAGAATTCCAACTCCTCACTCGACCGCGGAGAGGCGCTCGACCAGATCCTGCCCGAACCCTCCCCCAAGGCGTTGGCCACAATTGAGGGCACGGTGCGTGTGGGTGTAAAGGTACGTGTCGATGCGGCGGGAAATGTTTCGGAGGCAACTCTCGACACTCCCGGCCCAAGCAACTATTTTGCCGATCTCTCGTTGAAAGCTGCGCGTGGCTGGGTGTTCAGTTCTCCCGAAGCCGATGGCCTTAGCGTTCCGAGCGAGTGGTTGATCCACTTTGATTTTACGCAAACAGGCGTGAAGGCCTTCGCCCACCAGACCAAGCCGTAGGCAAAGACAAATCTCGACGGTTCCGCGCTCGGATGATTCGCAATCTCAGTGTCGGTCGAACTTGTTGGGGCTAATTGCTGCAACCCGATCAAGGCCGCCGACACAAGTATCTGTTTTCCCGCCTATCTTGCGAATTCCTGATGTTAATGAAGTTGGAAGGGCGCTAATGAACGTCAATGGTAGTGACGCTCAGCGGCGGAAGCGTGATGGTCAGGGAAGATCCGCTGACCGCCATCTGTCCCGCGGGCACGGGCTGCACGGGACTTTGGCCTTGTGCTGACGCCGCGGTCATTTGATAGAGGTAAGCGGTGCCGGAGAGAGCTTGGCCGTTGATTGCCGTGACTTTGGCGGAAGTGGAACGGTTGATGGCGACGAAGACCACGCGACCCGGCGAAGTGCTGTCCAGGCTGGCGTAGACGGCCACGTCCTGGATGCTGCTCGAAGTGGTTTGCAGCGAAGTGTCGCCGAAGCAGGAGTTTGCGCCGTCGAAATCGCGGTAAGCACGGTAGCCGGCCAGGGAGTAGGGTTCATCGCTGTTCAGCGGCCAGAAACTCGCAGCGAAAACTCCCTGGCTGCCGAAGATTCCCAGGTTATCCGCTTGGGCGATTGTGCCGGCGATATGCTGGCCGCCGCCGTTGTTGTACTCGGTGATGGAGATTTTCATGCCGGGGTTCTCGGCAGCAATCTTGGCCTGCAAGCGGCCCAGGATGTAGATGGGCCCACCGAGAACGTCGGTGGTGATCCAGGAGTTTTCCGTGTAGGTAGTATCCCACAAGCTTCGCGGACTCTGCACGATGGCCTGCACCTGAGCATCCGTGAGAGTGGGGCCGCTGAGATTGATCACCCGATTGCCGCTGCCATCCGTGGCTTCCGAATACCAGTGGAAGTCATAGACATCGACAAGCGGCTCGCCGTAGGTGGAAGCAGCGGAATGGATGGCGGGTAGATATTTATCGGGGAACCAGTTAGTGCCGCTGGGAGTGGCGCTCAATTCGCCTTGCCAATTGTAGATGCCTTCAAAACCATAGTGGACGGGACCGAAGATCACGACATTGGGGAACTGGTCCTTCAGCGCTTCCGTGAGCGTAATGGTTTTGGCGATGTAATTGTCCGAACTAATCGGGTTGGGCCCTTGCACCTCGAGGTGCGTCGAGTTCCAAAGCTCCGGCTCGTTATCGAGGGACACGAAGGTGGGAATGGTTGGATCTGCTCCGAAAATCCCCGGGAGCTTCTGATTCAGAGCCCAGAGAAATTCGTCCATGTAGACGTAGGCGTCGGTAGTGACGGGCGTGATGGTGAAGGGAGCTGAGGAATTGGTGCTCTTTTTGTCGATCACGGTCTTGAAGCGCGTCATGTCCGGGGGATCGGCGACGCTGACAGGGCCGTTTTCGTCGCCGGCAACCAGGCCCTGCAGTTGGACGGTCATCAAACTAGCAAGTCCCTGCCCTTGATCCTGGGCGATGAAGCTGCGCACGGCTTCACCGGCGACCGTGCTGCTGCTCAGGTAATCGTCGTTTTCGTAGAGGTAGTCGCTGCCGGCGTTGGAAGCGTTGGTTTCCCAGTTGTACGCGGTCCAACGATTTCCTCCCGCGCGGTCGAAAGTCAGCATTGGCGGCGGGTCGGTATTGCCGAAGTAGAAATTCAAGCCGTAGATGTAGGGAGAAATGGCTTTGGTCTGAGCGGGATTGATGGAGATGGTCACATCGGGCGGGGCAGTATTGACCGGCGTAGCTGTTACCTGAGCGGAATTGGCACTCTCTCCCGCGGAGTTCACGGCTGAGACCACATAGAAATACGGCGTGCCATTCGTCACGGAAGTGTCTGTGTACGAGGTTGTCGTTGGTGCGGCGATCTGTGTGTAGGGTCCGCCGCTCGTCGTGGAACGTTTGACGTGGTAACTGGTTGCCCCGTTGCTCGCGGTCCAAGAGAGAGCGACCTGAGCATTCCCGGCGGTGGCCTGCAAGCCCGTGGGCACGGAAGGAATACTCACGGGCACGGCCGGCGTGGCGCTGACTTGATTCGAATTGGCGCTGGAGCCTGCTGCATTCACGGCTGCGACAACGTAGTAGTAGGTCGTGCCGTTGGTAAGGCCCGTGTCCGTGTAACTCGTAATCGAGGAGGTAGCCACTTGCGTGTAGGGCCCACCGCTGGTCGTGGAACGTTTCACAGCGTAGCTCGTGGCGCCGTTGCTGGCAGTCCAACCCAGGCTGACTTGAGCGTTGCCGGCGGTGGCTTGCAGCGAGGAAGGCGCTGCGGGTGGCTGCGATCCTCCGCCACCGCCTTTTGAGGAGACTGAGGCGCAGCCTGTGAGGAGTGCAGCGATTCCCACAGCGCAAACGAATGCGAACGTTTTCTTGACCCGCCAGCGGATGTTCATGTCCTGTTCCCCCGGAAGGGCTGGGTCTGGCACCTTTGCGTGTAACTCCACAAGTTATGCTCGGGGGAGCAGAGAGACAACCTGCCCAGAAGTACAGAATTCGTCCCTGGTCCGATTTTCAAAGCTGGCGCCAACTACACGATTCGTGCTCCGGCAGGTACACTGGTACCGTTCCAACGGATTGGACCGACAAGCGGGCTTGCACGTCCCAAGGGTGCTGTGAAGACTTTGGGGAAGCAATTGCCGCAACAACTTGGAACGGGACTGGAAGGAAGACGGAAAGGAAAACAGAGCGTGGCGAAGCTTGGCAGGAAGCGTGTTCTGGGCCGTAAGCTGGACCCGAAAATTCTGATTTTTGATGTGGATGGAGTGCTGGTGGATGTCCGGGAGACCTACTGGCGTTCTGGGTTGCAGACCATGCAGTACCTCACGGGGAAAAAGGCCACCTGGGCGGAGTTATACGAATGGAAGAGCAAGCCAGGCAACAACGACGACTGGAATATGGTCTCGCGGTGGGCCACGGCGCTCGGCGTGCCCACTACCTATGAAGAGGCGCGCGAGGTGTTTCAATCCTTCTACTGGGGCCGGGATGGCCAGCCGGGAAATGTCATCAGAGAAAAGCTCCTCGTGACTCCCGAGCGGATTGAACGCTGGGCTCGCCGCCGCGAACTGAATCTCTTTACCGGAAGAACCAAGCAGGAATTTGCCTACACGTTCGAGAAGTGGCCCGCTGCGCGGTGGTTTCGCACCATCATCACCATGGACGACGCGAGGAAAAAGCCACACCCGCAAGGATTACGAATCATTCTGGCCGGCCGCGATCCGAAGACCGCGCTCTATGTCGGCGACAACATCGATGATGCCATCGCCGCGAAGGCCGCCCGCGTGCCCTTCATCGCGGTCCTCTCGGAGAAAGAAATTGATTACCGCGAACGCTCCAAGCGATTTCGCGAGTTGGGGGCGCTGGCGCTTCTGGAGCGCGTCCACCATTTAGACCGCTGGCTGGCGTAGTGCCCGCGAGAATGGGCCAGGAAGGCAAAGCACCTTTTGTGGCGTCCACGGAATCTCAGTGATAGGAACTCCACGGGAGTTCCGCTGCAGGAACCTTTTGCTCCTTTTAGGGGAATGCCTTAAGGGGCCAGCGTGCAAGGATGATTTGGAGGAAGGCAAAAACAATGGAGCAATTCAGCAAACTTCTGGTCTTGAGCGGAGCGTGGCTGCTCGGTTGCGGTATTGTCTGGGCACAGGCGCCGCCGGGCCCCCTGACTCCGCCGCCAGAAGGGACCACTTCGGCCAGTGTTCCTCCGCCAGCACCGAAAAAGCCCGAAGTGCAGCCGCGCAAAAACATTTTGGGCCCATGGAAATTCAACA
>Ga0326727_10000843_pt1 | contig 121008 bp, 137 predicted proteins | sample MB2enrmetagenome_FD_207643 | JGI IMG/M metagenome (GOLD analysis project Ga0326727, IMG submission 207643) | Lab enriched peat soil microbial communities from McLean, Ithaca, NY, United States - MB29MY | ecosystem: Environmental > Terrestrial > Soil > Wetlands > Peat | place: USA: New York... | reverse complement strand
ACTGGGTTGTTGATCCTATGAGGCGGGCCCGGTGGGATTTGAATTCGTGGACGCTTTTGCGTCTCCCACGACATGCTGGTTTCTCCCAAGAGCTAGCTAAGAGCCAGCCGCTCTAACCTGGCTGAGCCACGGGCCCGCCGTGCCAGAGCCGCCAAAGGGTGGAATATTTACTTTGCATCCAGAACCACTCATTATTAACGGCCTGAGCGTCGTCCAAGCGGTAGAAGACATTGGGAAGACTCACCTTCGTCGGCCTGGGTCTGGGGGACCAGGGCACCAGCATCGCCGGCGTGAACGCAATCAGGGAATCTGATATCTCGTACATCGAATACTACACGACGCCTCACGCGCCCCGACTCCTCCAGGAGCTCGAGCGCGAGTCAGGGAAGACCCTCGCCGTCGTCGACAGGGCGTTCGTGGAGGATGGGAGGCGCATACTTGAGGAGGCGAAGCAACGGAAGGTCGTGCTCGCCGTCCAGGGAGACCCCATGATTGCGACGACCCACAGCGACCTCAGGGTGAGGGCGAACTCCAGCGGCATCGAGACCAGAGTAGTACACGGAACCACGATTCCGGCGGCGGCGGCGAGCGCGAGCGGGCTCCATTACTACAAGTTCGGCGCCACGGTCACCTTCACGAAGAACAGCGTGAACTACCACCAGCAGGTCTACGGAAGGCTGCACCAGAACCTGCTCGAGGGTTCCCACACGCTGCTCCTCCTGGAGTTCGACACGGAGAAGGAGGAGGGGGCCAGCCCCGTCTCCCTGATGGAGGGGTTGCTCGCCGCCGAGAAGAACTTCAAGAGGGAGGTGCTCAGCGAACGGACATTCGTGGTGGTGCTGAGCAGGGTGGGCACCGACAGGGAGAGGGTGGAGGCGGGCACCATCGAGGAACTGATGAGGCGTGATTACGGGGAGCCGCCGCACGTTGCAATCATCCCGGGGAAGATGCACTTCAGCGAGACCGAGTCGCTGGCCTCGGTCTGCGGCCTCGACCCGAGCAGGATAGGGGACAACACGGCAACGGTCAGGAGGACCGCCCAGGTGCTCGTGCCGAGATACGTTGAAAAAGCCAGAAAGGCCCTGGCGATGGCGAGGGAGAGTTTGAAGCAGGGCCACGACGATCTGTTCGAGAACAGCGAGCTGTACATGAGGGACGCAGAGACGTTCCTCGCCGACGGTCAGGACGAGCTGGCGATGCTCAGCATCGGGTATGCGGAAGGGCTCGTGGACGCGCTTACCTTCACGGGGAAGATCAAGCTGGATTGGTAGGCCATGAACGAGAAAACACTGCTTAGGGCGGTCTACACGACTGGGCTGCTCAGAGGTACTGCGACCCTGGACAGCATCTCGGTCGCCCTGGGCGAGGAACGGGCGACCGTGCGCAAGGGGCTCGTGGGAGCCTCGAAGGCGGGCCTCGTCGAGATCGGGCGCCAGGAGGTGAACCTGACTGCGAAGGGAAGAGCGCGGCTGACGATCGTCTTCCTTGGAGGCGCATTCGAGATCATCCACCCCGGGCACATCCACACCATAGCGGAGGCCAAGGCACTGGGAGACATCCTGGTGGTTACGGTGGCTGCAGACCCGACGGTTTCCAAGAACAAGCACCGCGATCCCGTGACCTCCCAGGAGTGGAGGGTCAGGCTCGTCTCGTCCCTCAGGGACGTGGATGCAGCCATCCCCGGAGGCAAGACCAGCATCTACGACACGATGGAGAAGGTGGGTCCGGACATAGTGGCCCTCGGATACGACCAGTGGCACAATCCCAAGGACATCGAGGACGAGGCGGGGAAGAGAGGGATGAAGCTGAGCGTCGTCAGACTAACGACCCCGCTGCCCGGCGTCAAGACCTCGAAGATCATAGGCGCCCTGTGAGGGCCGGCCCGTAGGCCCAGCACACATCCAGGTGCGGCGCCTCAGGGCGGCGGTTCCACGTCTATGGCCGGGGGCCGCTCATGGACGCGAACCCCTCTGCCTTTGGACGTCTTTCTGGAGGCTCAGGATCGAGGAACGCAGGGCCGCCCTGCGCGTCTCCTCGGCGATGACGCCTCGGGTGTCCTCGGTTATCATTCTCGCCACGTCTATCTTCCTCCTGACTCCGCTGACCACGTTGTCGAAGACCGCGAAGGAGGAGAGGCGGGCGTAGAACTCCTCAATCAGGGAGAAGTACCCTTCGGCCTTCTTCGTCTTGCCCTGGGTTATGGCGACGAGGAGCAGCCTCTTGAGCTCGCCCACGGTGTCCAGCAGGCCGAGGAGGTAAGCCTCGTCTGAGACCCCCAGCGCGCGGGCGTCGCGCAGGGGTTTCCCGAGCACGACGGACTCGACCATCGAGGCCTCGACGAACTCGGTCTCGGGAGAGATGAGGTAGCGGGACAGGCTGCCGAGCCCGTCCTTCCTCAGGTCTTCGAGCACCTTCCCGGCCTTGGCTATCTCGCCTCGTGCCTCCTTGGCCTTCCCCGAATGGAGCAGGGAGATTGCCCTCGAACACGACAGGATCACATCCCTGCTCTCCTTCAGAATCCGTTCCCTACGGTCCAGCGTCTGTTGCAGATTCCCCTGGATGGCGTCCAGGGAGCCTTCCACGGTCTTGAGGTTCAAGGATGTTCGCCCCCGGCTCTGCAGCGCCACGACATAAGCTTACCCGGTGGGCAAGAACCTATGTATGATTAAACGGGGTACGCACGGGCGCTGGCTTGGTGACACAGTATGCGCGCGGGCGCGCGTGGGAATACAAGTGCATGGAACTGCTGAGGCGGGAGGGATGGGTGGTCGGCCGCAGCGCGGCGTCGCACAGCCCCGTCGATATCTTCGCCGCCAAGGAGGGCAGGGTGATGCTGATTCAGGTCAAAAGCGGAAAGGCGCGCATCAAGAGCGACGAGCTGAGGGAATTAGTTAAATGGGCAACGGCCTTCAACGCCGACGCTGAAGTTTGGCATTTCAAAGGGAGAGGGAATCTCCAGAAGAGGCGGGTCTCGATGGCGCGGGAGTGAGATTGTGGAAGTAAGGTGCTACCTCTGCGACCAGGAGCTGGACAAGGATGCAAAGCCGTTCAAGATTGGAATCAAGGAGGAACTGATCTGCAACGAGTGCTACCAGAAGACCGTCAACAGGCGAAGGACGCTGGACCTGGACAAGTGACCTATCCACGCGAGCGATGACCGGCCTAGGCCGCAGCGTAGGAATGCTTCAGTTCCTCGATGATCTGCTCGCACTTCTGTATTGATTCCTCGTCGTCTCCCTGCTCGTGGCAGGACAGAGCCTTCTCGTATTGCCCCAGGGCCATCAGGGCGTTGATCAGTTCAGAACCTGTCTCTGAGAGCAAGAGCAGTCCGGCCATCTCGTACCACTCGGCCGCCTGGGCGTAGTCGTTCAGGTTCTCGAAACAGCTGGCGATCCACTCGCAGAGCTGCACTTTGTGCTCGGAGGACTGCAGCCTCTGGAACTCCTGCTTGAGGACGCTCGCCGCCGTGTCACGCTCCCCACTCCGCGCAAGGTCGAAGACCTCGGATACGCTTACCATCGCTCCTTCAACCAATACCCCCGGTTAATAGCGAAATGCTCTACAATTGTTGAGCCGGTAATCAAACTCCCAACTTCCGAATCTCGGTCCTCTCGACCTCCCTGATCTTCCTTCGGGTGAGAGCCTCGCGGTACCTCCGCTTCTCGTCGGCCGTCACCGGAACCACCGGCTCGACCTGGGTCGGCCTTCCCTTGTCATCGAGGGCCACGTAGGTCAGGAAGCACGACCCGGCGTGCCTCACTTCTCCCGTGAGAGGGTCCTCGGTCTCCATCCTGACCCCTATCTCCATCGAAGTCTTCCCCACGTAGTTGACCGATGCCTTCAGGACGAGCAAATTGCCGAGGTACACGGGAGCGATGAAGTTCATGCGATCAATCGACGCGGTGACGACGTTCCTTCGAGCGTGACGAAAGGCGACGACGGCGGCAATCTCATCCATGTACTTCATTATCGCTCCACCGAACACGTTCCCGCGAATGTTTGCGTCGCTCGGCATCATTATCCTGACGGATGTCGCCGTCGACTCGGCGACCTGCCTTCCGGTCTTTCCAGTCCGGGCCATGTACGACCCGGCGACGATGGAGAGAGATTGATAAAGCTAGGTTCCCCAAAGACATCTCAGATGGAGTACGTCACGCCGGAGGAGATGCGCGTGGCCGAGGCTCAGGCGGCCTCCTACGGCCTCGATGAGGCCGCGCTCATGGAGAACGCGGGGCTCGCGGTGGCCAGCCTCGTCGAGGGGAGGTATCCGGGAGACAACGGCAGGAAGCTCCTCGTGGTGTGCGGCCTGGGGAACAACGGGGGCGACGGCCTGGTGGCCGCCAGGCAGATGGGCGAGGCCTGGAAGGTGCGCGTGTTGCTCCTGGGACCTGCCGAGTCCATAAGGACGAGAACGGCAGCGGAGAACTGGCGGCGGCTCGGCCCGCGGGTCGAGAAGGGCGAGGCAACGGACGTCCCCTCTCTTCTCAGCCATGGCGAATGGTTCTCATGGGCGGACGTGATTCTTGATTCGATCCTGGGGACCGGCGTCAAGGGAACCGTGAGGGAACCGATGGCTACGGCCATTCGCCTGATCAACGCCTCCAGAGCCGCCAAGGTTGCCGTCGACATCCCCTCGGGGCTCGACCCCCTTGCCGGCGAGGCGGACACTGCCACAGTGCGCGCGCACCTCACGGCCGCTCTGCACCGTCCCAAGGTGGGGCTACGCGGCAAGGTTGAATACACCGGCGAAGTGGTCGTGCTACCCATAGGGATAGTGGAGTGAGATGATCGTCCGACAGATTCCGGTGGGGCCGATGAAGAACTTCGACTACCTCCTCATGGACGAGGAGTCCGGGGAAGCGCTGGCCATAGACTCGGGATGGGAGACCGGCCCAGTAATCAAGGCCGCCCTAGAGGGCGAGATGAAGGTGAGATACGCCGTCGCAACTCACGGGCACTTTGACCACACCGAGACGCTCTCGGAACTTGCCGGGAAGCTCGGCGCGCAGACCGTGGCGCACGAGTCTTCGGAGCTGACGACGGAGATCAGGGTCAAGGGCGGCGACCGCCTCGCTCTCGGAGGAGCGGGCGTCGAGGTCATCCACACCCCCGGTCACACCCCCGACAGCATCTGCATCTTCGACGGGACGAACCTGTTCACGGGCGACACCCTGTTCATCGGGAACTGCGGGCGGACGGACCTGCCCGGAGGGTCAGCCAGCGAACTGTTCCACAGCCTCCACGACGTGCTGATGGCCCTCCCAGGAGAGACCGTGATCTACCCCGGTCACGACTACGGGGAGGCCCGCAGCAGAAGCCTTCGCGAGGAGATGGCGCTCAACCCGACCCTTATCGCCAGGAACCTGCTGGAGTTCACGCGGGTCGACTAGGGCTAGCCGAACCACTTTTCGAGCGACTCGTTCCGGGTGCTCGCCGCCCCGGCGAGCCGCTTGGACGCCGCCTCGACCCTCTCGGCCGAGAAGGAATGCTCGCCGACCAGGAACTCTCTCACCGCGTCGGGCTTGAACTCCTTCCAAGCGGGGGCGATACCCCTTTGGGCCGGCGGGGAGAGGAAGAGCTTCCGGATCGCAGGGTAGTCGATCTTTGAAAGCTCCTGCTTGATCGGCTCGATCCTCTCGAGCGAACCGTAGGACCTCATGAACTTCAGCGCGCGGGCCGGGCCAATCCCCTTGAAACCGTCAGGATTGAAGTCGGTCCCGACCAGGATGCCGAAGTCGACCAGCTGCTCCCGGGTCAGTTGCAGCTCGCGCAGGGTCTCGGGCAGACTGATGGTCTCGGGTTCGACGTCGATGAAGACGTTCTTGCTGGGCAGACGCCGCCTGCCGGATATCGTGATGTTCCTTACCAACAGCGGGGCGCCGAAGAGTAGGGAGTCGTGGTCCTGGGACGCAACCCCGTCGACCGAGCCCTCCTCGGCCATGACAGCGGCCTGCGCCTCGCCCTCGGAGGGGGCGTCCACCCAGGGTATCCCCATGGCGTCGAGAAGACGCTTCGATTCGGAGATCATGTCGCTCCTGAGGGCCGTGGAGGCCTCGGCGTACTTTCGCGCGCTCGTCATGTCCCCTGCCGCGACCGCTTCGACATAGTGCCGCCCGGCCTCTTCCCGGACCGTCCGCCTCCTCTGTATCTCCTCCGTCTTCAGCTCTGGCGGGGCGCCGTCGAAGACGTAGACCAGCTTGATGCCGAGTTCCATGAGGTTTATGTTGCGGTAGAAGAGTCCGCTCAGGTGGCTGGTGACTCTTCCGCTGGAGTCCCTGAGGTGCTCTCCTCCGAGACCCCGGATTATTGCGAGGAATTGATACAGCGTGTTGTAGGCGTCGACTGCGAGCCTCTTGTTGGAGAGACTGGCAAGGTCGACCCTCCGCCGGGGGATGACATCGCCGAGGTCCACGCCCATTTTGTCGCAGCCGTCTTGGCTATTCTGATAATTAACCTTCGCCGTACCGGGTCGTCTCGAGCGGCGTCTCGACGAACTCCACTCGTCGCTTCTCCTTGGCGACCCACCTTATGCTCACGACTCCAAGTATCTCCAGGTCCATCAGGCACTTGTTGAGCTCGTGGATCGAGTAGGTATCCGACTTCTTGAGGAAGTCCATTATCTCCTCGTCCGTCACGGCCTTCTTCTCCTTGACGAACTCGAGCACCTGGTACCGAAGTGGAGGTTTCATTGAGCACACAGTCCAGAAAAGATGAACAGCCACGACGGCTGGTCGTATTTAACCTTCTGTCAGACGTTCCTAAGCTGGCTCGAGAGCCTGCTCGCACCCATGAGTTCGGACTGGGCCACGAGCGGAGCCGAAGCGACCGATTGCTCGACCCTGTCGATGGAGCCTTCGACCTCGGGGACCACGACGTCTATGGTGAGGGAGTACAGCCCGAAGGCAATGGGCTCCTCCTTGCTGCCCTTCAGCACCATGTCGCCCTCGAGGTGCCCCCTGACCGAATCGAGGAGCTGCTGCGAAGGGACCTCGGGACCCGTCGGGAGCACCTTCAGTCTGACTAGATAGGAGCCCATCTCGTTGACTCACTATGGTCCTTCAAAACCGCAACTGATACATTTGTACTTCCTGGAGAACTTCCTGCACCTCTCGCAGCGCCAGACGAAGACCTGGTGGCAGTTTGGGCAGTAGAACCTGGAGGCCTTCTCGCGCGGCATGATCGGCCTGTTGCAGGAGGTACAGGTCGGAAGCGTGATGCTCTTCTGCGACAAACTGCCAGGCCTCTCCGGAACTACCACATATACCTTGCTGAGAATGGAGCGGCCAGGCGGACTGGTCACGCCCCATGGGCGAACGGGAACCGGAACGTGAGACCGCCCGCCCGCAACGCCAGGAGCACCGCCGGGCCTCTAGCCCTGGGCCTGGGAGAGCAGGACCTGCTTGGCCTCCGCTGAGAGGAGGATGCCAGCGAGCTGGATGGCCCCCCTGGCCCCGAGCGCCGAGAGGAAAGCGGAGGCGTGGAAGTCGAAGTCGCTGGCAGACAGCCTCTCGGACACCTTCTTCGAGCCGATGGTGCGGACTATCTTGTCGACATCGCCGTTGGAGAGGCTCTCGTAGAGGTGCCTGAGGCGGCCCATCATCCTGAACTCGTTCCCGAACTCCATGGTCCAGTCTCTCTGGTAGTTCTCAAGGAGGGACGGGTCCCTGTCCTTGAGCGATTCTGCGAGCCACCTGGCCGCAATCGACCCTCCTGCCACAGAACTGAGGATGCCGCCGGCCGTGGTCGGCTTGACCTGGCCTGCGGCCTCGCCGATGACAATGGTCCGTCCGGAGGTGAACTTCTCGACCGGACCCCCGACGAAGATTGGCGCCGCCACCTTGGCCAGAATCCTGTGGGCCCTCCCTTCCAAGAACGAGTCCAGCGTCTTGAAGGTGTTTATCCCGAAACCGGCGACCCCGACCTTTGCCATCCCGTTTCCGCGTGGTATCACCCAGGCGAAGAACCCCGGGTACTTCCTTTGGTCGATGAAGACCTGCACCTCCCCTTCGGTGAACCACTCGCCCTCCACCTCGTACTTGGCGGCGGGCATCAGGCGCGCCCTGTTGCGCTTCAGGATACCGGTGGCCCCGGTCGCGTCCACAAAGTGGGAGCACTCGTAGGTCGCGTCGGCGCTGACCCTCACCCCGCCGTCCGCTTCGTGGGTCCCATCCACTCGCACCCCGGTCCTCAGGCTGGCACCGGCCGAGACCGCCATCGACGCGAGCTGCTTCTCGTAGGCGCTCCTGTCGATGACCACGACGTCGAACCTGGAGGCGTCGAGGGAAGCGACGAGCCCGGATGGGGAGTGCACGACTCCCTTCGTCACCCGGCTCTGCACGCAGGAGTGCTCGGGCGGGATGTATCGCCTCATCGCCCTGAGCGAAACGAGGCCGTCACACTTCTCGGGTTCGCCAATCTCCGGGTCCTCCTCGAGGACGAGAACATTCAGACCCCTGGACGCTGCACCGATGGCGAAGCTCAGACCAGCGACGCTGCCTCCCCCAACGACGACATCGTAGCCAGAGGTCAATCCTGAATCTAAACCCTTAACCAGTTGCGCTATAACCCTTGCATCGAACCGAGCAGAGAAATGGCCGAGATCAAGCAGGTGATAGTAGTGAGGATGGATTTGAAGATGGGGAAGGGCAAACTCGCCGCCCAGGTGGCCCACGCCGCCATGGGGGCGGCCGAGGAGAGCAGGGGCATGCGGGGTTCCTGGTATCAGGATTGGAAGCAGCAGGGGCAGGCCAAGGTCGTGGTAAAGGGAACGGGCGAGGCCGAGCTCCAGGAGCTCTTCAAAAAGGCCAGGGTGATGGGCCTCCCGTCATCGCTGATCCAAGATGCAGGGCGCACGCAGTTGGAACCGGGAACGGTCACGTGCCTGGGAATCGGGCCGGCCCCGGCAGAGCTGATTGACAGGCTCACGGGGCAGCTCAAGCTCCTATGAGCCTTCTGCCCCCACCTCCGGACATCGCGTCCGGGATGACCGTCTACGCCACGTCGGCCGGGAGGTGCGAGGGCAGGCTGAGGACAAGCCGCGAGGACTTCCAGGTCAACGAGATCCTCGACCTCGGAGCAGTCGAGCAGGAGAGAAAGAAGGGTTACGTTCCGGTCTACCTAGTGAGGAAGAACGGCGTGGACACCCCCCACGCCGCCGATGAGCTTGCGGCCGCCCTCAGGAGCAAGGTGAACTTCGCTGGCCTCAAGGACAGCAACGCGGTGACGATGCAATACGCGAGCGCCAGGAGCAGCAGGTCCGACGACCCACCGCTCGTACACGGGAGGATGTTCGACGCTGAAAGGGTCGGCTACCTCCCGAGGCCCATAAGCCGAGGCATGATGTCCGGAAACCGCTTCCGGATAGTCGTCAGGACCGAGGGGGATGTCACCCGTTCCGTGGAGGAGGCCTACCGGGCCTGCGCCGAGAGGAAGGTCCCGAACTTCTTCGCATACCAGCGGTTCGGCCTGCGCGGGATGGTCAACCACAGGGTGGGCAGGGCGATTCTCGCGCGAGACTTCAGGGGCGCCGTCCGGCTCTTCCTCGGGGAGCCCCGCGAGGACGAGAGCCCCGAGGCGCGGGAGGCCAGGAGGCTCGCCGGGGAGGAGCGGTTCCGCGAGGCCCACGGGCTCTTCTCGTTCAGACAGGACATCGAAAGGAGGGTCGCCTCGCATCTGGCCGAGAAACCCGGCGACTACCTGGGCGCAATCAGGAGAGTCCCCATCGTACCGCGGAGGCTGTTCGTCCAGGCCTATCAGTCCTATCTGTTCAACCGGACCGTCAGCGATGCCACGGCCGCTGGGCTGGACCTCTCCCGTGCGGAGCAGGGCGATAACTGGACGACCCTGGCCCCAGACGGACTCAGGTCGACCAGGACCCATGGCGTCAAGGAGCAGGTCCTCGGGGGAGCGGTGCCGCTCATCCAGATCGTGGGTTACGGCTCAAGGAACTACGGCTCAAGGTTCGACGGCCTGATGATGTCGATTCTGAAGGAGCAGTCGGTCGAGGCGAGGATGTTCTACATAAAGGAGGCCGAGGAGTTGAGCAACGAAGGCGGGTTCCGGCACGCCCCCCTGCTCGCGGCGGACATGACCCAGGACCCGTTCCCCGGAGGGACCGCCCTCTCTTTCAGCTTGGGAAGGGGCGAGTACGCCACGACCCTGCTCAGAGAGGTTCTCAAGCCCCAGGACCCCCTCCACTCGGGCTTCTGAGGTCCAATCCGTTTATATCACGTCAGGAACGCCCCGGGTTTTGGGACGATGCCAGAGGGGGACGTCTACGACATCACGATCATCGGCGGTGGCCCGACGGGCCTCTTCGCGTCGTTCTACGCGGGTCTTCGGCAGATGAGCACCAAGCTAATGGAGGCCCTCGAGGAGCTCGGCGGCCAGGTCGCGGTCCTCTATCCGGAGAAGCAGATCTACGACGTGGGAGGGTTTCCCAGGGTCATGGGCAAGGAACTCGTGAAGGGGATGGTCGAGCAGGCCCTGAAGTTCAACCCCACGGTCGTCCTCGGAGAACGGGTCGTGTCCCTAATGAGCGTCGAAGGAGGCCTCATTCAGCTGGAGACCGCCAGCGGGCAGAGGCACCTCTCCAGGACCGTGCTCATCGCGGCCGGGGTGGGCGCCTTCTCGCCGAACCGCACGGAGGCGCTGGGAGCCTCGGCCTATGAAGGTCGCGGAGTCTACTACTTCCTGAAGGAGAGGAGCCTCCTGAAGGGCAGGAGGGTTCTCATAGTCGGCGGCGGCGACTCGGCCGTCGACTGGGCGCTGGACCTCAGCCACTGGTGCGAGAAGGTCACCCTGATTCACAGGAGGGACGTATTCAGGGCCCACGAGGAGAGCGTGGCTGAGCTCATGAGGTCCGGTGTCGAGGTCAAGCTCTTCAACGAGCTGAAGGAAGTGACAGGAGACGGTCAGAAGGTCACCGGCGCCGTCATCTACGACAGCAGGAACAAGACGGAGAGCAGGACCGACGTTGACGCGATCCTGGTGAACATCGGATTCAGGGCCGACCTGGGTCCCATCAAGAACTGGGGGATTCGAATAGAAGGCCGGGAAATCATGACCAACGGCCTGATGGAGACCGCCATGCCCGGCGTTTACGTGGCGGGGGACATCGCGTCCGAAGAAGGCAGCGTCAAGCTCAACCTAGTCGCCGTGGGGTTCGCGCAGGCAGCCCTGGCCGTCAATGTTGCGAAGAGGTACATCGACCCGAAGGCCAGGGTGTTTCCCGGCCACAGCAGCGAGATGAAGATCTAGTTCAGGCCGAGGACTCGTCTGTAGTTGTAGTCCTTCGAGACCGACGGATTCTGCGGGTCGATCAGAACACACTCGTACCAGGCGTGCTTGCCGTCCTTGTAGTAGATGTAGGAGCCCAGAAGCCTGAGGTTCGGGAACTTCTCGCCCACACGCCTCTCCGCTACACCCTGCACCGGTTCGTCGGACTTCATCTTCAGCACACCGAGGTGCTTGGGCCTGCGACCCGACGTCGGCCTCTTTCTCCTCATCCCGCCCCTGGAGACCTTGATTCTCACGACCACGACGCCATCCTTGGCCTTGTACCCGAGCATTCTTGCGCGGTCGAGCCTCGACGGCTTCTCTATCCTCTCGATGGTTGGACCCCTCCTGAGCAGTATGGCCCGGGCGGAGATGTCTCCAGCCTTCTCATGGAAGACCTTGTGCCAGGACTTTCCGATCTCGGCGTACAACGTAAACGGGTGCCCGTTTCGGGACGAGCAGATAAATCTTCTCTATTCCCTTCGCTCGAAGAACTGCGCTATCTTGGTCCCGGTCACCGAGATCGCCATCCGCTGAGCCTCGACGGTCTGGCCTCCTATGTGCGGTGTGGCTATCAGATTGGGAGCGCGAAGCAGCTCCGGGCTTGGCGGCTCCCTCTCGAAGACGTCGAGGGCGGCGCCCGCAATCGCGCCCGCGGTCAGCGCCTGCACGAGCGCAGGCTCGTCGACGACCTCGCCCCTGGAGGTGTTGATCAGGAAGGCGCTCTTCTTCATCAGCGAAAGCCTCCTCGAGTCTACTATGTGACGAGTCTCGGGGGAGAGCGGGACGTGCAGCGTCACGAAATCGGAGGACGAGAACAGCGTGTCAAGGTCCACCATGGTGCAACCTATCGAAGAGAGGACATCCCTGCTGATCTCTATGATGTCGTAGCCGAGGACGGACATTCCCAGAACCTTGGCCACCTCGCCCACCCTCCTCCCTATCCTCCCCATCCCCGCAATACCGATGGTCTTGCCACTGAGCTCGACCCCAACGAACTTCTCCTTGTCCCACCCGCCAGAGCGAGTGGACGCATCGGCCGCCGGTGTCTTTCTGGCGAGCGCCAGCATCAGTCCGACCACCTGCTCGGAGACGGCCTCCACGAGGGCCTCCGGGCTGTTGACCACCTTGATCCCCCTAGCATTGGCTGCGTTGAGATCGATGTTGTCGAGGCCCGTCCCGGGTCTGGCGATCAGCTTGAGTTTCACGCCCCTGTCAATCACCCTGGCGTCAACCTTGGTCCTGCTCCGGACGACCACGACGTCGTAGTCTGCCACTCTCTCAAGCAGCTCCTCCGGGGTTATCTTCGGAAGGTAGTCCACCTCGAAGCTCTCCGGGAGCGCGAGGGAGGCCACGTCGACCGTGTCACAGATCAGGACCTTGCGGTTCGCCAAACACTCCTCCTCTTGACCGACCGATGGCCCAGCCTGCTGTTAAGGATATTGGAGATCGGCGACAGCCGAGGCGTGACAGGCAGGGGGACTCTTGGTAGGCGAGGTCGTCGAGCCTGGCCCCGGAGGACACTGCGAGCGAGGCGTACCCTGAGAGCGAGAGAGCGCCGCGACCGGCCACGCGGACCCCATAGAGCCTCCGGGTCACCCGGTCGTAGACAAGGGAGGTCTCGAGCTCTCCTTCCCCGAAATGCGACTCGAACTCGACGGCGTCAAGGCCCAGCCGCCTGGCGCCCCGGACATCGAGCCCCGCCTCGCACAGCTCAACCCCGAAGAGCTCAAGGGCGATGCATCTGGAGACCGAGGCTTTCGCCGTCCCGCCGGCCGCGTTGACTCCCGCCGCCTCTCCCATGGCAATGGATGAGGAATGGAGCCTCGAAGGGAGGGAGCCCGACCCGCACCTGAGCTCCGCGCAGTCGCCGGCAGCGAAGACACCCCGGCAGGAGGTCCTCAACGACTCGTCGACCAGCGCCCCGCCGTTGCCTCCCCTTGCGCAACCGACGGACGGGAGGGAGGGCGCGGTCCGCGGAACAATGGCCACTCCGTCGCATGGATGGACCGCGCCGGCGGCCACCACGGCCTCGGCGCGCCTCACGCCCACGATAGAGTCCACGGGCTCGAAGAAGAGCCTGACTCCCCGGGGAGACGCAGCCTCGGAAACCCTTCCCAGCACGCGTCGCGTGAACTGCGGGAGCGTCCCGGAACCCAAGAAGACCGAGACCCGGCACCTCCCCGCAATGGCCTGGGCCAGGAGCAGCGAGACCGGGAGGGTTCCGATGAGCGCGAGGTGGGAGACACCTCCCAGCGCCTCAGAGAGGCCAAGGTAGTCGTCGACGGACCTCATCACCGCGACGCCGTGCTTCGAGGCACCCTTCAGGTCGTCCGGAAGGCTGACCGACCCGGTCGCGAGGACGATCGAGTCGAAGGTGAGGCAGCCGCGTCGCGTGCGGGCGCACCCTGAGGCCGAGTCCACTGACACGATGTGCTCGCCCAGCCTGACCTCGATCCCGAACCTTTCCGAGAGGTCGCAGGGGTCCGCCAGTCTCATCTCGGCCTGCGTCGCTGCGCCCGACAGAAGGCTGGGGAGCAGGCACCGGTTCTGTGCGAGGGTGCCTGACCTCTCTGCGAGCGTGACCTGCGCACCCGTCATGCTCGCTGAGATGGCAGCGGCGATGCCCGCGACCCCTCCGCCCGACACGAGGACTTTGGTCACGGCCGGGATGATCACGAACGCGGCTTTAGGGATGGCTCCTCGCGGGTGGACGGAGGAAGGGGGGCAGCTTGAAACTGTCCAGTCGAGAAAGCAGGGCCCTGGATTCGCGGGACAGGCCTTCCGAAGCGTTCATTATAACCTGCCCCGCGGACCAGTGGCGTAATGCTCGTCGGAATAGTCGGAAAACCGAACGTGGGCAAGTCGACGTTCTTCTCGGCCGCGACGCTCAAGAGCGTCCCCATCGCCGACTATCCCTTCACCACGATAGACCCCAACCTTGGCATGGGATACCTTCGGACAAAATGCGTCTGCCGGGAGATGGGCGTCACGGACACCCCGAAGAACTCGGTCTGCAGCGAAGGCGTCAGGCTCATCCCCGTCAAACTCGTCGACGTCGCCGGCCTTGTGTCCGGGGCATCAGAGGGGAGAGGCAGGGGCAACCAGTTCCTGGACGAACTGAGGCAGGCCGACGCCCTCATCCACGTCGTCGACGCCTCCGGGGGGACTGACGAGGAGGGAAGAAAGGTGGAGATTGGCAGCAACGACCCCGTCGCAGATGTCAGGATGGTAGAGAACGAGCTCGACCTGTGGGTCCTGGGCATCATCAGCAAGGACTGGGAGAAGTCGGCCCGGCTCGCCGAGCAGACGGGATCGAGCATCGTCGCGCACATGGCGCAGAGGCTGACGGGCCTGGGCATCGACGAGGAGGGCATCGAGGAGGCCGTCCTTCACCTCAAGTTGAAGCCTGACAAGCCCGCAGCCTGGAGGGAGGAGGACCTCATGAGCCTGGTGAGGGTGCTCAGAGAGATGAACAAGCCCAGCCTCATAGCAGCCAACAAGGCGGACCTGCCGGGAGCACCGGAGAGGGTCAATGCGCTCCGAAAGACCGAGAAGGCGGTGGTACCCTGCGCGGCAGAGGCTGAGCTCCTGCTCAGGAGGGCGTCGGAGCACGGGCTGATCAGATACACGCCCGGAGACCGGTCGTTCGAGGTGGTGAAGCCCGACCTTACCCCTCAGCAGAACAGGGCACTGGAGCTCGTGAAGGAGAGAGTCCTGGACGCCTACGGTTCCACCGGGGTGCAGCAGGCCATCGACCAGGCCTACTTCGGCCTCCTGAAGGCGATCGTCGCCTACCCGGTGGAGGACGAGACGAGGCTCGCCGACAAGAACGGGAACGTGCTCCCCGACGCCTACGTGATGAGGGGCGGTTCCACGGCACTGGACCTGGCAAAGAAGATCCACACAGACCTTGCGAAGGGTTTCCTGTACGCCATCGACGCGAAGACGGGGATGAGAGTCTCCGGCGAGCACCCGCTCAAGAACGGCGATATACTGAAGATAGTCTCAAGCAGCAGGCGCGGCTAGGATCTCTGGCGCCGGCGTTGCCGGGGCGGGAGCGGGCTTGCTCACCAGCTTGGTCTTGCGGACCCCAACGTGCCTCAGCCTCGTCACCTTCTTGGCCTCGTTGTAGACGTCGGAGGCGACCTTCTGCAGGACGGTCTCCTGCACGAACTGGTCGTAGGTCAGAGAAGCCGCCCTCTCAGAGATCGTCCTGTGCATGACCTCCCTGATCCCGTGCTTCTTGGAGGAGTTCATCCTTCCCTGTGAGAGCGCAATGCAGTAGACCCTCACTACGTAGCCGTCCTTCGTCTTGTAGTCCTTGATCAGGTCGGACATCGACGAGCCGCGTCTCATGAGGCTCCTGAGATACTCCCGGGAGTACTCGTGACCCTTCAGGATCGTGTAGGCGGTGTCGCCCTCCACCCTCTCGATCTGGAAGTGGAGTTTGAAGCTGTAGTGCTGCGGGTCCTGCTTCAGTATGTCGTAGAGCGTCGTCTCCACAACCCGTCCACCCGGATTCTCGACGTCCGTTAGAGGAACCTTGCCGATTGGAGCGTTCCCGAACGATGGGGAAGCGAGCACCGTGACCCACTGCTTCGCCTTCCACTTGTCTTTGACCTTACCCGCTCCTTTCTTTACCAAGCTAGGAAACGCCCCCCGATTGCCCCGCCTTAAAAACTCAGCCTTTCCCTACCCTATCCTTTCCTTGCCACCCATGTAGGGAATCAGCGGCTTGGGGATTTCTATCGAGCCGTCGGCCTGCTGGAAGTTCTCGACGACCGCAACGAGGGCCCTCGTGGTCACCGCCGTGGAGTTGAGGATGTGGACCAGGCGGGGATCGGCGCCCGGCTTCTCCCTGTACCGTATCATCAGTCGCCGAGCCTGGTAGTCGGTGACATTGCTGCAGGAGACCATCTCCCTGAACTTCCCCTGCGCGGGCATCCAGGCCTCGAGGTCGTACTTCTTGGCCGCAACGGTCCCCATGTCCCCCGTGCAGACGTTGACGACGCGGTAGTGCAGCCCGAGACTCTGAAAGATCGCCTCAGCGTTCTCGATCAGCTGTTCGTGAATCGCCCAGCTCTCCTCGGGGCGTGAAAAGACGACCTGCTCCACCTTGTAGAACTGATGGGTCCTGAAGATGCCCTTGGTGTCCTTCCCGTGGGCCCCTGCCTCGACCCTGAAGTTCGGGCTGAAGCCGCAGTACTTCAGCGGCAGGGACCGGCCGTCGAGGATCTCGTCCATGTGCATCGAGACCAACGGGTGTTCCGAGGTCGCGATCAGGTAGAGGTCCTCTCCTTCGACCTTGTAGATGACCGGCCCGAAGTCGTTGAGGTCGACCACGCCCTGGTAGGCCTCCCTCTTCATCATCAGGGGAGGACCGACTGGCGTGAACCCCCTCTGCACCAGCAGGTCCAGCGCGTACCGCATGATCGACTGCTCCAGGAGGAGCGCGTCGCCCTTGAGGAAGAAGAAACGGGCCCCCGAGATCTTCGCGGCGCGCTCCATGTCGACCAGCCCGAGGGACGTGAGCACGTCGATGTGGTCGCGCAGCTGGAAGCCGGGCGACCTCGGTGCACCGAATGTCCTCACCGTGACGTTGCCGCTGTCGTCCGGCCCGACGGGGACCGAATCGACAAGGATGTTCGGGAGGCCCATCAGGATCTCCCTGAGCTTCTTCTGCGCCTCGTCCGCCCTGGCATCGAGCTCCCTGATGCGCTGCGGAATCCCCTTGACCTCGCTCACCTTGTCTTCCACATCCGCCCCTGACCGCTTCAGGGTCGCTATCTCCGCTGTCACCTCGTTCTGCCTGTGCCTCATGTCGTCCACCTCCTTCTTGAGGAGACGCCACTCTCGGTCCAGCGCTATCGCCTCGTCCACCAGCGGAAGCTTCTCGACCCAGCCCCTCCTGCGCAGGTCGTGCCGGATGACGTCCGGGGTGTCCCGAACCAGTTTCACGTCGAGCATTCTAGAGCAACCCCGGGAGGGCCTGAGAGATAATCATGACGCTAGGGGCCACACTTCGGCGAAGAGCTTGGCGTCCGTGAGCAGGCTGAGCGCCGACGAGATGCAGCCCGAGGCGGTGGGCGAGCTTATCTTGAAGCTGAGCACGCTCCCATCCCTCTCGCATGACAGCTGCTGGCCCTTCGGCAGGGGATGGTTGTCCGGACTCAGCGCGGCCTCGAGCGAGGCGGCCTCGCGCTCCCCAAGACATTCGAAGACGACCTCGATGGTGATGTTCATCCTGAGACCTTCTGCAGGACGGCCTTGGTGAAGTCCTCCCTCTTGGATACCAGGATCTTGGCGCCAGCGGCCCTGCTGTGCCCCCCGCCCACTCCTCCAAGGGGTTCGGCGGCCTCCTTCATGATGAGGCCGAGGTTGACATCCCTGGGGAAGGACTCGCCCAGCCTGCAGGAGTACTTCAGCTCCGTCTCGCCAGAGCGCGCACAGACGAGGACCATCTTCTCCTTGTACTTGTCCGATGATGCGAGGAGCGACGATATGGCCCCGGCCATCCTCTCCTCGATGAACTCATCGCCCACCACGACGGCCGCATCGCCGTGGATCGAGACCCTCTCGCCTCCGTTCTGAAGGACCTGCAGCACCCTGTTGAGCTTCACTCGGTAGTCCCCGATCAGCCTGAGGGCCTCGGAGAGCGCGCCGTCCCTGTCTCCCAGAGAGATGGCGATGCCCACGTCGGTGGCGTCCATCCTGCCGCAGGCGTTGATCAGCGTCGCGAACTCCCGGGCGTCGTGAAGAGGCGTCAGGGAGTCTTCGTCTCGCAGAGAGTAGACCTCCCCTATCACCTCCGAGATGACCGCGGCGCCGTCACCGTTGGCGCCCACGAAACTCGTCAGGACCTCCAGTAGCTTCTGCTTCTCCTCATCCGACAGTTCAGCCAGGTTGCGCCACCTGCCGTGCTCCTTGAGGACGAAGCCGGAGTTGGAGAGGGCAGCAAGGCAGGCGTCCTTGGCCCCCGAGAGCCCCGTGAGGTACGGCGTGTAGGTCATGGCTATGGCCTCGTGTATCGGCCGCGTCTCCCGTCCGTGGAACAGGAAGTCCTTCGAGACCGCGATGAGTCCCTTCTCCATGCCGTCCTCCAGGGCCTTCCGGTTGAGGCCGGTCAGGGCACGCCCCGCCCCCCGGTCCTGACGGTCTCCGAGCGCGCCGACGACGGCCTGGGGCGACAGGTCCTTGTTCTCCTCGTCCATGGCGAGGGCCAGGAGGTAGGCCATGGTCGAGGAACAGACCTCCGACCCCCCGTCGTATCCGAAGCCCCAGGCGTTCATGACGCTCGGATGAGAGTACTGCTCGGGGGGCAGCTGATGATGGTCCACCACCAGGAAGTTTTCCCCGAAGGCGGCGGTCAGCTGGTCGACGAGCCCCGAACCCAGGTCGGTGAAGAGGTAGAAGTCGAACCGGTCGCTCCTCAGTGTGTCTATCGCCCTCATGTCGAGATCGGGTATGGCCCTGACTGAGGCGTTCGCCCCGAGCCTCACCAGGGCCTGGAAGGCAACGGAACCACCGGATATGCCGTCGGCATCTATGTGGGTGACAACGAGTATCCTCTTCCTCTCCTTGGAGAGCCGAGAGAGGAGCTTCGACGCCTCCGCGGCCCTCGCCCTGAGCGCTTCGAGGTCGGGCACGCCTGGGCCAGACCTCCCCTAGGTCAGTTGAGCTACAACGGCGGCGTACTTGAAGTCGTCCGGCAGGATCCCCATCCTCTTGTAGTACTTCGATACGCGGTAGATCTTGGCCTCTATGAGCTCCAGAGACCGGACGTTTCTCCTGTCCGACTTGTAGTTGGAAAGGTGCAGCTGGACGCGCTTGGCCCTCTCGAGAAGATTCTGCAGGTCCTCGGGAATCGCTGGCGCGAGCTTGTTCTCCCTCAGCAGTGTTGAGATTGACTTGCCGATGATCGGTTTCACGAGCGGGATGCCGTACTCGTCCCTCAGCCTCACACCAATCTGGCTGGGCGTGAGACCCTCCTTCCCCATCTTTATCGCCATTGAGCTTACCTCATCGGCGCTGTAGGTCAGCCAGCTCGGAGGCCTCTTGCTCGTGGGCCTCGACTGGTGGCTCTTTCCGTGCCGATGGGAATGGATTCTTGCCAATATGAAGCAGCCGCGACTCCGAAGCTGGCCTGTTTAAAACCGTTGCCCAGCCCTCGAGCCGGTGTACCACGCCGCGAACTTCCGCAGGGCCTCTCCCCTGTGGGAGACCAAGCACTTCTCCTCGAGGGTCATCTCGCCCATGGTCCTCCTGCCGCCCGATGGGATGAACACAGGGTCGAAGCCGAAGCCGTTCCCCCCGGACGGAGAGCGGGAGATGCGACCTTTCACGACTCCTTCGAAGACCCTCGGTTCCCCCCTCGGGGTGCAGAACGCCACGGCGCTCTCGAAGCGGGCGCGCCTCGACCTCGCTCCCTCCATGAGCGCCAGCAGGCCGCGAATCCCGACGGTCCTGTAAGCGTAGGAGGACGAGGGGCCCGGGAACCCGCCCAGCGAGTCTACGAAGAGGCCCGCGTCCTCCACGATCAATGAAGCGCGGTACCTCCTCGACGCGGCTCTGGCCGAGAAGGTCGCGACCTCGGACACGGTGTCCGCCTGTATCTCGAGCCCCTTCCCGTCGAAGGGCTCCACGTCGATGCCGTAGGGCGAGAGTATGATCCTTGCCTCCTGGACCTTCCCCCTGTTCGAGGTGGCGAAGGTCACGGCCCTAGTCGACTCGGGCATATCTCCCCCTCCTCTCTATCTCCAGGAGCTTCCTGCCCACGGCCTTCGCCCTCGCGTCCCCCACCTCGCCAGCGTACCCCTTCATGAAGGAGGCCATCACCGTCGAGGCTATCTTCGAGTGGGCGCCGACCAGCGTCTCCTTGATCAGCCTGAGGTCGACCGCGTGGTCCTCCACCCTGGCAGAATGGATGGAGAGCCCGAAGTCTATCAGGTGGACGCCGTCCTCGTCCACGAGGACGTTGGAGGTGGTCAGGTCGCCGTGCATTATCCCGCCGCGGTGCAGCCTTCCGACGGCGGCCCCGAACGCGCTGGAGACGCCGGCCTCGTCGACCCCGGGGGACCCGAGCAGCGACTTCAACCTCGGCCCCTCTATCTGCTGCATCACGATGAGCGACTCGGGCTGTGACACGTAGTAGAGGCAGGGCGTCTTGACCCCGGCGGACTTGGCGTCGTCGAGGATCTCGGCCTCGTGGACGGTGCGCTGGGCCCTGATCTCGGCGTCGAGCTCGGGATGCCTGTAGGGGAGCGGCTTCCTGAACTTGAAGATGGCCTTCTCTCCCGCCCACTCGCCCGAGAATATGTCTGCCTCCGCCCCACGGTACACGAGCCTCACCGGCCCGACCTCCAGGGAAGAGGCACGGTGTCCAGCCTCCATGACTGCCTGATGACGCTCTTCTCCACGGGCACAGAGACCCCCGCCCTGAAGGTGAGGAGCCCTGTCCAGGCGATCTGTGCACCGCAGTCGCCGCTGTAGCGGATCGGGACGACCTCGAGGCGCGCCGAGTGCCGCCGCACCATGATCTCCAGCATCTCGGCCAGCCTCTTGTTCGCCGCCACCCCGCCGACCACCATGACCTCCTTGCTGCCTGTGAAGGCCAGGGCTCGTTCCGTGACCTCGACCGTCGTCGCGAAGGCGCTCTCCTGCAGCGAGAAACAGACGTCCTCGAAGGGTTCGCCGCGGTCGACCATCCGCTTCGCCGCGGTCAGCAGGCCCGAGAAGGAGACGTCGTTCCCCTTCACCGTGTAGGGCAGTCTCATGTATCTGTGCGAGCGAGACGCAGCCTCCTCTATGCGCCTTCCGCAAGGTGACGAATAGCCGAAGTGGCGTCCGAACTGGTCGAGCAGCTGGCCGAGCGTGAGGTCCAGCGTCTCCCCCAGCACCCGCCACATGCCGGAGGAGCATGAGATCACCATGGTGTGTCCGCCGGAGATCAGCAGCACCAGCGGGGAGCTCGCGCCGGTCAGCATGCAGCCGAGCTCGATGTGCCCGATGGCGTGGTTCACGGGAACAAGCGGCTTGTCCAGGGCGAGCGCAAGCGCACGGGCCGTGACAGCCCCGACTCGCAGGCACGGCCCCAGGCCAGGGCCCATGGAGTAGGCCACGGCGTCGAGCTTCGCGAAGCTGAGACCGGACGCGGCCAGAGCTTCCCCGACCACCCGGGGGGCCACATCCAGGTGATGGCTGGCGGCCTGGGTCGGATGGATACCGCTTCCTTCGGGAGGCACGTACACATCCTTTACGTCGCTCAGGAGCCCATCCCTCTCCGTGGCGACCGAAGCCGAGAAGGTGTGGGCCGTGCTCTCTATTCCGAGGACGCAGAGATTCCCGTTCAAGGCTCTGATGTTTAGAGGCCGCGGACATGCAGTGCTCATAAAGTTATTCAGGCCCGAACGACGATGCGCTCCCTGGCCGAGTCGTACCAGGCCCTGCCCATGGCAGCGGTGTTGCAAGCTGACCCGACCCTCCCCTTCAGGTCGACGGTCACTACTCCCGCCGTCCCCTTCCCGCTGCGCCTGCTGATGAGCGCTATCGACCGTCTGGCCGCCCCCGGGGCGCCGACATCCTCCAGGAATCGGCACGCGTTCCAGCAGAGGGCGCACTTGATTATCGCCTCCCCCGTGCCGGTGGCGCAGGCCGCACCAGCCGCCCCGTCGGCGTAGATGCCCGCGCCCAGTATGGCCGAATCGCCGATTCTGCCAGGCAGCTTCATCCAGGTCCCGCCCGTGCTCACTGCCGCGGCCGGCACGCCTTCAGCGTCGAGGGCGACCGCCCCCACCGTGTTCCCTCCCTGCATGGCCTTCAGCATGTCGTAGTTGAGACGGTGCTTGTCCTTCATCATGACCTTCATGTCAGCGAATAGCTCCCTTGCCCTCGGCGAAGCCTCCACGCTGCAGGTGCGCAGACCCGCTGCCCGGGCGAACCGCAGGCACTCGGCGCCGGCGATGAGGGCGTGGTCGGTCTTCTCCATGACGGCCCGCGCCAGCGAGACCGGGTTGTAGGTGCACTCGCAGAGCCCCACTCCCGCGCCCCGGAGCCCCCTGCCCTCCATTACGGCGGCGTCCAGCTGGACTGTGCCCTCGGCCGTGAGGCAGGCACCTCTTCCGGCGTTGAAGAGACCGCTCCCTTCCATGCATCTCACCGCGGCTTCCACGGCGTCGACGGACGACCCTTTCCTCAGCGCCGCCATCCCCTCCTCCACCGCCGACCGCAGCTCCGCAAACTTCCTGTCGCCCCTCGGGAAACTCCCGCCCCCGGCGCCGCTGTGGATGATCAAAGCGCGTGTTGCCATGCTGGAATGACCAGACCGAGGGAAAGGATGGCTATTTAGCTGGTCACCAGTGCGGCCTCGTCAGACGGCGGACTGACCCGAGGGCCAGCAGCGGGCGCCCGGCTCACTCCAGGGCGCTGAGTATCTGTTCTGTCGTCCTCACCCTTCCGACTCGTCGGAAGATTCGGTTGAGAGAGCCGTCGTGCTCCTCGACGGAACTCGCCGCCATAGCGTCCGAGGCGAAGATCTGCTGGTAGCCGTACTCGTAGGCGAACCTTGCCGTGCTCTCCACCCCGATGTTCGTGGCTATCCCGCACAGGGTGATGGTGTCAATTCCCCTCCTCCTCAGCTGCAGGTCCAGCTCGGTCCCATAGAACGCGCCCCACTGCCTCTTCCCTATCACCAGGTCGCCCTCCCTCGGTCCGAGCTCCGGGACGAAGTCGGCGAAGTCCTTTGGCAGCGGGCCTCTCTGGCCCCACTGCTGCTGGTCGGCGATCGGCCTGAGCCTGTCAGCCTCGGTGGCTACGACGTGCACCAGGAAGACCGGCATCCTGTTCCTCCTGAAGGCCTCGGCGAGCTTGACGGCGTTGGCCACCACGGTCGCGCTGTCGTTTGGGACGAATGGCCTCCCGGCGATTCCCTTCTGCAGATCAATGACGACGAGAGCGGTCCTGCTCCTGTCGACTACAAGCGAGGACGGATCCTGAGACACTTGAACCGCCTTCGCGTCGCTCAGGCCGCTTTAAGACCTTCGCGCGGCACAAGTCCGGCCAGGGGCGTGAGGGCGGAACCGCGCCATCACCTAGGCAACCCTAAATCAGGGCCTCCACCCCTGAGGGAAGCCGAGATGGTCCGCGACATAGGGTTCGACCAGGGAGCGGTCCTGCCCAGGTACGGCTCATACTGCCTATCGGGAATCCCGGCGACGGTCCTCTCGCTCCTCGGGCTCCGGAGGGACAGACCCGGGCTCCCGGACGACGCCTTCGAGGGCATCGACACCACGGGGGTGGAGAAGGTCGTGCTCTTCCTCTTCGACGGCTTCGGCTACACGGAGTGGAGGAGGCAGGAGAGCTCCGGGCTAGTGAAGCTGATGACGGACCACGGGAGGGTGACGCCGATAACCTCCGTCTTCCCTTCGACCACATCGACCGCGCTGACCACGCTGGCCACCGGGCTGACACCCCAGGAGCACGGCCTCATCGAATGGTTCATGTACCTGAGCGAGCTCGACATGATCATCGAGACGCTGCCCTTCTCCCCCATGGGCGCGGCCCGGGGCGACCTGCTCCGTTCGTCCGCCGACCCGCGGATTCTCTTCGAGGGAGAGACCATCTATTCGAGGATGATGCAGGAGGGGGTGGGCGTCCACAGCTTCCTGCCCAGGAGCATCGCCCAGAGCGGATACTCGAGCGTCATCCACGGCGGCACGGACGTGATCCCATACTCCAGGGCCTCCGACCTCGTGGTCTCCCTGCGCGCCAGCCTCGAGGATTCACGTGGGCCAGCCTTCTTCTACGTCTACTGGCCGACCATCGACACCGTAGAGCACGCCCGGGGCCCCGACACGGAGGAGGCGCGACTCGAGGCGGGCATGATCTCGCATCTGCTCTCCGAGGGCCTGACCGGCAGGCTGGACGGCCCAACGGCAAGGAGCACGCTCTTCCTCGCGTCGGCCGACCACGGGCAGGTTCGCAGTCCCCTGAAGGACGCCGTCATGCTCGACGACTACGCGCCGCTGGTGGAGAGCCTGGCGATCAGCCCGAACGGAAGACGGATCCTGCCATGGGGCGGCATCAGAGACCTCTATCTCCAAGTCAGGGACGAATCGGTGGAGGGGACCAAGGACTTCCTCTCGGGCACCCTCGGAGACCGGGCCAGGGTCTTCCGGACGTCCGACCTGGTGGAGTCGGGGCTCTTTGGAACCGGCACTCCGACGGACAGGTTCAGCAGGCGCGTCGGAAACCTGACGGTCCTCCCGAGCGGGACGGGGGGAGTCTGGTACCGGCATCCGCACGTCGACCCCCACGAGATGAACGGCGTCCACGGAGGCCTTCACAGGGACGAGATGACGATTCCATTTGCCGTCATGCGCGGCTCGCGCCTGGCCCGCTGAACTCGCCGAGGTTCCTTCCATGCGCAATCTCCGGACGCGAGTTAAGGTTATCAACCGACCAGCGGGCTTCGCGTCGAGAGCGCCTTGACGCAACGGGAGATCCAGGCCCTGGAGATATCATGCTTCGTGCAGGCGACCGAGGACCAGGAGAAGCTGCGAAGGGCGATCGAGCAGTACCTCTTCATCCACCAGGGGCCGGAGGTGGAGAATCTCGAAGGGCACTTCGGCAACATCATAGTCGACCTCAGGTGGCACCTCACGGGGGACCAGGCCTGGACTTCGTTCCAGACGCTGATGTCCCTGCTGGGGAAGGACGGGAGGAGGGAGCTGGTGAGGGAGCTCGACGCCCACCTGGACGAACACGGCGCGCTCTACGTCAGGTTGAACAAGCAAACCCTGGTGAGCGGCGTCGCCATGCTGTCCTCCGGCGACCCCGTAAGGATACGGGTCAAGCCACGTAGCTTCATGATGAAGGGGCCTCCCGGGCAGTTCTATTCGAGGATCATGGAGAAGGCCCAGGGATGACGGTCCGCCGCCCCGGGAAGAGGTACATCCTGCTCTCGAGCGACCGGCCCGTCGACCCGGAGACCCAGAGGGAGTTCACTCGGATGATCTTCGCAAGGTACCCCGACCTGGGAAAGAACAGGGTCGTATGGTTCAAGGGCAGCCTGATAGTGAGGACCGACCAGCTGCGCCGGCCCGAGATGGAACAGAGCCTGGCCATGAGGGCGGGCGGGACCGCACTGGTGACCAGGCGCGTATCTGGCTCAATCAGCAAGCTCAAAAGACTGGCTGAGGAGTGGTCGGGGCTGTAATGGCCAAGTACTTCACCGAGGAATTCTTCAAGGAAGTGGAACAGAAGCTCGCCGCTGACCCCAAGTGGCAGCAGGACGCCAAGGGCGTCAAGACCACGATCCTCCTCAGCGCCCCCGACCAGAGTGCGCTCTTCCTGATCAAGGTGGAGGAGGGCGTCACAAGCATCGCCAGGACCGAGCCAGGCGTCACGGTCGAGTTCTCTTTCGAGGGACCCTACGAGGTCTGGACCAAGGTGGCCAGGGGCGAGGTGGACCTCCAGTCCGCTGTCCTGAAGGGGCAGCTGAAGTTCAGAGGCTCGATAACGAAGATCCTCTTCTACAAGGACAGGTTCACGAGAATCACCGATGTGATTCGCGCGGTCCCCGTCGAGTTCTAGGCTCGCGGTACGAACACGTAGTAGGCCGAACCGTCCTCATACTTCCTTGCCTCGAGCCTCAGCTTCATGCCGGGGCTCAGCTCCTCGAGGCCTGCGCCCTGAATCCACGCCAGGACCTTCAGCCCCTGGCTCAGCCGCCCGACGCCCACCAGGTAGGGGTCGCTCTCGACGAAGCTCGTCGGGGTGACCTGGACGTAGGTGTAGGTCACCAGCTCTGCGTCGGTCCCCAGGTCCACCCACTCGGCGTCGGCGCCCATGCAGCGGGGGCAGTCGGTCTGGGGCGGGAAGCTGACCTCTCCGCAGTCCTTGCACCTTGTCGTCACGAACTTGCCCTCCCTGAGGGAGTCCCAGAACCGGCGCGTCCTGGAGATGGGCACGTTGAAGCGGAGGGTGATCGCCCTGCGAGAGTGCAGCGTCGGTGGTTCGGAGTCCATCATCATCGGTCCCTCGAAAGCACTGTTACGTAGCAGTAGTGCCCGGTCCCGCCGACGTTGTGCACGAGCCCCTTTCCGTTCTTGACCGGGACCTGATGCCTGCCGGCCTCGCCGCGGAGCTGCTTCGACACCTCGACCATCATCGAGACCCCCGTGGCCCCCACGGGGTGCCCCTTGGCCTTGAGCCCTCCGTCCACGTTGACGGGAATCCTGCCGCCTATCTCCGTCTGGCCGTCCTTGAGGAGCTTCGGGCCTTCGCCCTTCGCGCAGAACCCCAGGTCCTCATAGGCCATGATCTCCGCGATAGTAAAGCAGTCGTGGCAGGTTGCGACGTCCAGGTCCTGAGGGGATATCCTGGCGCGGCCGTAGGCCTTGCGCGACGCGTCGACCGTGGCCGCCAATCCCACGTAGCCGTCCCTCTTGCTGAGATTGGCCGAGTCCGAGGAGACACCAATCCCCTTGATCCAGACGGGCGTGTCCGAGAGCCTGCGAGCGAGGTCCTCGCTGGCGAGGACCACCGCAGCCGAGCCGTCTGTCATGGGACAGGCGTCGTAGAGCTTGAGAGGCCAGGAGACCACCTGCGAGGTGAGCACCTTCTCCAGGGTTATCTCCTTCTGGAACTGGGCGAGCGGGTTCATGGAAGCGTAGTGGTGCGCCTTGACGGCGACCCGGGCAAGGTCCTCCTCGGTTGTCCCGAAACGCTTCATGTGCGCCACGGCGAAGAGGGCGTAGTAGGCGGGGAAGGTCATCCCGAAGTTCTCGAACTCCCAGAGATAGGAACCCGCCCTTCCCATGAGCTCGACCGAGGTGAGAGTGTCGACCTCCGTCATCTTCTCGACTCCGACCGCCATGGCGACCTCTGCCTCCCCGCTGGCTATGCTCAGATAGGCGGACCTGACGGCGGCGCTCCCGCTGGCGCACGCGGCCTCGACCCTCATGGTGCCGACGTGCCCGAACCCGGCGTATTCGTTGACTATGACAGCAGGCAGGGACTCCTCGTACCAGCCGCCCGCGCTGCCGACGGTGACGTTCTCAATCTGCTTCTTCTCCACGCCGGCGTCCTGGACGGCCTGCCGTATCGACTCGAAGGCGAGCTCCCCGAGGTCGACGTCGGTCCTCCTGCCGAACCTCGAGTGACCTATGCCGACAATCGCCACATCTCTCAAGGCGGGTACCTAGCTCCCAATCAGTTCCCTTGAGAGAATGACCCGTTGGACCTCGGAGGTCCCCTCCACGATGTCCATTACCTTGGCGTCACGCAGGTACCTCTCGACGGGCAATTGCTTGCTCAGCCCTATCCCGCCATGGAGCTGGATTGCGCGCTCGCACGCCCAGACCGCCGTCTCCGTCGCGAAGAGCTTGGCCATCGACGCCTCCCCGGTGAAGTCCTCGCCCTTGTCACGGACGCAGGCCGCACGATAGGTGAGTAGCCTCGCAGCCTCTATCCTGGTGCCCATGTCGGCTATGAGGAACCGCGTCGCCTCAAGCTTGCTGAGGGGCCGGTCAAAGAGCACCCTCTTCTTGGAGTAGGAGATGCAGGCGTCCAGGGCAGCCTGGGCAATGCCGACCGAGCCCGCCGCGGCCGTGATGCGGCCCTGGTTGAGCACGGCCATGGCGATCAGGAAGCCGTCTCCCGGAGAGCCTAGCATGTTGGTCGAGGGTACCACGCAGTCGCTGAAGACCAGTTCTGCCGTGCCGGTTCCCCTGACCCCCATGACCTCGAGCTTCCCGCCTACCTCGAACCCCTTGGTGCCCTTCTCGACTATGAAGGCGGTCATCCCCGCCGCCTTGTCTTCCACCGTCCCCGTCCTGGTGAACAGGATGGCCATGTCGGCGTAGAATCCCTGCGAGATCCACATCTTCGAACCGTTGATCCTATAGGAGTCGCCGACCTTCTCGGCCCTTGTCCGGATGTTGGCGGCGTCCGAGCCGGCGTCCGCCTCGGTCAGTCCGTAGCACCCGATGATCTCACCCTTCACGAGCTTCGGAAGGAACTTCTCCTTCTGCTCCTTCGTGCCGAACTCCGCTAGGGGATGCCCGACCAGGCCGTTCTGCACCCCGATCAGGAGGCCCGTCGAGAGGCTCACCTTGGCGATCTCCTCTCCGACGATCACGGCGCTGAGCAGATCCAGGCCCAGACCCCCGTACTCCACTGGCGTGTTGATCCCGAGCAGCCCGTACTCTCCCATCTTCCTGATCAGTTCCCTGGGGTATTCGTCGTTCCTGTCGATTCTCTCTGCGACGGGAGCGATCTCTCTTGCAGCGAATTCCCTAGCCCAATTCCTGAGTTCCTCGTGCTCGGCCTTGATGAGAATTTCCGGGGAGAACATTGGCTCGGAAGCTCCATTCATATTCTATTTATCGGTTCAGGTTCTGTTCTGGTCTCCTTCGACGAATGGATAACTCCGGGGTTTCCGCCTCGGGGCTCCCTTCCCCAGGGCTCCGCTTCCTCGGTGGAGCACAATCCTTGGCAAGCCCTAGTCCGGCGCTCCGCCATTCACGGCCTAGGGCGCGCCGGAGCACGCCGCCTGCTCAGAACCGGGCGGACGGGCGGAGAAGCCTCAGGGCCTCATTCGCCCTTGAACTCGGGCTCCTTCTTGGAGAGGAAGGCGGATATTCCCTCGGAGGCGTCCTGGGTGGACAGGAGCATGGAGAACGCGCCGGCCTCGAAGTGCTGGCCGAGGTCGGTGGAGGCCCCGTAGGCCATGTTGAGCGCCTGCTTGGCGAACTTGACCGATAGCGGCGCGCGCTTTGCGAGCCGACTTGCAAACTCCTCCACCCCGGACCGAAACTGCGCGTTTGCGAAGACCCTGTCCACGAGCCCGGCCTTCAGCGCTTCATCGGCGGAAAGCCGTCTCCCGAAGTAGATCATCTCCCTGGCCTTGGGCAGCCCCACGATCCTCGGCAGCCGCTGAGTCCCGCCCGCACCTGGGATTATTCCGAGGCCGGTCTCCGTGAGGCCGATCTGGCTCGACTCCGAGGCGAGCCTGAAGTCGCACGCCAGTGCGAGCTCGCATCCTCCCCCGAAGGCATAGCCGTTGATCGCGGCCACAACCGGCTTGGGCATCCTCTCGAAGGCGCTGAAGGCTTCGTACATCCTCCGCGACGCGTCGAACGCCTTGACGGGCGAACTGAAGCCGAAGCTGGTCAGGTCCGCTCCTGCACTGAAGGCCTTCTCTCCCTCCCCGATGAGCACCACCACTCTTATCGAGGCGTCCGCGGCCACGTCCTTCGCAGCCGCTTCGAGCTCGTCCGTCATTGTCGGGGTTATGGTGTTGAGCCTGTGGGGGCGGTTCAGGGCAATCCAGGCCACGGGCGGGGCCTTCGTCAGGACCAGCTCTTCGAACCTCTTTGTGCTGGTCGAGTACTCGTAGAAGCCCCTCCCTGCACCGACGCCTGTCGCACCGTTCCTGGTCATCTCCTGCAGCAGAGCGTCGGGAGCATACTCTGCTCCGTACAGCCTCTGCTTCTCTTCAAGTGACGAGACGATCTTGTCCACTCCCCACCGGTCGGCCATCTGCAGGAGCCCGTCTGGGAAGCCCAGACCGAGCTTCACCGAGAGGTCGAGGTCCTCCCTTGAGCAGACCTGGTTCCTGACCAGCCAGGCCGCAGCGTTCACGGCCACCGAGAAGAAGAGCAGCGGGTCGACGCCCTGCCCCGCCTCCTTGCCAAACTGAGGCCTCGAGCCTGCGTCCTTGTAGGTGTAGAACCCCTCGCCCGACTTCTTCCCCAGCTTGCCCGCCTGGAACTTCTCCCTGAAGAGAGGAGCCGCTGGTATGGTAGTGGGCTCCCGAGACCTCACAGCCTCGGTTGCCCTGTAGATCACGTCCACCCCAGTGTAGTCGGCCAGTTCAAAGAGTCCCATCGGGAGCCCGACCTTGTAGACCGCCGCGGAGTCCACCTGCTCCACCGTGGCTTGACCTCGGGCGACCGTCCAGGCCGCCTCGTTCATCAGCGGCCCCAGTATCCTGTTGACTATGAACCCCGGCACGTCCTTGGCGCACAGGATGACCTGCTTCCCCAGACTCTTCGCGAAGGAGACCGCAGAATCGACGGTCTCCTGGTCCGTCAGGTCCCCCCGGATCAGCTCGACCAGCGGCATCAACACCGGCGGGTTGAAGAAGTGCATCCCCACGAAACACCCGGGCCTCGAGGTGGCCCTGGCTATCTCGCTGATCGGTATCGTGCTCGTGTTCGAGGCGAAGATCGCGTGGTCGTTCACCTTGTCCACCTGCTGAAAGACCGCTGCCTTCGTCGGAAGTTCCTCGGGCACGGCCTCGATGACCAGGTCGGCCGACGCCATCTCGCCAAGGTCGAGAGTGGCGTGGATCCGGCCAAGCACTTCGGCGCTCTTCTCGGGGCTCAACGCACCTTTGTCCCTGAGCTTTGAGACGCTCCAGCGAATCTTCTCGAGCCCCGCGTCCAGGAAGCTCTGCTGAACGTCGTAGACGGTGACCTGATAGCCTGCCAGAGCCGCAGCCTCCGCTATGCCGTGACCCATAGTCCCCGCACCGAGGACACCTACAGCGTGAATCTGCGCTACCAATCTTTCATCCATCAGGTTCCCAGCCCGTGGGCTTTGTAAAGGTGCCGTGGGCTTTCGACAGACGCCGAGGATGACGGGGGCTAGGCCACCGCACCCATCTTCCGGAGCCTCCGTATCTCCCTAGGGCCGTATCCGAGCCGGCGCAGGATGCGTCCCGTGTGCTCTCCGAGCGAGGGCGCGTCCCTCTCCTCTTCGCCCGGGGAGAATCTTATCGGCTGGTTGATGACGGGCCTCCCGCCGACCTTCCCGACCACCCCGGTCTCCCTCGCCCAGGCCGAGTCAAGCGCTTCGTGGATGTCGAGAATCGGGGTGACGCACGTATCCCTCCCGATCAGGAGCGACGACCACTCCGCCTGGGTCCTGGAGGCTAAGACCCTCCTCAAGGCCCTGCGAAGCCTGGCCCTGTCGCCCTCTGACCCGCCCCTCAGCCCCGCAAGATGCGGGAGCCCGATCGCCTCCATGAGGTTCTTCCAGAAGTGCGGCTCGATGGCCGCAACGGCGAGGTACCTTCCGTCGGCGGTCCGGTAGATGTCGTAGTAGGGTTCCGAGCCGAAGACCAGGCTCTGCCCGCGGGCAGGAGGCTCCGCCGTCGCGAAGTAGGACGAGGCGGGGAGCATCAGCAGCGACATGAGCGACTGGACCATGGGGACGTCCACGTAGGTCGCCCCGCGGTCCTTCCTCTGCAGCGCCGCCAGTATTCCCAGGGCCGCATACATCGCCGCGACGTAGTCTCCCACCTGCACGAACGGGATCTGCGGCCTCGGCACCGACCCGAGGACCCCGCTCATCGCCTCTACGTTCAGGTCGTGCGCAGGCATGGAGCTCATCCGTGACTCATGGCCGAACGACGAGATGGAGCAGTAGACGATCCTGTCGTTGAGCGACTTCGCTTCCTCAAAGGAGAAGCCCAGACGCTCCGCCACCCCGGGACGGAAGCCCTCGACGAAGACGTCGGACTGCCCCATGAGCCTCCTCAGGACGCTCTTGCCCTCCTCCTTCTTCAGGTCGATGGCGACGCTCATCTTGCCCCTGTTGAGCATGGTGTGGACGAGGCTGACCCCGTCGACCAACGGGGGGACGTCGCGGATGTAGTCTCCCAGCCCTGGCTCCTCCACCTTGAGCACTTCGGCGCCGTAGGAGGAGAGCAGATGCGTGCAGAAGCCACCCGGCAGGAGCCGCGTGACGTCGAGTACCCTGATTCCCTTGAGCGGGAGCACGGCGTCACCACCAACCGCCGCACATAAAACCTAAAAGGGGCGGCTGGGCCCGTTGGCAAGACGATGAGGTTCACGCCGTCCCAGTCTAAGCACCAGATAGCTCCGGTGCAGATGATGAACTCGCGACGATACTGAGTCGATAAAGTATTCAAGAGGCCGGTGAGGGAAGAGCGCCGATGCTCGTAATCAAGTCCGTGAAAGTGCACGGGGACACGCACAGGGTCCTAAAACAGATCAAGGAACAGCGGCGAGCCAAGAGCATGGACGAGGTCGTGAGAGACCTAGTGAGAGGCGCCACGGGCAGGAGCGTCGAGCAGTTCATGGCGCAGACGAGGAACTCCAAGCTGACGTCCTTCATCGAGTAGCTGCACAAAACAGAAATATGAAGAGGAGGGGGCGTGAAACTCCATGGCCAAGTTCGACGGCATAATCGAGAAGAGGTTGCTCACGGTGACCGAGAAGGATGATGAGATAACCCTGGTCTTCGACGACAACCGGTTCCTGTTCGTCTCCCTCAAGGACGGAAAGCTGCACTCCGAGAGCGTCCCCGAGTAGGGACGGGCCGTACCGGCGCCTAGACTTCGGCCTGGTCTTCCTTGAAGCCGGACTTGTCTATCGTCAGAATGTCTATGCCGTTGCCGCTCATCGAGTCCCTCGCTATCGCCGCCCTGATCGATGTGATGAGCAGATCCTTGGCGTCCTTGTAGGAGAGGGACGGGGAGAACCCTCCTTCGATGACACCTACGGCCATCTCTGCGCCTGTCCCCACGGCGGCGTAGTCGTCGGCTATCACGCTGCCGAGCGGGTCAAGAACCCAGACCTTGGGCTTGACGTCAATGCCGCCCAGTATCACCTGGGTGATGAACGGTGCATAGCGCTGCTCGAACATCACCACCGACATGAGCTTCGCCACTGCACCGGGCCTCAGCGTCCTCTTCACCTCGAGCTCCTTCAGCTTCGTGTAGACGCCGACCTGTCGGACGAGGTTCTGCATGTCAGCGACCATGCCGGCGCAGACTGCGCCCGTGCTGTCGGTCACCCTGAAGACCTTCCTGCCCGACTTGCTGAGCACGTAGTTGGCGAGCGTTATCCTCCTCTCGGCCCCGAGCACCACTCCGTCCTTGTAGGTGATTCCCACCGCGGTGGCCCCTGGGATGTAAGCATCGAATGACAAGTAAACGACCAAAAGAAGCCGCCGCCAGCACCTTATTAGCTATTTTGCTAAGCGGGCCTGATTGTGAGCAGCGAGGCGTCCCCCCGAGCCTCGACAGAGTAGTCCGCCGGGGCGAACTGCCTCGCCACGTGCAGGCTGGACTTGAGGTGTTCCGTGACCTCCGACGTCAGGAGGGAAGACGCCGTCTTGGCCAGGCAGAGCAGGGGCGCCAGCATGTCCGCGAGGTGCGGGTCCACGCACGCCCCCGTGGTGTAGCACTTCGCGAACCTCCAGGCGGCCTCGGACCCGACCCTCAACGCGGGCTTCCCACGGGCCCCTATCGAGTCCGCACCGATCAGGCATGACTCACCGACGGCGCTGACGAGGATCGAACTTCCGGGGGAGAGGGATTCCTCCAGGTGCACCTCAGGCGTGGCCGCCGACAGGCCGTAGCGGGCCAGCTGCGAGACGGCCGAGGTGACCTGCTGCTCCGGCACCCGCTTCGGCAGCATGCCGGCCCTGCTCATCATGGAGATTGGAGGCTCACCTGCTCTGCTGGACAGCTCTAGTCCCTTGACCTCGCGGCAGGGCTCGATGCGGACCTTCGCGATCCCGCCCCCGTTCGGGTAGTATCCGCGCCTTGCAACCTCGAGCGAGAAGACGATCCCCATCCGCCTGAGGCCATCCGCCAGCACGGTGCTCACGTAGTCGGAGGTCGGGCTCCAGGGGACGTCGGTCCCTCCTGTGAGCTCCATCTCGAGCGAGACGCCGGAGAGCGAGATCGCAGGGACGACCGCCTGGAGGACGAGGGTGATCGAGGCGGCCGTGCCCATGTCCAGCACGAGGGAGCGGCTCCGGGGCGGGCCCGGAGTGAACGTGAACTCGGTCGAGCCGATCTCCCCGCCTTCGAGAGCGCCGTCGCACACTTCGCGCAGGATCTTCAGCGTGGAGGCGTGCTGGGGTCGGAGACCTGGCACGCTCCGGGCGGCGCGGACATTCGTGACCCTAATGGGCCTCTGAAAGATGATCGAGAGGGACGCGGCTGTCCGGAGCGTCTGCCCTCCGCCCTCGCCGAACGAGCCGTCTATTTCCAGGATTGTCAACCATGCCTCCGTGAAAGCCTACGGGGGGCACCACCCCAAAAACCGCTTAAATAGTCAACGAGACTCGGTTCGAAATCATGCCCAAGACAGCGGTGGGACTCTTCATAGGACGGTTTCAGCCCTTTCACAACGGACACCTGGCAGCGGTGAAATACGCCCTGGGGCAGGTCGACTACCTCTACATCGTCGTGGGGAGTGCCCAGAGGAGCCACGAACGCGACAACCCGTTCACCGCCGGCGAGAGAATCATGATGATCAAGGCGGCTCTGAACGATGCGGGGGTCGACGCGCGACGGTGGATGCTAATCCCGATCAACGACGCCCAGTCCCACTCTGTCTGGACGGCGACGCTGAAATCGACGGTTCCCAAGTTCGACACGGTCTTCTCCAACGACACGCTCACCATACGGCTCCTGAAGGAGGAGGGCATCAAGGTGACACCCATACCCTATCTCAACAGGAGCGAGTACTCGGCGACCAACGTCAGGGCCAGGATTCTCGAGCGGAAGGACTGGAAGACCCTGGTCCCCCCCGCTGTGGAGCGGATGGTCAGGGAACTGGACGGCGTCGGCAGGGTGAGGAGCATGATCGCCAAGGACACGGAGGCGACCTGAATGGACTACCCGAAGAGGAAGCTCATCATGCTGCCCGGCCCGACGAACGTGCCCGACAGGGTGATGGCCGCCATGATGAAGCCGATCATCAACCACAGAGGCGAGACGTTCACGACGCTCCTGAAGGAGGTGACAGAGAAATCGAAGCAGCTCTTCCAGACGACTGAGAGCCCGCTGATTCTCAACGCATCCGGCACGGGCGGAGTGGAGGCTGCCATCTGGAACATCGTGAGACCGGGCGACAGGGTGCTGGTGCCCGTATTCGGCGAGTTCAGCACGCGTCTGGCCGAGGCTGTGGAGCTCGCGGGAGGCGAGGTGGTCAGGGTCACGTCGGAGTTCGGCACGGTGCCAAGCCTGGAGGCGGTGGAGGAGGCCGCCAGGAAGACCAGCAACCTCAAGGCGATCTACATCGTGCACAACGAAACGAGCACGGGCTGCGCAGTGCCCTACGTGGAGCAGCTCGGGAGGATTGCCGGGGAGCTGGGCGCATTCTACATAGTGGACGCCATATCGAGCCTCGGCGGCTACGCCATACCGGTGGACGCCTGGGCCGTCGACATCTGCGTGACGGGGAGCCAGAAGTGCCTTGCGGCGCCTCCCGGGCTCGCCCTGCTTTCGATGAGCAAGAAGGCCTCAGACTACGTGAGGAGGGACCCGCCCAGGGTCCGGTACTTCGACCTGGCCCGCCAGCTGGAGTTCCTGTCCCGCGGGGAGACGCCCTTCACGCCGGCCATCTCCCTCTACTACGCCCTGAACGAGGCGCTCGACATGCTCGTCGAAGAGGGGCTCCAGGAAAGGGTGAAGAGACACGCGCGCCACGCGCTGACGTTCTACTCGGCGATCGAGGCCATGGGCCTGGGAGCCTTCGCGCAACCGGAGGTGAGATCGAACACGGTCATAGCAGGACTCTACCCGGACGGGCTTGACGGCAAGCAGTTCAGGAAGAGGATGAACGAGGAGCACGACATAATCATAGGAGCAGGGTTCGGGGCCCTCAAGAGCAAGATGTTCAGGATAGGGAACATGGGGGAGGTGAACGGCGCGCACGTCAACAGGACGGCTGCTGCCATGGCCCTCACCCTGACCAAGGCCGGGCACCAGGTGGACATGAGGCGCCTGGCTGCGGTCCTCGAGGCATCCAGTTAAAGGATTTAAAGAGACCCAAGAGGACGCTGTTCCTCCAAAACAAATGTCATTCGAGAAAGGTACCCTAATCTATGTGAACTACACGGCCAAGGTGAAGGACACGGGCGAGGCCATAGAGAGTACCGTGCAGGAGGAGGCAAAGAAGCTCAACATTTTCGACGCCGAGAGGAGGTACGAGCCGAGGCTCGTCTCCATAGGCGAGGACTGGGTGCTCAAGGGGCTCGACGAGGAGATCAGCAAGATGCAGACTGGCGAGCGCAAGACCGTCGAACTCTCGCCGGAGAAGGCCTGGGGAGAGAGGGACCCGTCGTTGCTCCGCATGATACCCATAAGGAAGTTCGGAGAGAAGGCCGGGGAGCTCAGCGTCGGCGATGTCGTCGAGGTGGACAACAGGGTGGGGGTAATCAGATTCATCGGATCGGGCAGGGCCCAGGTGGACTTCAACCACAGGCTTGCGGGCAAGACGCTGATCTATGACGTCGAGGTGGTACGGAAGGTCGAGACCGACGACGAGAAGGTCCGCTCTCTCATCAGGCGCAGGTTCCCAGGAGAACTGGGCGAGATGGTGGAGTTCACGCTGGCGCCAGAGGAACTCAACGTAGAGATTCCGGTGACCGCCTTCATGGCCGAGGGGCTCCAGGTCACCAAGCGAGGCGTCGCCAACGACGTGATTCACTTCCTGCCCTCTGTCAAGAAGGTGACGTTCAAGGAGGTCTACGTGAAGCAGGGAGAGGAGAAGGCCGAGGGCGACAAGGAGACCCCCGCTCCGACGGAAGAGAAGAAGGAAGAAGCCCCCGCGGCGCCGGTCGCCTAGATCACACCGGTGTCTTCCGCCAGCTCGCGGGCCGCGCGATGGTCCAGCTTGACCTCTGAGAGTATCGTGTAGCGGTCGGGGCGTATCTCCGAAGCCCTCACGAGCGCCTCCACGACTTGATCTTCGGATACCGATATCCCTGCGGCGGTCGTCGGTGCCCTCACGTCTTTCAGGGCAACCCTGATCGAACGCCAGTTCTGCCCCTGGAGCTTGGCCACCATGATGGCGCCGATGCCGCACTTCTCGCCGTGCAACCCACGCCCCGGAGAGATGGCGTCGAGGGCGTGGCTGAAGAGGTGCTCAGCCCCGCTGCAGGGCCTGCTGCTCCCCGCAATGCCCGCCGCCACACCGGCGCTGATGAGTGCCTCGACCAGGTCACGGACGGCAGACCTGCCGCCCCGGCCCATCCTCTTCGAGTTGTTGACTATGAGCTGCCCGCTCATCAGTGCCAGGTTGGCCGCGTAGTCTCCATAGTACTCGCCCGTGGCTTCGTGGCCCAGCTGCCAGTCCTTCACCGCCGTGAGCTTCGCAACCAGGTCCCCACAGCCCGCGGCGAAGAGTTGCGGGGGTGCCGCGGCAATGACATCCACATCGGCGAGAATGCCAACCGGTGGCCTGGCTTTGATCGAGTAGTGCTTCTCCGTCCCCCTTATCGAAGCGAACGGGCTGGCGATGCCGTCGTGTGACGCGCTGGTCGGCACCGAGAAGAAGGGAAGGTTCAGCCTGGAAGCCGCCAGCTTCCCTACGTCGACCGACTTGCCTCCGCCGAGGCCGACTATGCACTTGGCATCCTTCGAGGCCTTCATGACCGAATGGACGTTCCTCATGTCCGAGACCGCCACGTCGACCCAGCTGACCCGCCCCTCGAGCGACGACCCCACCACTTCTCGGACCTTCTCCTGGACGTTGAGCCCCGAGGCGACCACGATCTTGGCGCTCTTCGGCATCTCCATGAAGCGCCCGAGAAGCCTGAGCACGTTCTCCCCAATCAGGATTCTCTGCGGCAGCTCCATCCGATGCAGGTGAGAAGGCACGCGGCCGCGGGAGCACGGACGAGATATAAGCTTCGTTAAAATAAATCCAAGATTTGGGAATGCAAAAGTTAATTAAGTGACCTTGCCTTGCCATTTTTCGTCCCCTCGGGGATTCGTCGGATTATTGAGACAAGTTGGATAAACTGACCCAAGAGCAGCCAAGCAGCGCGACGTACCACGGAACGACCACCGTAGGTCTCGTATGCTCAGACGGAGTCATCCTTGCCACTGACACGAGGGTAACCGCGGGCGGGTTCATCGCCCACAAGAGAGGCAAGAAGCTCTTGCAGATCTCCGACAACCTCGCTGTGACGATATCGGGAGGGGTCGCAGACGCCCAGAACGTCATCGACACCCTGAAGTACTATGCAAGGAGCTACCAGATCGAGAAGGGCATACCGCTCCCAGTGAAGTCGGCGGCCCGGATTCTGTCCAACGTCCTCTTCTCTTCTCGCTACTATCCCTACATAGCATCGGTCATCGTCGGGGGATACGACAAGGAAGGAGGGTCGATATACAACCTGGACTTCTTCGGCTCGATGTTGAAGGAGAACGTGACATCGACCGGGAGTGGCTCCCCGGTGGCATTGGGGGTGCTCGAGGAGGGATACAAGGAGGGGATGACCGTTGCGAAGGCGCTACCGGTGGCGGCCAACGCAATCATCGCGGCAATGAGGAGAAACGTATTTACGGGAGACCACTTCGACATCGCCATAATAGACAAGTCGGGGTTCAGAGAGGTCCCAGAGCAGGAAAAGGAAAGGTTCCTGGCTCAGTTCGCGAATCACAGTTAGTATTTGGCGCAGAAGGCAAGTCAAGTCAGCCTCATGAGTACGATACTCAACAGTATCCCAGCGGAGGCTCAGATCACAAGAATCGAGTACGAGGGGCCCAGGATAGCCCTCTACACCAAGAACCCCAGATACCTCCACCAGAACAACTACATCATCTCCGAGATTGTCAACTCGGTCAAGAAGAGGGTCGTCACCCGGACCGAGAAGTCGATACGGAAGCCCGAGCAGGACGTCAGGGCGATCCTGGACAAGGCCATCCCCGTCGAGGCAGGGGCGACCAACTACTTCTTCGACGACGCCACGGGCGAGATCACGGTGGAGGCGAACGCCCCGAGGCTCCTAGCCTCCGAGAACGGCTACGACGTAGCCGGGCTCATGGAGCAGACGGGATGGAAGGTCAAGGTGAGGAAGTCCCCCCACGTCCCCTCCAGCGCCATCCAGACCATCTACTACGCCCTGAAGACCGGAGCCGACGAGAGGGAGAAGTTCTACCGCGACCTCGGAGAGACGATATTCAGGCCCAGGTTCACCACCTCGGAACAGATCACGATAAAGTGTCTCGGCGCGGGCCAGGAGGTCGGACGGTCCTGCTTCCTGGTCGAGACGTCCGAGAGCAAAATCCTCCTCGACGCGGGCATCCATCCCGGTTCGAGGAACGCCTGGGACGCCTACCCCCGGCTCGACTGGGCCGACGTGCAGCTGAACGAGCTGGACGCGGTGATCATCAGCCACGCCCACCTTGACCACATGGGGTTCCTTCCCGCGCTCTTCAAGTTCGGCTACGCGGGGCCGGTCTACTGCACCGAGCCGACTCTGCCCCTGATGACCCTGCTCCAGAGCGACTACATCAAGATCGCACAGATTGAGGGCGGGAGGATACTCTACGACCAGAAGGACATCCGTGACATGATCCAGCACACGGTCACGCTGCAGTACGGCACCGTCACAGACGTCTCCCCGGACATCAAACTGGTGTTCAACAACGCCGGGCACATACTGGGCTCAGCGACGGTCCACCTCCACATCGGCGAGGGCGTCCACAACATAGTCTACACGGGCGACTACAAGTACGGAAGGACGCAGCTCTTCGACTCCGCCAGCTGGAACTACCCGCGGGTCGAGACGCTCATAACGGAGGGCACCTACGGCAACAAGGAGGACATCATGCCACCCCGGGAGGAGGTGGAGATGAACTTCGTGAACGCCATCAACAGGACGCTCTCGGAGGGAGGCAAGGTGCTCATCCCGATACCCGCCGTGGGCAGGGCGCAGGAGATAATCCTGGTGCTGGACCACTACATGCGGAACAAGGTCCTCACCGAGGCGCCCGTCTTCCTCGAGGGGATGATCTCCGAGGCCACGGCTATCCACGTCTCCTACGCAGACTACCTCTCCAGGGAGCTCAGGACGAAGATGCTCGAGCAGGGAATCAACCCCTTCGTCTCAGAGTACTTCACATCGATAGAACACCCGTCGGGAAGGGAGGAGGCCCTCAGGGAAGGTCCGGCCGTGATAATGGCCACCTCGGGCATGCTCGAAGGCGGCCCGGTCCTCCAGTACTTCGAACAGGTCGCGCCCTCTGACAAGAACAAGATTCTCTTCGTATCCTACCAGGTCCAGGGGACCCTGGGCAGGAGGGTGCTCGACGGAGCCCACCAGGCCAGCATGCTGGGTGACAACGGCAAGATCAAGATAGTGGACGTGAGGTGCCAGGTGCAGAAGGTCGAGGGATTCAGCGGGCACAGCGACTACAACCAGATAATCCGGTTCATCGGGAAGATGCGGCCAAAGCTTCAGCAGGTCATCGTGAACCATGGTGAGAAGAGGAAGGTCGAGAACCTCGCCTATGTCATCCAGCGCATCTACAGGATTCCGACGCTGAGACCGGCCGTGCAGGAAGCTATCAGACTATACTAGGAGAGCGAGCCCCGCCAGATTCGCACGCCTGGGGGAGTTATCACGATCCTCTCTTCACCCAGCCTCGCCATATCCCCGCCAATCGACGTTGAGAACTCGTAGAGCTGCTCCACGGCTCCCTTCAGCTCCTCAATGCTCTTCTGCGCCAGCGGCGTAACCCTAAGTATGACAATCACCCTCTTGGCGACGTCTTCCTCGATCTTCGGTATCTCCTCAAGGCTCTTCAGCTGCAGCGCCTTCAGGAGGATGTCGGTACTCTTCTCCTCCGTCTCGACCTCCTCACTCACTCTTGATTCCAACTAGCACTATCACGCCCAAGGATGGCCATCCCCCTTTTAAACCTAGACGAACGCTTCAGACTCGCTTGTAGCACTCCCAGAATCGATCTCCGGCGTGGTGCAGGTTCTTGATGGAGACCCCCTTGCTCAGTCCCGCCATGTCATCGCTGGAGACGACGGCCCTCCCCACGGCGAGCCCCCTCGACTTTTCGTCCCGAACAGCCAAGAGTCTGTCCTTTTCACCCCACTGGTCATGGCGGACTATGCCGGGCCTCATCACGTCCGCTCCCTTGATGATGTACTTTATCGCCCCGTCGTCGACGTAGGCCGAGGGCAGCAGCGATAGGGTCGCCTGTGAGCCAACGAACGGAATCAGCGCCCCGTCGGACTCTACGAACGTGTACCTGCCGTCGATCACCAGGAACCTGACGTCCGGTTCGGGTTCGATGATCTCGACCTGCGAGGAGCGCGACACGTCGAGCTTCATCTGGGAGGACCCTTGGATTCGCTCGATGAACTCCCGCGAGTCGCGCTTGGACGCGACCTGTCTCTTCAACCGGGAATCGCACCACCCATCAGTTTAATAAAGCCACTCTTGAAAGCCATGAAACAGTCAGTGATAGCCTAGTGTCAGTCGATATGGCAATCAAGGTTCTCGATCAGAGCGTCGGGAAGACCGTCCTGATCAAGCTGAAGGGCAGCAAGATCATCCGCGGATCGCTCCAGGGCTTTGACCAACACATGAACCTCTCGCTGGAGAACGCCGAGGAGATCGCTGAAGACGGAAAGTCGACCTCGCTGGGCACCCTCATAGTCCGTGGAGACAACATCATCATGATCTCTCCTCCTCCGGGATAGACTCCGAAACTTAATATCCCAAGCAAAGGCTCATCTCGACCGCGGTAATTGCTGAACCCAATTCTCCTGATTGACGCGGGGGCAGAGTCTTGTCGTTAGACCCCACCACGCTTGCCGCGGGAGTGGCAGCGGGCGCTGCTGTGGGGATTGCGGTCTCCTACCTGGTCTTCTACAACAGGGGCGGCAGGACCAGAGTTCAGGTCATCCAGAGGGACGAGACAGGCCAGATGAGGAAGAAGACGGTCGATGTGCAGGAGCTGGACCGCTCGAAGCGGGAGATGAGGACGCTCATCCTCGAGAGGGACCTGCTCTCCGCCGCCCTCACCAAGGTCTACGAGGCTGAGACAGACGGCCAGATAACGAGGGAGGAGAGGGAGACCATTGCGAGGAAGTACAGCTCGCAGATAAGGGAGTTCGAGGCGAAGCTCAGGGACAAGGAGCTCATAGTGGAGGTGGGAGAGCTCGAGACGCTGAGGGACGAGCTGGTCTCCCTGTTCAGGGAGAAGATTCAGAACATTGAGGCGCGCCTGGACCAGGCAAAGGAGAGGCTCCAGCCGGTGAGGCAGGAGGTCAGACCGGAGCCGCCCAGGCCTGTGCGGGCGGCCGCGGCGGTGGCTCAGACAGAGGACCTCGAGAGGGTCGTGGAAAGGAAGGCGCCGGTCAAGAGGGACGACAGCGAGGGCGAGAAGAGGGTGAAGGCCCTCCGCGACGAGGTGATGAACGCCCTCGCCGAACTGGAGCAGATAGACACAAGGAAAGAGACCGAGACCGCTTGAAGGACACGCGAGCCGAGAGCATAGGCAAGATCGGCGAGGCCATCTCCTCCAGAATCAGGCAGGGCGCTCTTGTCGGTCTCGGAAGCGGGACGACCATGGCCGCGCTGCTCCCCCACATAGTCACCGAGCTGAAGGAAAGGAACGTCAGGCCTCGATGGGTCCCCACCTCGCTCCAGATAACCCTGGTCGCCCAGGCCCTGGAGCAGGACATTGCATCCATGACGAGGCCGACCCTGGACCTCGCCGTGGACGGAGCAGACCAGATAGACTCGGACCTGAACCTCGTCAAGGGGGGAGGCGGGGCGCTATTCAGGGAGAAGATTGTGATGGGGAGCGCCAGGAGGACGCTAATCGTCGCCGATGAGAGGAAGCTGGCAGACAGGCTCTGCAGTGGGGGGGTCAAGGTTCCGGTGGAGGCTCACCCGTTTGCCAGGCTCCCGGTCGCGGAGAGGCTGCGAAGGATTGGAGGGAAGCCCGCGATGAAGCTAGGTGAGAGAGGGTTCCCCTTCTACACCGAGAACGGGAACATCCTCTTCGAGACGGCCTTCGAGCCCGTTGAGAGTCCGGCGTTGCTCGAGGCCGAGCTAAAGTCGATACCGGGAGTCGTGGAGTCGGGCATCTTCACGCCGAGACCCGTAGAGGTCTACGTCATACAGGCGGACGGCGGATACAGGATACTCAAGAAGAGATAGGCAGCCCCGAATCACGGCGGGACAAATTTATAACTGGGCCGGGGCCGAGCCGGCTGAGACAACAGAAATGGTTCATGAAGTCGACTACAAGACCAAGGCCATAGACCCGAACTTCCTTCAGAAGCCGGAAGAATTCCCCGAGTCTGGGAACCATGCCTCTCACATAGTCAGGGCCGCAGGCAAGCAGAGGCCCGACGCCGACGGTAAGCCATACCCGACCTCCAACGGTATCCACGGGACGGCGGTGGCGGTTGACTTCGAGGCCTGCACGGCCGATGGCGTCTGCATGGACGTCTGTCCGGTCTTCGTGTTCGAGTGGCTGCTCAATCCGGGCCAGGCCGGCACGGGCAAGGAGAAGATCGTCCAGCCCGGGACGCCCGAGTGGGGCCAATTCAGGACCGACAAGGCAGACCCCGTCCGCGAGGCGGACTGCATCTACTGCATGGCCTGTGAGACGAGCTGCCCGACCCTGGCCATCAAGATCACCCAGCCCTAGCCGACCGGCGGGACCCGAGGACGACCCGCGGCGACGGTCGGTGACGGCACAGCGGACGAGAGCGGAACGGCGGTCATGCCGCGCCGGGCGGCAGTCCAGCCTCCAGTAAGTCCACCCCTCGCTACCAGAGGCCCCACGCCGGAGGCTCGCCGCTGGGCGCGTAGCCTCCGAACCTTGACCCGCCCTCGGCAAGCTCGATGCCGCACTCCGGGCACACGGGCTTTTTGAAAATCAGGCCGACCTTCCTGCGGCAGCACTTCTCGCAGTAGAGGTTCCTGCATCTGTGGCACTGCCACGCTATGGGCCGCCTGAAACCCCCGACGGCCGTCCGGCACTTCACGCAGTAACCACGAATCAATGGACAGGGACCTCGGCCGCGTGTATAAACGCCAAGGAAGAGCGATGCCGGCCGCCAATCAGGCAACTGACCGCCGTGGGGCCCGCGGGCACCCAGAAAGGGATTTAACTGCAGGCGCGAGGCTCTCTCAACTGCCTTGGAGGACGACGCGGAGCTTCGGATGATCAACGCTCGGAAGATGGCCCAGCTCAAGAGGAGGGTCGAGCTAGCCAGCGCCCCGAAGCCCAAGGAGAAGACCAACAGGGAGATTGTCGCCCAGAACCTTTTCGACAGGGGGGAAGAGGTGCTCGAGACGGCGTACTCGTTCTATCCGAAGGAGACGGCCGTCCTCGTGGACTACCTCGCCAGGTACCTCAAGGAGCACAAGGAGACCGAGAAGATAAGCGGTGGAGAGCTACTCCAGATCTTCAGGTCTCTGGGATTGCGGTTCAGCCTCAAGACGTCGATAAAGGTCCAGGAGAGGGGCAAGTTCGTGGACCTCAAGGACAAGTTCAAGTTCAACAGGGAAGAAGAGCAAGTTGGGGGATAGGCAGGAAGAGATCATCCCGCGGCTCATCTTCGAGCCGAAGATGAGGAGCCCCATCCTCGTGTGCGGCCTCCCGGGGAGCGGATATGTCGGAAAACTGGCCGTCGACCATCTGGTCGACTCCTTCAAGGGGATGCTCTTCGAGGAATTCTTCTCAGGAAGCTTCCCGCCGCACGCCAACGTGGATGAGGGGGGCGTGGGCCGTGCCATAAGGGGCCAGCTCTATCACTGCGAGACAGGCCAGAGGAACGACCTGATAGTCTTCACCGCCGACGCGCAGCCCACCACCTCCAGAGGGGAATACGAGCTGTCCGAAGTGGTCCTGCGGGCCGCCAGGGACCTCGGAGCGACGGCAGTCTTCTCGCTGGCCGCGTACATCACGGGAGGGTTCGCCGCGGAACAGAGGGTGTTCGGCGCGGCCACTTCACAGGAGCTGATATCGGAACTCACGAGCAACGGGGTCAGGGCGATGAAGGAGGGAGGGATAAGCGGCATGAACGGGATAATCGTGGCAATGGCTGGCCTGCTCGGGATGGACGGAGCATGCCTGCTCGGGGAGACCTCCGGCTACATGGTCGACCCTGGCGCATCGCACGCAGTCCTGGAGGCCCTATCCCGCGTCATCAAGCTCGACGTCGACCTCCGGGCACTCAAGGACAGGGCGGTGGAGGCGAAGGAGGTCATGGGCCAGATACAGGACTTGGCCGAACAAGGCGCTGGTGCCCGCGGGGCCAGCCGCTCAGACCAGCCCGGATACATCGGCTAGCTAGCCCTTTATGTTGCCGATGGGCCTCAGCGCTGCCACCTTCAGCGAGATTCCGGCGGTGTGCATCGTCTCCACGACCTCGGAGATGTCCTTGTAGGCCATGCCCGCCTCCTCGGCGAGACCGTCGTAGGTCGCGGCCTTGACGTAGATGCCTTTCTTCTCCATGCTCTTCTGGAGGGCCTCGCCGCTCACCTCCCTCCTCGCCGCCGTCCTGGACATCGTCCTGCCCGAGCCGTGGGCGGTCGACCCGAAGGTCTCGACCATCGCCCTTGCCGTACCAATCAGCAGATAGGACCCCGTCTCCATGGAACCGCCAATGATCACGGGCTGCCCGATCTGGCGGTAGGGGGCCGGGATGTCCTGGTGGCCGGGGCCGAAGCTCCTGGTCGCGCCCTTCCTGTGGACGACCAGCTCCCGGGTGGCACCGTCGAGGGCGTGCTTCTCCACCTTCGCGATGTTGTGGCAGACGTCGTAGATGATGTGCATGTCGAGAGACTCCGGGTCGCGGCGGAAGGCCTTCTGAAAGGCCTCCCTCACCCTGTGGACTATGACCTGGCGATTGGCGAAGGCCATGTTTGCCGCACAGGCCATTGCGCCGTAGTAGTCCTGGCCCTCCTTCGAGGAGAACGGCGCGCATGCCAGCTCTCTGTCCCTTACCGTGATGCCGTAGCGCTTCATGGCGCCGTCGAAGACCCTGAGGTAGTCGGATCCGATCTGATGGCCGAATCCCCTGCTTCCGCAATGAATCATGACGACCACCTGGTCATCGTGCACGAGCCCGAAGTGCTTCCCCATCTTGGGGTCGAAGAACCGGGCAGGGTCGACGACCTGGATCTCCAGATAGTGGTTGCCTGAGCCGAGCGTGCCCAGCTGCTGGATGCCCCGGCTCGAAGCCTGCCTGCTGACCTTGGACGGGTCGGCGCCCTTGATGAACCCGCCCTCCTCGACCATCCTGGCGTCCTCCTCCCAGCCGTAGCCGTTTTCGCCGCACCACTTGACCCCCCAGCGCATCACGTCCTCGAAGCTGGACTGGTTGACCTTCACGAACCCCTTCACCCCCACGCCGGTCGGGACCATCTGGAACAGCAAGTCGACCAGTTCCCTGACCTTCGGCTTGACCTCGCCGAATCGCAGGTTTGTGCGGATGAGGCGCATGCCGCAGTTGATGTCGAACCCGATTCCTCCGGGTGAGATGACGCCCTTCTCCGGGTCGAAGGCCGCGACGCCTCCTATTGGGAACCCGTACCCCCAGTGGGCGTCTGCCATGGCATAGGAGTACCTCTGTATCCCTGGCAGCGAGGCCACGTTGGTGACCTGTTCGATGACTCCCTGGTCCATGCCCTCAAGGAGCTTCTTGGTGGCGTAGATGCGGGCGGGGACGTTCATGCCCTCTTTGTAGCTTGTCGGAATCTCCCAGATTACGTCGGAGACCTGCTTTGTTTCGGGAGGAACTGGCATCGATATCGACCGGGCTTTCGCGTTGCACCGCGGTGAGACTTTAAGTCTTTGTCAGGCGCTCAGATGTCCAGGACCACCGTGGCCTTCCAGAGACCTGCCTCGTGCTTCACGCCGAACATGTGCATCGTGACGGCCTTCACGTCGTTCCGGAGGCGGTGGCGTTCCCTGTCTATCGGCTCTCCCTTCATCTCGCACGCCAGACTCCGCCCGTCGGGCGAGATATGCGGTTCGAACCTCTTGAACAGAAGCGAGTCGACGTCCTTCAGCACGATCAGCTCGGTGAGGAAGTCGTAGAGCAGCCTGTCGATGTCCACGGACCTGAGCTTCACCTGCCTCTCGACGGTCGGCCGCAGGCCTCGCCGGTCCACCATGACGTCGGTGAGGGCCATGGCGCTGGCCTCGAACAGCATCTCGGGCGAATCACCCCTGGCGGCGAAGGCGACATCCGCTAGGGCGACCTCCGGGAGGAAGCGGTAGAAGGGTCTCCTCAAGGACCGGCGAGGGCGGGTCGGGCGCCTTTAAAGATGCGCTGCGTTCGATATTCTTTTGAGGGTCCGAACTGCAGGAACCCAACCGCTTGGAGTCCAGGCTCATCATAGACGGGGCGACCGGGGCCCGGGCGAACCTGGCGCTCGAGGAGGCCCTGCTGACGGAGAACCGGGCGCTGACCCTGAGGCTCTGGGGGAACGAGAGATCCGTAATAGTGGGAAGGGGCCAGCTCGCGCGCTTCGAGACCGACCTGGACCGGTGCGCGCGCGAGGGAATCCCGGTAGTCAGGCGGGTGACCGCAGGAGGGGCGGTCTACAACGGCCCCGGGAACATCAACTGGTCCATCTTCGTGGGGAGAGACTTCTGCGCCGGTGGCATAGGATACCGCTGGGGCGTCCGCGAGGTATTCAGGATGGCGGGGAACCTGGTCGTGAGGGCAGCCGATGCCTGCGGGGTCAAGATCTGGCTTGACGAGCCCAACAGGCTGCTGTCAGAGCAAGGCAAGGTCAGCGGGATGGCGGCGTACATCGCCAGGGCGGGCCTGCTCTGCCACGGCACTCTCCTGCTTGACGCCGACCTTTCGGAGGTGGCGAGTCTCACGCAGCCTGCCGACATGCAGCTCGAGAGGAGGTACACCCGGTCCAGGCCAATGGCTGTGGCGAACACCGGAATCGTGCCAGATGCATTTATCGCCTGGATGCGGACAGTGCTGGAGGAGGAGACGGGTCTCGAGATTGAACAGGAAAGGCCGACCGACGCCGAACGGGGGATGATGGAAGGTTTGCTGCCCAAGTACAGCGACCCGGCCTGGAACCTTGGAGACCCGTTCGCGGGGGGAACAGGTTGAGTGAACAGGATGTTACGCTGAAGGACGTCGAGGAGGCCGCCCGCGTTCTCCAGGGAGTGGCGAGGAGGACCCCGTTGGACACTTCGCGGACCCTGAGCGAGCTCTCCGGTATGGACCTGTTCCTCAAGATGGAGAACCTGCAGAGGACCGGCTCCTTCAAGCTCAGGGGCGCCTACAACAAGATATACTCGCTGTCGGACTCCGAGAGGAAGAGGGGGGTGGTCGCGGCCTCCGCCGGTAACCACGCCCAGGGCGTCGCCCAGGCTGCGACGCTCCTGGACACGAAGTCCACCATAGTGATGCCCGAGAGCGCGTCGCCCGCGAAGATTGACGCCACCAAGGGATACGGGGCGAGGGTCGTCCTGCACGGGTCATCCTTCGACGAGACGCTGGAGATGGCCAGGAGGATATGCGCCAAGGAGGACGGCACGTTCGTCCATCCCTTCGACGACCCGAGGGTGATCGCAGGACAGGGCACCGTCGCCCTGGAGATGCTGGACGCCCAGCCACACCTTGGGACACTGATAGTGCCGACGGGAGGAGGAGGCCTGATCTCGGGAGTCTCGGTCGCCGCAAAGGCGATCAACCCCTCGGTGAGGGTCGTGGGGGTCCAGTCGCAGGCGTACCCCGGCATGTACATGGCCTTCAAGACTGCCAGAATCGTCCCCTTCAAGGCCGAGGAGACGATAGCGGACGGCATAGCGGTCAAGCACCCGGGGAAGCTCGACTACAAGCTCATCAGAAGGCTCGTTGATGACATTGTCCTGGTCAAGGACACCGATGTCGCCGAGGCCGTCTTCCTCATGCTGGAGAGGATGAAGACCGTGGCGGAGCCGGCGGGCGCGGTCGGCGTCGCCGCCTGCCTCGCAGGGCTGGTGAAGGCCCGGGGCGAGAAATGCGGCGTCGTGGTCAGCGGGGGGAACATCGACATGTACACCCTCGACCAGATCGTGGCCAAGGGGCTCGAGAGGGCCCACCGCCTGCTCAGGGTGAGGATAACGCTCTCAGACAAGCCCGGCGCGCTCGGCGACGTCCTCGCCGTGGTTGGTCAGGCCAGGGCTAACGTCGTCAGCGTGCAGATGGAGAGGGCGGGTCGCGACGTCGCCATTGGGAGCGCCGAGGTCACGTTGAACCTAGAGACCCAGAACATGGAACACACAAAGTCCCTCCTCTCCGAACTGGACAAGGCGCGGATGAAGTACCGGCGGCTCAGCTAGCAGGGCCAGAAACGGCAGCTCACGGCGCCTTGGGCGGGGGCTTCGTGTAGCCGAAGCTCTTCAGAGAGGCCTCCAGCACGAAGAAGGAGACCAGCATGACGGCCGCGGCTGTGGTGAATGTCGTAGAGTAGCCCGAATAGTAGGAGATGTAGCCCGTGAAGAGCGAGCCCACGACGGTTCCGAGAGAGCCGAGCGCAGCATAGCCGCCGAGGAGGTTCCCCTGCCTTGCCTGGCCGAGGTTCGACATGAGCGTCACCGAGGTGGCCGAGTTCCAGATGGCGTACACCACCCCGATCAGGCCGTAGAAGAGGCAGGAGACGAGGAAGAGAGGAGTGCCCCGGAACGCCAGGGCCGAGGCGGCAAAGACCATGTAGAGGGATGCGCGGACCAGGACCGCGTAGGACCCGAGCCGCATGCCCCCGTACCTCTCGATGATCTCGCCGACGTACTTGTAGGCTCCCGTCTGAAGCACTGTGTTCACCAGCGAGACAGCGAAGATCTCGTTGTCCACAACCCCGGACTCCGATAGGAACGGCGTGAACGAGGTGTTCAGGAGGGCGCTGGATGTGGTGAAGAGGAACGTGGAGAGGAAGAGCAGCACCCTGCCGGTCATGGCGCCGGCCCGCGTTGCGCGGATCGTGCGCCTGATATCCTTCAAGGAGGGCGGGGACAGGAAGAGGTTCCCGACGGCGACCGTCATGCCATGGTAGATCCGGGCGAAGTATCCCGAAGGGTTGAGGGAGAGGTGGCTGGTCTCCAGGGGAATTGTCGGGTCGCGGATGCGAGAGTACGACAGCAGAATCGCCACGCCGGTCGCACCGGCGCAGAAGATGAGGAACGCCTCCAGCGGGAGCGCGGTGGTCCAGACGAACCCGACGGCGAGGCCGATTATGGACCCGACGTTGGCAATCAGGTTGAGCCTTGAGAACGAGGAGATCCAGTTCTTCTTCTCTGAGGTCTCCATGACCAGGAGATTGGTCGACGCCGAGTTGGCGCCTATGACGAATCCGAGGGCGGCGTAGAGCACTGCCAGAGCGGCCAGGTCCGGGATCAGGAACATGAGGACGAAGATTGCCGTGCACCCCGAACATGTGACAACGAAGAAGAACCGCCTCCTGGCCAGGCGGTCGGTCATCCCTCCCCAGAATATCGATGAGGGTATCAGAACGAGGTTGTAGACCGTCGTGATCAGCGCCACGTCGACGACCGTGCCGCCGAGGCTGAGGATGTACAGGGGGACCATGGTGCTGAACCCTTGAACGCCGGCGTTCAGGGGGAGGAGCGTCAGGGTCCATGCCGTTCTGCCAGGCTTCCGCTGCGAGGAGGTCGATTCATTGCTGCTCATCTGCGTGGGGCTCGATGGTGTGACTGCGGGGCTCGGGCCGGTGCGTCTATCTTCTTTTCTGTGCCTCAGGGACGCCGGCTCAGGCCAGTGATGCCAACTCGTGCATGACGCCCTTCAGGACCTTGATGGAATCCAGGTAGTCTCCGACCTCGACGTGCTCGGCGTCGGTATGCTCGAGCCTTGAGTCCCCTGGACCGTAGGCGACGCAGGGGATGCCCATGCGCTGGGCCAGGGTGTTCAGGTCACCCGTGCCGGTCTTGTGGGTGAACACGGGCCTGGCGGAGAGGTTCTTGATGATCGAACGCTGGAACGCCCTCACGATGAGCGAGCTCTTGGGTGCCTCGTAGGCCTCGGTGGCCTCCGCGAAGCGGAGGCGGATGTCAGCGCCGGGCCTGGTCCGGGCGTAGCCGCCGACCACCTCCTCGAGCTCGGACTCCACCGTGGCCGACGCCGTTCCCGGGGGAGTCCTGATGTCCAGGGTCACCGTGCAGGCCTTCGGGACCACGTTAGAGTAGGAGCCTCCGCGGAACACGGTCACCGACACGTTCACCGAGCGGTAGTGGTCATCTCCGGTGCTGCGGGTCTTCTCGTATTCCCGCATCCTGGACACGAGTTCCATGGCCTCGTCCACGGCGCTCGTGTGAGCCCAGGAGGATGAGGCGTGGCCCCCAGCGGTCCTGACGGTCAGAGTCCCCTCGACCCTGCCACGGTACCCGAGTGCCAGGCGATGCGCTCCGCCCGGCTCGCCGAAGACCGCCGCTTCGTAGTCTCCCCCGTCGTCGATGAGCGTGTTGACCCCCAGACTGTCGCCCTCCTCCCTTGTCACGCAGGCCATCGTGACCCGCAGCGAGGGGTCCCGCAGGGCGGCCGCGGCGGATATCATGGCGCACATGGGGGACTTGGCGTCTGCGGCCCCGCGTCCGTATATTCTGCCGCCCTCCCTCCGGACCCTTATGACTCCGGGCACGGTGTCCATGTGTCCGCAGAGGAGGAGATGCCGCTTCCCCCTCCCCATCTCGCCGATGGCGTTGCCGGCGCGGTCGGTGCGCACGTTGCCGAAGCCTAGTTCGCGCATCTTCGCCTGGAGCAACCGCGAAAGGCGGGGTTCCTTCGTGGATGGGGAGTAGACCCTCAGCGTATCAAGAAGGAGCCGGACTTCGTCTTCCACAGGCCTATCTCTTCTCCAGTGAGACGAGATAGTCCACAATGAGGCCGGGGATGTCGACCCCCGTCGCCGGGACAGTGTTCTTGAACTCGGTCGTGTTGTTGACCTCGTGGACGACCAGGCCGTCAGGCGACTCCATCAGGTCGACGCCGACCACTTCACCCGCCACGGCCGCGGCGGACCGCAGGGAGAGCTCGTTGAGCTCGGGCGTGACAGGACAGGGTTCCGCCCTTCCACCTCTGGCGGTGTTTGTCCTCCAGTCAGACGATGATAATCGGTAGATGGCGGCCACGGTCCGGTCCCCGACGACGAATGACCTGATGTCTCTCGGTGGTCGCTTGACGAACTCCTGGAGGTAGTAGACCTGATACATCGGGTACATGTACTCCCTGTCTTCCAGGATGGCCGTGGCGAAGTCTCGGTCCTTTATCAGGGCGGAGAGCCTCCCCCAGCTGCCTACCACCGGCTTGAGCACGGCGGGATAGCCGAGGGCTTCCAGGGACTTCAGGGCGGCCTCCTCGGTGAATGCGACGAAGGTCCTGGGCGTCGGGATGCCGGCCCGCGCGAGGGCGAGGCTGCCGAACAGCTTGTCGCTCGAGATGTAGGCGCTCTGGAAGCTGTTCACGACGCGATGGCCCAGGGACTCCAGCGAGGCGGTGGCGTGGATGTTCCGGTAGTGGCCGACGCACCTCTCGAGTATCAGGTGATCGGCTATCCCGCTGTCCTTCCCGGTCGCTTCGAGGACGAGCTCCCTAGCATCGACGAGGTTGACCTGGACACCCTTCTTCTTGGCCGCGTCCGCGATCGCCTTCTCTTCCCACCGTATCAGGTCGTACAGGAGTGTGAAGGACGCCATCGCTACTCTCCCCAGTCCTCTTCCTCCAGCTCCGCGGGACGCACGGAGAACTGCCCGGTTTCTTTGTCCTTGACGACCTCGTAGGAGGCGCCGCAGTCCTTGCAGGACACGACCTCCCCCTGGATGGCATCAGGTGGAATCACCAGCGCGGCGTCACATTCTGGACAGTTCATGGGTTCATCCTCAACCTTTGACCTCTCGACGGCCCAAGTTATTTAATGGTATTCGTTCGAGATTAGCGCAGAGTTCGCAGGATTATCGTCGTGTTTGTGTTGAGAACGCCGCTTATCCTGCGAATCTCCTCCACAGACTTGTTCACCTCTGCGATACTCGGACCCTTGATTATGGCCGCGATGTCGAAGGATCCAGTCGTTTCGTAGATGACCTCGACACCCGGGACCGTCCTGATCCTCTTGCTGACCTCAGAGGTCGGGTTCGTGGGGCTGACGGAGACGTAGGTTATGGCGCTCGTCATCTGGGGCTCGCTGACCTCTATTGTGAACCTCTTGATCGTCCCCTCCGTGACGAGGTTGGAGATCCGTCGCCTGACCGCGGCCTCGGACAGACCGACCTTCCCGGCGACCTCCACAAAGGAGACCCGCGCGTCGCTGCGCAGGAGCTCCAGTATCTGCTCGTCGACCTTATCCAGATGGCTTCGCCTCCTCGGACGAGACGACCTTCTCAAGCACCTCCGCGACCCGCCGGATCTGCTGCTCGGTCATGACCAGCGGCGGGAGAAGGCGGACCACCGTCCTGCCGGAGTAGGTGAAGAGGACGCGTTCCCTCAGGGAGCTCAGGAGGATGTTCTGGATGTCCACCCTCATCTCAAGCGCGAGCATGAGCCCCAGGCCCCTCGCCTCTCTTCCGATCCTGTGCCTGCCCACCAGGGCCCTCAGTTCGTCAAGGAAGAGCCTCCCCTTGGAGACCGCCTGTGCCGGAAGGTCGTTCTTGATTATGTAGTCGAGGGTCGCGGTGCCGGCAGCACACGACAGCGGGTTTCCCCCAAAGGTGCTCGTATGTTCCCCCTTCTTCAGCGAGTGAAGTATCTCCCTCCGCGCTACCGTGGCCCCGATGGGCACGCCGCCAGCGAGACCCTTGGCGGAGGTCAGGACGTCGGGCACGACCCCCCAGTTCTCCACAGCCCACATCTTGCCTGTGCGGCCGAGCCCGGTCTGCACCTCGTCGGCGATCATGAGGATTCCGCGCCTGTCGCAGATCTCCCGGACGCCCTTCAGAAAGTCGGGCGGCGGCATTATGATCCCGCCCTCGCCCTGGATCGGCTCCAGAAGGACGCCCGCCGTGTCGGCGTCGATCGCCGCCTCGAGTTCCGCCAGGTTCCCGAACTCCACGTGCTTGAAGGCCTGAAGGAGAGGCTCGAAGGGCTCCTTGTACTTCTTGCTCCAGGTTGCCGAGAGAGCGCCGGCGGTCTTCCCGTGGAAGGCGCCCTTCATGGCTATCAGCTCCTTCTTGCCGGTGAACTTCTTGGCGAGCTTGATCGCCACCTCGTTGGCCTCGGCCCCGCTGTTGGAGAGGAACGCCGCGTCGAGCCCCCTGGGAGTGCACGAAGTGAGCTTCTCCAGGAAAGCTGCCCGAGCGTCATTGTAGAGTGACCCGTGGCAGGTTATGAGCCTCTCCGCCTGTGACTTGACGGCGGCCACGACGGAAGGGTTGCAGTGGCCGACTATCGCTACACCGTAGCCGCCCATGCAGTCGATGTACAGGTTGTTCTGGTCGTCCCAGACCTCTGCCCCAGAGCCCCTCGTTATTACGACCGGGAACTTCTGGTAGGTCTGCGGTCCGTGAAGTTCCTCGGTTTCCATTGTGTTCATCATGAGCGGATCACCGTGCATCCCTTGTGCGCCATGGCGTCCGCGAGCGGAGACGGACCGAACCCTGAGGCGATGATCACCTCCCTGACCCCTCCCTCCATCGCTTCGATCCCGGCGAGGACCTTCTTCTGCATCCCGAACCCTATCTTGGGGAGGTCCGACCTTGCCTGCTCGACGGTCAGACTCTCGACCACCTTCCCGTCCAGCTTCAGCCCGTTCACGTCGGTGAGGAACAGGACTGCGTCGGCTCCCGTGCCGATTGCAACGTAGGCCGCCGCCCTGTCAGAGTCGACGTTGAGAGGCTCCGCCTCATCACCCATGGCCACAGGGGAGACCAGCGGGACGAAGCCCTTCTCCAGCAGGGCGCGGACGACCGTCCCGTCGGCAGACTTCATCTTCCCCGTGTATCCGCCGTCGACCACGACCTTCCTTCCGCGCTCGTCCACTATCAGCAGCTTCTTCTTCCGGGTGGCCCTGAGCACGCCACCGTCGAGGCCCGTGAGGGAGACAGCCCTGACGCCGTTGGCGGCGAGAGTCTCGAGGAGCTTCTTCGCTATCAGGCCGTTCATGACCATCATGAAGATGTCCATGGTCTCCCTGTCGGTGTACCGGCTCTTGATCCCGTCCGGCGAGACCACGAACCTCTGCTCCTTCCCCAGTTTGGTGGCGATCTCGGTGACCACGTCGCCTCCCCCGTGCACGAGGATGAGTTCGTTCGACGAACTGAGGCTCCTGATGTCAGCCAGCAGTTCCGCTGGGAACTGCCCCTTCACGATGTCGCCCCCGAGCTTGATGACGATCCTCACTGGGGTCACACCGGGTGCAGCGGGGCGTCATAGATCCCCTGCTTCTCGTCAAGGCCAAGCATCAGGTTCATCACCTGGACTGCGTTGCCCGCCGCCCCCTTTAGGAGGTTGTCGATGGCGCCGATGGCCACTATGCGGTGGCCCCTCTCGTCGAGCTCGAAGCCGATGTCGCAGAAGTTGGAGCCTATCACGACCTTGGGGTCGGGGAGCCTGAACGGCCCCTTCTTGTCCTTGACCATTCGAACGAAGGGCTTGTCGCCGTACTGGGCGCGGTACATCTTCCAGATCGAGGAGTTCTGCAGCTCGCCCTGGTAGAAGACGTGGCATGTCGAGAGGATTCCCCTCACCATGTTGATGGCATGGGCTGACATGGAGACGGTCACCCTGCTGCCCAGCAGCCAGGAGAGCTGCTGCTCTATCTCCCCGGTGTGCCTGTGCCCGGCGGGCTTGTAGGGGCGCACAACGCCGTACCTCTCTGAGAAGTGGGTGGAGAGCGAGGGCTTCCCGCCCGCACCGGAGGAGGCAATCTTGGCGTCGACCACGACGTGCTCCCGGTCCATCTGGACCTCGCGCTGCTTGAAGAGGGGGGCCATGGCGAGGATCGAGGTAATCGCCATGCATCCGGGCGAGGCGGCGAGGCTTGTCCTCGAAATCTCGTCCCTGTTGAGCTCTGGGACCGCGTAGACGAACTTCGCGAGCAGCTCCGGGTCGGGGTGCTTGTAGCCGTACCAGACCTCGTAGTCGGCCGCGTTCTTGAGCCGGAAGTCCGCGCTGAGGTCGACGACCTTCAGCCCTGACGCCGCCAGCTGTGAGATGAGGGTCAGCGACTGGCCGTGGGGCAGGGCCGTGAGAACGAGGTCCGCCATCCCTGTCATCTTCGAGACGTCGTTGCCGATGAACTGCATGTCGGTCATTCCCCTGAGGTTGGGGTGGACCCTGAACAGGTACTCTCCGACGTTCTTCCGGGACGTCGCGAACGTCAGGTCGACCTTTCCGTGCTTCAGCAGGAGTCTGATGAGCTCGCCTCCGGCGTATCCGGACGCGCCCACTACTCCGACGCGCACCATCTATCGCTTCGCGCTCCTGATCACGTAGTCAATCATCTTCTTGGCGATCTTCGTCTTTGAGGCCGCCTGCGCCCCCTTGAACTCCACGGTGTTGTTCACTTCATGGACGACGTAGCCGTCCTTGGACTCCATCACGTCGACGCCGAGAATCCCGCCTCCGACGGCGCGTGCAGCCCTGTGCACGATGTCGGTCAGCTCCTTGTCTGGCTTGAAGGACGTCGTCGTCGCTCCCCGGGCCACGTTGGTCCTCCACTCGTTCTCCGGGGCGTTCCTGTAGACGGTCGCTATTATCTCCTCCCCAGCCACGATGGCCCGGATGTCCCGCGGAGGCCGCTCGATGAACTCCTGGAGGTAGTACATGTGCTCGATGGGGTTGGGTATCGACTCCCTCAGCTCCACTATTGTGTTCAGGGTCTGCGCATCCCTGGCGATGCTCACCATCCGCCCCCAGCTCCCGACGAAGGGCTTCATCACGATCGGGTAGCCAAGCACTCCCGCTGTCTCCTCGACCGATTCGGACGAGAGCGCGATGTAGGTCTTCGGGGTCGGGACACCGGCCTTGGCCAGGACCATGGATGAGATCAGCTTGTTCCCGCATATCTCAGAGACCTTCGAGGTGTTTATCACGTAGGCACCGAAGTTCTCCATGATCCTCGTGAGGAACAGCGAGCGATAGTAGCTGATGCACCTCTGGAGCACGACATCGCCGAAGCGGTTCTCGGCGTCCCCGTCGGTGAGCTCGAAGAAGAGCATCTTCCCGTCGACCAGTTCCGTGGTGCACCCCGACTTCTTGGCTTCGTTGGCCAGCCACTTCTCCTCACCCCTGATCCTGTCGAAGAGGATGGTGATCTTCAACTACTCGCCCCAGTCCTCTTCCGCGACCTCGGCCGGCTTAAGAATGACCTTGCCTTCGCTCATCGAGGCCACCTCGTACTCGGCGCTGCATTCCTTGCACTGGACTATCTCGCCGACGATGGCGTCCGCCGGGACGGTTATGTCTGCGTCACATTCTTCGCACTTTGCTATCATCTTCTCACCTCGACTTCGTTCTTGGCCACCTGTTCCCTGAGACGGCCCTCCGCCTCCTTCAGTGAACCCCTGGTGCGGGCTATCCATGAGAGGTTCTGTTTGAGGTAGCGAGAGTCCTCGAGTAGCAGACGAGGCACGGACCGTGGGTTTGCCCCACCTTCGGTGCGCGTCAATTCGAGGGTTTTGAGTGCATCGAGCACGTTTGCGAGCCGCTGCTTATCAATCTTTACGGCCTTTCCGGCTATTCTGGACGAGACCGAGGGCAGCTCCTTCAGCACGGTTTCCTGCAGCGTCGAGCCGCGCTCAAGCGACATTCGCACGATGTCTCCAACGATGGCGTGCGCCTGACGGAAGGGGACCTGGTACTCTCTGACCAAGTGGTTTGCCAGCTCCGTGGCCGTGGACATGTCACCCGCGACCGAGCCCATCAGCCGCTCGGGGTCGAGCTTCAAGGATGACAGCATCTCGGCCATCAGCGTCGCCGATGCGATGGTATCGTCCGTGGCCCTCCACAGGTGGGGTGTGACTTCTTGGAGGTCGAGGTTGTAGGAGTTCGGCAGCGCCTTTGCGATGGCGAAGGAGGCCGTCAGCTCCCCTAGGACCGACCCGCACTTCGCCCTGACCGTCTCGGCGACCACGGGATTCTTCTTCTGGGGCATGATGCTGCTTGTGGCGCTGTACTCGTCCGCCACCTCGGCGAAGCCGAACTCGGAAGAGCTCCACAGGATTATCTCCTCTGCCATGCGGCCCAGGTTCACCATGGCCATGGCGGCTACCGAGAGTGTCTCGAGGGCGAAGTCTCTTGACGAGACCGCGTCCATGGCGCTCTGGGCCAGCCCGTCGAATCCCAGCAGCGAGGCGACGAAGTCCCTATCCAGCCTGACCGAAGTGCCCGCCAGGGCTGCCGCGCCCATGGGCGACCGGTTCACGCGGCCGTAGGCCTGCCCCGCACGCTCCAGGTCGCGCTGCACGGCCTCGAAGTACCCCTGGAGGTGGTGGGCGACGGTGATGGGCTGCGCATGCTGGAGGTGCGTGTATCCTGGCATTGGAAGCTTCCCGTACCTGCGCGCAAGGAGCACCAGCGACCTTTGAACTCCGCAGAGGGCCGTGGAGAGATCCAGCAGGCGCGCCCGGGTCTCCATGCGCAGGGCCGTCGCCACCTGGTCGTTCCTGCTCTTGCCGAGGTTGAGGTAGCCCGCCTTGTCCATCCCGATTGCCTTGATGGCCTCCTGTTCGAGCATGTGGTGGACGTCCTCCGTTGAAGGGTCCAGGACGAGATTGGAGGGAACGCCCATGAGGAATCGCAGCGATGCCGAGGCGACCTCCGGGCTGACCTCCTTCGACCTTGCCAGCGCAAGCATGTGGGCCATGTTTATCGACACCACATGGTTCACGAGCGGCCCGTCGAATCCTATGGAGGAGACGAAGTCATTTGCCCTTTTGCTTGATCTTCTGACTCGACTTCCTCTCAGTATGTTTGGCATTTCTCCCTCCCGTGGCCTCCGACGCCACCTTCGCCGCTATCCGCGACTGGAGGCCCCAGAGCTCTATGAAGCCCACGGCTGACGACTGGTCGAAGGTCGACCCCTTGCGGTAGGTGGAGAGGCTGATGCTGTAGAGCGAGTTCGGCGACTTTCTGCCAACCACCCGCAGTCCGCCCTTGTAGAGCTTCAGGCGCACCGTCCCGGTCACCCTGCGCTGCGTCGTCCCGATGAAACTGTCCAGCGCGAAGCGGAGTGGCTCCATCCACAGCCCGGAGTAGACCAGCCATGACCACTCTCTCTCGACGCCCGCCTTGAACGCAAGCTCGTGCCTGGTCAGGACCAGCTGCTCCAAGTCCCTGTGGGCCTCTATGATCGAGAGGGCGGCCGGGGCCTCGTAGACCTCGCGGGACTTTATGCCGACCAGCCTGTCCTCGATGTGATCTATGATGCCGACCCCGTGCTTCCCAGCAAACTCGTTCACGTATTGGATCAGAGCGAGCGCGCTCATCGCCTCGCCGTCGACCGAGGTGGGTACGCCCTCCAGGAATCCGAGCTCAAGGTAGCCGGGGACATCGGGGGCGTCCTTCGGCTGGGTCACCCATTCGAATGCGCTGGCTGGAGGCTCGGTGTTCGAGTCCTCTATTGGACCCGCCTCTATGGCCCGGCCCCAGAGGTTCTGGTCGATGCTGAAGATGGAGTTGGAGGCCTTTATGGGGATGTTGTGCTTCTTGGCATAGACGACCTCCTGGTCCCTGCTCATGTTCCACTCCCTCACCGGCGCTATCACGCGGATGGAGGGGTTGAGCGCCCTCACTGTGACGTCGAGCCTCACCTGGTCGTTGCCCTTGCCGGTGCAACCGTGGGCGACGGCCGACGCGCCTTCCATCTCAGCCACCTCGACGAGCTTGGTGGCGATGAGCGGGCGCCCGAGCGCCGTGGCCAGCGGATACTTGCCCTCGTACATCCCGTTGGCAAGGACAGAGGGCAGGACGTAGTCGCGGACGAACTCGTCCTTCACGTCGACCTCGTAGTGCTTCGCCGCGCCGACGGCCTTGGACCTCGCCGCGATCTCCTTGAAGTCCTCCCTCTGGCCCAGGTCGAGGGTCAGCGTGATCACCTCAGCGCCGTACTTCTCCTGCAGCCACTTGATTATTACCGAAGTGTCCAGGCCGCCGGAGTAGGCGAGAACAATCTTCTCCTTCAAGGATTTTTGACCCTCATTGAAACGTTTTTATAGATTTTGGCCATAAAGCACCCAATTAAGGGTGCTCTTGTCACGAAATCGGTCACCCCGGGCGGGATAATCGCGGCGGTCAGGGAGGAGATCGACTATGATCTGTCGCTCCAGGACGCCCTGGCCAGGGACTACGCCAACATTAGCGCGGTCGCCAGGATGATACAGCCGAGGATATCCGAGAAGCTTGGGCGGGAGGTGAACCAGGAGAGCGTGATCACCTCTCTGAAACGGCTTCGGGGAGATTACACGGTGGCGTCCGAAGAGATCAGGATGGTGATAGCGGAGAGCGTCGTGAACGTAAGGACCCACGTCTCCAAGATCTCGGTGGAAAAGACGAGAAAGACGCTGGAGACAGTCAGCTCCATGCTGGCCAGCCACCAGCACGACTTCCTCCACGTCTCGGAGAGCATATCCTCCATAACCCTGATCTTCGACCAGAAGCTTCACAAGAGGGTCAGAGACAGGCTTCCCGACTCTGTCATTCTGGAGGAGGGAGGCGACTACGCTGCGATCATCGTCCAGAGCCCGATCAAGATCAGGACCACGCCAGGGTGCCTGATCAACTTCTACAACCAGATAGCCAGGAGGCACGTCAACATCGAGGACACGGTCAGCTGCCACACAGACACCATCATCGTGGTGAAGATGAAGGAGGTGGGGAAAGCCTTCACCGCGCTGACAGACCTCATAACGGAGGAGAGGAAGCGGCTCGAATCAAGCGAGTCCCCGCGCCCTCTGGAGGCGCGGAACAGTCAAAGTGTTTAAAAATACACCGGCCTGAGCGTATATTCTTTAAGAGACCTTATGGAGAAAACTGAGGGGAGCAACCCGGCCGTCCTTCTTCTCGAGGATGGTTCACTCTTCCTCGGGAAGGGCTTCGGCGCCGAAACGACGACCGTGGCCGAGGTCGTGTTCACGACGGGGATGGTCGGATACCCTGAATCCATGACGGACCCCTCGTACGCAGGGCAGGTCCTCACATTCACCTACCCCCTCATCGGCAACTACGGGGTCCCGAGCGATGACAGCCTCGACATCATGGGACTGCCGAGGCAGTTCGAGTCGGAGTCCATCAAGGTCAGCGGGATAGTGGTGCAGGAGAACTGCGAACGGCCAAACCACTGGGACTCGAGGCGCACAATCTCCGAGTGGATGCGCAGTGAAGGCATACCCGGCATAAGCGACATTGACACGAGGGCGCTGGTCACGAAGCTCCGGGAGAGGGGCGTGATGATGGGAGTGCTGGCAAACGGCGTCGAGCTCTCGTCGAGGAGCGAGCTTCTGAGGTTGCTCAAGCAATCCACGAACTACGGCTCCATAGATTTCGTGCGGAAGGTCTCGCCGAAGAAGGCGAAGGTCTACGGCGACTCGGAGAGGACGGTCGTGCTCCTCGACTGCGGGACGAAGCTCAGCATAATACGCAACCTCCTCAGCAGGGGGTACAGCGTCGTGAGAGCACCCTTCGACTACTCCTACTCCGACATCATGAAGCACGACCCGGTCGGCGTGGTCGTGAGCAACGGGCCGGGAGACCCCCAGCTCTGCGGCGACACCATCGCGACTACCTCGAGGCTCATCGAGTCCGATGTGCCCATCCTGGGAATCTGCCTGGGGCAGCAGCTCGTCGCTATCTCGCAGGGCGCGACCACCTACAAGCTGAAGTACGGCCACAGAGGCCAGAACAAGCCTGTGGTCGACCTCTTCTCGGGCAAGGGATTCGTTACGAGCGAGAACCACGGCTACTCCGTGGACGGGAACAGCCTGGCGAAGACAGACCTGAAGCCGTGGTTCATGAACGCCGACGACAGGAGCATAGAAGGGCTGATGCATTCGAAGAAGCCCTGCATCTCCGTCCAATTCCACCCGGAGGCCTCTCCCGGCCCCTATGACGCTCAGTTCATCTTCGACAGGTTCGCTTCGCTTACGGAAAAGGGCAGTTTGGAAGGTGAGAGAGTTCGAACCATGAGAGCGTGAAGAAAGCCATCGTACTTGGAAGCGGGGCAATAAAGATCGGAGAAGCCGGCGAGAGCCGCTAAAGCGGCCGCCAATTCGACTACTCCGGCAGCCAGTGCCTCAAGGCCCTCAGGGAGGAGGGCGTGACTTCCCTACTGGTCAATCCGAACATTGCGACCATACAGACCGACACCCGCATGGCAGACAGGATCTACTTCCTTCCCGTGAACCCCGACTTCGTAACGGCGGTGATAGAGAAGGAGCGGCCGGACGCCATAATGCTCGGGTTCGGAGGTCAGACTGCGCTGAACTGCGGGGTGGGCCTGGCCAGGAGGGGAACCCTCCAGAAATACGACGTGAAGGTCCTGGGCACCCCGATCTCCGGAATAGACATCACGGAAGACCGCGAGTTGTTCAAGGAGGCGATGCAAGATGTGGGCATCTCGGTCCCCAGGAGCAAGCCCGCCTACTCCCTGGACGACGCGCGCAGAATCGTCAAGGAGATTGGCTACCCGGTCATCCTCCGGGTCGCCTACACGCTTGGAGGGAGGGGGGGCGGCGTCGCCCGGAACGACAAGGAGCTGGCCGAAATAGTCCAGAGGGGGCTCAACCTCAGCATCGCCCACCAGGTTCTGATCGAGGAGTACATCGGTCACTGGAAGCAGATAGAGTACGAGGTAATGAGGGACAAGAACGAGAACAGCATGATAGTCTGCAACATGGAGAACGTCCTGAGCATGAGGGTCCACACGGGCGACAACATCGTCGTAGCGCCCTCGCAGACCATCACGAACAGAGAGTACCACATGCTCCGGTCCCTCTCGCTAAAGGCGGCGGCGAAGTGCGGCGTGCTCGGCGAATGCAACATGCAGTTCGCGCTGGAACCATGGTCCGAGCGCTACAACGCCATCGAGATCAACGCCAGACTCTCGAGGTCCTCCGCCCTCGCGTCGAAGGCCACCGGCTACCCCATAGCCTACATCGCAGCGAAGATCTGCCTGGGTTACACCCTCGACGAGCTGAGGAACAAGGTCACGGGGGTGACGACGGCCCTCTTCGAGCCCTCGCTCGACTACGTCGTGGTCAAGATGCCGCGGTGGGACACCAAGAAGTTCGAGGGAGCCTCGAGGAGCATCGGCACGGCGATGAAGTCCATCGGGGAGATCATGGCCATAGGCAGGAACTTCGAGGAGGCAGTCCAGAAGGCGGCCAGGATGCTCAACATCAGGTACGACGGCGTGATCAGGCGGTTCGTCGAGACCGACGACCTGGCCGTCCTGAAGGAGAGGCTCAAGAACCCCACGGACCAGATAATCTTCGACGTGGTGGAGGCTCTGATGGTGGGCATGCCCGAAGACGAAGTGAGCAGGCTCAGCGTCATCGACCCCTGGTTCGTCAGGAAGCTCAAGAACATCGTGGAGATGCACGGCCGCATCACCAACAGCGGCAAGGACGGGCTGGAAAGGGACCCGACCCTCGTGCGAGAGGCGAAGAAGCTGGGCTTCTCTGACAAGCAGATGGCCGCGGCCGTCGGCATGGATGAGGAGCACGCCAGGTCTCTGAGAGAGAGGATGGACATCAGGCCCTTCACCAAGGTCATAGACACCCTCGCGGCCGAGTGGCCGGCTCGCACGAACTACCTCTACATGACCTACAACGGGGCCACCGACGAGGCCAGGCCCACCAACGCAAGGAAGGTCGTGGTGCTGGGCGCGGGCCCCTACAGGATTGGGAGCTCGGTCGAGTTCGACTGGGGGACCATGAACATGGCCTGGGCCCTGAAGGCCAACGGCGTCGAGGAGGTTGTGGTGGTAAACTGCAATCCCGAGACAGTCTCCACAGACTTCGACATGAGCGACAGGCTCTACTTCGAGGAGCTCACCATCGAGCGGCTGCTTACGATCTACGAGAGAGAGAAGCCGCTGGGCCTGGTCCTCTGCGTGGGAGGGCAGATTCCCAACGACCTTGCCCTCGAACTCGACACGAACGGAGTCAGCGTGCTGGGGACGACGGCGGAGTCGATCGAGCGGGCGGAGGACAGGGAGAGGTTTGGATTCCTGCTGGACAAGCTCGAGATTCCGCAGCCCAAGTGGGGGAGCTTCAGGTCCACGAAGAAGGCCAGGGACTTCTGCGAGGAGGTAGGATATCCGGTGATAGTCAGGCCGTCCCACGTGCTCAGTGGTTCCGCCATGAGGGTGATCTGGGACAGCTCGGAGCTGGACACGTTCCTCGCCAGGGCCGTGGAGGTCAACCCCAACTACCCCGTCACGGTGAGCAAGTTCATCGAGGACGCCAAGGAGGTCGAGGTGGATGGCATCTCGGACGGGGAGACCACCGTCATCGGCGCCATAATGGAACATGTGGAGAAGGCCGGCGTCCACTCGGGGGACGCAATCATGACCATCCCCACAGTTACAATCGGCGAGGCGGCGAAACAGAAGCTGCGGGACTACAGCCGCGCCATAGCCCGCGAGTTGGGCGCGAAGGGTCCGTTCAACATCCAGTACCTGGTCATAGGGGACGACGTCCAGGTCATCGAGTGCAACCTGAGGGCTTCCCGCTCGATGCCCTTCGTCTCCAAGGCCACCGGGATGAACCTGATAGAGCTGGCCGCGCCCGTCCTGCTGGGAGGAAAGCTCACGGGGCTCAGGGACGCACCCGAGCCAAAGGGGTTCGCAGTGAAGGCACCCCAGTTCTCCTTCATGCAGATGGAGGGCGCCGAACCCACGGTCGGCGTCGAGATGCGGTCCACAGGCGAGGTAGCGTGCTTCGGTGACACGCTTCCGGAGGCGATGGCGAGGGCGTTCATAGCCGCAGGGCTCAGGATTCCGCAGAAGGGTGACACCGGGATAATCCTGACCGACGAGAAGTCGGACCTGAAGAAGATGGGAGCCCTGGCAGAGAGATTCGGCGAGGCAGGCATAGGGTTCGTAAGCACCCAGTCGCTGGCGAGCGGCCTGGCTCAGGGCGTGGTGAAGGCCGCAACGGTGGACGAAATGACCGAGATGCTGACCAATGGGAAGGCCTCGTTCATCGTCTCGCTGAGCACGAACCTCAACAGGATGAGGAAGGACCTACACAGGGTCCGAAGGAAGGCCGTGGAGCTCCAGGTCCCGTTCCTGACGACCATGGAGGAGGCCGAGGCCGTCCTGATGTGCGTCAGGTCCCCGCTGAAGTCTCTCATCTGATGCCGATGCGGGATAGGAAGTCCCCGGAAGGCACCAGCCTCTCGGACCCGTCCTTGAGGTCCTTGAGGAGGAAGTTCCCCGAGTCGAGCTCCTTTCTCCCGACGAGCAGCACCCACCTGAAGCCCATGGAGCTGGCATCCTCCATCTGCCGCCTCAGTCCCTTGTCCCGGGGCCCGACGTCACTCCTGACCCCCTTGGCCCTCAGCCGGGCCAGCGCCTCGAGGGCGACCTCCACTAGGGGCGGCTCCGTGTAGGCCACGTAGACCGAGACTTCCTCTTCATCCCGCGGGCCCAGAGAGAGGGCGATTCTCTCGACCCCTCCTGCCGCGCCGGTGGCCGAGAGGTCGGGCCTCCCGAAAATCTTGGGAAGGATGTCGAAGCGCCCGCCTCCACATAGAGACCCAAGGTCGGGGCGGGCCGCGTCCTTGACCTCGAAGACTATGCCAGTGTAGTAGTCGAGCCCCCGGACGATGCTCAGGTCGTACCGAACGTTCGAGACGCCCCTCTGCCTGAGCGCGTCCCTGAGCTCGCGAAGCCCTCCGGCAGACGTGAGCCCGGACTCATCCAGCCTCGCTAGAACCTGGTCGGGCGAGCCAGCGGTCCTTCCGAACTCAAGCAGGTCCTGCATCTCGGCCTTGCCAACTCCCTTGGCAGCATACTCGGCGATGAGCTCGTCCTCGGTCTTCTTCCCGACCTTGTCGAGGGCCCGCATCATCTCGACGGCCTTTTCCTCCGAGGCGGCGCCGAGCATCTTTCCGATGTGTTCCTCGACCACCCTCCTGTCGCCCACATGGAGAATCACCTCGCCCAGGCCCAGCCTCCTGAAGAGGTTGTAGGACAGGTCCATCACCTCGGCGTCGGAGTCCATGGAGGGGGGCCCGAATATCTCGACGTCCCACTGGTAGAACCACCGGTATCTCGCGTGCTGCGGCTCGTCGTACCGCCAGACGCCCCCGTAGGACGCGAGCTTCACAGGGGGCTTCAGTCCCTTCTTCCCTGCGACGTACCGGGTCATCCCCACGGTCAGGTCGAACCTCAGCCCGATTTCCCTGTCGGCCTTGTCCTTGAAGTGGTAGATCTGGTCGTCCACCTGGCTGCCGCTCTTGGCGCGCAGTATCGAGAGCGCCTCAAGGGGCGCGGGCTCCATTGTTCTGAAGTTGTAGGCCCTGACCAGATCGTCGAACACAGTCCGTATGCGGCTGTGCAGCTCGTACTCCTCGGGATCGATGTCCCTGATCCCCCTAGGGAGCGAGAGGTCCAATCCTGTCACTTTCCTCCCAGGGCCGCCAGCTCGGCCAGCATGGCGGTGAGCTGTATCTCGGGATTCGCGCCCAACAGGAGCCTGTAGTCGTACTCGGCCAGTATCCTGATCGCCTCCGCCATGTGCGGGGCCCCTGCCGTGATCGTCTCGTTCGAGAAGCGGAGGAAGTCCGACTCCGGGATTCCGTAGACCTTCGTGAGCTCGACGAGCTTCAGTCGCGCGCCTCCGAAGTCGCCGCCGAGGGCCAGGTTGATGATCTCAGCGACCCTCTCCTTCACCAGTGCGCCGGTCACGGCGTCGACCCGCTCCATCGTCACCTCCCCGTCCGTGGCCGCAGCCTGGAGCAGGTTGATGGCCTGTCTCAGGTCGCCGCCGGTGGCCTCGTAGACCGCCTCGAGCACCTTCTCCGTGGTCTTCAGCTTCTCGCTCTTCGCTATCTTCCTGAGGGAGCCGACGACCTCCTCGGAACCCACCCTCTTGAACCTGAATATCGCGCACCTGCTCTGTATCGGCTCGATTATGTTCGAGGAGTAGTTGCAGACCAGGATGAACCTCGTGAACCGGGAACTCTCCTCCATTATGCGCCTCAGGGCGGTCTGGGCGTCCCTGGTCATCTCGTCGGCCTCGTCCAGAATGACCAGCCTGAACGGGACTCCCTCCCTGCGGTCGGAGTAGTTCGCAAAGACCTTCACTCGCTCCCTGATCGTGTTGATGCCCCTCTCGTCGCTGGCGTTCAAGGAGAGGGTGTAGTCGGACTTCAGATCGCCGAGGATCTTCTCGGCCACAATCTGGGCAACAGTAGTCTTCCCCGTGCCCGGGGGACCGGCGAACAGCAGGTGCGGCATCTGTTGCTGCTTCTCCAGGAGCGGCCGCAGCCTCTCCTTGACCTCGGTCTGGTTGATGACGTCCTCCAGGCTGTGGGGCCTGTACTTCTCGACCCACATCAGGTCCTCGATCGGCATCAGGAGAAACACCGCGGCTCGGGCATTGTGTCACCACACCCCAAGTCCGGATATAATAACATCAGGGTAGGCGGCGCGCCTAGGCGACCTGAAGGCCGAGGTAGAGCCGCCCCAGTTCCTTGTGGTCGAGCAGCTCCCTGCAGGTTCCGGTGAAGACGGTCTTGCCGCTGACGAGCAGGAAGGCGGTGTCCCCCATCTCGAGAGCCCGCTTTGCGTTCTGCTCCACCAGCACGGTGGTCAGGTTCATGTCCTTGGTAATCGAGGATATCGTGTCCAGGACCTGGGTCGCCACCTTCGGCGCAAGGTTGGCTGTGGGCTCGTCGAACATCACGACCGAGGGCTTCCGCATCAGGGCCATGGCCATGGCGACCATCTGCCTCTCTCCTCCGCTGAGGTTCGAGGACTTGGTGCCGAGATACTTCGTGAGCTGCGGGAACAGCTCCAGCGCCACCTTGACTCGCTGAGGGTAGTCGACTTCCTGAACCGTGTAGCCCGCCAGGCGCAGGTTCTCACGGACGGTCAGGTTGGTGAAAACGTTCTCGGTCTGGGGCAGGTAGGCGATCCCCGACCGGGCCACCTCCGTGGGGGACCTGTGCGTGATGTCCAGGTCGTCGAGGGTTATGGTTCCGCGAAAGACGGACGCTATCCCGGAGACTGACTTGAGGAGGGTGCTCTTCCCGGAGCCATTGGGACCGACGATTACGGTTATCTTCCCCGGAGCCGCCTGAATGGAGACCCCATCCAGTATCTGCAGATTCCCGTAGCCAGCGCACAGCTCCGAGACTTTCAGCATTCTAGGCACCTAGGTAGGCTTCTATCACGCGAGGATCACTGATGACCTTGTCCGGGGCCCCCGTCGAGACGATCTTCCCGTATGCCATCGCAATCACGTGGTCCACGTATCCCAGGGCTATGTCCAGCCTGTGCTCGATGATGAGGAACGTAACGCCAAACTCGGTGCTGAGCTTCTCGATCGTCGAGAAGATCTCGTGGGCCAGTGTCGGATTGACCCCTGAGATGGGCTCGTCGAGAAGCAAAACGTCGGCACCGCTCATGAGGGCCCGGCCCATCTCGAGCAGCTTCATCTGCCCCCCACTCAGCTTGCTGGCCTGTCGCTCCCAGAGCGCAGCGAGACCGAGCAGCTCCAGTATCTTCGATGCCCGTTCCGTCGAAGTCTCCTCGGACCGCTTCCAGAGGCCGCGTATCGGAGCCCTCAGGAAGCTCTCACCGGGGTTGCTCTTTTCAGCGACGAGCATGTTCTCAAGCACGTTCAGCTTCGAGAAGAGCGCGGGGACTTGGAAGGTCCTGGCAATCCCGGTGCGGTATATCCTGTGGGGCGCCCATCCGGTTATCCGCTTCGATTTGTAGAACACCTCCCCCCTATCTGGCTTGTAGAACCCCGAGATCACGTTGACGAGGGTGGTCTTGCCAGAGCCGTTCGGGCCTATGAGAATTGTGATCTTCTTCGGTTCGAGGCCGAAGGAAACCCCATCTATGGCCTGAAGCTTGCCGAAGGACTTCTCCAGTTGCTGCACTTGAAGGATTTCCGCGGGAGCGGACATGCGCAAAAAAGAGGTGGGGACCAGGCGCCTTTTAAGGCATTCCTGGTTGCCAGGTTATGGTGTCGGTGGCTGACGAGTAAGACCCGGCGAGAACCCACTGCGTGGTTCCGCTGATGGTCTGTACTTCGTAGACGTCGTAGCCGACTGGCGCTTCGTCACCGGAGGCCTGGAGCTGTGTCCAGCCGGAAGCGCCGAAGTAGTCGTTAGCAATGCTTGGTAGGGCCTTCTGGATTGCCTGTCCGTTGTTCTGACCCGTCGCCAGGATGGTCAGCGCAGCCACCCACGTCGCGTCATATGCGTTAATCGCATATGAGTCGGGGGTCTCGTGCGCTGTGGCGTTGAACTCTGCTACGAATGCGTTGGTCTTGGCGGAGGCGGCCGGCGACTCGCCGATCGTGCTGATCAGCTTCACCTGTGCAGTGACCGGTGCCGCGGCGCTGGTGGAGTTCGTGAAGTCTGGGTTCTGGGCCTCACCGTCGGAGCCGTACCAGGTGGCCTTGAGAATGCCCGGGAAGCTGCTCTTCGCTTGGATGAGCATGTTCGCAACCTCCTGGTAGCCTATGGCGACCACGGCAACGCTGCTGGCCCCGTACTTGGCCGTCGCTGCCTGATACTCGTTCTGAGCGGTGGTGAGCGTTGCTGTGAAGTCTGTGGCAGACGGGCTGTACTGGACCTCCGCTTCGGTGTGGCCTCCCAGCGCGACGAATCTGTTCATCGTTGCGTTGGCCAGGCCTGTTCCGTAGACGCTCTGTTGGTTGACGACGATGATGTCCTTGATGTTCTGGCTCACCAGCGCGCGCGCGATGGCGAAGCTCTGGGCGGCGTCGTTGGGCACGAACCTGTACAGGTAGTCGTTCGGGATGGCGAGGCTGATGGCCGTCGATGATGGACTGATGAGGACGATGTGGTTTGTATCGGCGTACTGGAGGATGTTGCTCGCCTCGCCGCTGCTCAGAGGACCTACGACCACCTGGACGCCGTCCGCGGCCAAGGTCTGCAGATCAGTGAGTGCGGTCGCTGCGTTGAGCCCGGTGTCTTCAGTGATTGTGGCGAACTTGACGTTCGTGACACCGATGCTCGTCAGGTAGTTGTTGATGTCGGTGATGGCAAGGCCCACGGCAATCTTCTGCTCGGCGCCGATGGCCTGGAGTTGCCCGGAGAGGTCCGTCAGGTCTCCGATTGTGATAGTGCCAGAGAGTCCGCTCGAGCCGCTGGCCGTGACCGTACTGGTCACCGTTGACCCTGCGCCCACGGTCATTGTTGAGGTCGAAGTTGTAGTTGATGTCGAGGTTGTGCTGGGGCTGACTGCGTAGGTGATTACTGCACCTACGATTAGTCCTACTACTAGCAATGCTATTGCTACGATGTTCGATGCAGCCTTACGTCTTATGATTTTCGTAAGCGCCACAAAAGGCTCACAAACTATTTAAGTCTTGATTCTAACTTATGCATGTTAGGTGCAACTGGATTCCAGCTCTGCCTCCTTATGCAATCAGCGCGATCGTCTATGGGTCGATCTTCGCTCTGATGAGCGTGAGTCTGACCCTCACATACATCACAACCAAGGTCCCCAACTTCGCGCAAGGAGTCCTCGTCACTGCTGGGCTCTACACGGGTTTCGCCCTTCTGAGCATAAACAAGATCAACCCCTACGAGTCATTGCCAATTTCCTTTCTGGTGGGAGGGGCTATTGCAGTGGCGATGTACGTGCTTGTCCTGAATCCGCTCTCTCGCCGCGGAGCCTCGGTTGTCTCCCTGATGATAGCGACTCTCGCCGTTGACATAGTCTTCATCGGAATCTTCGGCATCTACTCGGACTACCTTTACCAGGCGAAGAAGGTCTACGACGCCAAACTCTTCTTCGCCCTGACTTCGGCCGACTTCAGGGTCCTCGGAGTGGACGGCGTAGTAGTGGTAGCGCCTGTGGCCCTTGCATTGATAACGGCTTTGTTGTATCTGACCCTAACGAGGACAAGGTTCGGCCTGGCCATGAGGGCGACCGTCGAGAACCCCAACCTTGCCAAAATCGTCGGCGTAAACACGGAGTCCGTCTACCTGGCATCCTGGTTCATCGCAGGGGGTCTCGCAGGAGTGGCGGGCGTCTTCTACTCGTTCTGGCAGGGTGGGTCGCCAAACATAGGGTCGGTCCTGCTCATCTCGATGTTCGCCGGGAGCATCCTGGGGGGACTCAAGAGCATCTACGGAGCCGTGCTGGGAGGTCTGGTCGTAGGGGGGAGCGAGATTGTCGTGACGACCCTCGGCGCCCAGTACATCGGCGCCTGGGTCACCGCCTACGAGCCGGGAATCCCGTTGCTGGTCATGGTCATAACGCTCCTCGTGCTTCCTGGCGGGATAGCCTCTCTCGACTGGAGAAGGCTCGTTTCAGGAGGGAAGAAGTAGTTGGTGCCTCCGCTTGCGATCCTCGGCATAACGAATTGGCCGAGCTTCCTCACCTCCCTGCTCGCGCTCTTCGCGCTTTACCTGATCATCACCATCAGCCTGAACCTCGAGATGGGTTACGCAGGAATACCCAACTTCGGGAAGGTCCTCTACTTCATGGGCGGGGCCGCGTTCTCGGGGAGCGTCGCCATTCGCGCCTCGGCCTGGCTCATGAACGTGAAGGGAGACCCGGTCGGCCTTGACAACTTCATCATCGCGGGTAACCTGACAGCAATGCTGCAGCACAACATCCCTGACTCGGTCATCCTGATAGCGCTGACCATCGCCATAGGAGCCCTCGTTGGCGGAGTGCTCGGCTACATCTCGATCTTCCCTGCGATAAGGCTCCGCGAGGATTATCTCGCCATGCTCCTTCTGGGGGCAGCCGCTTTCTTCCAGATCTTCCTGGGCAACTACTCGCCGATCATAAACGGCACCCTTGGCATCGGGATTCCAGACTTCTTCGCCTGGGCAGGCGGGTACGGAACCCTCGCGGCGACCCTGCTGATCGCGGCCGTGGCGCTCGTGGTGTACGTGTACGCGGAGAGGATGGTCAGGTCCCCCCTGGGAAGGACCCTCAGGGCGATGAGAGACAACGAGGCCGCGTCCGAGGCCCTCGGCAAGGACACGGTGGCCATCAGGAGGAACGTCCTCATCATCGCCTCCGTGATCACGGGCATCGCCGGCGCGCTCTACACGATCTACACGGGGGACACCAACCCCGCCATCTACGACAGGGTCACCTGGACGTTCTGGCCCTGGCTCATGGTCATACTGGGCGGTGTCGCGAGCAACTCCGGAGTGGCCATCGGGACGTTCATCTTCGTCTTCCTGCTCCAGTACATCAACGCCACCAAGTACCTGCTGCAGAACATACTGCCCTTCGACGTCACCTGGTTGGAGTACCTGTTGTTCGGCTCGATGCTAATAGTCATACTGATGGTGAGGCCGGAGGGTGTGCTGAAGGAGAAACCCAGCGCGACGATGGGCCGCTCCGAGATCTCCGAGATCATGGGGCGCCTGGAAGACGAGCCCGACAAGGGCGCGCCCGAGAAGTAGGCTGCTCGTGGTGCCGCATAAATAGGCAGACGGGCCGGTAAGCGACCCAGGAGCGAATGTTGAGAATACTCACACTCACCGACGCGCAGGTCCTCTCCCTGGCCGACACGCGCGGGGCGGTGGACGAACTCCAGAGGGCCTTCGTGCTCCTCTCAGAGGGTCACGTCGAGTCGCCCTTGCGCACGAGGTTTCGGATGACCGAGGTGCGGAACGTGCTGCTCATGCCTTCGCTGATCCGCGACAGGCGAGACGCGGTCAGCCTCAAGCTGGCCAGCATCTACCCTGACCTGGGAGGGAACGTCCCGTCGACGCGGGCGGTCGTGCTGCTCGTGGACGGCAGGGACGGGGACCTCAAGTGCATGATGGGCGGCACCAGCCTGACCGGCCTCAGGACCGGTGCGGTTTCGGGTCTGTCATGCAGGTTCCTCGCGCGGAGCGGTGCGGAGAGCCTGGCGATGGTCGGCGCGGGAGGGCAGGGATTCTACCAGATAGGCGGCGTGGCTTCCCAGCTCGCCATCCGCAGGGTGGCGATCTTCGACCGGGACAGGGGAAGGCAGAAGAGGCTTGTGGAAAGGTGCGAGAAGGAGCTGCACCTGGAGGCGGTGGCGAGCGACAGCGTCCGGGAGGCCGCGTCCGGGGCTGACGTGGTGGTCACGGCCACCACTGCCAAGAGCCCCATACTGGACGCGGAGGACGTGCGACCGGGGACGCACGTCATAGCGATAGGGGCATACACGCCGGATTCCAGGGAGCTGGGGACCGCGCTGGTCTCGAGGTCCTCACTCTACGTCGACTCGGTCGAGGCGGCCATGGAAGAGGCCGGAGACGTTCTCATCCCTCTGGCCGAGGGCGCCATCACCCGGGCCAGCATAATGGGCGACCTGGCGGGGCTTGCCTCGGGCAGGTCGAAGGGAAGGACGAGCGAATCGGAGACCACCATATTCAAGGCGGTGGGCCTGGCCTTCGAGGACAATGCCATCGGCTGGATGGTCTACTCCCGCGCCATCGAATTCGGAGTGGGCGGATGGACAGAACTCTAGGCTAGACTTAATTAATCCCGAGGAACTTCGAGCCATTTCCCTCCCGGGAGATTGAGTTGATCGCAGTTGGAACCAGCGGGAAAGGTAATCACTGACCTCTTCATGCAGCGTGAGCGGGAGTTCCTGCTCTCCCCAGTCAGGGTCATGGTCAAGTCCACGTTCGACGTGATGGAGGTGGGCGACGTCGAGGTTCCGAAGATGAAGGCGGGGGAGCCGGCGGAACTTCCAAGGTGGGTGGCGGAGGAGCTCGCGGAGCTCAACGTAGCGGAGATTCAGGAGGAACCCTTCGAGGGGGAGATCTTCAAGGCGCTAACCAGGGAGAAGATGCTGGGCGCGCCACAGCTCTCTCCTCTTCAGGCGAACTTCTACCTGAGGATGAGGAGGAGACTGGCGACCATCAAGGAGGGCTCCGAGACGGGGAAATACCGGCGGGAGGACTACGAGAAGCTGAAGGGCACCTGCTACGACCTCATCGGGAGGCGCCTCAGCAAGCTGCTCTCGATGAGCTCCTCGGCGAGCCTGCAGACAGTGGAGGACAAGATAACCCCAGAGGAGAGGTTCTTCTTCACGACGTCCAAGTCGTTCTCCGACGAGTGGAAGCGAGCGTTGCTGGGGGAGACCTAGTTGGCGGTAATCACGCGCAAGCTCTCGGAGCTCTTCGAGGAGTTCCTCAGGACCTGGCAGGACAAGAGCGGCGTCCACAAGTACAGGGAGAGAATCGCGCAGCTGGCGGCCACCGGCGACAGGTCCGTCATCGTCGACTACGAGGACATCATTCAGTTCAACACCGACCTGGGGGAGAGGCTGCTGTCCCAGCCGGACGAGTCGCTCAGGGAGTTCAAGATGGCCGCGTTCGAGGTCCTCAGCACCGAGAACGCCTCGTACGCCGGGCAGGTGCAGAAGATGCTCACCGTCAGGATAAGGGGCATCACCGACAAGATCCCGCTGCGCAAGGTCAACACCTCCCACCTCGACAAGATGATCGCCGTCTCCGGGATGGTCGTCCGGAGCTCCGAGCTCAGGCCGCTGCTGACTGACGGGGCCTTCGTCTGCCCGAACGGGCACGTGACCATGGTGCTCCAGGAGGGCGTGGTTATCAAGCGGCCGCTGAAGTGCGAGGGCTGCGAGGAGACCAGGAACCTCGAGCTCGACGAGAAGAGGAGCGAGTTCATCGACAGTCAGATCCTGAGGGTCCAGGAGCTGCCCGAGGAACTGCCTCCGGGCCAGCTGCCCAGGTTCTTCGACGTCGATGTGGTCGGGGACATCGTGAACACGGCCAGGCCCGGCGACAGGATAGTGCTGAGCGGCATAGTCAGGGCGGAGCTCGACATCACGCCCGGGCAGGCCAGGACCAGGGTCTTCAGGTCGAAGATCGACAGCAACCTGATCGAGGTGTCGGGCAAGGACCCGGGCCAGGTCCAGATCACCAAGGAGGACGAGTTCCTGATCAAGAGCGTCGCGTCCACCCAAGACGCCTACCAGAAGCTCATCCGGTCCGTGGCCCCCGCCATCCTCGGCCACGAGGCCGTCAAGGAGGCGATACTCCTCCTGCTCGTCGGAGGACCGCAGACCGTGCTCCCCGACGGGACGAAGCTGAGGGGCGACATCAACGTCTTCATCGTGGGAGACCCGGGCGTCGCAAAGTCGGAGATGCTGAAGTTCGCCTCGCAGGTGGCCCCGAGGGGGATGTTCGCGTCCGGCAAGGGGTCGACCGCCGCGGGTCTCTCGGCCGCGGTCATCAGGGAGAAGAACACGTTCATGCTCGAGGCCGGAGTCGTGGTGCTCGCCGACCAGGGAATAGCCTGCATCGACGAGTTCGACAAGATGAAGGAGGACGACAGAAGCGCCCTCCACGAGCAGATGGAGCAGCAGACCGTCACGATAGCCAAGGGAGGAATTTTCGCCACGCTCAACGCGCGCACGTCAATCCTGGCCGCGGCGAACCCCATCTTCGGGAAGTACGACCCCTACAAGAACCTGACCGACAACATCACCCTGCCAATCCCGCTTCTCACGAGATTCGACCTCATCTTCGTGGTCAAGGACACGCCCACCCCGGCCCAGGACGAGAAGCTCGCAACCCACATCCTGGACATCCACCGGAAGAGAGGCTTCACCGAACCGCCGCCGGTCCAGTTCGACCTTCTGAAGAAGTACTTCGCCTACGCAAAGAAGATCTCGCCGACTCTCACCATGGAGGCGGAGAACCGCCTGAGGGAGTACTACCTCCAGCTGAGGAGGAGCGTGGCGGAGGGACAGATAGGGGCGACGCCGAGGACCCTGGAGTCTCTGATACGTCTCTCGAGCGCCAAGGCCAGGCTGATGCTCAGGGACCAGGTGCTGGAGGAGGACGCTCTCACGGCAATCTCGCTCATGAACAGGATGGTCGAGGACGTCCTCACCGACACGGAGACCAAGACAAAGGCGGACTTCGGCATACTCCTCGGACAGCCCGCGGGCGAGAGGGGGAAGCTCTCCACCTCGATGGAGATTTTCAGAACCATGGAGGGTCAGGAGAAGAAGCCCGTCGAGCTCAAGCTCTTCAGGGACGAGCTCGCCAAGAGCGGACGTTTCAAGGGAGATGACGAGGTCGACAAGATGATTCAGAAACTGATCAAGGAAGGGATAATCTGGGAGAACAAGCCGGGGTTCTACAGACGGGTGCAGGCCTGACAGCCGGCGGTCTCCATGAAGTTCGATGAGCTGGCGTTCCCCAGCGAGTTCTCGACGTTCCTGGCAGAGGAGGGTTTCAGGGAGCTCTATCCACCGCAGGAGGCGGCCGTGAAGGCGGGGCTCCTGGAGGGGAAGAGCCTGGTGATCTCCAGTCCGACCGCGTCTGGGAAGACGCTGATCGCCATGATGGCCGCCTACAGGAAGCTGAAGGAGGGGAGGAAGGTCGTCTACCTCAGCCCCCTTCGTGCGCTCGCCTCGGAGAAGTTCGCGGAGTTCAAGAAGCTCGAACGCTTCGGGATAAGGTGCGCCATAGCCACGGGAGACTTCGATGCCAGCGGCGAAGTCCTCGGTAAGTTCGACCTCCTGGTGCTCACCAACGAGAAGTTCGACTCGATACTCCGGCACGGCGTGAGCTGGCTGCACTCGGTTGGCCTCTTCGTCTGCGACGAGGTCCACCTGGCGGGGAGCGGGGACAGGGGGCCCACCCTCGAGATGATCCTCACGAAGGTGATCCATCTCGGCCTGGACGCCCAGCTCATCTCCCTCTCGGCGACCATCAACAACGCCGGCGAGATTGCCCGCTGGCTGAGGTCAGAGCTGGTCGCCGTCGACTGGAGGCCGGTACCCCTCAGGGAGGGCGTCTACGACTACGGCAGGATCATATTCAACCCGGATTCCGAGGTCGCCCTGGTCAGGTCGAACCAGGGGGCCCCCATAGACGTGGCCATCGACTCGGTGAAGGGCGGAGGCCAGTCCCTCATCTTTGCGGGCACGAGGCGGAGGGCGGTCAGCCTGGCCACCAAGGGCTCTGAGCTGACGACGAGGTTCCTCAGCGAGTCGGAACGGATCCTGTGCCGCGAGGCAGCCTCCAGAATCCGCGAGAGCGGAGAGGAGACGGGCCTCAGCAGGCTCCTTGCGGAGATAGTGGAGAAGGGTTCGGCCTTCCACCATGCGGGCCTCTCCTACGAGCACAGGAAGATAATCGAGGACTACTACAGGATGAGGGCCATAAAGATCCTCTCGAGCACCCCCACCCTGGCGGCGGGGGTCAACCTACCCGCGAGGAGGGTGGTCGTGGCCGACCTGAGCAGGTACGATGGCGAGACGGGCATGAACTCCATGATCTCGGTCCTGGACTACAGGCAGATGGCAGGTCGGGCCGGGAGACCCCAGTACGACGACTTTGGCGAGACGGTCCTAGTCCCGCCATCGACCTACGTCCCTGCCCAAGTCCTGGAGCACTTCACGGCGACGGAACCCGAGCCGATAGAGTCGAGGCTGGGAGGGGAGAGGGGGATGCGCGTGCACCTGCTGGCTGCGATCGCCGGCAGCTTCGGGTCATCCAGGCGCGACATCGAGGCCCTCTTCTCCAAGACCCTGCTCGCCGCCCAGGTGGGCGCGGAAAGGGTGGGCAGGCACATCGACGCGGCGCTCGGGTATCTCCTGAGCGAACAGCTCGTTGTGGAGAAGGGCGGCCTCTTCCAGGCGACGGGCTTCGGGAAGAGAGTCTCGACCCTGTACATCGACCCCGTGACGGGGGTCCTCTTCAAGAAGAACATGGGCGCCATCGGGAAGGCCGAGGACCACACCCTGGGACTCATCCACCTCATCACAAGGAGCCCCGACTTCGAGCCCAAGTTCCCCCTCCGGGAGAAGCAGTACGACCAGGCCTACGAGTTCCTCGATGCACACCGCGGCTCCTTCATGGGCGCCGGCGACCCGGGGTCGCGCCTCGACCTGGATGACCTGCTGCAGGAGATGCGGACCGTGATGGTGATTGACGCCTGGATCCAGGAGTGGAGGGACGACGCCATACTGGAGAAGCTGGGCGTGGAGCCCGGCGACCTGCACAGGGCGGTCGAGAATGCCGACTGGCTCCTCTACTGCCTCTCGGAGCTCGCCAGGCTCTACGGCAAGTTCGAGTTGATCAAGGAGACCGAGTTCCTGCGCAGGAGGGTCCAGAGCGGGATAAAGGCCGAGCTGGTCGAGCTCACCCGCCTCGACGGGATAGGGAGGGCGAGGGCGCGGTCGCTCTACTCCGCGGGCTTCACGACGCTCAAGTCGATCAGGGAGGCCAGCGTGGAGAGCCTCGCGAGGGTCGAGAAGATCGGCCCCACGGTCGCCGGGAAGATCAAGGAACAGGTCATCAGATGAGGACGAACGGGTTCGCGCTATTCATGGGACCGCACGCACGGGAGAGGGCAGGGCAGGCCAGCGCCAGGGTCGACAGGCACAGGAAGGCGGTCCTCTTCGGGCCCGGTCCGCTGTTTGGGCCTCAGGGCGACGCGTGGAGCGAGGTGGACCCGTGCTTCGTCGCCTATTCCCTTGAGGAGAGGGGAGAGCTCCCCCTGGTGCACGGGTTCGCCGAGGACCCCGAGAAGGTCTCGGACGGGCAGACGGGGGGCGAGTTCGCCTACGTGACCAGTAAGGGTGGGCGCCTCCTGGCGGGCAGAGACCCCATGGGCACCAGGGCGCTCTACATCGACGGGAACCGCACGTGCGTCGCCAGCGACCACCGGTTCTTCTCGCAGGCCGCCAGGCTGCTTCCGCGAGGCGCGAGGATGGACCTGGGCTCCGGGGAGCGGCGGTTCTCGACGGCGCCGCACGGACCGCGCCCATCGGAGATTGGCGAAGCCTCCCTCATGCTCTGCGGGCTGCTTGAGGAGTCGGTGGCCCGGCGGGTGAAGGGCCTCAAGAAGGTCGCGGTCTCCTTCTCGGGCGGGCTCGACAGCTCGATTATCGCGCTGCTTGCGGCGAAGCACACGGAAGTCGTGCTCTGCAGCGCCTACGCCGAGAGGTCGAGGGACAGGGAGCACGCCGCCAGGGCGGCCGACCGACTCGGCCTGGAACACCGGGGCAGCTTGCTGACGGCCGACGACGCGGCGCGGGAAGTCCGCACGCTTGACCTGCCCTTCGAGCCCGACCCCATGGACAAGGCGCTCTGGTGCCTCTACTCCACCACGTCAAGGATGGCCGCCGAGAGCGGCGCCGAGCTCATCCTCCTCGGCCAGCTGGCCGACGAGCTGTTCGGTGGATACCTGAAGTACGCGCTGCAGGCCCGAGAAAGCGAAGCCTCCGCGGTCGGCATGATGGAGCGTGACGTCGCCGCAGCGGCGGACAGGTCATTCATCAGGGACGAGCAGGCGTGCTCAAGGTTCACGGAAGTCAGGTTCCCGTTCGCCGACCAGGATGTCGCCGACTTTGCCATGGGGCTTCCCCTCTCGTTCAAGATCGCCGAAGGGGAGAGGAAGGTGATACTCAGGACCGCCGCTTCGCTGCTGGGTCTGCCCGAGGAGCTGGCCCGGGCACCGAAGAAGGCAGCGCAGTACAGCTCCGGTCTCTCCAGGCTGGTCGCCTAGGCGCCCAAGAGTTTACAAGGCGAAGAAGCCCCCTTCCTCGCCGACGTTGGACCCCGAAGGAACGGAGACGTACCTCCCGTCGGACGACACCGCCCTGCTGATCCGGGCCCTCTCGGCACGACGGGGCGGCAGCTGCCTGGAGATCGGCTTCGGGAGCGGCGCCGTCCTGCAGACCCTGCTGCCCAGGTTCGACCTCGTGGTCGGGACCGACCTCTCCACCCTGGAGCAGGCACGGCTCGCCAGGCGGTCTGCGGAGGTCGTCCTCTCGGACAGGGCCAGCTGCTTTAGGGACGGCGTCTTCGACGTCGTCGCCTTCAACCCTCCATACCTGCCCTCAGGGGCGATCGGGGACAGGGCGGTGGACGGCGGCCGAGGAGGGATCGAGGTTCCCATGAGGTTCCTTGAGGACGCGCTCAGGGTGCTTAGGAAGGGCGGCCAGGTCCTGGTGCTGCTGTCCAGCCAGGGGGACCTGGCAACGTTCGTGTCGCACTGCCTCCTCCTGGGCCTCTCCGTCAGGGAGGTCGAGAGGGCGGACCTGTTCTACGAGTCCCTCATCGTCTTCGAGATCCGCAGAGCCTGACGATGGACTTTAATCCGACGGAGAGGGTCCCGGCGTCCATGCGGCCCGCGAAGGAGCGAGAACAGATCCCTGCGCTCTCTAGGATGACCTACCTTGACAACGCGGGTGCAGGGCTTCCGCCGACCCGTGTCACCGAGGCGATGAGGCGGTTCGTCGCAGACTGGTCGGAGAATGGGGAGCACTGGGACGCATGGATGAGGGACGTCGTGGAGGCGAGGAGGCTCTTCGGGAGCCTGGTGTGTGCGAGGAGGGATGAGGTCGGCGTGCTCCCCAGCGCCAGTGTGGCAATCTCGACGGCGGCAAGCGCCCTGGACCTGACCAAGAGGAAGAAGGTGGTGACGAGCGCGCTGAACTTCCCCACCAACGTCATGATGTGGCAGAGGATGAGAGAGTCCGGCCTCCTCAACGAAGTTTCGGTGCTCCAGCCCAGCGGCGGGATGGTGCCGACCGAGGACTATGCGACGGCTGTGGACGACGGCACGGCGGTGGTCGCCGTGGACTATGTGTCGTGGTACAGCGGGGCGCGAGAGAACATCAGGGAGATCTCGGAGATAGCCCACAGGCACGGAGCGCTCCTGCTCGTCGATTCGTTCCACGCGCTCGGAGTGTTCCCCTTCGACGCCAAGAAGGACGGAATCGACGTTCTGGTTTCGGGGTTCTACAAGTGGCTCTGCGGCCCCCATGGGGTGGCCTGCATCTACGTCGACCGGGAACTGCTCGAGGACCTTCGCCCGTCCTACCTCGGCTGGCTTGGGGTCGAGGGAAACGTCGTCGACAGGATGCTCGAAGGCAGGGACCCGTTCGACGTCCCCTTCCCCCTGGACAGGGCCGAACCGGCAGCGACCGCAGCGAGGTTCGAGTGGGGCACCTGGGCAGCCGTCTGCGTCACCGGGGCCATCGAGGCGATGAGGTTCGCCCTGGAGAACGGGATTGACTATCGCTTCAGTCGGATCAAGAAGATCAGGGGACGGATTCAGGAAGGCTTCGCCGAGATGGGCTTGGAGGTGATCACCCCGTCGCCGGAGAAGAACGAGGGCTCAGGCATAGTCAGCTTCGCGAGCAGGCGGCAGCAGGGGGTCGTGCGAGCACTGATGAAGCAGAATCTGGTCGTCTCGGGACGGTTCGGCTCCATCCGGGCCTCTCCGCACTTCTACAACACACTGGAGGAGGCCGACGCTCTGCTGGGAGCGCTCAGGCCGCTGGTGCGGAAGGGCTAGTCGAGCCCCATCACGTTGACGGGCGCTCCGACGTTGGCGTCCAGGATCAGCACGATGTCCTTTCCCTTGTGGCTGTACTTGGCGAACCAGATTGGCGCGTGCAGCAGCTCGGCGTCCCCGACGTCCACCTCGGTGTTCAGCTGCTGGATCATGTGATGCTGGGCGTGCGCCTTGTCGGACTGCACCTGGGTGACGAACGTCCTCGCCTGGTTCTTGGCGTCCTCCTCCCCGATGTCTCCATTGAGGACGGGTATGCCCTTTGGCACCTTCGTGAGGTCGAAGAGCGCTCTCTCGGTGAGGTTGAAGGAGTAGTTCTTCGGCTGGTACTCGCTCAGGGCCTTCAGGGCGACGACCGGGAAGTTGTAGTTGTTGTCGAGCTCTGCGGTCTTCCGGGCGCCTCCTCCCCCGCCCATCATGCCGAACCCGCCGTACACCATGCCCAGGCCGGCCGCGCCGCCCAGACCCAGGCGGAAACCGCTTCCGAACCTCACAGCGGACTGGATCGGCAGAGCCCTGCGGAAGCCGCCGGCCATGACGCTGAAGAGCGCCGCGGTCGTCGCGACGTTGGCAGCCTCCATCACGACGTCGCTGGCGACGATCGAAGTCCGGGCCGAGACCGGGACGATCCAGTAGGGAACGAGCGAGAGGTTCATGTCGACGAGCGTCGAGCTCTCCTGCAGGTGCCTGTGCATGATCCCCTGGTCCATGAGCTGGTGAATCCGGGCGGTCATCTGATCCCTGTCAGAGAAGTTGATGGGGAGCATCGTCTGGTTCTGGATGCTCGACCAGCCGTCGTTGCCGAGGGAGATTCCGCTTCCGCAGTACTCGCAGGTTATCACCATCTCGCCGAACTTCGGTGAGATGGGCGCTCCGCAGGTGGGGCACTTGAGAGAGGTCGCCCCCATGGGTGCGATCACGGGCGCCTTTGGGGCCGGCTGGGCCAGCGGCGCCGGTGCGCCGGGGTTGATGCTCGCGCCGCACTTCATGCAGTAGGCCGCGTCGTCGGGAACCTGGGTGCCGCACCTGGGGCAGTAGGCCATGGTTCCCCAGCGACCCTAGATCGGCTTCCCGCACTGGGGGCAGAACTTGGAGTCGCCCGCCACGGTCGCCCCGCAGCTCGGGCAGGCCTTGGTCTGCGCGGGCTGGCTCGCCTGCGCCGGCTGGGCGACGGCGGCACCGCAGTTGGGGCAGAACTTGGCGCCTGCCTGAAGAGGCGAACCGCACTTGGCGCAGCTCTGGGCCTTCGCCTGGGGCTGGGGCTGCGCCTGCTGCAACGAAGCACCGCAGTTGGGGCAGAAGGTGTTCGAGGCCGCAATCAGTGAGCCGCAGTTGGGGCAGGACCTGTTCGGCTGCATCCCGCCGGCCATTCCCTGCATCATCTGCCCGCCAAACGCGTAACCCATCCCGGCTCCCGCTCCGATGCCGACACCCAGTCCGGCTCCCACGCCCGCAGTTCCTGAAGCATTGTTGGCCGCGTCGACCATCGCCTGACCGGCCTGGTACTGCATGTAGTTCACTCCGAGCACCTGCATCTGGGACCTCGTGTCTATCGCCTTCTGCACTTCGTCCGGGAGGCTTATCGTCAGGCCCGAGATCTTGTTTATCTCGACTCCGTACTGCCCGAAGTTGTCGGGGGCAACCGCGAGAATCGCCTGCTCGATGGTCGTCAGATTGGCCGCCAGGTCAGTGATCTTCAGGCCCTGGCTCTTCATCTTCCCCAGAGCGTTGTAGACGAGGATGACCATCTGCTCCTTCAGCCTGGATTCGACGTCGTCGGACGTCTCGGCTGCGAAGGTGCCCACGAACTGGTTGATGAAGTTCTCCGGGGATGAGACCTTCCACCTGTACTCGCCGAAGACCCTCAGGTTGACTATCCCGAATGTGGGGTCCGTGAACTGGTAGGGCTGTGTGCTTCCGTACTTCCCATCCAGGTACCTCTTCGGCAGGTAGTAGACCTCGGCCTGCTGCTGGACGCCCGTGAAGAACTTGAGGAGGTTCCCCACGATGGGAGCGTTGAAGTCCGTGAGGGCGTACCTGTTGGGCTGGTCGAAGTAGGTGAGGACCTTCCCGTCTCGGTAGAAGACGGCGATCTCGTCCTCCCTGACGACAATGTTGTCATTGAGCCTTATGTTGCGGGGGACCTTCCACATCACGTTGTTCTGCTTGTACTGGTCCTCCCAGTTGATAGTTATCGAGCCAAGCACACTGCCGCCCGTCGGCGGGATGTCTGATTTCTTGCCGAACAAACCACTCATACTCTTTCACCACTACTGGACCAATATATTCTCTATCGCTTCCATCCGCACCGACCACTTCTGCTTGAAGTCGGAGACGGCGCCGCTCACGCTGGAGAGGGCGGTCTGGACAGAGTTCGGGGCGGTTGTGTCGTAGGCGAGGCTGGAGGGCGAGGTGGACGACTGGAGCTGGACGGCCGAGTTCACGAAGCCATAGTCGTACTCGTAGAGCTTGTTGAGCTTGTCCGGGTTGATGGCTATGGTTGGGACCCAGCCCGAGTATCCCTGCTGGGCGTGTCTGACCTCTCCTCCCAGCTGCTGGACCTGTGAGATGAGCGAACCCACCGAAGTCAGGTTGGTGTAATCGCCCGCGGTCGCCATCTGCTTGCGCAGCGATTCCAGGTTGCCCTTGGTCTGGTCGAGCTTATCGGCCACCTGATTGCGAAGAAGGCTGTCAGCCGCACGGAGGTCCTCGAGGGTTCTGTATCCTCTGAGTCCCGGGACTAGCAATTCGAGTTTCTTCTGGAAACCCCTGTTTTCATCGACCTGCTGTCGAATATCTGGATTGTCTTGTGACATTATCTGCAACAGCTCTAGATGAGAAATTAGTGCCCCGTTCTCATATAAATACTGTTTGAACCTGCAATCGGTGCCGACCGGCTCTCCTGGCCTGGGGCCCATGCACTCACTTGGGCGGGGTCTGTCGAGGAGCTCCCTTGAGCCAGGCCCTGGCCTCGGACTGGGCCACGGCGTCGCTCATCGGGACGGGTGGGTGCTTCATGAGCCAGGCGCTGGGTGCGAGCAGGGGCCCGCCGAGCTTCCTGTCCAGTGCAACCTTGCAGTACCTTATCGCGTCTACCACCACTCCTGCGGAGTTGGCCTTGTCATCGACCTCCAGACGGACCTCCATGTTGAAGGGCACGCCGGGGAACATCTTCCCCTCCACTCTGATGAACGCCAGCTTGGTGTTTCCAAGGAAGGGAATGAAGTCGCTGGGGCCGACGTAGATTCTGTCGTCGGGGAGGCGCTCGAAGAGCACGTCCTGCACTGCCTCGGTCTTGGATATCTTCTTGGATTCGAGCCTCGCAGCCTCCTTCATGTTGAGGAAGTCGGTGTTTCCTCCCACGTTGATCTGGTAGGTCTTGGTGATCTCGACTCCCCTGTCGGAGCAGAGCTGGGCCAGCGTCCTGTGGACGATGGTCGCGCCGACCACTCCCTTCACGTCGTCGCCCACTATCGGGACGTTCCTCTCCTTGAATCGGTTGGCCCACTCCTTGCGCGAGGCGATGAATACGGGCATGCAGTTGACCATGCCAACGCCCGCCTCCAGTGCGACGTCGGCCCAGAATTCTGTGGCCTTCTGGCTTCCGACCGGCAGGTAGTTCACCAGTATCTGCGTCCGGGTCTTCCTCAGCTGGTTGAGAATCGCCTCGCGGAGCACGGGGACCGGGACGCCGCTCTTCACCGGCTTGATCTTGTTGTCGACGAAGATTCCGACCCCGTCCAGCACCGGGGACTCCATCACGATGGCGTCGCTGCCCGCCACGGAGCCAACCCAGTCCACCACGTTTGGCGGCTGGTAGATCGCCTTGGCCAGAGGCTTTCCTATCTTGTTCGCCCCCACATCGAAGGCGCTCACGAACTCGATGTCCTCGATCCCGTACCGGCCTATCCTATCGTTCCCGTACTTCAGAGCCTCCTTGTTGCCCAACCTCCGAAGGTGGACCCCTTGGATGATACCCGAGGCGCAGTTGCCCACGCCAATGACGCCGACCCTTACACCAGACATATTTTATAGTGGTAAAGTATCTGCGGATAAAGGTTTCTTTTGGCCCCGACAGCTCTGGCTACGACGACTGTGGGGAGATACTAGGGATGGGTTTCGTGGAGAGGTTGAAGGACAAGGTCCAGAAGGAGAACCTCTGGTTCTTCATCCTGCTCTTGCTATCGACTCAGCCCCGATATGGCTATGAGCTCAGGAAGCTGGTTAAGGAGGAGTTCGGCTTCTGGAGCGGGAACGTGACGGCCTACAGGGTACTGTACAGCCTCGAGGCGGCTGGGATGGTCACGAGCCAGACTGTCGAGCGGAGGAGATACTACGAGATCACCGAAAGGGGAGGGAAGGAGCTGGAGGAGGCGAAGCGCTTCCTCGCGGGTCTGGTACCCTAGGTCAGTGGCCTGTCTGAAGCAGCTCTGCGGCATCGAGCCTCTCCGTGCCGCGCGGCCCCACCAGCTCGGTCACGGTCGGGCTTCTCCTCACTATCACCTTGCCACTCCTGACGACGAAGAGGGGAGGGGCGAGCCGGGCCAGCGCCTGAATCTCTGACTTCGCCTCGAGCACCACCATGCTGGCAGGCTTGCCTTCCTCCACGCCGTAGCGCCGGCCGATGCGGAGGGCCCTGGCAGGATTGGTCGTGACCAGGTCGAAGGAATTCACCAGCTCCCTGTAGCCCGTGAGCTGGGCCACGTGAACAGCCATGAAGAGGGCCTGGAGCATGTCCCCCTTGCCCAGAGGATACCACGGGTCCATGACGCAGTCGTGCCCGAGGGCGACGTTTACTCCCCAGTTGGTGAGCTCCTTGACCCGGGCCATCCCCCTCCTCTTCGGATAGGAGTCGAAGCGGCCCTGGATGGTTATGTTGATCAGAGGATTGGCGACCACGGTCACGCCGGCCCTGCGCAGGATGCGGTACAGCTTGGCTGCGTAGGCGTCGTTGTAGGAACCCATGGCCGTGGCGTGCCCCGCCGTCACCCTGCCTTCGTAGTGTCTCTTGATCGACTGGGAGGCCACCACTTCAAGGAACCTGGACTGGTCGTCGTCGGTCTCGTCGACGTGCCCGTCGATGTCCTTCCCGTGCTTCTGTGCGAGGTCGAAGGCGAAGTCTATCGACCTGACGCCGTCCTCCCTCGTGAGCTCGTGGTGCGGAATCATCCCCACGTTGTCCGCGCCGAGTTCGACAGACTTCTCCAGGGATTCCTTGTTCTGAGGGTCTGTCATGATCCCGTCCTGCGGGAAGGCCGTCACCTGTATGTCCATCAGGTTCCTGAACTCGTCCTTCAGACCGAGGAGGGCCTTCAGCGGCGTCTGCCTGGGTTCCGTGACGTCGGCGTTGGTCCGCAGGACCTGGGTCCCGTGGATGAGCATGAGCTTGAGCATCCTCGCGGCCCTCCCGTGAACCTCATCCTGGCTGATCTTCCTCTTCTTGTCCGCCCAGATCTCGATGCCCTCGAGCAGCGTTCCTGACTCGTTGAACCTCGGGTCGCCGTAGGCCAGGGCCGAGTCGAGGTGGAAGTGCATGTCTATGAAGGGAGGCACCACAAGGTTCCCGCCTGCGTCGACCTCCTCTTCTCCCTTGGCTCTCACGCTCCTGCCGATCTTCCTGATCACACCGTCGTCGACCGCCAGTTCGAAGAGCCCGTCCCTTCCTCTTAGCCGGGCGTTGCGGACCACTAGCTGCATACTGAGGCATCGATGGCCTGGGGTTTCCTATTTAAGCCAGATTGGCAATCGAGCATTGGCCCGGCGCGCGGCCGCGCGGCCGACGCCCTCGGCTAGTTGATGTTTGACCAGACCTGCTCGGCGGCCTGCTGGGCGGCGTCTATGGCGCTCTCCTCGTCGACCGACTTCATCCTGCCGTCCTCGACGACGATGCGCCCGTCGACTATGACCGTCCTGACGTCTCCGCCGTTGGCGTAGTACACGGTGTTCTGGAGCGGGTTGCGGAGCGGTGCCATGTGGGCGCTGCGCCTGTCCACCATGGTGAGGTCCGCCTTCTTCCCGGCCGTGATCGAGCCTACGTCCCGGTCCATCCCGAGCGCCCTGGCGCCACCCATGGTGGCCAGGTGAAATGCCGTGCCGGCACCCATGGTCCTCTTTCCGCTGGACAGGACCCGGTTGATCGCTATCAGCTGCCGCATGTTCTCCCAGATGTCCATGGACAGCCAGTCCACTCCGAGACCCACCGGGATGCCCTTGGAGAGCATCAGTTCGAGATTCGGATAGGCCCCCACCTTCCCATAGATCACCGGGCAGTGACCGATTGCGGTCCCGCGCTGGCGTATGATCTCCAGGTCCTCCTCGTTGGCAAGAATCAGGTGGGCTGCGAGGACGTCCTTGTCAAAGAACCCGAGCCCGTCCAGGAACCCGACCGAGGTCTTCCCGTAGGCCCGCCGGACATAGGCCGCTTCTCTGTCGGACTGGGCGACGTGGATGTGAATACCCACCCCGCGCTTGAGAGCCTCTTCCCTGGCGGTCTTCAGCAGCTCCGGGCTGCAGGTGTCCGTCGCGTGGGTCCCTATCCTGCAGGTTATCCTTCCATCGAATCGGCCGTGCCAGTCTTCGATCAGCTTGATGTTGGTCTTGAGCTTCTGATACCCTTGGTTGTCATCTCGCGTGTAATCGTCGTGCCCGAGGTTCCTCAGGTTGACGTCGAATATCTTGTGCGCTATTACCCCCCTCAGGCCTACCTCGGAGACCCCGCGCGCCATGGCGTCTGAGTAGTGGTAGATGTCGTTGATGCACGTTATCCCGTACTTGGCGCACTCGATGGCTCCGAGCACGTCTATGCGATAGGCGATTTCGTCTGTCAGGTAGTCCTCCAGCGGCAGCGCGAAACCGTAGAAGTGGTCGTCGATGTCCTCGGTGAGCCCTCTGAGGAAGTCCCCCGTGATGTGCGTGTGAGCGCTGATCAGACCGGGCATGACGATGGATCGGGACCCGTCAATCACGAAGTCGCTCTGCGAGTGGCTCCTGAGCACGTCCTCGGTCTTCCCCACAGCGGCGATCTTCCCATCGGCGACGACCACCGCCCCGTCCTGGATGAACGAATCGGGACGCGGGTCAGACGGCATCACGATCGCGTGTTTGATGGTTATTGTGGGAGAGCTCAACCGCGGCCCCTACTCGGGCGGAAGCTCCTTGAACACCATCGAGATATCGAGACCGCGGGCAAGGTGGTACCTCCTGGAGGCGAAGTAGATCAGGACCCCCGCTACCACTGCACAAACGTTGTAACCGTAGGCGAGCGTGTTGCCGCCCCAGATGCCGGGATAGGCCAGGAAGAGGTAGTCGAAGACCAGGAAGACCGCAGTGGTCAGCGCGCCCGCCACGGCCATCGTAATCTTGGCCATGCCCTTCTCGTTCTTGCGGGCATAGAGAACCGCCGCCAACCCGACGGTCGCGAAGTAGAGCATCGTCAGCGCGGCCGTGCCGTACAGGGCGACGAGCGAGCCGTAGTATGCTATTACGGCACCGACCAGGCCCACGCCTATGGCCAGCTCGATGACATAGGCCGTCACGGGGGAGCCCCATCTTGTGCTGAGAGAGGCTATCCGAGTCGGCAGGAACCTGTCGAAGGCCTGGGCGAACAGGTACCGCGACATGACTATGACCAAGTACGCCAGTATCTGAACGTTCCAGAGAATCCACCCCATGCCGAGGACGTACTTCAGGACGCTATTCCCTGATACGCCCATCGCCAGCGTCCAGAAGTTGAAGGAGTAGTTGTAGACCAGGGTAGAGTTGCTGAGGGCTGCGTTGATGAAGGCGATTCCGCCTGCGTAGTACATGGCGGCGAAGGCGCTGGTGACCAGCAGGAACACTGCGACGGCCCCGATGGGGACGTTCCACTTCTTCGTCCGTCCTCCTCCCTTCAGCTCAGAGGAGACAGCCGGCCCCGCGCTCAGGTACGGGTAGATGAAGAACGCGAAGAAGGGCAGGAAGAGGAAGGTGTTTCCGAAATTGAAGCCTCCCCCCGTGTAGGCGGCGGCGACGGAGGAGTAGGTCTCGTTCGCTCCCTGGGCGTTGAGCGAGTTCATGTAGCTGATCACGCCGGCCTGTCCGCCCGCGACCAGCGAGAGGATCCCCAGCGTGAGAGTCGCGATACCAATGATCGTAAGCACCGAAACGAGCTTGAAACCCCAGTTCGGCCTGAAGACGTTGACCATGATCAGGGCCAGTATTATGGCCGCGGCTATGATGAATTGCGGCACCGGGGCCGAACCCGCCGTGGTCGAGGGCAACGACAGTTGGAGGAAGCTGTTGTTTCCCAGGACGACGCCGACCGAACCCAGGGCGAACACCGCCGAGAGCGCCGTCAGCGAGAAGTAGGGCATGTTGCCCATGGTCCATCCGGCGAACGTCATCACGCTACCGACGGCGCCGTTCACGCTCCTGGATACCCAGACGTAGTCTCCGCCCGTGCGGGCCAGACGCGTCGAGAGCATCGTGTAGACCACGATCTGCGGGACAGACAGGATGAAGGCGATGATGGAAGCGTAGACGATGTTCAGCCCGGTGATTGAAGGGAGCAGGATCACAGAGAAGCCCACGGTGCCGAGGGCGACTCCGGCAGACATGTTGCTGATGTTGAGGGCGATGGCATCCAGAAGGCTGGCGTTCTTGACGAGTCCTGTACTTTCCCTTACGTATACGGGAACCTTGGACCCCAAACCGGATTTAACCAGCGCCTTCTCAAGTTATTTAAGCGTTCCTTTGAGCAATTTCACTTGAAAAGTTGCAAGTAGTGCTGGTTTTGCCTGCTCGCATAAAAAATCAACGGCGGCCCAGGCTCTCTCCGGCACCAAGTCCGTGGTCGGGCATGGTGGGCGTGGCCTGTCGCCATTTGACGCGACTGAGCCGGAGCGAGGCGCTGGGCACATGATTTTATAGACCGCAGGAACCCGCGGCCGCAAGGTTGACCCGGTTATTCTTCATCACCGACGTCCATGGCTCCGACAGGTGCTTCAGGAAGTTCCTCAACGCCGCGAAGGTGTACAAGGCTGACGCCCTGATCCTGGGCGGCGACATAACCGGCAAGATGCTCATCCCGATCGTGGAACAGGGCGACGGACGGTACGCGCTCACGCTCTTCGGGGAGCATGTGACGATAGCCGGGTCGCAGCTGGGTGAGACGCGCAAGAAGATCAGCGACGCCGGACAGTACAGCTACGTGACGAACCCCGCGGAGATCGAGGAGCTGAACACATCGCAAGAGAAGATGGAACGGGTCTTCAACGAATGCATCTTGGCGACTCTGACGACCTGGCTGAACCTAGCCGAAGAACGGCTGAAGGGGACCGAAGTCAAGTGCTACATCTCGCCGGGAAACGACGACAAACTGGAGATTGACCGGCTGCTGGTGGACTCGGGCCATCTCGTCAACCCGGAGAACAGGGTCGTGCAGCTCGACGGCGGCTACGAGATGATCACCCTGGGCTACGCCAACAGGACCCCCTGGAACAGCCCCCGGGAGGTGACGGAGGAGGAACTGGGCGGGATGATCGAGCGGCTGGCCTCCGGCATCTCAAGACCGGAGAATTCGATATTCAATCTACACGTTCCTCCCTTCGAGACCGAGCTCGACAAGGCCCCGGCCGTCGATGCGGAGTTCAGGTACGTCAAGGACGGCCTGACCGTTAAGATGATTCACGTGGGGAGCACGGCCGTCAGGGCCTCCATCGAGAAGCACCAGCCTCTGCTCGGTCTGCACGGCCACATTCACGAATCAAGGGGCTTTGTGAGGATAGGAAGGACGCTCTGCCTCAACCCGGGGAGCGAGTACGGGGACGGAATCCTCCGGGGGGCCCTGGTCAACCTCGAGGGAAACAAGGTCAAGACGTTCATACTGACCAGCGGGTGAGGAGGACCGCCTTGCGCGTGGAGAAGTCTACCCCTTATATACCGTCTTCTCTCACGCCGTGCACGGAACCCATGACCGGGCCGAAAGTGACGGTGGTGCGGCACCCAATGGTTCTCGAACAGCTCACCCTGGCCAGGGATAAGCAGACAAACCAGGTCGCCTTCCGCAAGGCCATCTTCCGCCTCGGCAGGCTCATGGCCCACGAGTTCCTTCGGACCCTCGAGACCCAGGAGTTCACGGTCGAGACGCCGTTCGGAAAGACAACGGGCTACAAGGTGAAGGGAAACGACAAGATAGAGATAATCCTCATTCTCCGCGCCTCAATCCCGTTCGTGGACGGGATGTACAAGGAACTCCCCATGGCAAGGACGGGAATCATTAGCGCCTGGAGGGGCAAGGCGCCCGATTTCCCCATCGAGATCAACTACGCCAAGATCCCCGACATCCACCCGGACGACATCGTGATAATCGCAGACCCGATGCTGGCTACGGGCCACACCCTCCTGCATGTCGCGAGGAGGACGATGGAGAGGGGCAAGCCGAAGCGGCTGGTCTTCTTCTCGGTGTTGGCAACGGAGCAGGGCATAGACTACGTGGGCAAGGAGTTCCCGGAAGCAGAATTCTACACCTGCGCAGTCGACCCGGGGTTGGACGAGCACGGTTACATCGTGCCGGGGCTCGGGGACGCGGGAGACCGGGCCTTCGGGTCGCCCCACTGAGGATCCCCACACCGGGAGAGTCCAGTGGGAATTCCCCGGGTTCCGCGCCCTCCATCGCCGGTGGAGACCAAGCTCCCGGACCGGATGCCTTCGTCCCACTCGGGAACGAGCGGAAGAGGATGAGGGCGCGCGTCTCTCAGGCTTTGGTCGCAGACCCACCGGGACTCAGCCGGCCCAGCTTCCAGGGTTTCATTAGCAGGTCCCAGCGGGATATGATCAGCCCGCCTGCCGAGACAAGGCAGTCATCGGGTTCGTCTCCGATTATCCTTGCCGCCTCGTTTAGCGACGCGCTGGGATGCACGACGCGGGCGCTTCGCAGGCCGAGCACCGAGACTTTGGAGTCGAACCAATTCTCCGGTCTCCTTTGAGCAACACGAAGTCGCTCCGGAGAGAACATGAAATCGATCACCGACCTGCTCGAGATGAATTCTTCGGAGTGGCCCTGAAGGAAGAGCCTTCTGACCCGCAGCTTGAGCATCATCTCGACCGCTTTCCTGATTTCGGCGTCGGATGAGATCGAGACCAACTTGGAGCCGACCTGCTCCACCCGCATCTCGGAGACGAGCGAGTACCGCCTCATCGTCCCGATCAGGTCCGCCAGCGTGACCAGAGTGTGCATGCCACGATCGCTGACCCTTGCGGCTCCGAATCTCGTAGCCTCAAAGGCGCGGAGCAGTTTGCCTACCCCGTCTCCGAAACCAGCGGATCCTATCCAGACCGCAATCTCCTTGCTGGAGGTCCGGAGAAGGTCATGGTAGTCTTTCGGCTTCGTCCTCATGAATCTCTCGAGGAACGAGTATCCGCTGAGCGCCCCGTAGAGGACGAGCCCCGTCCGCTTGTCTCGTCTCGGCCCAAGCCCCTTGGTGACAGGAAGGACATGGACTTCGGAGGTGTTGAGGATGAACGCGCTCTGGACGAGCGGGCTGTTTCCGTCGGCGGTGGGCCGGTGGAGCTTGAAAAGGCCCGGCATGAGCGACGAGATGCTCGGACCGTCCCAACTCGGTCCCAACGGTCTGCCCGTCGCCCTCCACGACGGCACCACCCGGTACACCTCCACCGGGACCTTGAAGTTCTTCAGCTCCACAGGTCCCAGCTTGACGATCTGGACGTCCACCTCGTTCCAGACGAAGTCGTAGACCCGCTTGCTGATGCAGATGCCGCCTGGCTCCGCAAGTGACACGATCCGCGAGGCCGCATTCACTGCGTCGCCGTAGACGTCATGGTCGCTGTGGATGACCTCGCCGACGTCAATGCCGATCCGCACCTGGATTCTTTCGCCGGTCCTGTTCATGTTCTGTTCAAAGATCAGGCGCTGTATCTCGATGGCGCAACGGACGGCGCTGACCGCGCTGTTGAGCTCCACGAGGAAGGCATCCCCGATGGTCTTGATCTCGCGCCCCCCGTGCTCGGCAAAGACAGGCCGAACAAGCCTACGGTGCTCCTCGAGCAGGCCCACCGCCTTCTCCTGGGCGAGCAGGCTGTAACCGACGATGTCTGTGAAGAGTATCACGCCGAGTCGTCGCTCACCGATGGAGGAATCCGTGCTCAAGCCGCTCTACGAGTTCGCGGGGATGAACATGCTATAAGTCTGTGGCTCACAGGAATCCGGATTTCCCTTCATCATGGCAGGACAATCGAACATGCTTGCTCCGTGGCCTAGGAGAAGAAGGCGGGTCCGGCGGGGCTCGGAGCGCTTTCGCCGCTGCGTGTGGGCGCCAAACCCAAGTGCTGACGGATTGAGGCTGGCGCGAAAGGTTCGCGAGAACCCAATCCGTCGAGTACGTGGATGGAGTGTCGGATTTCAATTGCACAAACCTAATAGCGTCGGACGTAGACGCGGTCTAGTCAAGAGGGGTATGTCAATTGGATAAGAATGTCGGCACGACGAACCGAGACTGGTGGCCGAACCAGCTGAGGCTCGGTATCCTGCACCAGCATTCCCCCAAGTCCAATCCAATGGGCGAGGGTTTCAGCTACGCCAGGGAGTTCAAGAGTCTCGACTTGCAGGCCGTGAAGAAGGACCTCCGCGAACTGATGACGAAGTCGCAGGACTGGTGGCCGGCGGACTTCGGCAACTACGGACCGCTCTTCATCCGAATGGCCTGGCACAGCGCGGGCACCTACCGCACAGGCGATGGCCGCGGGGGCGCAGGGTCAGGCAGCCAGCGCTTCGCGCCCCTTAACAGCTGGCCCGACAATGTGAACCTCGACAAGGCGCGCAGGCTGCTCTGGCCGATCAAGCAGAAATACGGCCGGAAGATTTCCTGGGCAGACCTGATGATCCTCGCCGGGAACGTCGCCTTGGAATCGATGGGTTTCAAGACCTTCGGTTTCGCCGGAGGGCGCGAAGACGCCTGGGAGCCCGAAGAGGGCACCTACTGGGGGAGCGAGAGGGAGTGGCTTGGCGACAGGCGCTACTCCGGTGACCGGGAACTGGAAGACCCTCTCGCTGCTGTGCAGATGGGCTTGATTTATGTGAACCCGGAAGGGCCAAACCGCAATCCGGATCCGCTCGCTGCCGCCAAGGACATCCGCGAGACCTTCGCGCGCATGGCGATGAACGACGAGGAAACCGTCGCCCTGATTGCTGGCGGCCACACCTTCGGCAAGACCCATGGCGCTGGCGATGCGTCGCTCGTGGGCCCCGCGCCCGAAGCCGCCCCCATCGAGGAACAAGGCCTCGGCTGGAAGAGCAAGTTCCGCACGGGCAAAGGCGATGATGCGATCACCAGCGGCCTGGAAGTCATCTGGACTCGGACGCCGACGCAATGGAGCAACAACTTCCTCCGGAACCTGTTCGACTACGAATGGGAGCTGACGAAGAGCCCGGCCGGTGCTCACCAGTGGAAGCCCAAGGGTGGCGCAGGCGCCGGCACTGTGCCGGACGCGCAGGACCCGTCAAAGCGTCACGCGCCTTCCATGCTGACCACGGACCTCGCCTTGAGGTTCGACCCTGTCTACGAAAGGATTTCGCGGCGCTTCATGGAGAATCCGGACCAGTTCGCGGACGCGTTCGCCCGGGCGTGGTTCAAGCTAACGCACCGCGACATGGGCCCACGCACGCGCTATCTCGGGCCGGAGGTTCCATCAGAAGAGCTCATCTGGCAAGACCCCATCCCTGCCGTCAACCACAGGCTGATTGACACGTCGGACATCGCCTCCCTCAAGGGCAAGATCCTGGCTTCCGGCCTCTCGGTGCCGGAGTTGATTTCGACCGCCTGGGCTTCAGCTTCGACCTTCCGCGGCTCCGACAAGCGCGGCGGCGCCAACGGTGCCCGCATTCGTCTGGCGCCTCAGAAGGACTGGGAAGTGAACCAGCCCGCCCAGCTGGCGAAGGTGCTCAGGACCCTGGAGGGCATCCAGAGCGCGTTCAACAGCGCGCAGTCCGGCGGCAAGAATGTATCACTGGCCGACCTGATCGTTCTGGCCGGTTGCGCCGGCGTCGAGCAGGCTGCGAAGAGCGCGGACCACGAGGTGACGGTTCCCTTCACGCCGGGACGCATGGACGCCTCGCAGGAGCAGACCGATGAGGCGTCCTTTGCCGTGCTCGAGCCAATCGCAGATGGGTTCCGCAATTACCTCAAGACAAAGTTCTCTGTATCGGCCGAAGAACTGCTGGTCGACCGGGCGCAGTTGCTGACGCTGACGGCGCCTGAGATGACCGTTCTCATCGGCGGCCTGCGCGTCCTGGACATCAATTTCCGACATTCCCAGCACGGCGTCTTCACCAAGCTTCCCGGTATCCTGACGAACGACTTCTTCGTGAACCTTCTCGACATGAGCACAACCTGGAATGCAAGCTCGGAAGGCGGAGACGTGTTCGAGGGTCGCGATCGCGCAACGGGCGAGCTCAAGTGGACCGGCACCCGTGTCGACCTCATCTTCGGTTCGAACTCCCAACTCAGGGCCCTGGCGGAAGTCTACGCATACGAGGACTCCAGGAAGAAGTTCGTGCACGACTTCGTGGCGGTGTGGAACAAGGTGATGAACCTTGACAGGTTCGACCTCGCCGCTGAGAAAAACTCATGAAAGAATTCAAGCGGCGGGCCTCCTTCCTGAGCGGCTAGTGCAGCAATGGTATTGGGCCCTGGACAGTAGCCACCGAACATCTTAAAGTGAGGGAACCTGCCGGCGACGGCCTGAAACCTGCCGAGATGGAAGACTCATTGAGATTGGTGTTGAACCGGTTCATGGCCGTTTCGCTGTTGGCCTGTCTCTTGGTCACGATGTTTGCCATCCCGGGTATCAACGGAGCGGCTCAAGTTGGCCGAGACGCATCGATGCAGAACCAGGGTTATCCCATGAGCACCGCCCCGAGGCACTTCGCAGGTGCCCAGAGTCTGAACGTCTCGCTGAACTATGATGAGCTGATGGCTCTGACATATACCCAGAGCCCCATCCACGGTCTCAGCTTCAATGTCACGGCGGTTGAGCAGTCGTTCAGCGACAGCTACGGAGCCGGGCCGGGGTATCTTGTCACCGGCCTCTCGAATACAGGCTACTGGTACGAGGCGGGACTTGCCTGGAACTGGCCGTATAACGACGGCGGCTACCAGAGCGGCTTTACGTTTCTCTACGAGACCTTCGACGCCTCGGGTAACTCGATCTTCCCCACCGATGGGAGTGGAGGTCTCCTGAACTTCTCAGCTCCAGTGAATGCGAACGACAACGTGAATCTTGCTCTCTCCTTCGTCGCTGGAAACGTCACCATGACCGGTTATGACTGGAACACAAAGGCGAGCGCCTTCGAGAGCTTCAGCGCTGAAGGTGCGACGGCCTTCATTGGTCTTCCTCTCGGCGTGTCCAATTCTGAGGGTTACTGGACGGGCCTGCTGACTGAGCAGTACCATGCAGAGCCATACCATGGCAACATGCAGGAGGTGACCTACAGCGAGTCTGACGTCGCCTTCTCCTCTGCTTGGATGTGGATCGATGAATTCAACGGGGTTCTTGGAAGCACAGTGTCCTTCGACCAGACAATCTCGCCAGTGAGTTACGCCAACCCGACACAGTTCCAGCCTTTCTCCTCAAACGGAGCGACCGAGTACAGCAACGCCCATGGGTTCATAACGGGTTTGTTGACCAACAGCACGTCATCCTCTAGCAGCACGTCATCCTCTTCGTCAACATCTGCGACGACCTCAACAGCCTCGACTACGACTACGACTACGACCACAGTCACCCTTACTACGACGCAGATGTCAACTCAGACGCAGACGATTACTGCCACCATCACGATGCCTATCACGACGACTGTGACTTCGACCCAACCAACGACTCTGACTGTAACCAACACCGTGACTGCGCCGCCGAGCACGGTGACCAGCACGCAGACTACGAGGGTCACGAGCACCGCAGCCCAGACCATCCAGACTGTGCCCTCCTGGGGCTATGGACTGATGGCCGTCCTTCTGTTGGTTGGGCTGGGGATTGGTTACGCATTGAGGAGAGAGACGGGCAGGCCGGGGGGCATGCTCGACCAGGCTCAGCCTGCTGCCCGAGCCGACACTTCATGCCCGAAATGCCATGAGAAAGTACTCGAGGACGAGTTATTCTGCAAGAATTGCGGCACGAGGCTACGAGCCTAACCCCGAGAATCGCTGCATCAATACCAAATCGGGGATTTCAACTTCGATGGGCGCCGCGGACTACGCAAAGGAGTATCGCCATGCTCGACCGAGAATCTCGGAGACCGCTCCAACATCTCAGCTGCCCGAGATGAACTGAGGTCGGGGAAGGTTTACTGGCGGGCCCGGCAGGATTTGAACCCGCGACCCTCGGCTTTCTTCATGGAGGGTACCGAAGGCATGCACGAACCTGTGGTTGGTCCTCGATGCCCTATCCGTACTAGGCTACGGGCCCGAGGTGCACACCCAAAGAGGAGGGTATTAACTGATTACTGAATGGAGGTTCCCATCGACCGGCCGTCCTATTAGTCCCCGGTCCGTTATGATCGCTGAGACGAGCTCTGGAGGAGTCCTGTCGAAGGCAGGGTTCGCCACCGACACTCCCTTTGGTGCTATCCTCCTTCCCTTCACACGCACGACTTCGTCGTAGGCCCTCTCTTCTATCACCACCTGGTCGTGGGATCTCTTCAGGTCGAAGGTCGAGGCCGGCGCAGCGACATAGAACGGGATGCCGTGCCTGTCAGCCAGGACCGCGACCTGGTAGGTCCCGATTTTGTTGAAGACGTAGCCGTCATTGGTGATCCTGTCTGCGCCCACTATCACCTTGTCGACCCTGCCGCTACTCATCATGAACCCGACGGCCGTGTCAGAGATCAGCGTGCAGTGGAAGCCGTCCCGGGCGAGCTCGAAGGCCGTCAACCGCGAGCCCTGCAAGGCGGGACGCGTCTCGTTTGCGATGACCTTCACGCACTTCCCGGCTTCGCGGGCGGCCCTGATGACCCCCAGAGCCGTGCCGTATCCCACGGTGGCCAGCGCCCCCGCGTTGCACTGCGTCATCACGACGTCGCCGTCTTCCAGCAGACTGGCGCCGAACTTCCCGAGCCTCCTGTTCGTCTCCACGTCCTCCTCGGCCATCCTCTTCGCCTCCTCCACGGCGACATGCTTAATCCTCTCGACGCTGGGGCCTGCCTTCCTGGCCGCCTCGACGACCCTGTCGATCCCCCAGAACAGGTTCACGGCCGTGGGGCGGGTCTGCCTGAGGCCCTCGGCGGCCCTGTCGATGTCCTTCAAGAGTTGCTCGCGGTCCTCGGCGGGAGAGCCGGATGCAGCCAGCGCCACCCCCATGGCCGCTGCCACGCCAATCGCTGGGGCACCCCTCACGACCATGCGCCGGACTGCGTCGGCAACTCCTTCCCAGGAATCGAAGCTCCTGTAGAACAGGCGCTGGGGCAGCGCCGTCTGGTCTATCATCTTCACGCGGCCTTCCTCCCACATCACGGTCCGCAGGGTGAAGAAGTCCTCTCTCAATTCGCCGGGACGAGGGCCCAAACCGTCTAAAAGAGTTTCCCGACATTGAAACGCTTAATATCGCTCCGGGGACGCGAGCAGTCGAAAGTTGGAGAGCCAGGAGAAGCCACCAGAGGTGTTGGACGCCCTGCTCAAGGGCGGGAGGGTCGTCGTCGAGGACAGGGGGAGGTTCGGCGACCTGGAGCAGGTCGGATACGGGGAGAGGGACGGCCGGAAGCTGGTCCTCAAGGACTACGAGGCTCTGTATCTCCTCTCCAGCGGCAGGCTGAGTGTCTCCGACGAAAGGGGCAAGCCGGTGACCTTCAACAGGCTGGCCGAGATGTGCCAGGCGCGGACGGGGGACGCCTGGACCAAGTTCATGATCTACCGCGACCTGAGGTCCAGGGGGTACATAGTGAAGGAGGGGTTCGGTTTCGGGACCGACCTCAGGGTCTATGAGAGAGGGGACTTCCCGGAGAAGGCCGCGAAGTTCGTCGTCTTCGCCCTCGACGAGGGGACCGAGAGGGAGGTGGAGGAGCTGAGCGACTCCGTCCGCCAGATAATCAAGATGGGGAAGGAAGCGATAGTCGCCGTCATCGAGAGGAGGGGCGAGGTCATCTACTACAAGGTCGGCAGGGCGAACTTCCACAAGTAGTGTGTCGCTTGAGCCTCCGGGCCTTCGTCCAAATCCTGAGACCGATCAACTGTGCCATGATTGGCTTCGCGGTCATCGTGGGAGCCTTCGTCTCCAAGCCTCCTTCAGTGGGCGCGCTCGACCTGGTGCTGGGCTTCATCACTGGCTTCTCCATCTGCGCCTACTCGATGGCAATCAACGACTACTATGACATAGAGGTGGACCGGGTCAACCAGCCTGGGAGACCGCTGCCGAGCGGCCGAGTGACACCGAGAGCCGCGATCGTGCTAGCCGTCGTGCTGCTCGGAGTCGGGATGCTAGCGTCGGCGCTCCTGCTGAGCCCGACCGCCTTCGGAATCGCAGGCCTCTATGCCATCCTGTCCTGGCTGTACAACTACAGGGCAAAGAAGTACGGCATCTACGGAAACCTGATCGTCGGGTCATCTCAGGCAATTCCGTTCATCTACGGAGGTGTCGCCTCCGGCGGGAGCGTCACCAGCTCCCTTCTTCTCTTCATGGCGTCCACGTCCCTGCTCGCCGGCGTGGGGCGCGAAGTCGTCAAGGCGATGGCCGACACGGTCGGCGACGCAAAGAGGGGGATCAGATCGTACGCAATAGTCCACGGGATGAGGAGCGCCGCGTGGGCAGGCGCGCTCTTCTTCATCGGGGCGGTGGTCACCAGCCTGCTCCCCCTGCTCCTGCTTCCATCAACCAGCCTGTTCTACCGGGTGGGCGTCGCGATACCCGACGTGATCTTCATCTACCTGGCGTACGCGATACTGAATCGGCCCACTGCTGAGAGAGCATTGGAGGTGAAAAAGAGGACCCTGTGGGGGATGCTGTCGGGATTGCTAGTGTTCATCGGAGGCGCATTCTAGGATGTGGGTCGAGAAGTACCGGCCGAAGGCCATCGCCGGGATGGTCGGTAACGAGGAGGCCAGGATGCAGGTGAGCCTCTGGCTGAAGGAGTGGAGCCCAGGAAAGAGGGCCGCCCTCCTGGTGGGCCCACCCGGGACCGGGAAGACGACGATGGTGACGCTTCTGGCAAGGGAGTCCGGGATGAACATGGTCGAGCTCAACGCCAGCGACGTGCGCACGAAGGAGAAGCTCACGGCGAAGATCGGGGAGGCCATCAGGACCGTCAGCCTCTTCGGGGAGCGGTCGCTGATATTCCTCGATGAGGTGGACGGCCTGCTCGGGAGGGCGGACTACGGAGGAGTCGAGTTCATCAAGGACGCCGTCAAGTCGACCGAGAACCCCATGATCATGGCCGCGAACGACCCGGACGCCGACGAGATCAAGAAGCTGAGTTCCTCTTGCCTGACCGTCAGGTTCAAGCCCCCACCGCCCCGCGAGGTGGAGATGTACCTCAGGACGATTGCAGAAGCCGAGGGCGTCAGGATGACGGAAGAGTCGCTCCGGAGCTGCGTCCTGCGCGCAGGCGGAGACCTGCGACACGCGATCAACCTTCTGCAGGGCGGGGGCGACGCGCGAGCATCCTCCAAGGACGTCTCGTCCTCCGTCAGTCAGGGCTTCAACGCCTTCTTCGGCGCACCCGACCCCGCATCGGCGCTTGCCGCGCTGCGGAGCGTCCCTCTCTCTCCGGTCGAGAAGGTGCGCGAGGTCTACACCTGTGTCCTGAAGGCGAAGCTCCCGCCGGAGAAGCTGGCCGCGGCCCTTGAAGTGATATCCAGGGCGGACATGATCATGGGCAAGATAGGAGCGACCCAGGATTGGAGGCTGCTGCGCTACCTCGACACCACGCTCGCCCAGGAGCTCTACCCGATCCTAAAGGGAGGCGACGCAAGGTACGTCTCGGAGGATCTCCCCTTCCCCATGCTGCTGAGGATATGGAACGACTCCAAGAAGATCCGGGAACTCTCGGTCAAGTATGCACAGCGGGCCTCGACCAGCGGCGCCAGCGCGAGGACCCAGGACCTGCCGTACATGTTCGCGCTCTGCGCCTCCAAGCAATTCAGGGAGCGGCTGGAGAAGGCGCTCGACCTGGACGAGACCTATGACAAGGTCCTGCAGAAGGAGTCGGGCCGATGAGGGTCCTCATCGGTGGATGGTTCACCCTGCCGAGGCTGGGCAGGGAGGAGTTCCTGCTGCTCATGAAGCAGGGAGTGACCTACGACCGGGCGATGGGCTTCAAGATGGACTCGGGGACCGACCTCGAGCTGGCCGTGAGGACCATCAGGTCAGCCATCGGCGAGGAGGTCGAACTTACGGTTCGCTGTTTCCTCTGCGGCAGGGAGGCCTGCGAGGGGTGCCCATACCTGGAAGCGTGTGACAGGCGGAAGGTCTCCTCCATGTGCCTCTGCTCGGACCACGCCCCAGAGAAGGGCGTCTACGACCTTTACGCGAAGGCCGTCTCCGGGACAATGGTCAGTTGAAGGTCATCTCGGCCAGCGGGGCTGCGGCGAGCGACCGCCAGTCGGCCAGGAAGCGCTGCAGGAGAGACGCCAGGGGGCTCGAGCCGTTGACCCTGAATATCCGTATCCTGTTGAACCTCTTCTCCGTGACCATGCCGGCCTTCACCAGGAACTCGAGATGCAGCTCCACCGACGAGTGCGATATCCCTGACCTTCGGGTTATCTCGGATATGTTCAGTTCGTCGCTCTCCATGATTACCGAGATGACCCTGGCGCGGCCGTAGGACGAGAAGACGTCCTCAACCTCTAGCATCGGCGACCATGCCCCTCAGTTCGTCTATGAGCTGCTCAGCCGAGACGAGCGAGAGCCCAATCATGGTGGTCCTTCCTCGCACGCCCTTCCCCGAGATCTGAGTCTCTATGATCCCCTTGCGCGACATCTCGTTGATGTCGCTCCAGACCTGCGTGTGATGGTTGGCGGCGACCCCCATGCTCTCGCAGAGCGCGTCGTAGCTCTTCTCCGCCTCGCCTATCGTGATGTAGGCCGAGCCGCTCTTCTTGAGGAGGTTTGAGATCGAGATGAGGATCAGCCTCTGGTGCCTGCCCAGGTAGACCAGCTCCTCCTTCTTGAACTGCGGAGGCAAGGAGGCCTTGGCACGCCGCACGTGCTCGGGCGTGACCCGCGGGGAGTCGGCAATGTCGGCCATCCTCCCGGCCCTGTAAATCAGGTCGAGCGCGTACCGCGCGTCCCCGTAGGTGCTGGCCGTCTCCGCGGCCAGCTCCAGCGAGTCATCCTCCATGCAGCCCTCGTTGAACGCATCCTGGCACCTGGAGCCCAGGATGTCATAGAGCTGCTGCGACGAGTACGGGTCGAGGGATATCGAGTTCCACTGGAGTGAGCTGAGCGTGCTGAGGTCCGCCGCCTTCAGGTAGTCCAGGGTCTTCGATATCAGGAGCGAGGAGAAGACCTGGGCGCCCTGGGAGACCTCACGGAGCCTCGTTATCGTGTAGAGCGAGGAGGGCTCCGACGCGATGAGCGAGTCGACCTCGTCGAAGGCCACGATGAGGTGTATCCTGTCGGCGGTCAGCGCCGCAAAGAACGACTGGAGCAGCTCCTCGAACCCGAACCCCCTGGACGGGTAGCCATGTCCGAGGAAATGCAGGCACTTTGTCAGGACGGCCTGCAGCGACCGATCGATCCTGCAGTTTACGTGAAAGAACTTGACGCGGTTGCCGTAGAGCGAGGCGTTCCTCTCGAGCGTCGCGCCCAGCTTCTTGGCCAGCGTGGTCTTGCCCGAGCCGACGGGGCCGGAGAGCAGGACGTTCTGGCTCATCTGCTCGGAGCGCTCGACGACGCCCTGGAAGTACATCTCCAGCGCCTTCATCTGTTCCTCCCTGTGCGGCGTGGTCAGCGGAATGTACTCCGGGACGAGGACACTCTCGTTCCTAAACACAGAGTGGCGCTGACTCATTCCAAAGTGCAATTTGGTCGTTTTTCCGTATATAACCATGACACCCGAGCGAGCTCGGAACGACGGGGTGGGTAGACTGAAAGTGTTCCACCTTCTTAAATAAGCGAGGGACGACGAAGCCGGAAGATGGGCTACCTTCCGAGGGGGCAGAGCCTAACCTCGTCCATCACCTTCACCCTCCTCATCGCCAACGTTGCGGTCTTCATCGTCACCCTGGTCGGGGGCGCCCAGTCCGTGCTGGTGCTGGCGCAGACAGGCGAGCTGTTCTTCGCCGGATTCTACTGGCAGCCCTTCACGGCCATGTTCGTGCACTTCGACATCCTGCACATCCTCTTCAACATGTTCGCCCTGGTCTACTTCGGGACGGTCGTCGAAGGGAGCTACACGAAGGCCCAGTACCTTGCGGTGTACTTCGGGGCGGGCCTGCTCGGGAACCTGGCCTCGCTCATCCTCATCCCTCTGAACGAGCCCACGGGAGGCGCGTCCGGGGCGATATTCGGCCTCGTGGGCGCCTACGTGGCCCTGGAGAGGAAGGGGTCCGGGCTTCTCATAGCCGCCCTCTACGCGGCGCTCATCTTCATCGACAGCTCAGGGCCGGGGGTGAACATCTTCGCCCATCTCTTCGGGGTACTTGCAGGGGTCGGACTCGGGCTGGTGTTCGCCTCTCGCAACAGCGGGCGAGAGACCTGATGCCCCGTCCGGTTCGATACACTATAAAGGACGGGGCCCCAGCCGCAGAGCATGAAGGCGGTTCGCTTCCATAGGTACGGAGGACCGGACGTCCTGCAGTACGAAGAGGCGCCAGACCCCGTCCGCGGGTCCGAAGAGGTGTTGGTGAGGGTCAAGGCCTGTGCGCTCAACCACCTGGACGTCTGGCAGAGGATCGGGCCTCCCAGGGTGAGAGTCGACCTCCCGCACATTTCAGGATCCGACATCTCGGGGGTGGTCGAGGAGGTCCCCGCCGGCGAGAAGGATCTCCAGAGGGGCACCGAGGTGATAGTGAGCCCCGGAGTCGGATGCGGCAGGTGCGAGAAGTGCCTCTCTGGCAAGGACAACCAGTGCAGGTACTTCGGCATAATCGGGAACGACACTGACGGAGGCTATGCGGAGCTGGTGTCGGTCCCGAGGAGGAACGTGTTCCAGAAGCCGGAGAGGATGGACTTCGTCCAGGCTGCCTCCGTCCCCCTCGTCTTCCTCACGGCCTACCACATGCTGCTCTGCAAGGCCGCGCTGGAACCCAGTGAGACCGTGCTCGTCCTGGGGGCCGGATCGGGCGTCGGGGTCGCGGCCATCCAGATCGCCAAGGCCTGCGGGGCCAACGTCATGGCCACGGCCGGGACAGACGCGAAGCTGCGGAAGGCCGTGGAGCTGGGCGCGGACAGCGTAGTCAACCACTACACCCAGGACCTCGTCGCCGAGGTGAAGAAGTACACCGGAGGAAGGGGCGTAGACGTGGTGGTGGAGCACGTTGGAAAGGCAACCTGGGACAGGAGCCTTAGGTCCGTGGCCAGGGGCGGACGGATTGTGACCTGCGGCGCGACGACCGGCTTCGATGCGGAAACGGACCTGAGGTACGTCTACAGCAAGGAGCTGTCAGTCTATGGGAGCTTCATGGGCGGGGCGGGGGAGCTACCCAGGGTGCTGGAGCTGTTCAGGCAGCGCAGGCTGCGACCTGTGGTGGACAGGGAGTACCCCCTGAAGAGCGCAATCGACGCACAGACCCGGATGGAGAAGGGCGAGCACTTCGGCAAGATAGTCCTAACGGTCTAGCCCTCGGTTATCTCGTAGCTGTAATCGATCTTGGCCCGGCCGTTCAGAGTGGCAGCCACGCTGCAGTACTTCTCCATGCTGGTCTTCACGGCCTCGTCGACGAAGTCTTTCTTGAGGCCTTTGCCGGTCACTACGTATCTCAGTGAGATGGAGGTGTAAGGCTTGGGGTATCCACACTCGGACCTCAGCCCGCTCACAGACACCTTCAGCGAGGTGAGCTGTTGCTTCCTCTTCTTGAGGACCGCCACGACGTCCATGCCCGAGCACGCACCCAGAGAGGCGAGCAGAGCCTGCATGGGGCTCATGCCACGGGAGACCCCCTTCTCGGGGGCGTCGAACACAATGGAGTGCCCCGACCCGTCGCTCCCGACGAAGGTGTACCCGTTCACCCAGTCGACGGCCATGTCTGGTTCGGGCTTACTCAACTTTCACCACGACCGGCGCTGTCCTTCCTGAGAGGGACCCCTTCTCGATGTAGCTCGTCCGTCCCCAGGCAACCTCCACCGAGCCGAAGATGCGGTGCGTGCCGGCCCCCAGGGTCGAGGCCGGGATCTCGAATGGCTTGACCACGTCCAGGAACTTCGACTTTGCATCCTCGACACTCTCGGGGATTATTGGCGCGCTGCCATCCTCGTGGACCACCGCCGTCCAGATTCTGTAGGGCAGGTCGGGGTCGCGGCTCCAGTAGAACTTGACCTTCCTGACCTCCTTCCCCGTCGTGGCCAGCTTGCCGCCGCCGATTCCAGCTCTGCGGAGGGAAGCCTCGAGCTTCAGCCGGACCAACTTGTCGTTGTCCTCCCATGCGACGGTCCAGACGTCGGGGATGAGTGACTCCCTGAGCCCTCCAATCACCCTGAAACCAAGATTGATCTTCATCGTCTCGTCGAGCTTGTACTGTCTGGATTCGGGGATCAGGCTCAGGTCAGCGAGCGAGGTCACCCCCCAGGAGTATTCGCTTCGCCTGTTCGCCAGGGACATTGCTCGCGGTCTCGTGGAACTCCGGGTTATAAATCTGAGAGAAGCCCAGGGAGCGACGTGGGCGAGGACCCGCCCCCGCAAACGCCTATAAGCCGATTTGGGAATCTGCCCAGCATCCCATGGGCAAAGAGCAGAATGGCATCGGAGGCTCAACCCCGGGGGCAGGGGTCGGAACGGCCGCGGCTGACGAGGAGACCATCAAGGGCCGCTCAGGAGAGAGATACCAGGAGAAGCATCAGCACATCCGCGGAAGAGGTCTGATCTCCTCCTCGGCGCTCGGCCTGGCGGACGGGCTGATAACCAACCTCGCGTTCCTCACCGGCTTCGGTGGTGCCGTGGGCAGCATCAGCCTGATCAGGTTCGCGGGGCTCGCTGCGATGCTGGCGGGAGCCGTCTCCATGTTCTTCGGAGGGATCCTGGGGTCGCGCTCGGAGCTCGACCTCTTCCACGCCGACTCGAAGCGGGAGGCGTTCGAGATAGAAAACGAGAGGGAGGAGGAGATATCGGAGCTGAAGACCCTGTACATGGAGAAGGGGCTCACGGAGAGTGAGGCGGAGACGGTCGTGGCCCGGGTGTCGGCGAACAAGGAGAGGTTTCTCGAGGACATGCTTGTCAACGAACTGCACATCCACAGGTCTCATCTCGAGAAGCCCTACAAGGTGGGGCTGGTGATCGGGCTCTCCTTCCTCGTCGGTGCCCTGGTCCCTCTGGCCCCGTACTATCTCAGTACCCAGAAGACCGTCTCCGTCGTCGCGTCGGTGGCATTCTCCCTCGCATTCCTGTTCGGAGCAGGCGCTTGGAAGGGACGGATAGTGCAGAGAAACATCTGGAGGAGCGGGCTGGAGACTCTGGCCATAGGGGCCTTCGCCACGGCAGTTCTGTTCGCAATCGGCAGCGCGTCCACCTTCGTATGACCCCGGCGTCGGAGACAGGTCTGAAGCGCGCGCATGGAGCTTCATCACCGGGAGGGGCCTGTGACCTGGAGGACGTCGGCGAAGCAGCCAGCTCTAGAGGCTCCATCTAAGGTCGAATCGAGGGATGGTACCAAATGAAGACGGCGGCCGCAAGGTTATAGGACGAGCCCCGGGGCCGAATCCAGGATGAAGTACGCCCTCAGGCTGAGCGGGGTCGACCTTGAGTACGCAGGAACCAAGGCGCTCAGCGGGATAGACTGGGTCGTCAAGGAGGGAGAGAGCTGGGCGGTGATCGGACCGAACGGAGCGGGGAAGACGAGCCTGGTGAGCATCATCAACGGATACAGATGGCCCACGGCGGGTGAAGTGGAGATCCTCGGCGACAGGTTCGGAGAGGTGGACCTCAGGGACCTGCGCACCCGCGTCGGGATGGTGAGCGCCTACTTCGACGGATGGATACCTGAGGATGGGAAGGTCCTCGACCTGGTCGTGAGCGGAAGGCACGGGTCGACCATCGTCTGGAGGCGGATTCGACAGGAGGACGCAGAGAGGGCCGCCTCGCTTCTCAGGACCCTCGGGCTGGGCGGCCATGTCAGGAAGAGGATGAGGGAGCTCTCCCAGGGCGAGAGACAGAAGGTCATGATAGCGAGGGCCATGATGGCGAACGCGGCCCTGCTCCTCCTGGACGAGCCCTGCGAGGGGCTCGACCTGGGTGCCCGTGAGCAGTTTCTGGAGGGCCTCACCAGGCTCGCGAGGCTGGGTCTGACGTCGATGATCTACGTGACGCACAGGACCGACGAGATCCCTTCGGGCTTCACCCACGCGCTCCTCCTCAAGGCGGGAAGAGTACTCGCCGCCGGACCGATCGAGGAGACCATCACGGCGAGGAACCTCACCTCGTGCTTCGGCGTCCCCGTCGCCCTCGAGACGCTCAACGGTAGGTACTACACGATGGTCTCGGGCAGGAAACGACAGGAAAGACCAATGCCCTTTTAACGTGTTAGGGGAGACTCAGCCATGAAGGTTCATGTGGGAGAGAATAGAGGTCGAAGGGAAGCCCGTGCTCCGAGACCCCTTCCTGATTGTCTCGCTCTCGACCAGTCTCCCCCAGTACAAGGCGTTGTACTCCCAGGCGAGGGAGTTGGGGGCGTTCATGCTGAAGGAGATGGATTTCACCAGGCTAGCGACAATCTACTCCTCGGCGCTGCCTCCGGTCGCGGTCATTTCTGACGGCGGGACGGTCCGCCTGAACTCCGCTGAGTTCTACAGCCACCCCGGGCCGCGGGACATCGTCTTGCTCACCGGCGACTCCTCCCCCCAGGACGAGCAGTACGAGTTCGCCGATTCTGTCCTCAGCTACGCCAAGGAGCTCGGCGTGGGGGAGGTGATATCGATAGGGACGCGGTGGACCGAGGAGGTCGCTCCTCCCACGGCCATCCCCAAGGTGACGGGGTTCTCCACCGACGAGGCCGGCGTCGAGGTCCTCAAGGGCCACGGGGTCGAGGTGATCAGGGAGGAGCCGGCGCCCTTCTTCGCCTCGCTCGTGGTTGGACTCTCAGAGAAGTTCGGAATGAGGGGGTACAAGCTCTCGGTGGACCACGGGGAGCCCATCCCTCACCCGCTGTCGGTGATCCAGCTCCTGGGAGTCCTCGAGAAGATGCTCGGGTTCCATGTGGCGACCGATGAGCTCCAGGCCAAGGCCAGGGAGATGGCCAACGAGATCCAGTCCGACAGCCCCCCGGAGTCGCCCCACGAAAGGGGCGGCGTTTATGGATAAACTCATAAATAGAACGGAGAAGATGAATTTCTTATGTCGTCCGAAGAGGTAGACATGAAGGAGGTTCAGCGTCAACTCTCCAAGGTCATAGACCCCGAAATCGGAATGCCGATCGTGGAGATGAACCTGATCGACAAGCTGGACGTCAAGGAGGGGAGCGTCGATGTTCAGTACCACGCCACCACCCCGTACTGCCCACCCATCTTTGCCCTCAAGATCTCGCAGGACTTGAAGTCGAGCATCGAGCAGGTGAAGGGCGTCAAGAGCGTGCGCGTCGTCGTCAGCGGCCACTACCTCTCCGACGCGATCAACAGGCAGGTCAACAAGTCCGCAGCGGCGCAGCCCCCAGGCAAGTAGGCTCCAAGCTCGGTGCAAGACCATGGCGCGGGCACCGGACCTAGGCCGCCTGGAGGAGGCGGTGAGCAGGGTCGGCAAGTCCGTCAGGGGTGTGATTGACGCTGGCCAGTCGAAGCAGGCTGCGCTAGGGGAAGTCTTCAGGCTCAACAACGAGATTGGGAGGATGGCGCGGGAGCATCCATGGCTTGCTCCAGCTCTCAAGGAAATGCAGCTCGAGGTCAATCTCCTGACAATCCAGCTGAAGCGCGACCAACCGGATGCGGCGAGCCTGGGAGTCGAAAGGATGGCGGCTGCCCTCGGTGGCGTCAGGTCAGCCATCGTGGCCTCAGGCGACTAGCGCCGGATTCCCAGAAGGATTTTATAGCGAAATCGGAGTTTCTCTCCCGTTGCAGAGCAGCCCCGACGAGTTCACAAGGGTCAGGGTCTCCCAGGTTGGATTCACCGATGAGAGCGAGTCAGAGGGGCTCGTCTGGCTCAAGTCTGATGAGGGCAAGACCTTCGCCATGAGGGCGTTCTCGGGCGAGAGCGCACTTCACATGGAGAGGTTCAGCCACGGGGACAGATCCTCGATTCCCTCCGTCTTCAACATGGTCGAGGAGCTAGCCGACAACGAGGGTCTACACCTCAGTTGTGTCAACGTCTACCCTGCCGGGGAGGTGCTCAGGGCGGACATGCAGTTCCTGGGGCGGGGGAAGGACGTGTTTCTCGGCGGGTACAGGGCGTCCGATGCCATCGCCCTCGCTCTTCTCTACGACGCCCCGATAATGCTGCACAGCTCCCTGCTCGAGTCAGAGCAGGAGGAAGACCCCCAGCTCTGAAGCGCTCGAAAGCAATAAATCGCCGGTGCGGTTCGAAAGCCAGTCTTGGTCAAGGCAAGCTTCAAACCCCATGATGAACTCATCATACATGAATGCCAGGAGTTCGAGCTCGATGGCATGGCGCGCCCGCTGTGCACGGGCATGCAGGCGGGCAGCATCGCCTCGAGCCTCCACTGGGCCGAGGGGATAGCACCGGGAGGGGAGCCGTTCCCGCAGAATGAGGAGATGACCAGGGAGAACCCCCAGGGCCGAACCCACTCGGTCTGGAGTTCCGTGGCCGAGATGGCTGAGGCCAGGCCTAGCCTGGCACTCAGGGAGACCAGCGTCACCATTCCGGCGACAGGCGTCGCAGAGAACCCCGTCTTCGGCAGCGCGGCGATGCGGCTGAAGGGAGCGAAGTGAGGGAGAACCGGTTGGAGTTGGAACTGGGGAAGCTTCCACCCGACGTCCTGAGCAAGTACCTCCTCGGGATGACCGGTGCGCCCTCTTCGGAGCTGCTCGTTCCACCCTCCGTTGGACTGGACTTCGGCGTGATCAAGCGGGGGAAGGAGTACCTGGTGGTATCGTCCGACCCGGTCACGGGGGTGAAGGAGAGGGTCGGGTGGTACGCTGTGAACGTCAGCGCCAACGACGTCGCGACGAGCGGGAACAGGCCAAGGTTCATGCAGTCGATAATACTCCTTCCCGAGGATGCCGGTCTCGGCACCGTGGCCCGAATCTCGAAGGAGATGCACCGGACAGCGTCGCGACTGGGAATCACCATCGTCGGAGGGCACACGGAGGTCACCCCAGGTCTTGGGAGGCCGATAGTGGTCACCACGGCCTTCGCCTTCGCACGGTCCTTCGTCACGGCGGCAGACGCAAGGGAGGGGGACACAATCATGCTGACCAAGAGCGCCGCCGTGGAAGGCACGGCCATCTGTGGCTCCGACCCGTCGGGAATCGGGGCAGGGTTCGACCGGTCGATGCTGGCGAGGGCCAGCAGGTTCTACAGGAAGCTTAGCATAGTGGACGAGGCGGTGGCCGCCTTCGGGACGGGGAGTGTGCGCGCCATGCACGACTGCACCGAGGGAGGCGTGCTGGGGGCCATCTACGAGATGTCCTACGCATCGAACCTCGGGTTCGAGCTGACGGAGCGGAGCATCCCGGTCGCCAAGGAGACGTCCTACGTCTGCTCTCGCCTAGGACTCGACCCGCTGCGGCTCATAAGCTCGGGCACGCTTCTTCTCGCAGTGAAGACCGGTGGGGAAGAGCAGGTCTCGAGGGCGGTAAGGGCAACCGGCTCCAGGGTGACGGCGGTGGGTAGATTCACCAAGGGCGAGAGGGTCCTCTTGAGGGAAGGCGGACGGACGGAGACCGTGGCAGAGCCCCCGACCGACGAGCTCTGGAAGCTGGTCGGCGCCAGGGGAATGTAGGTGCAGGTCAGCCGCGAGTCCGGAGGAAGAGCGACAGCACGACCAGGACGACCATGGCACCCACCATGAGCACCAGAGTCAGCCTCCGGTAGTTGCTCATCTTCCGCTGGGCGCCCTCGTCCATCGCGCGGCATTCGTCGGAGCAGTATTGCTTTGCAGGCCCTATCGAGATTCCGCACACAGGGCAGTGCTTATGTGCAGGGACTCCGCCGCTGGCCTTCTGAGACAACGCGTGGGAAGCACAAGTCAACCGGTTTATAGTTTTCCGGATCCTCAGTAGGGAGGCGCCTGAAGCCTGGCGATTGTGGTCGAGACCCGGTTGACGTACTCTTCGAGCCTGGCGAGAATCGTCCGCGACGTTATCACGCCCAACACCTTCCCATCCTGGAGCACGAGCACCCTCCTCACTCCCCGCTCGGTCATGGTCGTTGCGACAGCCTCCAGGCCGTCGCTTCCCTTTACCGTGATCAGCCCGGGCGTCATGAGCTCACCCAGCGTGACATGGGCCGGGTCCCTGCCGTCGGCGATTATCTTGGAGAGATAGTCCCATTCGGTCACGATGCCCTCAGGCGATCCGCCCTCCGAGACGATCACGAATCCCTGGTGTGTTTCCTTCATCATCTTCGCGGCTTCGAGCGAGTTCGTGGCCCGCGGGAGCGAGAGGAATACCTTTTCCGCGACGTCCTTGGCGAAGAGGACCATCGCTGACCAGAACCCTCTTCCTCATAGATAATGGTTTCTTCACGGGCGGTTGCCGGTCTGGGAGGCCGGTATGGCAGCCAGGAGGCTGATCGCACCGAGGATGATGAACGTCTGGTGCATCGCGCCGATGAAGAGCCCTATGCTCAGACTTCCTGCCGGAGGCGGCAGGCCCGCGACGATGGCCTGCAGCGCGCTCAGCGGGACCGACGCGCCGAATATCACGAAGACCAAGCCCAGGCTGACGAGAGAGCCTACGTTCGCCAGCGTGGATGAGACCCCAGAGGCCACCCCCCGTCTGGCGGGGGGAACGGCGTTCATGATGGCGGCTATGTTGGGCGCGAAGAACATCCCGCCGCCCGCCCCGGCCACCATCATCGGGAGAGCCAGGTCCCAGTAGGACACGCCGTAGGGAAGAGTCGCGAACCAGAAGAGCGCTATGGCCGATAGTATGAGCCCGGTGGGCGCGAAGAACCGGGGCCCGAACCGGTCCGAGAGGGTGCCGCTGAGGGGGCCCAGGAGGACGAACGCCACGGAGAACGGCAGCAGCAGAATCCCGGCCGTGAAGGCGTCGTAGAGCAAGACGCCCTGGAAGTAGAAGATCAGGACCAGCGATATGGAGCTGCGCGATATCGAAGTGAGCAGGTTGGCGACGGTCCCCGCTGTGAAGGCGCGCAGCCGGAAGAGGCTGAGGTCTATCATGGGGTTGCGCACGCGCGTCTCCACGAAGCAGAAGGCCACGAAGATTGCACCCCCCACCAGCATCAGTTGCACATCTCTCGTGATCCAGCCTTCGATGGCACCGAGAGTGAGCCCGACGAGGAAGCTCGTCAGGCTGACCCCGAACAGGACGTTGCCCAGCGGGTCCAGCTTCTCGCCCTTGATGCGCGGGTTGAGGTCCTTCAGCTTGAGGTAGGCCCAGGCAGTGGCGAACACCCCCGGGGCGAGGTTTATCCAGAAGATCGACCGCCAGCCGAGGAACGTCGTGAGGACGCCCCCGGCCACCAGGCCGAGTATCGACCCCGAGACCCCGAAGACCTGGTTGATTCCGAGGGCCCTGCCCCTCTCGGTCACCGGGAACGCGTCGGTCAGGATTGCCGCATTGTTCGCCCAGATGAGCGCGGCACCGAGTCCCTGAATGAGCCGCATGAGCACCAGCATGAGGCCGTCGGGCGCGATGCTGCACAGACCCGAGCCCACGGTGAACACGGCGAAGCCCATGTTGTAGAGCCTCACACGCCCGAAGAGGTCTCCCAGCCGGCCGATCGTCAGGAGGACGGTGGCGGTGACCAACGTATACCCCATCAGGACCCAGATTCCGTCGAAGGTCGAGGTGCCGGGGAGCTCTCGAAGGATGGTCGGGAGAGAGATGAGCACTATGTTTCCGTCGAGATTGGACATGAAGGCGCCGATGGTGGTGTTAGTGAGGACGACGTACTTGTATTGCAATCACTCGCCTTCTTGGCCGCTCCCTGTGCCCGAAATGGGGCCGCTATTTTACCGATTGCCTAGGAGGGCAGGGCGCCCCAGATCTTCTCCGACGTGCCGACGACCTGGCCATCATCTCCGTATCTCCCGACCACCTGGATGGCGACGGGCATTCGCCCTCCCCTCTTCCTGATCGGGATTGTCAGCGCCGGGAGGCCGGTCAGGTTGAAGAGCTCGGTGTTCCGCAGAAGGAGGGTCCGGATTAGTCCCGTCTCGTTGCCCAGGGCCTCGTCAATCCTGGGGGCGACGATTAGGCAGGTCGGCATTATCAGCGCGTCGACCCCGGCCAGGAGCTGCGGCATCTCTCGTACCGAGTCCGCCCTGAGGTTCATCGCCTGCATGTACTGAATCATCCCTGTCCTCAGCCCCCGGTCCATCAGCGTCAGGACGTCACGGTGCATGGCGCGCCTCATCTTCGGCGAGCGAATCAGCTCCTCGTAGAACCAGGCGGCCTCCCGCAGCATGATGGCAGAACGTGCCCGCGAGTACCGGGTGAGATCCTTCTTGACGGGCACGTCCACGACCACGAACTCGCCGCTGGATCTCAGAGAGTCGACGGCGCTCCAGAACGCCTTGGAGACGGTCCGGTCCATTCCCTCGGTGAAGTATCCCGTCGGGATACCAAGGCGCGGCCGTTCGTTCCGCAGAGTTGGCACTCCGGACAGGGCCTGGAACGCAAACGCCATGTCCGGCATCGTCCTGGTGAGCAGCCCAAGATGGTCGAGGGAAGGACCCAGCGGAAAGACACCGCCAATCGGGAGGACCCCCTGCGACGGCTTGAAGCCGCAGACGCCGCACAGTGCGGCCGGTATCCTCACCGAACCGCCGGTGTCGCTCCCCACGCTGAACATCGGGCCATTGGCCAGGGCGACCGAGACCGCCGAACCTCCGCTGGACCCGCCCGAGACCCGTGATGGGTCCACGGGGTTGCCGATTGGGCCGCCGTAGGCCCCGGTGGCCGTGACCCCCAGGGCGAGCTCCTGCATGTTGGTCTTTCCCAGGGGGACGCAGCCTGCACCCAGCAGCCGGTCCACAATCTCTGCGTTGGTCGCCGGGACGAAGTCCCTGAAGCAAGCGGAGCCGTTGGTGGTCGGGAAGGCCGAGAGGAAGACGTTGTCCTTGACGGTCACCGGCACACCAATCAGGGGCGGCGACCGCCGTGAGCCCTTCGATGCGAGCCTTCCATCCAGCTCCCGGGCCCGGGCGACGGCGAGCCCGTGGTCCCCCGAGAAGACCGTGACGAACGCGTTGAGCTTTCGGTCATAGAGCTCGATGTTCGACAGCTCTGCCCTTGTGCGCTCTTCGCAGACCATTCTGCCGGCGAGGAGCTCGTCGTGGTACCTTTCCAGCCCCGAGGAATCGCTCTTCGTGAGCGGTCTTTGGGTGGGGCCGATATTAAACGAATTGAGCGAGAGGAGTTGGGCGGATTGGCGTCTGCCGCAGGGCCCGGGGGCGGCCTAGGACCTAGGGACCGAAGTCCCCTTGTCCGGCAGGGTCAGACCCGCTGGCAGGATTGGGTTTGTGAGCATGGGGATGTTGTTGGTCGGCTGGGAGGTGACCGAGAGGCTCAGAAGCACGTAGTAGCCCTGCGGAACACCGAAGTCGGCGGGGCTGATGGAACCCCGTAGTTCACTGGTGGTGGCCGAAGGCCCCCAGGCGCCTGTGTAGGTCTCGTTCAAGGACTTCCACACGGTGCTGTTGTTTATCCAGCCGAGGTTCACGCTGGCACCGGAGAGGACCATCGTCAGGTTGTTCGGGGAGACGACGAAGCTGCTCACCTGGAACTCGTGCTGCTGCAGGATGTCAGCGCTGCCGCTCAGAAGGGTCAGGTTCATGGTGCCTGCGCCCGAGACCGTCGACAGGGTCACGTTGTAGGACGCAGTGTAGGACGCGCCGGAGCTTCCACTGGGAGGCGCCCCGGTGCTGCTTATGAGGAGGGTCCCGTCCATGGAGGCCGTCCCCGAGGGGGCGGAGTTCAGGTAGAACGCCGCGGCCGTGAGCGCCACCCCCAGGACGACCGCGACGACCAGTATTATCACAAAGGTCCTACCAGTCATCCTGCGTTCAGGCTTGCTCTGTTTCGGCGTCAAGTCCCCGCAGGGTTGGCGGGATGAACACTATTTCAGGTGTTTTGCCGTTCCGAGGACCGATGCGACCGTGGATGGGGCGGGCCGCGCGCTCCAGATTTGCGCTTTTGTTTACTAATCATGACATCGGTTCTTTTTCGGGCCAGCGGCGAAGCAGCCTCACGATGTCAGTAGCGAACGCGCCAAGGCAGCAGAGCCAGGCCCAGCCGGCCTCAGGCATGTCTAAGCTGAAGAAGGTCGAGTGGTACGCAGGCCAGCTGATCAGTGACGCCGCTGCCAAGGAGAAGGCAGGTAGCACGGAGGAGGCCATTGTCCTCTACCTCAACGCGGCAGACGTTCTGCTCCTTCTGGCAAAGGGACAGGACAACTACACTGTGTGGAAGGGCTACTCCGACAAGGCCATCCAGTGCCAGCAGCGCGCCAAGACGCTCATGGCCGCCAGGAAGTAGCTCATCCCGCCGTATCGGGCGAGCGCTGGGCCTTTCCCACGAGGATCCGCTCGAGGAGGTACATCGCCGCGGCGAGGGCGATGATCACGGCCGCCACCGTCGTGTTCACCAGTATGCAGAAGACGCCGAGAACGACCATCAGCAGTGTCGCATACCGCGTCATGCGGCTGCTTCTTACCCTAGGCCTGCTCAACTTGGCGAGTCCGAACCTTCGTCGAACCTAGCGCTCGTAGAGCCCGACGGTCCGGGCCTGCTCGAGGACGTGCCCGTCGATTGCATTGAGCAGCTGCTCCATGCTGAGGCCGGCCTTGAGGCCGAGAGCGCCGTCCAGCGCGTAGACCCAGAAGTAGTAGTGGTGCGGGCCGTGCCCGTTCGGAGGGTAGGGGCCCGTGTACCCGGTCTTCCCCGCACTGTTGACCCCTGCGATGAATGCGCTGGGCTTCTGACCCTCGGGCAGCCTGGTCGTCGTCGAAGGTATCCCGTAGAGCACCCAGTGCGTGAAGCCGTGTATGAGAGGCGCGTCAGGGTCGTGGCAGACGAGCGCGAACTCGCGTGTTCCGCTCGGAGCCCCAGCCCACTCCAGCTGCGGCGAGAGGTCATCCCCATCTCCCGCGTTCCTCCTAGGGATTCGGCCCAGGGACGCGAAGGCGGAACTCTTGATTCTCAGATCTCCAAGATTCAGCGGCATGGTTCTCTGTACTCTTTCCCTCTATTCGGGTAATTAAGATTGCTAGTCGCCCAGAACGCTGCGCGCCTGGCAATCACCCCCGTCGGCCCTCAGCTTCCGCGACAACGATTAATATTCAGCGGGCCTGGTTGCGCAGGACATCTTGGACCCATACTCTTCGGCTTCCGTCTGGCACGAGAAGGAGGGAGCCTGGCATGAAATCATGCCGGGCGTCCGGCGGCGCATCGTGAATCACGCGTCCACCGGCATGATGGTCTACTACAAGATAGACCCGGGGAAGGTCTTCGCCTGGCACAGCCACCCTCATGCGCAGTTCGGCTTCGTCCTGGAGGGGGGAGGGGTCTTCAGGGTGGGGGAGACTGAGTGGAGGACCAAGCCTGGAGACGGCTACTACATCCCGCCTGGAGTCTTTCACGAGCTGAGGACCGACGGGGAGAGGCCAAGCGTCCTCATTGACTTCTTCACGCCTGAGAGAGGGGACTACCTGGGAGAGGCACTCGCCCCAGACGAGATGAGATAGGCCAGAGACAGCCACTGCGCAAACGCAGAAACCGGCATCCGGTCTCGCAGCGAGCAGATATTAGTCAGAGGCAGGGGCGAACGCCCATGCCAGGACAACCCGAGGACCCATCCAGGGCATACCTCGACCTGCTCATCACCGCGGGTCGCCTCAAGAGGGAGTCCCGCAGAGGATGGGTGCGCAAACTCGGCCTGAGGGACCCAGAATCGGTAGCCGACCACTCGTACCGAACCGCATTGATGGCGATGTTATTCAGCGACCTGCGTGGGATGGACACGGAGAAGGTCCTGAAGATGGCGCTCCTTCACGACCTTCCAGAGGCAATCACGGGCGACATCACCCCCGGGGAGCGCACCCGGAAGCAGAAGGTTCGACTCGAGTCTGCGGCGATGAGGCAGATTCTGGAGAGAATACCCCACAAACAGAGGGACGAGTACTGGGAGGCCTGGCTGGAGTTCAACCGTGGCCGATCCAAGGAGGCCCGGCTGGTGAAGCAGCTGGACAAGCTCGAGATGGCCGTGCAGGCGTCGGAGTACAGAAAGGAGTCAGGGCTCTCGACCGACGAGTTCATCGAGTCTGCCAGAGCCGGCATCGAGGACCAGGACCTCCTCGTGATGCTGCGGTTGGTCTCTGGGCGGGGCTAGACCGCTAGGAGTTCCCGCACTGTGGAGATTCGCTGCCGACGATTCACGCCGGCTGCGTTCTGCTCTTTCGCCGGTTCTCGACGGCTCTGCGCCAGGTCTCGGTCAGTTTGACCCGCTTGCTTCCGGGCTCGTCCTCGACCAACACGCCCATGCGGAGCAGCCGGTCAGCCGACGTGCGCTCCGAGGGGGTCAGGTCGCGGTACTCCACGGACGAGCCGAAGACCACCAGGTAGCTGATGAACTGCATGTCCCGCATGATCTCGTCCCCCGGGTCGACCTCCTGCAGTCTCTCCCTCGCAATCGCCCACTCGGGTATCGTGCTCTTCCGCATCTTCCGGTTGCCCTCGTCGGACAGCGGAGGAATCATCGCTTATTTACTTGGCGCTATCCCGCGATCCAAGGCTCCCCGAGGTCGTGCCCCGGAGACCGACGGCGGAAGGTTGTCGCAGGGGATGGCCTGGCTCCAGGGAACATGCGCCCCCAGGCGGTGCACCGGCGGCAATGCGGCTGGGTCAGATTCAGACCCTGCCTGCGCTGATGGGCGACTTGAGCCTACTTACGGAGCCTTCCGAAGAGCCTCTTGAGGAACCCGCCCTCGTGGGGCTCGATGATTGTGGCCTGCGCCTCTGTCCGGACAGAAGACTGACCCACTTCTGCGTCTGCCGCCGGGACGACAGGAACGGCCATTGGGATCAGCTGCGGGGAAGAGTCAACAGGCTCGTGGACGGGGACCGATGGGACAGGGGCTGCTGCCGCTGGAGGCTCTGCCGCATTGGCGCTCGCCGGGGGCTCAGCTGGCTCAGGCTCTGAAGCGACCTGATGGGCGGTTGCCGAGGCCGATATCGCCGGCATGGTCATGCCCTGGCTGAATCCGACGCTCGCCGTGACCGCGTCGATCTCCGAGCGCTTCCGGAAGAAGACGTCGTTGTAGGACGCCGGTCGGGAAGACGAGGCATTCGGAGCGATACGTTCCCCAGCCTCAGACTTAACGGATGAGACGCCGCCCGACGCGTTGGAGGCCGTCGCCACCGAGGCCGAGTGCCTACCCGCACGCCTGTTGGCCTTTCGCTGGCGGGTTAGCGGGTCCTCGCCTAGGCCCCGAGGCAAGTTAGTATCTCCTGCGCCAGCGCTCCATAGGCCCTTGCCCCGTTGCAATCGGAATCGTACTCGAAGATGGACTTGTGGTAGCTCGGCGCCTCGGCCAGTCTCACGTTGACAGGGATGACAGTCGAGAAGACGACCCCGTCGGTGAATCCGTTCCGGACCTTCGCCTCCACCTCTCTGGAGAGGAGCGTCCGTCTGTCGTAGAGCGTGAGCACCGCCCCGAGAACCTCGAGGCCCGGGTTTATGTCCTCCTTGACTTTCCTGATGGTCTCGAGGAGCTGGACGACCCCTTCCATGGCGAAGTACTGCGTCTGGACGGGTATCAGGACCTGGTTCGCCGCAGTGAGGGCGTTTACCGTGAGGATGCCGAGAGAAGGAGGAGTGTCGATGACCACGAAGTCGTACTCACCGTCCTCCCTGAGCTCCTTCAGCTTCTTCTTCAGCTTGAACTGCATGTTGATGTCGTTGGCGAGGCGGACCTGGCAGGCGCTGAGGTCCCCGCTTCCCGGAGCGACGTCGAGATTCTGCCTACAGCGTCTGATCAGCACGTCGCCAAGGGAGACGCCGTCCTCGAGCAGAAGATCTGCGGTCGTCTTCACGATTGGCGTATCAGGGCCCACCAGATAGTCGGTGGCGTTCGCCTGTGGGTCCATGTCGATGAGCAGCACCCTCTTGCCGGCAGATGCGAGCTGGCACGAGAGGTTGACCGTGAGGTCGGTCTTCCCGACACCCCCCTTCTGGTTCGCGATAGCGATTATCCGCGTGAAGGTCCCAGTGGTCGCAGGGCTGGCGCTCACGCTCGGAGCCTTCTCCAGAGTCGTCATTGTCAATGATTGTCGCGCGTAACGCGTGCTGTTCTTGATATTAGGGGACGGGTGATTTCGTTTTTAGCAACAGGCCAACTCCCGTCCACCAAGGGCGTGCCCAGCACCGAGCTGCAACATCAATATTAGACATCGACCGAGACCCCCGGCCGACCCAGGATGGGGCTCAGGAGCTGGCTAATCCCGGAGGACAAGCTGTTTTACGACATGCTGGAAGATGAGTCGAGCAATGTGGTGAACGGCGCGAGGGTGCTAAGGCAGATGATCACCGAGTTCGATGGAATGGAGGCGAAGAGAGCTGAAATGAAGGCAATCGAACACCGGGGAGACGAGATAGTCCACCAGATCTATGAGAAGGTGAACTCCACCTTTGTGACGCCCATCGACCAGGACGACATCACTAGGCTCGCCTCGCTCTACGACGACGTGCTGGACTTCATGGACTCTGCCGCAAACAGAATCGTGCTCTACGAGGTGAAGGAATCGACGGAGCCGATGAAACAGCTGGCGAACATCGTGGCCCTTTCTGTGGACGAGATTCATGCTGCGTTCGTGGCGATGAGGGGCCACAAGATGAAGGAGATAGACACCAGGTGCATAGCAGTCGACACGCTGGAGAACGAGGCAGACGTCATCCTGAACGACAGCGTCGCCCAGCTCTTCAAGGGCAGCGACGTGATACAGATCATGAAGCTCAAGGAAATCTACGAGGAACTGGAGACGGTCACGGACAGGTGCGAGGACGTCAGCCAGGTGCTGAGAGACATTGTACGCCGTTACTCCTAGGAGTGGTTGCGCCACGTTCACGCCACTGGTGATTGGGATAATCGGCGTCGCGTACGCCTTCGACTTCATGAACGGCTTTCATGACGCCGCAAACTCGATCACGACGGTGGTGTCCACGAGGGCGCTCTCGCCGCTTGCGGCAGTCGGCCTCGCAGCGACATTCAATTTTGTCGCGTTCATTGTCTTCGG